>Ga0335070_10005093_pt1 | contig 15424 bp, 11 predicted proteins | sample Lox_Sample_13_FD_206722 | JGI IMG/M metagenome (GOLD analysis project Ga0335070, IMG submission 206722) | Soil microbial communities from Loxahatchee National Wildlife Refuge, Florida, United States - Lox_Sample_1.3 | ecosystem: Environmental > Terrestrial > Soil > Wetlands | place: USA... | reverse complement strand
ATACAAAATGGGCGCAAACTCATGGAGGTGGCTCGCAAGTCCCCCAAGCCCATCTTGGCCTCCAAGGCCAACATCGGTCAGTTCGGCAAATCGATTGCCTCTTCGCACACGGCTTCCCTATCCAGCAATGATCGGGTGGTCGATGCGGCCTTTCGCCAGTGCGGAATCATACGGATAAACGATGGTACTACCTTAGGCAATGACCTTAAGATTTTGCATCTGCCGCCGATGCGCGGCAGGAACCTGGCGATCATCTCTCGTTCCGGGGGCCATGCGGTGATTGCTGCCGATGTTTGCGAAATAGTGGGATTTAAGCTGGCCCCGTTCCCCAAAGAATTCATCGAAGAGATTGAGAAACATTTCCGGGCCTCAGTGATTAAACTGACCAATCCGTTGGACCTCGGAGACCTCTTTGATTCGGATTTTTTCCTGCGAATCATCGATCGGACTTTAGCTGAAGACGGGGTCGACGGCATTGTCTTCCTTCATACCATTATCCCCATGATCGAAGGACAAAAGTCCCGGGAGCTTCTGGCCCGGATAACGGACCTTTCCAAACAATATGGGAAACCTGTGGCCGTATACGTTTCCACGGAAGACCAGGAAGTGGCCTGGCTAAAGAGGAACTTGAACTATCCAATCTTCACCCAGATAGTGGAGACCATCCGGGCCCTGGAGCTGAACCGCCGGTATTATGCAGAAATCGAACAAACCCGCGAACCCAAAAAAATTGACTCTTTCCTAGTGAACAAGGAAATGGCCAGGCCGCTTCTCGAAAAAGCGAAAAAGGAGAAAAGGGATCTCTTCCTGAACGAAGCAGGCGAGGTCTTAAACGTTTACGGCATTCCTATGATCCAGGGCATTCCGGTTCCGGATGAAGGAGAGGCCATCAAAGCGGCCAAACAATTGGGCTTCCCGGTAGCCATGAAGATAATCTCCAAAGAGGTTTCGCATAAATCCAATGTGGGGGGGGTGCAGCTTAACCTGCGCACTGAAGCCGGCGTAGCCGATGCCTATAGGGATATGCTCAAAGGGATCTACCAAGCCTATCCGGAAGCTAAAATTGAAGGAGTGCTGATTCAGCCTATGGCCGTTGGCGGACGGGAGCTCATTATCGGCGGACGGCAAGATGAACAATTCGGCCCTGTAGTCCTTGTGGGGTTGGGAGGAATTTTTGTGGAAATCTTTGGCGAAGTCTCTTTACGCGTGGCTCCCATAACTCCCCGGGAGGCCATGGAGATGATCAACGAGCTTCGCGGAATAGCGATGTTTAAAGGCGCTCGAGGCTCAAACCCATCAGATCTTGAAGCGGTAGCGGAAGTTCTGCTGCGGCTTTCCCAGCTGCTATGTGATCTCCCCGAGATTCGCGAGATCGATATCAATCCCCTGCGCGTATTTCTGGAGAAACAAGGATGTCTGGGCTTAGATGTACGCATGATTTTGGATAAGTCTTAGAAAAAAGGCCTTAAAGCCGCCGATCGTCGAGATGTGTAGAGAGATGGGGTCAAATCATTACAGGCTGTTGAAAAACTCTTCCCAGAAAGCTGTATGAATTAATATCACAAGATGCTGAACTATGGCAACTTCAGGATTATAAGTACAGGGGACGGATTAACGATTTTGCCGACTTTAGAACATAAGAGCAATTTCCTACATGACATGGAGAAAAAGAGTGAGCGAAAAAGGAGTTGCACCGATCGGCCTGAGTTTTAGCTCATCACCGGATGGCTTCCTCCTCGTGCGGCTGAAGGGGGACTGGAAAATCGGAAATCGATTGCCATCGGCCGATGAGATAGAACAACAGCTGAAAGCCCGGGGCCAGGTGAAAAGCATAGGTTTCGAAGCCAGCGACCTGAAAGAGTGGGACAGTAGGTTACTCACCTTCCTCGTCAGCATTAAGGATTATTGTTCTCAGAATAGGATCGTCTTGGAAACGGATGGCCTTCCGGAAGGGGCGAGGAGACTCCTGAAGCTGGCCACCACCGTGCCGGAAAGGGAGGGCGCGCGGAAGAAACCCAAGAAGGAGGTGTTCCTTGATCTCATCGGAGCGAAGGCAACCCTCTTTTGGCGTTCGACAGTGGAAATGGTCGACTTCCTCGGAGAAGCATCTGTTGCTTTCGGACGGCTGGTAACGGGCCGAGCCTACTTTCGTCGTTCAGATCTTGTGTTGCTTCTTCAGGAGTGCGGCGTGCAGGCGTTGCCCATCGTTTCTCTGATCAGTGTGCTGGTCGGGTTGATCCTCGCATTTGTCGGTGCCATCGAGTTGAAGATGTTCGGCGCACAGATCTACGTTGCCAATGTCGTGGGTATAGGGATGGTTCGGATCATGGGTGCCATCATGACTGGGATTATCATGGCAGGCCGCACGGGGGCCTCCTTCGCAGCCCGGATCGGGACGATGCAGGTGAACGAAGAAATCGATGCCCTTCAGACCTTCGGAATTTCACCGATGGAGTTCCTGGTCCTTCCGCGGATGGTTGCTCTCATCGTGATGATGCCGCTGCTCTGCCTCTATGCGGACGTGATGGGGATTCTTGGAGGAATCGTGGTGGGTATGGGCATGCTTGATCTTAGCCTGACCGAGTACCTCAACCGGACCCGGGAAGCCGTCACGATGACCTACCTCTGGATCGGACTTTTTCATAGTGCCGTTTTCGGGGTGCTTGTTGCCATGGCAGGATGTCTAAGAGGAATGCAGTGCGGAAGAAGCGCTTCGGCAGTGGGTGAGGCGACGACATCGGCGGTGGTGACCAGCATCGTTGCCATCGTTGTGGCAACAGCAGTGATCACGTTCGCATGTGAGCTCCTGGGTATTTAAGTTGCCGTCGGGGAAGGGACGAATGACCGGAGAGCCTCTTATTATCGTTGAGGACCTCGACATGGCGTATGGTGAGTTTGTCGTCATGCGGGATCTCAATTTCACCGTCAACCAGGGAGATATCTTCATTATCATGGGTGCAAGCGGCTGCGGGAAGAGCACTCTGCTTAAGATCCTTATTGGCCTCAAAAGACCTTTACGCGGGAAGGTTCTCTACGGGGATACGAGTTTTTGGGAGACCGATCCCTCAGAAAGAGAGCGAATGATGCGCCGGTTCGGAATTCTCTACCAGTCTGGAGCCCTTTGGAGCTCCATGACCCTTGAAGAGAACATTGCCCTCCCGCTCCAGCGTTACACGAAGCTGAGCCCCGACCAGATTAAAGAGTTTGCATCACTGAAACTCTCTCTGGTCGGTCTTGCCGGCTTTGAAGACTATTATCCCTCGGAGATCAGCGGGGGCATGGAAAAAAGGGCAGCCCTGGCCCGTGCCATGGCCCTGGACCCGGATATCCTTTTTTTCGATGAGCCCTCGGCAGGGGAGGACCCGATCAGCGGACGATTGCTGGATGACTTGATCCTTGAGCTTCGCGCCAGTCTGGGGACAACGATCGTCGTTGTGACGCACGACCTGGCGAGCATTTTCGCCATCGGGAATAACTCCATCTTTCTGGATGTGGATCTTAAGACCATGACCGCGAGTGGAGACCCAAAGAGACTGCTTGCCGAGTCAAGAGATCTCACTGTGAGGGAATTCCTTACGAGAGGGGAAGATAAAACAATTGGAATATTGGAGTAATGGAGTATTGAACCGTGAGAAAGAATAAAAACCGGGGTTATCAACAACTGAGAGTCTGGAGCAAAAGAGAGAGCAAGGCGATTGGATTGATCATCCGATCGTCAAAGAAAGTAACGCTATTTACGGTGTTAAATAGTCCAATGCTCCAGTTCTCCAGCACTCCAACTTGGGAGGGGGTTTTATGAGCAAGCCGGCCAACAAGAGATTGATCGGTATTTTCGTTCTGGGTGCGATTACCTTATTGGTCATCGCAATCGTTGTCCTGGGTTCCGGGGATTTTTTTAGGCAAACATTCAAAGCAGTCTGTTTTTTCGAAGGGTCCGTAGGAGGCCTGAATGTTGGTGCTCCTGTGGTTTTCAAAGGGGTAAGAATTGGTTCGGTGAGGGACCTTGCGTTACGTTATGATACTCAAAAGTTGTCTTTAAGGATTCCCGTTTATATAGAGATAGAACCTAACAAAATTCAGGTCGAGGGGCCCGCTTTGCAAACATTTGGAAAGGATTTGAATACGCTCATCGACCGGGGGCTGAGAGCTTCGCTGGAGATGCAGAGCATTGTGACGGGCCAAATGCAGGTGGGCCTCGATTTCTTTCCTGACAAACCTGCCAAATTCGTAGGCGTTGATACAAAGTATCCCGAGATCCCAACCGTCAAAACACCTATACAAGAGTTAGCTAAAAAGATTGAGAAGATACCGATCGAACAGATCTTCGACAAATTATCATCTACCCTTGATGCAATCAATAAGGTGGCGCAGTCTCCCGAAATACTGGATACGATTCGATCGTTGCATCTGGCCGTGGCGGATGTTCGAAAGCTCGTGCAAAATGTGGACAGCCGATTTGGACCTCTGGCTTCTTCCGTTGAGGGGGCAGTGAACGATTACGGGAAGCTGGCACGAAATGCTGACAATAAGATCGAGACGCTATCATCGGGATTGGATGACACTATCAAGAAGATACAAAAGGCGGTCTCCGGTATAGAGAAAACCCTTGAGGAAGCTCAGTCAACTTTAGCTCAAGCCAAACAAACTTTGTCCGAGGATTCAACACTCTCTTACGAAATCACAGGAACATTAGAAGAGCTTCAGAAAGGGGCACGCTCCATCCGTCTGCTGGCCGACGATCTCAAAAGACACCCCGAATCTGTAATATGGGGAAGAGGGAAATCCGGAGGTAAATGAGATGATAAAACTATTCATCCTTCGATGTACTTACTTGTTATTAGGTCTTGGTCTTTTGTTCGTTTTAGGGTGTGTCAGTTCTCCGCCCTCAAGATTTTATATCCTCAGTTCTCTGCAAGCAGGTGGGAGAGTGCCAGGTGAATTCACTTCTGACCAAGGTTTTACAATCGTTGTAGGCCCGATCACATTTCCAGAATATCTTGATCGGACGGAAATTGTGACTCGCTCCAGTAGTAATAAAATTACCGTTTCGGATTTCGACGTCTGGGCCGGTTCCCTTGCCGAGGATTTCAGTCAGGTTCTTGCCGAGAACTTATCTATCCTTCTATCCACGGATAATGTGATTGTTTATCCCCGGCCGAGGCCTTCTTCAGTCGATTACCAGATTACAGTGGATGTAATTCGTTTTGACGGTCCCCTTGGAGGGGATGTCTCTTTGATTGCGCGCTGGGCGATCCTCGAAGGAAAAGAGAAAAAATTAGTGTCCGTGCGCAAATCGACTATTATTGAGCCTTCAGGAGCGAAGGGTTACGAAGCTATGGTTGCGGCCGACAGTCTGGCTCTGGAGAAATTGAGCCGCCAAATCGCTGAGGCCATCAGGGCACTCCGGAAATGAAGTTAGGTTGGGGCTCTTCCTCCGGTACTTTGCATTCTTCCGATCCTTCGGGGTTTGAGAATCATAAGTATCATGGGTCGGGTCTTAGGATAAAATCCTTGATGTCTGAAAGGAGCTGATACTATGGTGAAACGGGTTAGGACATCGGGATGCTATTACACCAGGGCTACGAAATGATGCTCCATAGGCAACGATTATTCGCGTGATCTGGAGCCGTTCGATCCGGAGCATCTGCCGGAAGAGATCCTGCTAACCGAGGCGTTTCATCGGCGTTTTCCTGAACTGCTGCAAGTGGCCGTATTGAATCATGGGACAGTGACTAGTAAGCATTCATTTGGAGAAGGGGCAGGCCGGCTTGACAGCAAGGTACGAACCGTCCTCTGACGGGAGTATGGAATTCTAAATGGACTTGGTAAGGTTCCTCAAAATCCGGGCTGAGAAATATGGCGAGAAGCCATTCCTCTTCGGTGAAGAGACATCTATAAGCTATCGGGCATTTGATCGACTGACGGACCGGATCGCCTCTGGTCTGGATCGGCTGGGTATTGGACGGGGTGACCACGTAGCTGTTCTTCACCCGAACAGCGTTCAGACACTTCTTGGCTATTTTTCAATTATTAAGGCAGGAGGTGTGGTGATCCCGATTAATCCCGTTTATACACCACGGGAAGTAAGATTCATTCTGAATAACTCCGAGGCGAAGGCGCTGATCCTCCATGAGGATTTCTCGCCCGTGATTGAAAAAATAAGAGACGAAATACCTTTGGTGAAACATGTCATCGTAAGAAAGGGCGACGAAACGATGGAGACGGCCGTCGAAAATACGGTCGGGACTCCACTTTCAGCGATGAAAGAGGCGGATCTCAATCCGGATGACGCCGCGATCATGTTTTACACCTCCGGCACGACGGGTTCCCCTAAAGGGGTCATTTTAACACACCGTAATTTCTGTTTTGGCGGACCCAACGTCGCTCAGAATTATGGACTCAGAGAAGATGATGTCACCATCGCCGTTCTCCCTCTCGTCCATGTCTTCTGTGTTGCCAGTCCTTTTCTCGGGAGCCTGAGCTCAGGGGGGAGTGTGGTAGTTCTCGAGCGGTTTAAGACAGAACTGGTCTTTGAAGCCATCGCCAAGTATAGGGTGACCTGGTTTCCCGGTGTTCCAACCATGTTCATTTACCTGCTAAACGGGCTGTCAGAAAATAAGCGCGATTTATCCTCCTTAAGAATGGGGCTGTCAGGGGGAGCCTCCCTTCCTGTGGAGGTTTTGAAAGAATGGGAAGAAAAATTTAAGGCGATGGTGATCGAGGTTTACGGACTGACAGAATCGACCGGTCTTGTGACAGCCAATCCGGTTTACGGGATCCGAAAGCCGGGATCCATCGGGATCGCGGTTTCTGGAGTTGCCGCGAAGGTGGTGGACAAAGGAGGGAATGAGCTACCTCCGGGAGGCGTCGGTGAATTGGTTTTTAAGGGACCGAATGCCACCCGGGGATATTTTAAACTTCCCCAGGAGACCATCGAGAAAGTTAGGGATGGCTGGGTATATACGGGCGACCATGCATGGAAGGACGAAGACGGGTATTTCTATATCGTAGGGAGAGAGAAAGAACTCATCATTTCCGGAGGCTATAATATCTATCCGCGGGAAATAGAGGAGATCCTCCATGGCTTTCCGGGGGTAAACGAAGTGGCTGTGATCGGCGTCCCAGACCCGATAAAGGGGGAAGTCTCGAAGGCGTTTGTGGCCTTGAAATCAGGCCTTCGAGTAACAGAAGAGGAACTGCTTGACTATTGCCGGAAGAACTTGGCCTCCTACAAGATTCCCAAAATTAGATTCATGGACGAACTTCCTAAAAACACGACAGGCAAGATCATGAAAAAAGAACTTCCCAGAGAGTGAATAAACCCACAGGAGAGTAAATGATGGATCTCATGTTATCCGCTCAAGAGAAGGATTTCAAGGAATATTGCCGAAAGTTCGCCAGAGAGAAAGTGATCCCGATCGCTGAAAAATATGGGGAGACGGATGAAATTCCGGAAGAATTAGTGAATGCCATGGCGAACGCCGGATTTTTCCAGCTTTTTCTTCCAGAAGATCTTGGGGGAAGGGGTGTCAGGGCGTTACCCGTCTGCTTGGCCAGGGAGGAGTTGGCCGGTGTCTACTGCCCCGCCGATGTTACGCTGGCGATGCAGGGATTGGGCAGTTATCCGATATTCCTGGCCGGCAGCAGAGATCAAAAGGAAAAGTTTTTAGGCAAGATTGGATCCGGGGAATGGCTGACCACCTATGCCCTCACCGAGCCCGAGGCAGGAAGTGATGTGAACGGGATGAGGAGTCGAGCAAAAGAACAGTCAGAAGGATTTGTCCTGAATGGGTCGAAGCGATTCATTTCCAACGGGTATGCGGCAGATATCCTGGTTGCCTTTGCGAAGACCCCCCTCGAAGGAAATCCGAAGGCAATGTCCGCTTTTGTCTTGGAGAAAGGAATACCGGGTCTTGTCGTCTCTAAGAGACTCAGAGCAATGGCTCCGCACGACCTTGTGGAACTGGAGTTCAATGATTGCTTCGTGCCGAGAGAAAACCTTTTGGGCAAAGTGGGTGAAGGGTTCAAGATTGCGATGAAGACCCTGGATGTATTTCGAATGTCCGTGGGCGCGGCAGCGGTGGGTATCGGCCAGGCCGCATTTGACGCGGCCCTGGACTATTCCAAAAAGAGGGTGCAATTTGGAAGTTCCATCGCCAAGTTTCAGGCGATACAACTGAAATTGGCGGAAATGGCGACGGAATTGGATGCGGCCAGGGCACTCGTCTACCGGGCAGCTATCCTGAAAGATAGAGGGGATTCGAATGTCTCCAGATTCGCCTCCATGGCAAAGTTTTATGCCACGGAAACCGGATTCCGTGCTGTGGACCAGAGCCTTCAGATCCATGGCGGTATCGGAGTGATACAAGGATCTCTGGTTGAGCGCCTTTATCGTGAAGTCAGGGCCCTCAGGATTTATGAAGGAACATCCGAAATTCAAAAGTTGATCATTGCCAATAGCCTTCTAAAAGAATGAGGGGCGAGGGCGACCTCTCGGATTCTCAGGATCAGTAGAATGGTTTAAAGTCCTATAGGAGGGCTTTCATCGAGGTGGAGATGGAAAAAATAATGATTTCAGTCGGCGTCACTGGCTCTCGAATTACTCCACAGCAAACACCCTATATTCCAATTACTCCGGAAGAGATTGCTCAAGCAGGGATCGAAGCCTGGAGGGCTGGCGCCTCTATTCTTCATATTCATGTGAGAGATCCCAAAACAGGTCTTGGAACACAAGATGGAGCGATCTTTAAAGAGGTCGTGGATCGCATCCGGAGGGAGACCGATGCGATTCTCTGTTTGACGACGAGCGGTATTCCAGGGCGAAACCTTCCAATCACAGATCGGCTGCAGCCCTTAACCCTTTATCCAGAATTGGTCTCCTTTGATGCAGGATCGATTAATATGGGAGAAAATGTTTTTCTTAATCCACAGGAATTTTTGGACATCCTTGCCAAAGAGACATTCTCGAGGGGGATTAAACCTGAGTTGGAAGTTTTTGAGGTTGGCATGGTTTATACTTGTCTTCGATATTTGGAGAAAAATCTTTTGAAACCCCCGCTCCACTTCCAATTTGTCTTGGGCACACCTAATGGAATGCCGGCGACCGTAAAGTCGCTCCTTCACCTCTGTGAGATTATCCCGAAAGATTCGACTTGGTCCGTGATTGGGATCGGTCCGGGCCAACTTCCAATGGCCATGATGGCCATGGTCATGGGAGGACACGCACGCGTAGGATTGGAAGACAGTATCTACTATTCGAAAGGCGTGCTGGCCAAGAGCAGCGCCCAACTCGTCGAGAGGGTGATGAGGATCGCTAAGGAGTTCGGCCGGGAAATCGCAACGCCATCCGATGCCAGAAGAATTTTAAGACTAGGAAGATGTGGAAGAATCGGTTCCACGTAGCTTCAGCTCAAAGGGATGGGCCGCTTTCCGAAACTTTAGAATTGCGACATTATAGTTTAAGCCCAACCTTTCTGGACAGTAATCGAACGAAGTTAATACATCTGGAGCTCTATCGTTTAGCCGTGTAAGGTTTCGCCCTGCCTTCGCCGAAGCGGCTACGCGCAGGCAGGTCTAAAGTTTCTCTAAGCGACCTATCCCTGGGCTGCAGTCTTGTTTCTTTGAAATTCTAGTCTTTTCACACGTTCCGTACGTGATAACCTATCCGTTCGACAAGGGCTACCTTTCCTTTGCGAGCCATCGTTTCATACTTCGAGACCTGCGAGATATCCTTCTGCGATGGCCTCCAAGGCTTTTCTGGGGCTCAGTGCATCGCCTATGGTGATCAATCGGGGAACTTTTCCTTCGAGCTTAGATCTTAATCCGTTACAGGGTTCAACTCCAACGGCGAGGACAACGGTATCAAAGGGCCCGATTTCTTCTTCCCTGCCCTCCTTATCTATTCTCAACCCATCTGCTAATACCTCTTTGACCGTGGAGTTCAAATACAGTCTGACGTTATGGTCTGCTAAATCCTTCAACAAAAAGGGCTTAGAACGAGGATTGACGTCTGCTGCAATTTCAGGAAGCATCTCTACAATGCTGACTTCCTTGCCATGGTTTGCCAGATGGCTTGCCGTTTCGGATCCTACCGTTCCGCCGCCGATGACCGCTACGTTCCGCCCGACTTCCGTTTTTCCCTCCAGCACCTCATGGGCCGTCACGACGGTTGCCCTTTTCACACCCGGCAGATTGGGAGATACAGGCGTGCTTCCGGTGGCGATGACCACAACGTCCGGCTTCTGTTCGTTTACGATTTCTTCGGTAAGCTCGGTATTGAAATGGACGGAGACGTGGTTTTCTTCAAGCTGTTTTCTCTGCCATACGATAAATCCGGCAATTTCACCCTTCGACGGCGGAATGGAAGCCGTGTAAAATTGCCCGCCCAGCCTGTCTGTTGTTTCGAAAAGATGAACCTCATGGCCCCTCTTTCCCGCCACCATTGCGGCCTCCACCCCTGCGGGCCCGGCTCCTGCGATGAATACTCTCTTTTTTCGGTCTGCTGGTTTTATTCTGAGCTCCTTCTCCTTGCCCAAGGTCGGATTGACGAGGCAGGTGGCGGGTTGACCTCGACTGATCATTCCGATGCAGCCCTGCAGGCAGCCGATGCAGTAATTGATGTCCGCAAACCTTCCGGCAGCGGCCTTCTTTGGAAGTTCGGGATCTGCCAGGGAAGCCCTGCCCATCGCTACCAAATCCGCTTTCTTGCCGGCGATGATCGTTTCTGCCAGAAAAGGGTCGTTAATTCTTCCCACAGTGATCACTGGAATATCGACGACTTTCTTAACCTCTTCTGCAAAGTGCACAATCCACCCGTGGCGAATGGCGGCCGGAGGCGTGATGGCATAGGCGCTTCCATAGACGCCGGCGGAAATGTGAAGGGCGTCCACTCCAGCTTCTTCCAGCATCGCCGCCATGGTTTTGGTATCTTCTATCGTCCTTCCACCCGGCACCATTTCATCCCCCGATATCCTGAAAAGGACCGGGAAACCGCTTCCCGCCTTCGATCTGACGTTCGACACGATTTCTAAAGGGAAACGCATTCTGTTCAATACATTTCCGCCATAGTCATCGATTCTCTTATTGGAATAGGGAGACAAAAATTGGGCAATCAGATATCCATGGGCTCCGTGAATTTCGATTCCATCAAACCCGGCTTTCCTTGCTCGCAGTGCGCAGTCGCCGAACTCCTCGACGATGTCACGAATCTCATCTACCCTGAGGGCGTGGGGGATTTCCTGAAGGCGAGGGCAAGGGATGGGGGAAGGAGCGACCGGCTGGCATCCAATGAGAGTCCTGCTGGTTTGTCTCCCGGCGTGATAGATCTGGGCAAATATCTTGCCTCCACTATCATGAATCCTTTCTGTCAATTTCGAGTGGCTTTCCACCTGGCCGTCATTCCATAACCCCGGTACGTTTGAAAAACCTTTGCCTTTGGGGTCCACTGCATAATCTTCAGTAATGATAAGTCCCCAGCCGCCCCTGGCTTTCGCCTCATGATAAGCAACGTACTTTTCAGTGGCCGTTCCATCTCCGCGGCAATAGTTCATCACCATGGCCGGAACCACGAGCCTGTTTGAAATTTTTACCGTTCCAATCTCGATAGGAGAAAATACATTCTTGAGCATAAGCCACTTCGTTTTGTCGAACGGAAGCTTTTTTCAGACCTACGCTTATAAGGGCACGTGACACTTCCATCCCCTAAAATCGTATTTAACTTGGAGATTCGGTCCTGTCAACAGAACTTTCGCGGAGTAAAGGATTTGGGGTTTACTTTCCCATTGACATCCGGGCGATGTTCGATTAGTTTACAGAATATTTGGTGGGAGAGGGTGGATGCGTGTTTTAATCGTTCAACTATTGGTTAACGGCCTCATCACCGCCAGCTTCTATGCCCTTGCGGGTGTGACCTGGGGAGTCATCTACAGAACAACCCATATCTTCCATTTTGCTCATCATTTGGTTTTTGCAGCAGCCGGTTATGCGGCCGTTCTGCTCACAGCCTGGACCCATGTCAACTATCTCTTCGGATTTTGTGCGGCAGTGGGGATCGCCATGCTCCTTGGCTGTGGCATGGATGCCTTTCTTTACCGGGGGCTGAGGAGAGCGGGAGCCACTCAGGCCACAACGTTCCTCGCGTCCCTGGGGTTTGGAACAGCGGGAGTGGCCGTCCTTCTCTTAGCGTTTACCTCCAGTCCCCGGCGCCTCGAAGGATTTCCGTCAAAGGTGCTGTCCATCGGCGAAGCATTTTTTAGTGTCGCTGATTTAACTATGGTCATCGTGAGTTGGACGCTGGTTGGATTCTTGCTCTTGTTCCTGGCCAGATCAAGGTATGGGAAGGCGATTCGCGCCGTGGGCAGTAATGTAGGAATGGCCAGAAATTTAGGTTTAAATATCGATCGGCTCTACTTGCTTGTTTTTGCGATCGGATCCGGTCTGTTTGGGGCCGCGGCCTTTCTATTTACAGCCAAGAACGTCGCCTATCCGACCATGGGGATCCATCCTTTTTTTATGTCTTTTACGGCCGTTTTCCTGGGAGGCGTATCCAGTATCCCGGGGCATGCACTTGCCGGCTTCGTTCTCGGGTTTGCGGAGAACCTCGGCATGCTCGTCCTGCCCGGAGAGTATAAGACGATGATCGCTTTTGCTATCTTATTTGTGGTGATTGTGGTTCGGCCCGAAGGGCTGATGGGTTTCGGGCGAGGGTAACCAATCCATGGATTATATCGTCAACATTTTGATATTTGTTCTGATCTACGCGGTCTTGGTCCAATCTCTGAACCTCATCATGGGCTATGTGGGTATCATCTCGATGGGCCATGCGGTGTTCAGCGCCATTGGGGCTTATACCGCGGCTCTGATCAGCATCCATCTCGGCTATAATTTTCTCATTGGAATGGCTGCCGGGTTCCTGCTGGCGGCCGTCGTTGGCGCCCTTCTGGCCATTCCGTCCCTGAGGGTTCGAGATGAGTATCTCATCGTCTTTACCGTCGGCTTCCAAATGGTGGCCTATGAATTCATGCTGACAGCCCGAGGGATTACGGAGGGGCAGGGAGGGATTCCCAATATCCCCGTCCCGCGATTGTTTGGGTTCGAGTTTAATACTCCCCTTCGGTTCCTCCCCCTGGCTTTTGTAGCCGGCGTCGTCTGTTATTCCGTTGTTTGGCGGCTAGTCCATTCGCCCTTTGGTCGAGTGCTTAAAGCAATCCGGGAAGATGAGAGCGCCTGCCGGGCCCTGGGGAAAAATACACTTAAATTCAAGGTGCAGGTATTCGGCCTGAGCGGGGGAATTGCCGCCATCGCGGGGAGTAGCTTGGCGTATTTTGTTACCTTCATCAGTCCGGTTTCCTTCAGCATCGAGATTTCCATCTTCATCATTGTCATGGTTATTCTCGGCGGAGAGGCAAATTTTTGGGGGCCTCTGGTGGGGGCGGCCATTCTTGTGGGCCTGCCAGAAGTTTTGCGGTTTGTTCCGGGCGCCGCAGGTGTCGTTGATGTGCTCCGCGAAATCTTCTATGGGCTTATTTTAATGCTTATGATGATTTTTCGTCCGCAAGGAATCCTGCCAGAATATCCAGCGCAAGCGAAAGAATATCAGATACCAACCGATGTGGCGGTTGAGGGAAATAAAGAAAGTGGAGGCGATGGAGAGAATGGTTCTTTAGCCGATCGGAAAACAGTTCCAATGCCTATCCTCGAAATTAAGGGGCTTTCAAAATCTTTTGGCGGGCTGCAGGCAGTGAACGATGCTTCGCTCACGCTGTCGTCGGGGAGGGTGACCGGTTTGATTGGTCCGAACGGGTGCGGCAAGACAACCATTTTTAACCTGATCACCGGCTTTTTGGACGCTGACGGCGGAAAGGTCTACATTCGCGGCAAAGAGGTCACCGGCCGGGCCTCATACAAACTGATGCATGACGGACTCGTCCGCTCATGGCAGGATATCCGTGCCTTTAAGGACATGACCGTCTTGGACAATGTCCGGGTTGCCCGTCCGAAGCAGAGCGGGGAAAAAATCGTGTCGCTGTTCTTTTCCCCCTGGCAGGTGGCTCGGGAAGAGCGGGAGAATTACGGAAGAGCGTTAGGGTACCTGAAAATGGTAGGCCTGCTGGATAAAGCGGGGGACCTGGCCGGGAATCTCTCTACAGCGGAACAAAAACTGGTGGCCCTCGCGCGGTTGATGGCCACGGAATGTCCTGTTCTGCTTCTGGATGAGCCGACAGCAGCGCTTGACCCGGAGTCCGTGGAGAGAATCATAAAACTGATCAGGAACATCGCCAAGCAGGGACGGAAGACGATTCTTCTGATTGAGCATAATTTGGACGTGGTCAGAGGGTTGGTGGAGGAAGCTTATTTCATGGGCGAAGGCAGGGTCTTGGCTTACGGCGACCCGGCAAGCCTGATGGCCGATCCTAAGCTCGTAGAGGTGTACTTTGGAATCGATTAGGTCAGGGCAGGCGACAGAGGTTCAAGTATGCTGCTTGCGGTGAGAAACCTTGAGGCGGGATATGGGAAGAAACAAATTCTGTATGATCTCTCTCTGTCCATCCTCCCCGGGGAAATCGTAGGGTTGATTGGCCACAATGGGGCTGGTAAAAGCACTGCGCTCCAGGCTATTTTCGGGTTATTAACCCCTCAGGGTGGACAGGTACTCTACATGAACCGGGATCTCACGTTTGCATCCCCGGCTTCCAAATTGAACGCAGGGATCTACCACCTGCCCCAGGAGAATTTTATGTTCAACGACCTCACAGTTAGTGATAATATGGAGATGAGCTTTTTTACCATGAAAGATCAAACGGCTTTTCAATCGAGACTGGACGAGGTCTATCAGTTTTTTCCCGTATTGAAGGATCGTGAGAATCAACTGGCGGGCACCCTCAGCGGGGGCGAGAGGCGGATGTTGGGGATCGGGATGGGCTTGCTGAGAAAGCCGGAACTGCTCTTGCTGGACGAACCGTCCAGCGGATTGTCCCCTGTCCTCTTCCAGAATGTGGCAAGGATTATTGAGGAAATTAACAGCAACCTTCGGACAGCCGTTCTCCTCGTGGAGCAGAACGTAAGGGTTGCCTTCAAGCTGAGCAAACGAGTCTATGTGATGAAGGCGGGGCATATTATTCTAGAAGAGACGGGAGCGGAGCTTCTGAAGCGGAACGAATGGTGGGATCTCTTTTGATGGAAAATTCTCCTTTTTGTAAAGGGAGGGCAGGAGGGATTTGGACTGATTAATGAGGCCCCCTCACCCTCCCCTCTCCCCGCTGGGGAGAGGGATGGGGTGAGGGGCAATTTGATGGAATCTATAGTGAACGTCATAAATAAGTAGACATATATTTTGTTTTTGTATATAATACCTTCCGAAGAGGATTTAAAAACTTTTTTCGGGAGGGATGCCATGAGAGCGTTAACAGTAACAAACAAGACTGTG
>Ga0335070_10005091_pt1 | contig 15424 bp, 13 predicted proteins | sample Lox_Sample_13_FD_206722 | JGI IMG/M metagenome (GOLD analysis project Ga0335070, IMG submission 206722) | Soil microbial communities from Loxahatchee National Wildlife Refuge, Florida, United States - Lox_Sample_1.3 | ecosystem: Environmental > Terrestrial > Soil > Wetlands | place: USA... | reverse complement strand
CGGTCGAAGCTCTCGAGCGCCTTGAGCGTCGCGTCGACGGTCGTCGCCTTGGAGTCGTTGACGAAGCGGACGCCGCGGAAGCGGAGGACGTCTTCCAGCCGGTGCTCGAGGCCGCGGAAACTCAGGACCGAGCGCCGGATGGCCGCCGCAGGCACGCCGAGGAGATGCCCGACGAGGGCCGCGGCCATGACGTTCTCCTGGTTGTGCGTCCCGGGCAGGGGGAGGCGGGCCGTGCGGACCAGCCGCTCCGTCCCTCCGTCGCGGAGCTCGACCCAGCCCTCCGTGACGCAGGCGCCGCGGACGGGCCGCCTCTTCCGGCTGAAGGCGTAAACCCTGGCCGCCGTGTCCCCGGCGACTCCCCAGACGAGCGGGTCGTCCCGGTTGAGAATGGCGGCGCCGCCGGCGTCCAGGCGGAAGAACAGCTTCTTCTTGGCCGCGACATAGGCCTCGAACGTCCTGTGCCAGTCGAGGTGGTTCTGGGAGAGGTTGAGGAACGCCGCCACGTCGGCCTTGAACCGTTCGGTGTATTCGAGCTGGAAGCTCGAGACCTCGGTAACGTAGATATGGTCGGGGCGGCTCGTCTCGACGAACGAAACGAGCGGGAAGCCGATGTTGCCGGCCAAGCGGGACCGCAGGCCGGCCTCCTTGAGGATCTTGTGGGCCAGCGCCGTCGTCGTCGACTTGCCGTTGGAGCCGGTAATGGCCACGACCCTGCCCCGGAGGAAGCGCGCCGCGAGCTCGAGTTCGGAGAGGACGGGGATGCCTTTCTCGCGGGCCGCGGCGATCTCCGGCAGGGGAGGGACGCCGGGGCTGGGGATGATGAGGTCCGCGCCGAGGAAGGACCCCAGGCGGTGGCCGCTCGTCTCGAAGGCGATGCCCTTCTCCCGCCACGGCGCGATTCTCGCCGCAAGCTCCGCCTCCGTCTTCTTCTCGGTGACGAGGACCCGGGCGCCGCGGGCGGCCAGGAACCGGCACAGGGCTTCCCCCGTCCGCTCGAAGCCGACGATGAGAACGTTCTTCCCGGCGAGTTCCATCTCTCTATCTCAACTTCAGGGTCGACAGGCTGAACAGGGCGAAGATGATGCCCAGGATCCAGAACCGGATGACGATCTTCTCCTCCTGCCATCCGGACAGCTCGAAATGGTGGTGGAGGGGGGCCATCTTGAAGATGCGCTTCCCCCCGGACAGCTTGAAGTACGTGACCTGGAGGAGGACCGAGAGCGCCTCCAGGATGAAGACCCCGGCCAGGGCGAAGAGGAGGAGCTCCTGCTTGATGAGGATGCTGACGACGGCCAGCGTCGCGCCGAGCGACAAGGCCCCGACGTCGCCCATGATGACCTCGGCCGGGTGGGCGTTCCACCACAGGAAGCCCAGGCAGGCGCCGGTCAGGGCGCCGATGAAGACCGTCAGCTCGCCGGCCGGCCGGACGCGGGCGATGTTGAGGTACTGGGACCAGAGGGCGTGGCCGGCGACGTAGGTCAGGGCCGTCAGGGCCGCGGCGCTGATGAGGGTCAGGCCAATGGCCAGGCCGTCCAGGCCGTCGGCCAGGTTGACGGCGTTCGACGAGCCGACGAGGATGAACATGATCCAGGGCAGGTAGAGCCAGCCGAGGTAGGGCGTCCAGAGCTTGAAGAAGGGCGGGAAGAGCCGCAGGTCGAAGTGCTTGAGCGGGTCGGCGCTCGTCAGCCCGAGGTAGACGAGGACCCCGCCGACGGCCGCCGCCAGGACGACCTGGAGCCCCAGCTTGGCAAAGACCGTCAGGCCCTGGGACCTTTTGTTCCGGACCTTGAGGTAGTCGTCGATGAAGCCGACCAGGCCGAACGAGAGCATCGTGCCCAGGGCGATCCAGACGTAGACGTTCGTCAGGTTGCCCCAGAGGACGGTGGCGAGGAGGGTCGCGCCGATGATCATCAGCCCGCCCATGGTCGGCGTCCCTTTCTTCGCGTAATGCGACTGCGGCCCGTCGCTCCGGATCTCCTGGCCGATCTCGCGCCGGCGGAGGAGCCGGATGAGCCAGGGGCCGAGGAGGAGCATCAGGGCCAGCGCGGTGACGCCGGCCGCGGCCGTGCGGAAGGTGATGTAGCCGAAGACGCGGAAGATGGAGGCGTATTTCTGGAGGAGAGCGTGAAGCGCGAGCAGCATCTTCTACTCCTTCCTCCGCGCGATGAGACGCTCGACGATCGTTTCCATCTTCATGCCGCGCGACCCCTTGACCAGGACGAGGTCGCCGTCGCGGACGACGCGGACGACGGCCTCGGCGGCGTCCCGGCTGTCGGCGAAGGTCAGGATATTCTCTCGCGGCAGGCCGGCCGTCGCCGCCTCCTCCGCGATGTGGACGGCCAACGGGCCGACGGCGACGAGGACGTCCCAGCCGAACCGGGCCACGGCCGCGCCCGCCTGGCGGTGGAACTCCCGCTCGTCCTCGCCGAGCTCGAGCATATCGCCGAGGACGGCCACCCGGCGCGCCGCGGGCAACACGGCCAGACTCTTCAGCGCAGCCTCCAGGGCCTTGGGGTTCGAGTTGTAGGCGTCGTCGTAGAGGCTGACGCCGCCCGGGAGCTCGACCATAACCCCCCTCATGGGCGAGGGCCTGAGGGCGGCGATCCTGGGGCCGAGCTCGGCCAGCGTAAGCCCGGCCGCGCGGCAGGCGGCGACGGCGGCCAGGAGGTTCATGACGGCCGCCTCGCTGACGAACGGGAAGACGACGCGGGCCCGGTCAGGGCCGCAGGCCAGGGCGAACTCCTGCCCGGCGTAGCCCAAAGATCGAATGTCCAGGGCCCGGACGTCGCATTCCGGCCCCAGGCCGAACGTCACCCTCGGCCCCTTCCAGCCGGCGGCGATCTTCATGACCAGCGGGGAATCGCCGTTGAGGACGGCCGTCGCGCCCGGCTTGGCCCCGTCGAGGATCTCCTTCTTGGCCAGGGCGATCTCCTCCATGCCCTTGAAGAACTGGAGGTGGACGGGATGGATGTTGGTGATGACGGCGATATCGGGCGGGGCGATGGCGGCCAGGGCCCGGATCTCGCCGGCCGCGCTCATGCCCATCTCGAGGACGACCGCCTCGTGCCATGGCTCGAGCCGGAGGAGGGAGAGGGCGAGCCCGAGGCGGTTGTTGAAGTTCGCCTCGGAGCGCAGGACGCGGAAGCGGGCCGAGAGGAGCTCGGCCGTGAAGTCCTTGGTCGTCGTCTTGCCGACGCTCCCGGTGATGCCGACGACGCGGACCGGCCGCGCGGCGAGGACCGAGCGGGCCAGGTCCTGGAGGGCCTCGACCGTGTCCTCGACCTCGACCAGCCCGAATCCGGGGGCCGGGACGGCGACGGGCCTGGAGACGACGGCCCCGGCCGCGCCCCGCGCGGCGGCGGCGGCGACGAAGTCGTGGCCGTCCCGCCGGCCGGCGACGGCGAAGAAGAGCTCGCCCGGGACGGTCCGCCGCGAATCGATGCCGAAAGCCCGGAAGGCGAGGCCCGGCGCGCCGCCAAGGACCCGGCCTCCGACGGCGGCGGCGACGTCCGCGAGCCGCAGCGTGGCCATGGTCAGGCGCCCTCCCTGGCCGCGAGGATCTCCCGGATGACCTCGATGTCGCTGAAATGGATGGTCCGGTCGTTAAGAATCTGGTAGTCCTCGTGGCCCTTGCCGGCGACGAGGACGTAATCGCCCTTGCCGGCCATGGCCAGGGCCCGGGTGATGGCTTCCCGCCGGTCGGGCACGACCTCGTAGGTCCGGGCCGCCTCCTTGGCGAAGCCCTTCTCGATCGCGGCGATGATCTCGAGCGGGTCCTCATGGCGGGGGTTGTCGGAGGTGAGGATCGTCCAGTCGGCCAGCCGGGCGGCGACGCGCCCCATCCGCTCCCGCTTCTCCTTGTCGCGGTTCCCGCCGGCGCCGAAGACGAGGAGGAGGCGCCGCGGCTTGAACTCCCGGGCCGTCGCCAGGAGGTGCTCGAGGGCGTTGTCCGTGTGGGCGTAGTCGACGACGACGTTGAGGCCGTGGGAGTTCGCGACCCGCTCGAACCGTCCAGGCACGCCCGGCAGGGCGGCGATCCCCGCGGCGATCGCCTGCGGCGCGACATTGAGCGCGAGGGCGGCGGCCACCGCCGCCAGCATGTTGTAGACGTTGTGCCTGCCGACGAGCCTGGAATGGACAACCAGGACATTGCCCGGGTGGGCGACCTGGACGTCGGAACCGTCCTCGTTCTGAGTGAACCTGACGGCCCGGACGATGGCGGCCGGCTCGAAGCCGAAGGTGACCGTCTTCATGGGCAGCTCGGCGATGAGCCTCTGGCCCCAGGGGTCGTCCATGTTGACGACCGCGGCGCTCCGCTTGTGGTCGAGATAGAAGAGCTTCCGCTTGGCCTCGTAATAGTTCTCCATGGAGCGGTGGTAGTCGAGGTGCTCGCCGCTGAGGTTGGTGAAGACGGCGACGTCGAAGCTCACGCCCCAGACGCGCTTCTGTTCGAGGGCGTGGGAGGAGACCTCCATCAGGCAGTGCGTGGCCCCGGCGTCCAGCATCTCCCGCAGCATGGCCTGGAGGTCCGACGCCTCGGGGGTCGTCCGGCCGGCCTGGCGGCTCAGGCCGGGGCCGCGGTACTCGATGGTGCCGATGACGCCGGGCGCGGAGCCGGCCGCGTTGAGGATGGACTCGAGGAGATAGGCGACGGTCGTCTTGCCCTTGGTCCCGGTGATGCCGACGACCTTGAGCCGGTCGGAGGGATGGCCATAGAAGTTGGCGGCGGCCAGGGCCAGGGCTTCGCGGGCGTCGGCGACCTGGACCCAGGCCGCGCGCGAGGACGGCGGGTTGGGCCACGAGGAGAGGACGGCGGCCGCCCCGTTGGCTTCGGCCTCGGCCACGAAATCCATGCCGTTCCGGCTCTCCCCCTTAAGGGCGGCGAAGAGGAAGCACGGCCGGACCGACTTGGAGCTGTAGGCGACGCCGCGGACCTCCTCCTCGCCGGAGGCGCCCGAGAGCAGGGCCGGGATCCCTTCGAGGACGTCCCGGAGCTTCACGGCCGCCCTCCCTTCCTGAGCTCGGCCGTGACGGGCCGCTCGAGCGGCGCCCGCTCGGGGACGACGCCGAGGGTGCGGAGGACCTGCCGGGCGATGTCGCTGAAGACCGGGGCGCAGGCCTGGCCCCCATAGTATTCGCCTTCCTTGATGTCGTCGAGGACGACGACCATGGACAGGACCGGCCGGCGGGAGGGGACGAAGCCGGCGAAAGAGGCCGTGTGGCTCCTCGCCGTGTATGCCTTAAGGACCGGGTCGAGCTTTTGCGCCGTGCCCGTCTTGCCCGCCGCCCAGAACTCGTCCATCCGGCCGAGCTTGCCCGTGCCTTCCTCGACGACCTTCTCGAAGACGCGGCCGACGAGGCCGGAGACGAGGCCGGGGTCGAGGACCTGGTCGTCGGGCCGCGGCCCGACGAGCGGCGCCGGCGGCTCGCCCGCGAACGAGAGGAAGACGCGCGGCCGGACGAGCCGGCCCCCCGTGGCGAACACGTTCATGGCCCGGAGGACCTGGAGGGCCGTCACGCTGACCTCGTAGCCGATGGCGATGTGGGGCTGGGAGACGACCCTGTTCCACTGGGCGACCGGCCGGATGAGGCCGGGCTCTTCGGCCGGCAGGTCGATGCCCGTCCGGGCCCCGAAGCCGAAGCGGCGGATCATGGCGTAGAGGTCGGCCGCGGCGAGGCGGGAGGCGAACTTGACCGTGCCGACGTTGGAGGAGCGGATGAGGACCTCGGGGAACGTGAGGACGCCCATGCGCTCGTGGTCGCTGATCGTCCGCGGGCCGACCTTGATGGACCCGGCCGAGCAGTCGAAGACGTCCGTGTAGCTGACGGCGCCGCGCTCGAGGGCCGCGGCCGCGGCCACGATCTTGAACGTCGAGCCCGGCTCGTAGGGCGAGCCGACCGCCCGGTCGAGCCAGGCGTCGCGCGAGTCCGTGTAGGCGTTGACGTCATAGGTCGGCCAGTTGGCCAGGGCCAGGATCTCGCCCGAGGCCGGGTCCATGACGATGACCGTGCCGCTCGAGGCGGAGTGGTCGGCCACCGCCCTGGCCAGGGCGCGTTCGACGATGTACTGGATGGAGGCGTCGATCGTCAGCGAGATGCTGCGGCCGGGCAGGGGAGGCTTCAGGGACTGGCTGAGGTAGCCGCGCTTCTTGTTGTCCTTGAACATCAGCTCGACGCCGTCGGCGCCCCTCAGAACCTCGTTGTAGCGGGCCTCGACGCCGGCCTGGCGGGAGCCGTCGGCGTTGACGCCGCCGAGGACGTGGGCGGCGAGCGTGCCGTTCGGGTAGAAGCGCCGGCTCTCCTCGTCGAAGCCGACGCCCGGGAGCTTCAGGGCGCGGACGCCGGCCGCGACCTCCGGCGATACCAGTTTTCGGACGTAGGTGAAGGAGTCGTTGTCCTTGAGGCTCTGGAGGATGTCCGAAGCCTCCTTGGCCGTGAGGCCGAGTGCGGACTGGAGCCTGCGGACCTTGTCCGCTTCCTGGGCCGCCGTCTCCTTCTCGACCGGGCTGAGCTTGATCGAGTAGACCGGCAGGCTCGAGGCCAGGACGCGGCCGTTCCGGTCGAGAATGTCGCCGCGGCTGGCCCGGACCGGGACCCGGGCCTGGCTCTGCTTCACGGCCCTCGACCGCAGCGAGGGGTGCTGGACGACCTGGAGCTGGACGAGGCGGAGGAGGACAATTGCGAACCAGGCCGCCAGGGCCAGGCTCACGCCCAGGGTCCGCCTCCGGATGTCGGTCTCGTGGAAAGTTCTCATAGGCTTATGGGCTCAGCGCGCCGCGGGCCCGTCCTTGTAAACGATCTCGCCCGGCTTAGGGTCGACCAAGCCGAGGTCCTCCCTGGCAATCTTCTCGACACGCTCGGAGCGGAGGAGCTCGGCCTTGCGGAGCTCGAGCCGCCGGATGTCGTCGCGGAGCGTCTTGATCTCGGCCTCGCGGCGGCTGATGTCGAGGCCCAGGCGGACGGCTTCGGTCTGGTACCAGACGTAGAAGGTCAGCAGCCCGATCAGGGCCAGGAGGAGGGCCGCCCCCAGGCCGATCTCGCGCGGGCTCCATTTCCTGCGGATCATTCAGAGCCTCTCGGCCGCCCGCAGCTTGGCGGAGCGCGCCCGGGAATTGGCGGCCACCTCTTCCGGCCCGGCCATGACGGGCTTCTTGGTCAGCACGGAGAGCAGGGGTTCGCTGTCGCCGCGGGCGGCGAGCGAGGCGAAGGTCCGCTTGACGATGCGATCCTCGAGGGAGTGGAACGAGATCACGACGAAGCGCGTCCCGGGCACGGACGTGCGGACCGTCGTTTCAAGGAACTCGGGCAGGCCGTCGAGCTCCCCGTTGACCTCGATGCGCAGGGCTTGAAAAGCCTTGGCCGCGGGGTGGATCTTGCCCTTCTGAGGCCGCCAGCGATAGACGTCCTCGACGATGCGACGGAGGTCCGAGGTCGTCTCGACCCGGCCGAGCTTGCGCAGGCGGACGACCTCGCGGGCCAGGCGGCGGGCGTGGGGGAGCTCGCCGTAATCCTGGAACAGGTCGGCCAGCCTCGGCTCCGAATAGGTGTGGAGCACCCTGGCGGCGGTGACCTTGCTTCTCTGGTCCATCCTCATGTCCAACGGCCCTTCAAGGCTGAAGCTGAACCCCCGCTCCTGGGAATCCAGCTGGAACGAGGACATCCCGAGGTCGGCCAGGACGCCGCGGACGTCCCGGAAGTCGAGGCCCAGCTCGGGCAGGAGCTTGAAGTCCGAGTGGAAGAGCCGGACCCTCGCGCCGAAAGGCCTCAGGATGTCCCGGGCCCGGCGGAGCGCGAGCTCGTCGCGGTCGAGGCCGACAAGGGAGGCACGGGGATTCCTCTCCAGGATCGCGACGGCGTGTCCCGCCAGGCCCAGGGTGCAGTCAACGTAAACGCCCTCCCGCCCGACGTTCAGGAACTCGAGGACTTCCGTGACGAGGACCGGGCAATGTCCCTTCTCCGTCATTCCGATGGACCTCGAGGGATGAGTCGGGCGATGCTCTCGAGATCGGCGTCGGAGAGCGGTTTCTCCTCGAGAAGTCGGTCCAGGGCGTCCTTGTTCCAAACTTCCAGATGGTTGGAGAGGCCGATGACCTCGACCTCTTCCTCGAGCCGGGCCTTCTCCCGCAGGGCCTGGCTGATGAGGACCCGGCCCTTGGAGTCGAGCTCGTGTCGGGCCCCGGTCCGGTTGACCCTTAGCATGAACTTCCGGACGTCGGGCCGGAGATGGAGCGCGCCCTCCGCGGCCGTGCCGGTCATCTCCAGCCAGACGGCCAGGGGATAGACCTGAACGGACTCGTCCGTGAGGGAGGTGACGAACAGTTCGCGGCCGTACTTTGTCTGGATGATCTCGCGGAATTTTTCCGGGATCTTGATGCGGCCGCTGGCGTCAAAGCGGGCCGTATAGTTGCCGATAAGAACGTCCGCCATAATGGTGTGTCCCGCTTTGTCCCGTTTCGTCCCAAATATATGGGACAGAAACCTAAATGTCAAGCAAAATTATCCCATATGGACGCGAAAGAACGGGGGCCCAAAATGATGGGGTCCGGCCGGCCGTCATCGACGAGGAATTGTGGCCCGCAGCGCGGGCCGGAAAGCGGGTCGTCGCGGGTCCGGGGCGCGGCTCAGCGCGGCCCGTCGGGGTCCTCCCCGCCTTCCCGCGGGGGGATCGAGGCCAACAGCTCCTTGGCCGTCTCGAAATTGCCGGCCCCGACGAAGACCCTGAATTCGGCCAGGCCGTCCACGGTGAAGGGGTAGACGCAGGGGACCATGCGGCCCCGGATGAGGCAGGGGATGCCGTTGCTCTCGAGGAAGCTCTTGACGACGTCGGCCTCGAACGGACCCCAGACGCTGCAGAGCTCCTTGAGGTCTAGCGTCCGGTCCGGGTCCTCGCCCTTTCTCTTGGGCTCTTTTTCGTCCATGGCGAGCGTCCTTCCTTGACGGCGATATAGTCCTCGAGGATCCGCCCGTGGTCGAAGGCCAGACGGGAGCCGGGACGGCGTGGGTCGACGAGGCGGGCGTCGCGGGCGTCGTCGGCCGCCCGCGGCTCCCCCTGGGCCCGGGCGATAAAGACGGTCGAGATCGTGTGGCGCCTCGGGTCGCGGCCAGGGTCCGAATAGGTGTGGAGCTGTCGAAGGAGCTCGACCTCGAGCGAGGTTTCCTCCCGGGCCTCGCGCACGGCGGCCGCCTCGAGCGATTCCCCGTAATCGACGAAGCCGCCGGGGAGGGCCCAGCCGTACGGCGGGTTCTTGCGGAGGATGAGGACGACCGGCGGTTGCCCTCGCGTCGGGCCGACCTCGATGATGATGTCGACCGTGGGGAGCGGGTTCCTGTATTTCGTCCGCGGCATCGGTGTTTTTCCGGGGTCCTGGCCTAGTATAGGGACCCCGTTCCTGGGTTGTCAACCCGGCCCGGGACCGCCCCGGGGCGGACTGTCCCCTTTTCCCCGGCGGGTGTCGCCCGCGGCGGACAGGCGACGGAACGCCTCTCCCGGCTTCCCCCCTGGGGTCCACCTGGCATGAATAATGCTATAATAAAAATTGTCACTTCCTTTCGGTCGAGGAGGACATCATGAGGCAAAAGGGGATCGGCCTAACCATTGCTTTCCTGACGCTCGCGGCGGCGACGCTCGGCGCCGCGGACCACTACCGCGTCCTCGGCGGCCCGGACCGTTTCTATTACGGGCACATCAGCTACACCGAGGCCAAGGGGGACGCGGAGGACCCGGTCGTCCTGCGCGAGGGCCAGGCCGGGGCCGAGACGGCCGTTCTCAACCTGCCCCTCGGGCCCGGCGACACGGTCCGCACGTCGCCCTCGCGGCGCTGCGAGATCCAGTTCGATACGGGCACGGTCGTCCGGCTCGACTTCTCGACCGAGCTCAAGATCGAAATCGTCCTGGCCCAGAGCCTGAGCGCTCCTAGCCAGGTCTCCAACCTATCCCTCGCCCGGGGCCGGGTCTACATCATGTACAAGCAATACGATTCCCGGGAGATGTTCCAGGTCCTGACGCGCCTCGCCGCCGTCAAGCTGGGCCATAACTCGGTGGCCGTCATCCGGGCCGCGGCCGACGGCTCGACCGACGCCCAGGTCAAGGCCGGCAAGGCGAGCGTGATGTTCGGCCCGGACGAGAAGACGCTCCAGAAGCAGGCGCTCAAGAGCGGGGAGCGGCTGACGCTCGTCAGCGCGACCCAATTCGCGCGGGCCGCCTATCTCGGCGGCTCCGAATTCGAACTCTGGAACGACGAGGTCAATGCCCGCTTCGACGAGCTCCACAAGGGGCAGAGCGCCCTGCCCAAGCCCATCCAGAAGCTGCCACCGGCCGTCTTCTACTTTGCCCAGCGGTATGGGAACCTCTACGGGGAGTGGGCGTGGGACGATCTCTACGGCTACGTTTGGCGGCCGTTCCTCGACCGCATGGATTATCCATGGGGCTGGGCGCCCTATTTTTACGGGCGCTGGACGTCCGTGGACGGACAGCTCTACTGGGTCCCCGAGGAGCCCTGGGGCTGGATCCCCTATCATTTGGGCATTTGGCAGTGGGACAAGAAGCTCGGCTGGGTCTGGCTGCCCGGCTCGCTCTTCGCCCCGGCCTGGGTCGACTGGGAATTCTTCTTCGGCTCTTTCGGCTGGCGGCCCTGCAGCCTCTTCGACTGGTTCGACGGCTTTTCGACAGACTTCCTCTACTGGGGTGACTCCTGGAACTACATCATCCCCGGAGGCCCCGGCAGAATTCCGGTTCCCGGGTCCGGGCCGAGACCGGGACTGACGACGATCAGCCGAAACCAGTTAAAGCAGCCACCGTCGACCACCATGCCCCGCGAGCTCAAGACGGCCTATAAGAACGTGCTCATGGCCTACCGGAAGGGGGACACCCGCGTCCTCGACTCCATGAAGAAGGTCACCTCCGAGACGGTCTTCGTTTCCCGGGCCGACCTGAACGCGAGTCGGATCCAGGAAAAGGCGCTGTCCTTCGAGAAGCTTCCGAAGCCGAGCGCCCCCGCTCCGGCGAAGGGCGCGACGGGCGCCGCCCGCACGAGCGCCGACACGGCGCGGTCGGCGGCCCAGGTCTTCCGCGTCAACCAGGCGGTCCGCGAGTACGTCCGCGGGCCGGCGACACCCGGCCCGGCGCCGAGATTCGCCGCCGCGCCAGAGGGCCCCGGCGCCCTCCGCGTTTCGAGCTCGACGGCCCCCGCCGCGGCCGGCGCCTCCCGGCCGGCGGTCGGCCCGGGCGCGGCCGCGGAGCGCGCGGCCCGGCTGGCGGGGGGGTCCTCCCGCCCGCAGTTCCTCGACTGGAACCCGGACGTCAAGGTCGCCAGGTCCCTGGGCGTACGGATCGAGTACTCGAGTCGCGCGAACCAGGTCCGCTGCCCCGAGCTCGGGCTGAGCTCGCTCGACCGCACGCAGAGCACGAACGGGTTCGTGCCGCGGCTGACGTCCTCGGGCGTCCGGTCGGAGCCGGCTTCGACCGCCATCTCGGGCGGGTCATCGGGCAGTGCTTCGGGGGCGGCCGGTTCGCCGGGCGTTCACGCCGCGGCCACGACGACCGCGGCGCCGGCCAAGGGAAGCTCCTCCGGCGGCGGGGGCGGCGGCAAGATCAAGAACTGAGACGCGGCCAGACGGACGGGAAGGGCCCCGGCCCGTCGAGCATCCCCCGCAGCCGTTCGACCTCTTTCCCGTAGGCCTCCCGGTATTCCTTCCGGACCGGGTCGGCCGGCTTAAACTTCTGGCCGAGGGGGTTGACGGCCGCGCCGTGGAAGTGGACGCGATAATCGAGATGGGGACCCGTGGCGTCCCCCGTCTGCCCGACGTACCCGACGACGTCGCCGCCCCTGACCTGCGCGCCCGCCCGGATGCCCGGCCCGTAGCCGCTGAGGTGGGAATAAAGCGTCTCGTAGCCGTTCTTGTGCTGGAGCCGGACCATCTGGCCCGAGCCGTCGTTCCAGCCGGCGTAGGTCACCTTACCGTCGGCCGTCGCCTGGACCGGTGTCCCCTCGGGCGCGCCGTAATCGACGCCGAGATGGGGCCGGTAAACCTTGTAGATCGGATGGAGCCGGCTGGCGCTGAAGCGGGACGTGACGTGGGCCCCGTACTTGAAGGGCGACTTCAGGAACTCCTTCCGCTTGGAGAGGCCGGTCTCGTCGAAGTAGTCGGCGGCGTCCGTGTCCGGATAGGCGAAGCGGTAGGCCTGGAAGGTCTTGCCCTCGTTGACGAACTCCGCGGCCAGGATGTTCCGGTAGCCGGCGAACCGGCCGTCAAGGAACTTCTTTTCGACGAGGATGCGGAAGGTGTCGCCCTTGCGCAGGTCGGTGTAGAAATCGATGTCCCAGCCGAAGCAGCGCTCGGCCAGGTCATAGGCCAGGACGTCCTCTTCGCGGGCCTTGGCCATGGCCGCGACCGGGCTCGTCTCGATGACGCCGGCGACGAGCGACGGCCGGAACTCAAACGGGTAGGCCTTGACCTCGGCCCGGATGCCGCCGGCTTCGTTCCTCACCGCGAGATAGCGGAGGTCGTCGATGTCGTACTCGAGCTCTTTCCAGGCGCCGTCCTCGGCCAGGGAAAGCCGCAGCTGGTGGCCCGCGGCGATCCTGGCCAGGTCATAGACGGGCTTGACGCCCTCCTTCAGCCGATGGACCTCCCTGTCGGTGAAATCCTGCCTCTTCAGCACGCGGGCCAGGTTCTCTCCCTTCCGGACGACGATCGTCTCGACCCGGAGCGGCGGGGGCGCGGGCGGGCCGGCGGGGGGAGCGGCGGCCGCGGCGGGGACGGCAGGCGCTGCGGGCGCGGGCGGGCCGACGAGACGGCGAACGCCGAGAAAGGCGACCGCCAGCCCGGCGCAGGCGAGCGCCGCGCCGGCGATGAGCCTCGCCCCGCGGCTCCGGGGCGCGAGCGCGAGCCGGCTCACGACGGGATTTCTTTGGTCGCCGTCCTCTTCTCTTTTTTCGGGCTCTTCTTCAGCGCCCGCGACACGGCCGTGACGGGACCGGACAGGACGTTCAGCCCGGTGAAGAAGAGGATGGCGAACCGCGGGTAGAAGATGAGGGCGGCGAGCGAGACGGCCATGAGGAGCGCCGTCAGGATGTCGATCCGGTGGGCCTGCAGGACCTTGGTGTAGTTCCGGTAGGGGAACGTGCTGACCATGCAGATGGAGACGCCGAAGGTCAGGACGGCCAGCCCGATGGCCAGCTCGCGGGTTTCGAGCGGCGCCGGGTGGAAAAGGACGAGCGAGCCCATGAAGATGGCCGCCGAAGGCACCGTCAGCCCCTGGTAGAAACGGCGGTCGGGAAGGGACTTGGTCCGGATGTTGTAGCGGGCCAGCCGGAGGACGCCCGCGGTCAGGAAGAGGAAGCTGAAGAACAGGGCCGACGGCCCGGCCAGCTTCATCCCCCAGAAGTAAAGGAGGACGGACGTCGCCACTCCGAAGGAGACGGCGTCGGACAGCGAGTCGAGCTCGATGCCGAAGTCCGAAGGCGCCTTCATGGCCCGGGCCACGAGCCCGTCCATGCCGTCCATGATGGCGGCGATGACGATCCAGAACGCGGCCATGCGGTAGCGCCCGTGGTATGTCAGGAGGAGGCTGAGGAAACCGAAGAACAGGTTCGTCAGCGTGAACAGGCTCGGCACGACGAAGATCCCTTGCTGGAGCTTCTTCTTGTTCATGGCTTCGCCTCGGCGATGACGGATTCGCCGGCCCGGACCTTCTGGCCCGGGCCGACCTTGACGGCGGCCTCCCGGGGGAGGGTCAGCTCGACCCGGGAGCCGAAATACATGAGGCCGACCTTCTCCCCGCGGGAGACGGCCTGGCCCGTCTTGACGAAGGACTTGATGCGGCGGGCGGCGACGCCGACGCTCTCCTTCATGACCAGGGACAACCGGCCCCCGCGAAGGACGAGCGTGTTCGACTCGTTGACCTCGCCGGCCTCGGGCTTGTCGGCCCGCAGGAACTTGCCCGGCCGGTACTCCATCTTGGCCACGGTCGCGGCGAGGGGCGAGCGAACGAGGTGGACGTCGAGGAGGGACAGGAAGATCGTGACCTTGCGGGCCGGGCCGTCGAGCTCGGGATGCGACGGGAGCTCCTCGACGGCCAGGACCTTGCCGTCGGCCGGGGAGACCAGGAGGTGCTCGCCCGGGGGCGGCGTCCGGCGCGGGTCGCGGAAGAAGAAGGCGAAGGCGGCGGCAAGGAGCAGGAAGAGGAGGCCCGCCGGCCACCAGCCGACCGCCCAGAAGACGACGGCCAGCCCGAGCGAGGGCAGGAGGAATTTCAGTCCGTCTCTCGCCATCGTCACCGTCCTCCTACCTGTCCGCCCAGGAATAGGCGGCCAGGAACGCCAGCTTGGCCGCGTCGGCCATGATCTCGGGGTTGATCCTATAGATCGTGTCCCCGGTCTGGTGGTAGGCGAGGTGCGGGCCGTTCGAGCCGAGGCTCGCGGCCGGGATGCCCTTGAGGAAGAACGGGGCGAAGTCTGAGCCGCGGACGCCGACGCCCCGGATGACCCCGAGGCCGCGGAGAACGCCCACGGACCCGTCCGCCTCCTCCAGGGCCTGGCGGAAGCCGGCCGGCTCGGCCGGGGCCGCGCCCCACAGGCCGTCGCCCTCGCCCGTCATGTCGAAGTTGATCATGCCGGCGACCCTGTCAAAGGCCGCGGGCAGGTGGCCGGCGAACCAGGTCGAGCCCTGCAGGCCCAGCTCCTCGCCGCCGAAGAGGACGAAAACGACGGAGCGCTTCGGCCGGCGGGCCAGGCCGGCGAAGGCCCGGGCCGCCTCCATGACCGTGGCGCTGCCGCTGGCGTTGTCGTCGGCGCCCCCGAAGAGGAGGCCCATGTGGCGGCCGCAGTGGTCGAAGTGGCCGCCGACGACCACGCACTCACGGCGCAACTTGGGGTCCGAACCCTCGACGTATGCGGCGATATTGTAGCCCACGGCGTCGGGGAAGTGCCGGGAGGCGACGGCCAGCCGGATCCGCGCCTGGAGCGGGAAGGAGATCGGCCGCTTATAGGTCGTCAGGGCCTTCCGGAGGTCGGCCGCCGTCGAGTTCGTCTCCTTGAGGACGGCGTCCATGACCTTCTCGCTGATCATGGCCGGGGTGAAACCCGCGAGCCAGTCGCCGTTCGGGTTCGAGGCGATCTCGGAGTAGATGTAGACGATGCCCAGGGCGCCCTTGTCCCGGGCCGTCTTCATCCGCGTCCGGTGCTCGTCGTAGAACTGGAACTTCGGGTCGTTGTCGGGCGTGCCGCGGAAGCAGACGACGAACTTGCCCTTGACGTCGACCCCGGCATAGTCGTCATAGTTGAGGTCGGGGGCCGAGATGCCCCAGCCGGCGAAGACCGCCGCGGCCGTCCGGTCGCCGCTGTCGGAGTAGAGGAGCGGCAGGAAATCCTTCTCCGGGACGAGCTTCATTTCCCTGAGGGCGGGGGGCTTGTCGGCCTCGGGC
>Ga0335070_10005089_pt1 | contig 15427 bp, 11 predicted proteins | sample Lox_Sample_13_FD_206722 | JGI IMG/M metagenome (GOLD analysis project Ga0335070, IMG submission 206722) | Soil microbial communities from Loxahatchee National Wildlife Refuge, Florida, United States - Lox_Sample_1.3 | ecosystem: Environmental > Terrestrial > Soil > Wetlands | place: USA... | reverse complement strand
AAGGCCTGTTTATAGAATTCAATGGCACGCGCTGCGTCGCGAACCGTGAGAAATGGTGTCAGTGTGTGATAGCCGTCTGGGACTGGTTTTACTGCCATAGGACCTCCTGGTAGGAAATTCGTTGAGGGCAGTCTACACCAGAACGCGACGAGAATTGTTACTAGAAAAGGGTTACGGAAAACGCTCTAGAAGAAGCGGGTCACGCCTTCTTCCATTACCAGCACGCGATCCTTGATGCCTGCAGAACGCGCTTCCTGCTCGAGAAGCTGCAGCGGTTCGTCAACCGGTTCGTGCGACAGACGGAACGTGCCATAGTGCATGGGAATCATCCAGCGCGACTTCAGATCGAGGAAGGCGCGAGTGGCATCGGCAGGATTGGTGTGAACGTGCCGGTACTGCGGCGGGTTGTATGCGCCGATGGGCAGCAACGCGACTTCCGGGGAGAGCCTTTTTCCAATTTCCGCGAATCCCGAGAAGTATGCTGTGTCGCCCGCGTGATAGATGGAATGCTTACCCGCCTTAAGCACAAAGCCACCATAGCCGCGGTGCGCGTCTTTCAGAATGCGAGCGCCCCAATGCCGTGAAGGTACGTGCGTGATCTGAACACTGCCGTGTTGTGATGTCTTCCACCAGTCGAGCTCGATGATCTCGGAGAAGCCCAGGTCCGAGATGAGATCGGAGACGTGTGTCGGAATAATGATGGCCGGAGCAACGCCGCGAACGCGCAAGTTGTTCTGCACGATGGCCCGCAGTGATGGGCGATGCAAGTGATCGAAGTGCGCGTGCGAAACCAGCACGGCGTCGATTGCAGGCAGGTCGGCGATGCGAAGGCCCGGACGCCGCAACCGCTTCAGGACAAACAGCCAGCGCGCGAAGTTCGGGTCGACCATGACGTTCTTCCCGCCAATCTGCAGGAAGAAACTGGCGTGACCGATAAACGTGACGCCGAGTTCGCCATTGGAAGCGAGACGGGGTTGATGAGTCTCGCCGCAGCGAGGAGTAACGGCAGAGTGGCGCACCAAACGTCCAAACTGGGTTGCGCGTTTGCGAAGGGCCGGATTGCGGAGCGTTTGCTTGATCATCCTACGGCGGTGCGACAGAGCCTAAGTGCCAACATTGATAAATGCTAGTGTGCCCGGCGGTATTTTGCGGAGTAACAATAGCGGTGCAGCGTCACCTTTAACCGATCTGTAATTTTAGATGATTGAGCGAGTTGCCGTGCTGCTTTTTACTTTTGGGCGAGTGACGGCGGTAATCCGGCCGCGGAGAGACGCTTTTACAGACACTTACGGATGATTGGCGATGTTTCGGCAGGTCCGGATCAGAGATTCGGACCTGCACGAGAATCGAAGTTACAACTACTGGATCCAGCGCGAACGAGGAATCTCGCGATGACCCTCGTCATCGTAGAAGAACTTCATTTCATGATCAGACTTTGCGTTCGGCACCGGCTCGTCGTCGGCCGAGCTAAACGTTTGCGCGCTCAGATCGACCGGCAACGGAGATTTGGTGGTCATCATGTTCTCTGAAAAGGTAGTCCCCACCAAGGCATGCGCCACAGGGAAGAATCCGAACGGATTGCCATTCACATACGAGACACCGATGTAGTCGGCAACCATTGGCCCGTTATCCGAGACCGGAAGCCATCCCACATTCATCGGGCCAGCAATCTTCGCGCCAGCGGTCCAGGTTGCGCCGCCATCCGTCGAAGTAGTGAAGCCCACATTCAACTGGCAGGTGCTGGCAGTGCACTTCGTGTTGGGATAGTAGTAATACACGATCGTCAGGTGAGCCGTGTTGCCCGAGGTTGCAGGGTCAGCGCCGATGCCGGGAATGAAGTGATCGACCGTGCTGGTGGTGGCATCAATCGGGATGCGCGTGACGGCGCTCCAGGTGGTTCCGTTTGAGGATATGCTCATCACAATGTCGTTTGAGCTGCAGCCAGTGCGGAAGCGGCAATCGGACCAGACCACGAACACGTTTCCGGCCCCGTCGATCGCGGCAGAGGGCAGATTGGGATTGCGCAATCCGGCCGCAACTGCATGGCTGTTGATGCCGGCAATTGCCTGGCTGCGTCCCCAGCTCTTGCCGCCGTTGGTGGAACTGAATACATCGATGCCTCCGCCTTCAAACGGAACAATAACCGTTCCATTTGGCTGCACGACAGGTTCGCCGCCGAGTCCGCCGGCGTGATCGGACGACGCTAAGCCTGCTCCCCATGTTTTGCCACCGTCGCTGGAAACGCTCATGAGAACGTCGCCGGTGCCGAATGCCTGATCCCACTCGGTGTAGCAGTTGCCGTAGAAGGGGCTGGTCGACGTGTTGTCACATACCGTCCAGTTCTTGTCGTCGAGATGAGTCTTATCGATGATGACGGGACTTCCCCAGACCGTGCCGTTCGTGGAACGGCTGACCGCGACGTCTCCAATCAGGTTGCAGCAACTCAAGCCAGCCAGAGGCAGGGTGGAGATAAGCCACTCGCCGTGCTTGGCGTCGTAGGCGACCGAGGGATCAGCGGCTGCGCCGTAGGTGCCGCTCTTGTAGTTCACCGTCAATCCAGGAAGATCGCCGTGACGCCAAGTGGTGCCGCCATCGGTTGAGGTGGCCCATCCGACGTCGCCGCTGCCCCATCCGATCGAACCGGGACGGCGCGCCACGTGGAAGGCGCTGACGATGGTGTTGCCCCAGGCAAAGCTGTGTGGCTCGACCTCGGTCTTGTGGTCGCTGTCGGAGTTGGTGAGATCGTCAGAACTGATTCTTACAAGCGTTGTGGTCTGAGCAGGCAGTGCAAGAGTTGTGGCAAGCGCAAACGCGCCAAGGGCGAGCAGTCGGGAACGCAAACGTTGCATCAGATTGATCCTTCTCGAGGAGATTCGATCGCAGGGGCAAACCAGGCAGCAGGCAGGATTGACCGACATGCCACCATCCCGCGCACTATACCCGATAGTTGCGGTGGTGTCGATGTGAAGGAAATTTCACACTGGCCGGAGGCTAAAAGCCGCGGAAGTAAGTGCGCATTGGCGGCATGCCTGAAGGCGTGCCCTGAGACGAACCTTGTTTGGCGATTCACTTGGGCGTCTAAATTTCTTGTGGTGTTTCTTGACCTTCCAGTTGCGGGTCATATCTAATCCAAAACGTTGCTCAACATGAGTCTGTGACGAAGGAGTCGGTCGCAATGCGAGTTGCATTTCTAGGACTGGGCATCATGGGACAAGCGATGGCCACAAATCTGGCGAAGGCCGGGCACGAAGTCACGGTGTGGAATCGTACGCCGGGCAAACTGGTGGAGGGAGCGGCGGTTGCTCCGACTCCGGCGGCAGCGGCGCAGGGTGCGGAGGTCGTGTGGCTCTGCGTTTCTGATACCGATGCAGTGCAGCATGTGATTTTCGGCAAGGAAGGCGCGGAATCGTCGCTCGGGCAGGGAACAATCATTGCCGACTCCAGCACAATTTCTCCCTCGGCGACGTTGAAGTTCGCCGAGCGACTGGCTGCCAAGGGCGTGGCGTGGGTCGACGCTCCCATGACAGGATCGAAGATCGGAGCGCGCGACGGCACGCTCGTGTTCATCGTCGGAGGCGCGGAAGAATCGGTCGAGCGACTCAAGCCCTTGTTTGCGGCGATGGGGAAGAAGATTTTCCGCATGGGCGAAACCGGCAAGGGACAAGCCACGAAACTGGCGATGAACCTGCAGATTGCTATGATCTATGAAGGATTCGCCGAAGCGCTCACTCTAGCGACAAAACTCGGCGTCGACTCGCAGCAGCTGATTTCGTTGATTGAAGCGACCATGGTGCGTTCGGGAGTAGTCGAGTACAAAGCGCCGTTCGTTCTGCAGCGCGACTTCACTCCGAACTTTCCGCTGCGGCTGATGCACAAGGACATTCGCCTGACGCTGGAAGCAGCGAAGGAAGCGCGCGTAAAGCTGCCCGGGCTGGAGACCGTCGAGGAGATCTACGAAATGGCGACCGAGGACGGACACAAGGACTTGGACTATGCCGCGACTCTGACGCTGCTGGAAAAGTGGGCAGGCGTGCAGGTGAAGGGCAAGGCAGCATAATCAATCCATCAGCACACGCGCAAAGACGTCGTGATCGACGTTGCCTCCACTGATCACCAGGCCAACGCGTTTTCCCGCGAGGGCATCTTTTTCTTTTAAGGCTGCGGCCAGTCCCGCGGCGCCTGCTCCCTCTGCGACATTGTGCGTGTCGGTGAAGTAAATTCGCATGGCTTCGCGAATCTGTTCTTCACTCACCTGCACGATGTGATCGACATTCTCAAGCACCACGGCGAGCGAACCATCATCCGGAAGACGGCAGGCCATGCCATCGGCCAGCAGAGTGGTTACGGGCGCTCCGACCGAGCGCTTTGCCGCAAAGGAGAGCGCGTACGCGGGAGCACCTTCCGCAACCACTCCGACGATCTTTGTCTTGAGACCCATGCCGTTGCGGACGGCGGCGCACGAACAGATGCCCGATCCCTGGCCGATGGGCACGTAGACAACATTCACATCGCGCACCGCGGAGAAAAATTCCAGCCAGTAGGTAGCCACGCCCTTCACAATGTTGCGGTGATAAGAAGGGACCGGGTGCCATCCGCGCTCGGCAGCGAGCTTAAGCGAATGTTCTTTGGACTCTTGGAAGTCGTCACCATACTCGATGAGCTGGGCTCCCTGGGCGCGCATGGCGGCATTCTTTTCGGCGCTATTCCCGCGCGGGACCACGATGTAAGCGGGCACGCCGAAGCGTCGGGCGGCAAGGGCAACTGACTGTCCGTGATTTCCACGAGTTGCCGTCACGAGGCCCGTAATTGAGTTGGACCCACGGAAGAGCTCAGCGGCGTAGACGATGGCTGTTCGAGCCTTGAAGGCTCCGATAGGGGTATGGTTTTCGTGCTTGACCCAGACTTCTGCCCCTACCCGTTCGCTAAGAAGCGGCCACACGATCTGTGGAGTGGGTTGCATGATGGAGTAGACGAGTTCCTGGGCAGCCTGGATTTCCTCGATGGTCGGGAGGGAAGCGATATCGATTGTCTGATCTGGCATAGGCATAGGTTTGGAACGTTCTACTGATCGTCATCGAGTGAGGCTGGATTCAGGAAAAGTTTGGTGTGGTGAATCCAGGCAGCATTAGCAAGGTGATGTTTCGCGCGCTGAGGTTGGGAAATCTGGTAGTAACTGACGGCCTGGTGGATCGGGTGATGGCGATCAAGTCGTTGACGACTCGGCATGCGTCGGTGCTGGAACAACTGCTGGAGAGATTGAAGCGGAGAACACGTTGATTGTCCAGGTAAGGAAAGGGCGTGGCCAAAACCACGCCATCTTCCAACCGGCTAGGAGACGACGCCTAGCGAACGCTGGACGGCTTAATCGGGGAAGCGTTCATGTTTGTCGACAGCTTTTGCTTGTTCCGCGAGTGCAACAGATCTGGGCCAAAAGCTTTGTAGGCTACAACGGCAACCACGACACCCCAGGCGCCGAAGAAGAGCCATCCGATATCGATGAGGTAGAAATCGACCATCCAGGATTCCTTTGGCCCCAACTGGAATTTCCAGCTTTACAACTCCCACCCCGCGAAGAGCGCGGGGCGGGATAGCCTTCGATTACGTTCGCGATTATTCCTCAGGCGGAGCAGGCGGCGCGTCGCCCTGGTGATTTTGCATGCGTTCCTGCATGCGAGCCTCGTGCTGCGCTTCCAGATCTTTCAGCTTGCTCTGCTGATCAGGAGTGAGCAGCTGGTACATCTGGTTGTGAATGCGCGTCTCCTGCACGGTGATCTGGGCCTCGACTTGCGCTTTCTGATTGGCGAGAGCCTGGACCTTAGCCTGATCGAAATTGCCTTCCGCATACTGGCGCAACTGCAAGTCGATCTGGCGCTGCTGCTGGAAGAGAGGCTTCATGGTCGGATGTTCCTTCTGCATGAGGGCCTTCATCTGAGCCTTTTGATCGTCAGTCAGATTGAGCTGCCTGGCGAAGAATCCCATCATCGGGCCATGCATGGCCATGCGATGGGTATGAGCTGGGGGCGGAGGCGGAGCCGGCGCATCTTCTGGCGTCTGCGACTTAGCGAGCGACGTGCCCAGCAGTACTGCTAAACCAGCAACGAGTAAGCGGAAACGAATCGATTTCATGTGAACTCCTGGTCTTTCCCGGACAAGGTTCCCGGACAACTGAATTTGCGTACGACTATGGAAACACGGGCGGCGGGAAAAAGGCGGTAAAAAGTCGGTCAACCAGAGTAAAGTTTTGTCAAAATGGACCGGAGCAGGAACTTGCTAAGTTTGACAATTCTTTACCCCTCGGGCAGAAGACATGGTGCACAATGACGGCAATGGAAAGAATATTGGTCATTGACGATGATGTGGAGTTGTGCCATCTGGTCGGCGAATATCTGCAGGCCGAGGGCTTCACGACTGAGTGCGTCCACGATGGTGAGAGCGGATTGAAGAAGGCCACCAGCGAGGAGTATTTGCTCGCGGTGCTGGATGTGATGTTGCCGGGAATCAACGGATTTGAAGTGCTGCGGCGGATTCGCGCGACCTCGCGATTGCCGGTGTTGCTGCTGACCGCGCGTGGCGAAGATGTAGACCGCATTGTCGGATTGGAGATCGGTGCGGACGATTATCTGCCGAAGCCGTTTAATCCGCGGGAACTGGTGGCACGAATTCGCGCGGTGTTGCGGCGCACGCATGCGGATGGGAACGGGCTGCCGGCTGCTCCCGACATTGTGCGAGTGGGAGAAGTGGAGTTGGATCCTGCTACGCGTACGGTGAAACTCGACGGCAAGCCCGTCGATTTAACTTCGGTGGAGTTCAATCTACTGGAGGTTCTGTTGCGCGAAGCGGGGCGCGTCGTGCCCCGGGAGCGGCTGGTGAACGCGGTGTTGAGCCGGAAGTTCTCGCCGTTTGATCGCAGCATTGATATGCACGTCAGCAAGGTGCGCAAGAAATTGGGCGACACCGATGCTGATGAGCACATCAAGACGGTGCGCGGAGTAGGCTATATTTTTGCGCGGCCGCGCGAGAAGGCGAAAGTTTAGGCCGCGAAGAATCCACATGAAAAGTCTCTTCCTTCGAATCTTCTTGTCGTTTTGGATGGCACTGGCGTTGTTCGTCGTGATTGCGGTGCTGGTGACGCTGGCGTTTCGGCCAAGGACCTCGACGTGGGAAGCGTTGCGAACGACGGTGCTCAACGACGCGGTAAGCGCGTACGAAGAAGGCAGTGCGCAGCAGCTGCGGGAGTATTTCGAGAACCTGGAGAAGACGCAGCATCTGCGGGCCTATTTGTTTGATGAGCACATGGTGGAGGTTTCGGGGCGTCCGGCGCCGGACTGGGCGCTGAGAGTGGCGGCAGGTGGGCCGCGCACGCCGCACGATGCTTTCATATTTCCGGCGCCGCCGATCGCGCGGGATTCGCGGGCGTCGGCGGACGGCAAGCATCGGTACACGGTCGTGCTGGGATTGCCGCCCGGTCCGCGGGTATTTTTTGGTCCGCGCGGATTGCCGGTCCCGGGGCTGATCATCGCGGTGTTGTCGTCGGGACTGGTGTGCTATCTGCTGTCGTGGTATCTGACCAAGCCGATCGTGCGCTTACGGTCAGCCACGCAGCAATTGGCTGCGGGCGACTTGACCGCGCGTGCCGGCGCGCCGATGAGGGGCAGGAGCGACGAGGTGGCGGGATTGATGCGCGACTTCGACGCGATGGCGGAACGGCTGGAGACGCTAATGAAGGCGCAATCGAGGTTGCTGAACGACATCTCGCATGAGTTGCGTTCGCCACTGGCGCGCCTGAACGTGGCGCTGGGCTTGGCGAGGCAGCGAGCGAACGTGGAAAGCGGCGACATGCTGGACCGGATTGAGCTCGAGGCTGCCCGGCTCAACGAACTGATCGGAAGAATTCTTACGCTGGCGCGCCTCGAGGATGGAGAACAGCAGGTTCCGCAGACTCCGGTGCAGCTGGATGATGTGGTGTTGACCGTCGCCGAGGATGCGGAGTTTGAAGCGCAGGCTCGGCATTGCCACGTGCGGACGACCATTCCAGAGGGCAGTTGGGAAGTGCGGGGGAATGCGTCCTTGTTGCATAGCGCGGTGGAGAATGTGGTGCGGAACGCGATTCGGTACACGCAGGAAGGCACGTCGGTCGATCTCGAGCTCGGGAGCGAAGCCGGGCCGAAAGGGCCTTGGGCCGTGCTTACGGTGAGTGATTGCGGGTCGGGCGTTCCGGCGGATGCGCTGGAAAAGTTGTTTGAACCTTTCTATCGGCTGGACGAAGCCCGTGGACGGTCCACTGGCGGCGTCGGGCTGGGGCTCGCGATTACCGAGCGGGCGGTGCGGTTCCACGGGGGACGGGTGTCGGCTTTCAATCGGACGGAAGGCGGGCTGCGAGTGGAAATACGCCTGCCTCTCATCGCGACGGCACATAAGGCGGCCAAAGAGCCGGAACCGGTTTCGGCCTAGCGTCCTAATGTTTCCCATCCATTCGGCGGCAATCCCTGGCGGCGGAGCCAACCGATTTGATCCTCTGTATACTGGTGCGGGCAACTCCTTGGGCCCAGTGTGGTTCCAATTAAGTCGTTGAGGGCGTTTGCTCTTCTCAGGCATTCCTGATAAACAAGTGGATTGAGATTTCCCAGGTTTTTCCAGGCAGTTCACGGACTCGCGACCAGCGGGAGCCGATTTGGTGTGCGTAATCCTCGCATAGAGATGGAGAACAGGCAACGAATGTCGACGCGATTTGGGTGGCTGCTCGGGGCGGCAGTGCTGGTAGGGATGGGAGTGCTGGTGGCGTGCGGGACTAGCTATCATTCGTCGTCCGATGGGCTGGTGTTGGTGTCGAGTCAGGGATCGGCGGTGGTCGAGTCGTTCAGCTTCAGTTTGGCCAGCGGGCGTATCTCAGGGATCAGCAATCCACCATCGGATACCGGGTCTTCGACCTGCATTTTGCCGGGTTTGCCAGGACAGATGGTGATTGATCCGGCGGGTGCCTACGCTTATGTCGTGATGACGAATCCGAGCAACCAGTGTTCTGGCGGACAGCCGGGGATCGCATCGTTCAAAGTGAATTCGGATGGGACGGTGGGAGCGCTGGGGACGGTCACGGCGGATCCGAATCCGGTCCAACTGGTGATGGACCCGTCGGGGAAGTTTCTGTTTGTGGCGGAAGGGATGAACTCCCAGCCCAACTCTACCAGCCAGTTTCCGAATCCCCAGCCTTGCCCGGGAACGACGGCGCAGTTTGGAATCTGCACCTACGCGATCAGCAATGGGACCATGACTCCGGTATCGAGCACGCCTTTCGTGCTGAGCGCAGTAGGATTTACCGCACCGAATATCGTGGCGGTGGCACCTTCGTACACCGTATTTCCAAAACCGGGTTTGAACGGCCTGCAGAATTCGGTTTGTGGTGGTTCGGGGAATACGGCGCCGACGGAGGAGTTTCTGTACGCCGCGGACTCCGTGAATAACGTGGTGTGGGAATTCAGTGTGGACACGTCGACGGGAGCGATCAGCTTCTTTGCAAGCCAGCCGTGGATCGCGGCGGGATCGATTCCCTCGGGCGTTGCGGTGGATCCATGCGACCGTTTTGTCTACGCGTCCAACAGTTTCTCCAATAACGTCAGCGGCTATACGATCTGCCTGGGGACCAGCAGTCAGAGTCAATCGTGTCCGGGGTTTCCGGACGGGACTCTGTTCCCGATTACTGGATCGCCATTTAGCTTGACGGGCGGGGCAAACGGGCCAGGACAGGTCTTGGTAGATCCGTTCGGACTCTTTGTGTACGTATTGGAAACGAAGTCGAATCAGATATCGCCATTCAAGATTGCTACGGTGTCCGGGAGTTTAACGGCGCAGAGCGTCGTCGCCACGGGATTACAGCCGACTTCGATGGCGCTTCGGTCGGACGATAGCTGGATGTTTGTGACGAACTTCAATGCGGCGAGCTTGTCGTATTACTCGGTGACGCCGGGGACCGGCGCCCTCAGCCCGCAGCCTACGATTCAGACGGACAATTATCCATTCGGCGTGGCGGTGAAGTAGCAGGGGGCAGGGGCCTGGGGCCAGCTGTCCGGTTACTTGCTGCTTCGCTTTTGTCCTTGTCCGAGGGCACACTTGAGTTTTTCGGAACGGCTCTCGTAGCCGGAACTGCTACTGTGCTCTGACCCCTAGTCCCTGGCCCCCGGCTCTTGACCCCTGCCCTCTGACCCCTGCTTTTACGTCGGGACTTTCAATATCAAATAGCCGCCTACCAGGACGAAGATCAGATCCGGCGACCATGCCGCTAAGGCTGGCGGAAGCTGGCCCAGGTTTCCCATGGCTTCGAACAGCCGAGAGATTACGATGTAGAAGACCGCGACGCCGACCGCTACCGCGACTCCAGTGATGGCGCCGCGTTTGCCCGTGGAAAGAGAGAACGGAATGGCGAGGAAGGCCATGATCAGCGTGGTGAGCGGGTACGAGAGCTTCTCGTGGAGTTCGACGCGTAGACGCACCACGTCGAATCCGCCTTGCTGCAGGTCGCGGATGTAGCGGTGCAGTTCCTCATAGTTCATCTCGGTGTCCTGCTTTACTTCCTTCTTGAAATACGAGGGCGGCTCCGAAAATTCCTTGAAGGTAGCGACTTCGAAGGGCTTGTAGTTTCCAATGGCGGAGACGTTCAAGTCGCGCTCCCAGCCTCGCTCATATTCCCAGCGATTCAGGTTCTCGGCCCAGCGGGCGCGATCGGCGTGGACGCGGCGCGTGATGGTGAAGCTGGGCTTGTCGAGCTGGAAGATGGTGATATTGCCGAACTGGTCGTGATCGGGATCGAAAAACTGGTAGTAGTAAATGTCGTTGTTCTTGCCGAAAATCCATTTGCGATCGGGACGCAAATACGTTTGCGCGGGCTTGCCTTTGATCTGGTTATGCAGGGCTTCCTGCCGCGTGTTGGTGCGCGGGAAGTAGAACTGGTCGGCAAGGAAGAGTCCGAGCGCAAGAAAAGCGGCGGCCACGATAACGGGCGTGACGACGCGGTAGATGCTGGTTCCCGTAGCCTTGATGGCGGTGATTTCGTTGGAGCGCTGCATCAGCCCGAAGGTGACCAGCACCGCCAGCAGCATGACCAGAGGGGCGATCTTGTAAAGCAAATACGGAGCGACGTTGAACAGGTATTCCGCAACCACGGCGGTGGGGACTCTATTGCGAAGGATATCGCCAATCAACTCGAAAAGAGTGAAGACCAGCACGAGAACCAGGAATGTGGACAGAATCATTCCCAGATAGACGAAGAAGTCGCGGAGAACGTAGTCGTCGAGCAGCGTGGGGAAGCTGGCGCTGAAGACACGGCGGCGTGTAGAAGCGCGCTCAAAGGCATTTTCGCGCCGTCCATTGCGATGCTGGGGCGTAAGATGCGCCGACTTCAGGGGATTCGAGAAGCGCAGGGAGGTGAATTCAAACGGACGTCTCTCCGCCTGGCGTAACAGAAATAATGCGAGAGCGAGGAAAACAAAATCGGCGAGCCAGGCGCCAAACCACGGAGCCACTTTACCCTGGCGGGCGAGGGAAACTCCGATCAGCGAGATGACGTAGTAGGTGAAGACGAGCAGGATGGTCAGAACGAATCCACCAGACTTGCCGCTCTTCTTCGAAGACAAGCCGAGCGGGATACCGACAAGGGCCAAGACCAGACAGGCAGTCGGCAAGGCGAAGCGGCGATGGAATTCGAGCAGATACCAACGCGCGCCGACTGGATCGGAGTGACTGGCCTTGTCGCGCAGCGCGCTCGTCGCCATGACTCCAGCGGGGAGAGAGTCGTCGGGCTTTGCTTCCGTGGTGGGCAACTCGATCGGGATATCGGTCTGCTGAAAGGTAGAGATCTGATAGCGGTCGGCGTTCTTTGGATCCGTCTCGTGCTCGGAACCGTCGATCAGGTGGAGATGCAGGCGGTCGGGACCCTCGCTGACCACGATGCCTTCTTTGGCGAGCGTAATACGTGGGTTCGAGGCCTCGCTCAGGTCGGCCATGAAGACGCCCTTCCACACGGCTGCCCCTTGCGCGCTCTTGACGTCTTGCACGTAGAGGACGTATTTAGGGAATCCTTCGTAGAAAACGCGCGGCTGAATCTCGAAGGAGACTTGGGATCCCTTGAGGCGGTCTTCGAGGTGAGCGAGGGCAGCCTGCGAGCGCGGCGCGATATATATGCCATTTCCGAGGGCGAGGAGCCAGGCGGCCATCACGAAGGGCGAGAGCGATTTCAAGAAACTCCAGACACCCATGCCGCTGGCACGCATGGCGGTGATTTCGCTGTCAGCGGCCAGGCGGCTGAGGCCGATCAGAATCCCGACTAGCACGCTCATGGGGAGCGTGTAGGTGAGCGCGAGAGGGACGGTAAAGAAGAAGATCTCAGCGACACTGGGCAGCGGGGCGCTGGCGCGCACGACGAGTTCGAGGATGTGCCCCAGATCGCGAGTGAAGATGACGAACGTAAAGATGGCCACGCCAATGAGGGCATGAGCCGTCACTTCACGCAAGATATAGCGGGTGAGAATCCGCATGCGAGCCGCTTATGGCGAGGATAGCATGGGGTGCGGGAACGCGCGTTACGGACAAGGAACTAGGAAGGTAACTGGTCCGTATTGTCGTAAAGTGGATTTCCGGAGGGTCTGAATGGTCTCGGCAAATATGGCGGCGAATCCTGAGCAGATGAAATTGGGGACTTCTTCCGGTTTGCGGACAGACGATTGGGCGCTGATTGCGATTGCGTCGGCGATTGCGGTGATGCATCTGCTGACCAACGGGCGGTATGGGTTTCATCGTGATGAGTGGCAGTTTCTGAGCGATGCGCGGCATTTGGATTGGGGATTTGTGCCGTATCCGCCATTTACGCCCGTGGTGGAGCGGCTGGGGCTGTCGATGTTTGGGCTGTCGATGGTGGGGCTGCGCCTGTTTTCTGTGATCGCGCAATGGCTGGTGATTTTCTTTTCCGGCCTGATGGCGCGCGAGTTGGGCGGAGGGCGGCTGGCGCAGATGACGACAGCGTTAAGCGTCGCATTGGCGCCACTAGCGCTGTTCGAAGGAACGGAGTTTCAGTACACGACATTCGACTATTTGTGGTGGGTGGTGATTGCGTATTGCGTGATCCGCTTGTTGAAGACCGAGGATCCGCGATGGTGGGTGGCGATTGGAGCGTTCATTGGTGTTGGGTTTCAGACGAAATACACAATGGCGTTTTACACCTGCGGAATTGTCGGCGGAGTCGTGCTGACGCAGGCACGGCGATATCTGTTGAGCAAGTGGCTGTGGGTGGGCGTGGCGCTGTCGATCATGATTTTTCTGCCGAATTTGATTTGGCAGATGCGGCACGATTTCATCTCCCTTAAGTTTCTGCAGCACATTCACACACGCGATGTCGACGAAGGGCGGGCACAGGGGTTTTTCGTCCAGCAGTTCTGGCTGTGCACGCAGGCAATCTCGGTGCCCCTTTGGATCGCCGGGCTGATCGGGTTCTTACGCAGCCCACGCTACCGCATGCTGGCGTGGATGTATCTGATACCGCTGGCGCTGTTTATTGCGGGCAAGGGGCGCAGCTACTACCTGGGGGCGGCCTATCCGATGCTGCTGGCGATGGGTGCCGTGATGGCGGAGAAGTGGGTTGCGTCCCTTTCACGTGCACCGCGGTTTGTGTTGCAGTCTGCGTTTTTCGTTCTGTTGTTTGCCGGTGGCGCGCTGATGGCGGCGGTTCTCGTGCCACTGGCGACGAGCGGACCGCTCAGACAATTTGCCTTGAAGACTAACGGCGACTTGCGCGAGGAGATCGGGTGGGAGGAATTGGTGAAGAATATCGCGCAGATTCGCGACTCGTTACCGCCCGAGCAGCGCGAACATGTCGGGATCGTGGTGAGGAACTATGGGGAGGCGGGGGCGATTGAGATGTTGGGTCCGGCGTATCATCTGCCGCCGCCGATCAGCGGGACGAATTCGGCGTGGTACCGGGGATATCCCGATCCGCCGCCGACTACGTTGATCGTGATGGGCACGTCCCGCGAGGGCGCAGACATGCGCTACACCGGATGCCGGTTGGCGGGACACAACGGAAATTCTGAGGGCGTGCTTAACGAGGAGAGTAAAGATCACCCGGATATTTTTTTGTGCGGTCCGCCGAAGTTGCCGTGGCCTGAGTATTGGAAGAGCTTTTTAGCTTTTGGATAGAGTGTGTTTTCACCACGGAGAACACAGAGGTGCACAGAGAAGTCGAGCAAGGCGCGTAAGCCTTGACCGCGAACGTATCTTTAATCACCGCGCGGCATTGGACGGCAGTCTTCTTAAGGGCCGCTCGGCTTCGCCTTCGCGGGACACCCTTTACGTTGCTTTGAAAAACAGGGCCGAGAGCGGGGGCAGCGTTAGCTTCAGGGAATACGGGCGGCCGTGCGTTTCTACCGCTTCGGCATGGACTCCACCCAAGTTGCCTAGACCGCTGCCGGCGTATTCTCTGGCGTCGCTGTTGAGCATCTCGCGCCAGTAGCCGCCGTGGGGCACGCCGACGCGGTATCCCATGCGTGGAACTGGAGTGAAATTGCAGACGACCAGAATGGTGTCCTGCGGATTTTCGCTCTTGCGCAACAGCGAAATGGTGCTCGTGGCGTTGTCGTTGGCGTCGACCCACTCGAATCCTGACGGATTGTTGTCGAGCACATGCATCGCTGGCTCGGTCCGATAGAAGCGGTTCAACTGCTCCATCCAGGCCTGCACGCCGCGATGGACCTGATACTGCAGCACATGCCACTCCAGGCTGGTGTCGTGCGCCCACTCGCGCACCTGCCCGAACTCGCAGCCCATGAACAACAGTTTCTTGCCGGACTGCGCGTACATGTAGCCAAAGAGCAAGCGCAGGTTGGCGAACTTCTGCCACTCGTCCCCGGGCATTTTGCCGATCAGCGATCCTTTGCCGTGGACGACCTCGTCATGCGATAAGGGCAGCACGAAATTTTCCTGGAAGGAATACAGCATGCGGAAAGTCAGATCGTTGTGGTGATACTTGCGGTGAATAGGATCGTTCTGGAAATAGCGGAGCGTATCGTGCATCCAGCCCATGTCCCACTTCATGCCGAAGCCGAGGCCGCCGAGATAGACCGGCCGTGAGACCATCGGCCAGCTGGTGGACTCTTCCGCCGTGGTCTGAATCTCCGGATGCTCTTTATACGCTTCCTGATTGAAGCGGCGGAGGAAGTCGATGGCTTCGAGATTCTCGCGTCCGCCGAATTTGTTGGCAATCCACTCGCCTTCCTTGCGCGAGTAGTCGAGATACAACATGGACGCGACCGCGTCTACGCGGAGTCCGTCAATGTGGTACTTGTCGAGCCAGAACATCGCGCTCGACATCAGGAAACTGCGAACCTCGGGGCGTCCGTAATTGAAGATGTGCGTCTTCCAGTCGGGATGGAATCCCTGACGCGAGTCG
>Ga0335070_10005088_pt1 | contig 15427 bp, 15 predicted proteins | sample Lox_Sample_13_FD_206722 | JGI IMG/M metagenome (GOLD analysis project Ga0335070, IMG submission 206722) | Soil microbial communities from Loxahatchee National Wildlife Refuge, Florida, United States - Lox_Sample_1.3 | ecosystem: Environmental > Terrestrial > Soil > Wetlands | place: USA... | reverse complement strand
GTTGAACTCTCCACAGGCTGAGGCGGAGTGGATTGTCGGGAAGGTTCTTTCCATGCGCGGTGTACCGTTTACGGAAGAAGGTCACTCGAGAGGACTTACATGGTCTGATTGCGCAATCCTCCTTCGGTGCGTTAAGAATAGCGCAGGTCCTGTCGTTGACGCACTCAGGCGAGCAAATATCCCTTATGTGATTAAAGGCGGGGCCGGTCTCTTTGACGCGGCAGAAGTTCTGGCTGCCAGAGCAATTGTCTACTATCTGAATGGTGAGATCACCGGAGATGAACTGAGGAAGGCATGGCAGGCCGCGAACCTTGGGATTGAGGACGCAAAGCTCCAGAGGGCGATTGGGTGGCTCGATGCTGAAAAAGCTGACTGGCCGAACCGCCTGATCAACCGAACTTATTCCATTCAGCAGACATTTCAGGGTTTTCTTGGGGTTATTGAGCTGAGAGAGGACACGATACCTGGGCGCGGCGTACATGACCGCAACCGGGGTGAACTTGTCTATTACAATCTCGGAAAGTTTAGCCAGGTGATCACGGATTTTGAGGAGATCCATTGGCAGAGCAGTGCAGAGAGTCTTTATGCAGCCTTCGCAGGCTTTCTACGGCATCAGGCTGCTGATTATTACCCTGAGGGTTGGGAAGACGCGGCTTTTGTGACGCCCGATGCGGTGCAGATCATGACGATCCATCAGGCCAAGGGGATGGAGTTCCCGGTCGTGTTCCTGCCGAACCTTGTTAAGAACAGATTCCCGACGCCGAGTGCAAGGGGCCGGCAGTGGTGGCATGTGATCCCGCCGACTGCCGTAAAGGGAGCGGAGCGTTACCTTGGGTCGGTCGAAGATGAGCGACGGCTCTTTTATGTCGCCCTTACGAGAAGCAAGAAGCATCTCTATTGCACTTGGGCACCTGAAGCAACATCGGGGCACTATTCGCGTCAATCGTCGTTTGTCAGTGAATTTACAGCATCGGAGTTTGTGCTGACGAGGGAGCCTTCTCCTTCATCAATTGCCAAGATCGAGCCCAAGGCAGCAAAGGCTGATATCGAGATACCTTTGACATTCGCCGAACTGAAGTACTACTTCCAGTGCCCTTATCAATTCAAGCTCAGGTACATGTATGGTTTCAATCCTGGGTTTCATGAGAAACTCGGGTATGGGAAATCTCTGCATGACTGCCTTGCCGAGGTGCACAGGCGTGCGCTGGATGGCAAGTATCTGAAGCCCGACGACGTTCCCCGATTACTTGACGACCATCTTCATCTGCCTTACGCGTGGCCCAAGCTGCTTGTAGATATGCGCACTCAGGCGGATATTGTGATGCGCAAGTACCTGAGAGAGAATTCGGATGTGCTGGACAAAATTGAATTTGCGGAAAAGACTGTTGAATTGAAATTAGCCGAAGGCATTGTGGTACATGGGCGCATCGATCTCATCCGTAGAACGGATACAAAGCAGGTAATAATTATCGATTTCAAGTCTACGGATCGCGCACAGGAGGAAGACGTGACAAGCACGCAACTGCATATCTATGCTATGGGGTACCAGCAGCTTGCGGGGAGATCAGCCGACCTTGTTGAAATCTATAGTCTCGATAAGGGCGCGGGCGCTGCAGTCCGTGAGTTAGTGGACGAGAAGTTGTTGAAAAAAAACGGAGTCTGAGGTTATCAAGGCTGGCCGGGCGATACGCGACAATGCTTTGCCGAGGCTTAGGAAGTGTGAGGGATGTGATGTGAAGCGGATTTGCAGGTCCGACATAGGCCTATGAATGTATAATACTTGCAAGGAGATATGGAAAGTAATTCATGCCGAATATAGACATTAGGGCAGGCGAAATGAATAGACCACGATATCCTCAAGTCAATAAGGAATGTTAGAATTTACAAAAACGAGGAGGAAATATGTTAGCAGTTAAAGTTCCGGTTTCGGCGGACGCGATTATCGGTGCTGTCAAGAAGATGAAGAAAAGAGATAGAGATGCGTTCATTGAAGATCTGCTTGCCATGACATCTCCAGAATATCTCAGGAGCGTGAAAGAGGCCAGGGCTGATTATAAAGCCGGCAGGATCAACACACACAAGGACATTTTCGGCGAGTGAAATACAGGCTTATCTATACACGCAGGGTGAGAAGAGATATCAGGAAGTTCGACTCGCCTGTGAAGCGTCAGATAGGCAACGCTATTAGAAAGCTTGGGAAGGATCCTATCGGCAGTTCTGACAGTGGAAGGAGGTAAACAAATGGCAACACGTCAATCATTGATTGTTTCGGACCAGAAAATCCTTAACGGCAAGCCTATTGTCAAAGGCACACGAATATCTGTTGCATTGATACTGCAGAATATCGCATCCGGGATGTCTAAGGAAGATATTCTTCGGGGTTACCCGACGCTGACAAAGGCGGGACTGGATGCCGCGCTTGATTTTGCCGCAAGGCAGTTTCAGGGAGAAGAAGTTAGGATGTTTTCAGGCAGAAAATAATGATCAAAATCCTTGCTGATGAAAGTGTCCATAGCGACATCGTCAGAGGCCTGCGCAATGCAGGGTATGATCTTCTTTATGTGCCTGAGATCGGTCTTGCCGGAAGCAGTGATGAGAGAGTTCTGGAGTATGCAATAAAACACGATCGTATCCTCCTATCCGGCGACAAAGATTTCGGCGGGCTCATGGAGTTCGGAACGTTATGGGGAAGGGGTAAGGTAATCCTGCTCAGGCATCGTCTCATCAATATAGCGCGGATAGTGAAGAACATTATAGATATCATCGGTTATGAGAAAGACTTGATCAGGACAGAGAAGTCTTTCGTTATCGTTCTCGCAGAAGCTGGATATAGAATCCATAGATATGGGAATTGAGTGCCATGTCCCTCGCCGTCGATAATCCGATCCTGAACAATTCCTTCGAGGAACCGAAAGAGCACCGTCGAAGTATTCTATGAAAGCAGGTCTCTATCAGTTTAACCCTATCTTCGGTGAGAAGGACGAGAACCTGAAAGAGGTTGCACGTGTCCTCAAGGGAGCCGATATGGACCTTCTTGTCCTTCCCGAGTTCTTTGCTACGGGATACCAGTTTGCATCGCGGGACGAAGTCTCAGCGCTTTCAGAGCGTATACCGGAAGGGCCCACGACGGAGATGCTCATCAGGTTATCACATGAGAAGAATTTGTATATCGTTGCCGGTCTCCCCGAAAAGGACGGAGACAGATATTTTAACAGTGCAATCATCACCGGGCCTGAAGGGTTCATCGGAGTTTATCGAAAGACCCACCTCTTCTTCGAAGAAAAACTCCACTTCATTCCCGGTGACACGGGATTCAGGGTCTGGGATACAAATATGGGCCGCATCGGTATCATGATCTGCTTTGACTGGTTCTTTCCTGAGTCCATGAGAACCCTTGCCCTTATGGGTGCAGAGGTCATTGCCCATCCGTCCAACCTTGTTTTGCCTTATTGTCCCCAGGCTATGCCTCTCCGGTGCCTCGAAAACAGGGTGTTCTCCGTGACGGCAAACAGGACAGGAAGGGAAGTGAGGAAGGAAGGGCAGGCCTTGAGGTTTATCGGACAGAGCCTGATTGTCTCTCCAGAGGGCAAGGTGCTCGCCAGTGCGCCCGAGGAGGAGGATTCATTGCTCATTGCGGAGATCAATCCCGAAATGGCGAGGAACAAGGATCTGAACGATATGAACAATATTATTGACGACAGAAGGCCGGAGATGTACCGGAATCTCTATAGGTCCTTCTTATGAGTGCCTGCTTGAGACCGAGCATGGAGATTGTTGATAAACCCAAAAATGAGGAGGTCCTTCCGTGCCGCATTTTGGCTTGATGGACGAAGGCGCCCTTGGGCCTGTTGAAGGACCATTTCAGAGGGCAAGGCTCCACATCAGGGGAGGCCGGAGGAGACTTCGGCAAGGCAAGATATCAGCCGGCATTGTGACCCTCTATGATGCGCTCTCTGCTGCAATGCAGTGGTACATCGCATCTCCTGAGCGTGAACAGTCTGTCAAGGTCAATGAGGGCGAAGATATTCGTGATGATGAAACCGCCTATCGCGTGCTTGTGCGCTCAAAGGTGCTCGACGGCTCTTTTGATTACCAGGCCTTTGACAGCCTGGTAGTGCGGGCACTCAATGAGGAACTGGCTGACTACGATTACCATCAGGTACTGAAGGGCATAGAATCCGTCATGACCCAGCTCGGCGTCATGCCCTTTGATGAAGCAGGGCTTCCAGCGGAAGATCCCTCGACTTTTTAGTCTTGACGAAGGTCCGCGAGCCTTTTTTCAAACTCCTCCCTGCTTCTGAAATGAATCGTCTTCAAACCGACTCCTGAAGCCCGTTTAATGTTCTCGATGTTGTCGTCAACAAAGAGCATCTCGCCGGGCAGAAGGCCCATAGTTGAAGATACATCAGTGAAGAGAGACGGATCTCTCTTTGACTTTCCGGTCCTGAAGGAATTGAAGATGTAGTCAAAGCAGTCAGAGAAAGGCGTCTGTTTATTGATCTCTTCAAGCCAATTTGTCTGATCGCTCAGAACCGCCACAATAAGACCCGAGGACTTGAGGTCTTCTGCCGCCTCCATCATCTCCGGCCTCAGCCTGAACCTCTTCAGAATCTCTTCCCTGAGCTCTTCATCGCTTGCGGTGATGCCGCTCTTCTCTCTGAGGGAATTCCAGAAGTGGGATTCGTCGCAGCGGCCCGTGACATAGCCGGTTTCATAGATGAGGCCCTCGGCTGTCTTGAAAAAATCATCGGGATTAAGACGGTTCTTTTCAGCGATGGCCGTCAACCCCGTCCTGAAGCCTTCCTCTGCAAGGACCCCGCCAAAATCAAAGATTACTGCCTTTATTCTTGCCATGCCACCTCGAATGAAAGGAAGACTCTCTCATTATAAACAACAAGAATATCTTTCAGGAACAGCCATGACCAGTGATGAGGAAGATCCAAAAGGTGAGCGTTTGAGCAACGTCCGGTAACGTGAGGTGACATGGTGTGAGCCTTGACATCGCACCCTGCTGTGATAGGATTTATATGAGATCGAAAATGAAGGTCAGTGATGTTGTTTCATGGGAGCCTCCAGTATGAAAAGGCTTGCCTTTCCCTTACTCGTAATGCTGGCTGTGCTGTCCGGCGTGAATGGTGGAGAGGCGATCCATGAGATCATACCATCGGAGACTCAGGTTCCGATGCCGGAGCCAGACGCAGAAAGACTGAACGATTACATTATTCGCTTCAACCCTTACAGGGCGTGGCAGCTGTGGCCGGGCAAAGGGAGGCTTTACAAAGGCGCAGAGCCCCATGGCAAGCTGCTCACGACCTTTGTGAACGATGAGGCCTACCGTTCCATCAAGAACAGAACAGGTATGGCCTATGACTCAATCATTGTCCAGGAGAATTATACCTCTGATAAAAGATTTGATGCCCTCACCGTGATGTACAGAATAAAGGGATATCATCCCGCAGGCGGTGACTGGTTCTGGGTAATGTATGCTGCTGATGGCAAGGCCCGTGGGTCAGGGAAGGTCGAGGTATGCCTGCGTTGTCATGAGAAGAAGAAGGAGAACGATTATATCTGGACAGGGGAAGTGTGGTAGCAGAAGGGAACGCCATATCTCACTATCAAAACTTCTCAGTCTCTTTCAGTCGTGCTGACCCACAGGCGGAGGACTTCACTTCCCTGATGCGCCTCCTCTGTCTCTGTGTTTCGGGAAACAAAATGCAACCTTATGTTGCAAACGGTGGTAGGGCATGGATCGAAGCCCGCCATACCTGCCTTTCCGAAGAAGAAAGGTTTTGTGCGACTCCAGGGTGCACTCATAAGGAAAGGGGTGATTGTTATGAAGGCATTGATCATCAGCGCTGACGATTTTGAGGACACGGAACTCCTTGTCCCCTATTACCGGTTGAAGGAAGAGGGTGTCGCCGTGGATATTGTCTCGATGAAGAAAGGCCGGATAAGGGGTAAACACGGGTATGAAGTGGAGATTGACAAGACCCTGGGGGAGGTCGGTCCTTCTGATTACGGTATCCTTATTCTCCCCGGGGGCAGGGCGCCCGAAACCATACGGAAGGAAAAGGACGCCGTCAGGATCGCACAACAGTTCTTTGAGATGAAGAAACCCGTCTCCGCCATTTGCCACGGCCCCCAGATACTCATCACCGCAGGACTGCTGAAGGGCAGGCACGCGACCTGCTATAGGTCCGTAGCCAAAGAGATGAAGGATGCCGGTGTGCTTTACGAGGATAGAGAGGTTGTGGTCGATGGAAATCTCGTCACATCGAGACAGCCTGCCGATCTTCCCGCGTTCTTGAGAGAGACCATGAAGAAGATCAGAGAGAGGGCATGAACAGGCTGTCAAGAGAGAAAGCTGCTTACCTGAGGCATGCTGCTGACCAGCAGGTCGACTGGTATCCGTGGTGCGAGGAGGCCTTCCTGAGGGCGGAGCAGGAAGACAAGCCGGTTTTCCTCAGCACAGGCGCCATCTGGTGCCATTGGTGTCATGTCATGGCAAAGGAGTGCTTCGAAAATGAAGAGATCATCAAGACCCTGAATGAAGGATTCATTAATATAAAACTCGACAGGGATGAGAGGCCTGATATCGACAGGAGATACCAGCAGGCGGTAGCGGCTATGGGACAGGGCGGCGGTTGGCCTTTGAGCGTGTTCTTGACCTCTGATAAGAAGCCTTTCTTCGGAGGGACCTACTTTCCTCCCGAGGACCGATTCGGAAAACCGGGTTTCAAGAAGATACTGGCTGCCGTGAGTCAGCTTTACCGACGGAAGAGGAAGGAGGTTTCCGACTATTCCGACAGCCTCCTGGACTTTATGAAGCATCAATCCACGGTCTCAGCCGACATCAGTCAGTTCATGATCGACGAAGCCGGAAAAGAGGTCCTTTCCTATTTCGATGCCGAACACGGCGGTTTCGGAAAGCTTCCCAAATTCCCGATGCCCGGGGCAACGGAAATGCTCATGTGCAGATCGTTTTTTCAGCAGGATGAACATGCCGCCTACGCCGTGAAGAAGACGCTTGAAGCGATGGCAAAGGGCGGATTTCATGATCAGATCGGGGGCGGCTTCCACCGGTATTCCACGGATGAGGCATGGATCATCCCTCACTTCGAGAAGATGGCCGATGATAATGCCTGGCTTCTGCGGAATTATGCCGATGCCTACGCAATCTTTGGCGATATCCTGTTCAGAGAGGTGGCGGAAGGCATCGTCAGATTCGTCAGGGAAGTACTCACCGATCCCGAGGGAGGATTTTACGCGAGTCAAGACGCTGATGTCACCCCTGACGACGAAGGAGGGTATTTCACCTGGACTGCCGGCGATTTCAGAAAGGTCCTTGACGACGAGGAACGAGAGGTCCTCACCCTCCATCTCCTCCATGACAGGGGATCGATGCACCATGACAGTGCGAAGAAGGTGCTCTTTGTCTCGATGGAACCCGATCAGATTGCTCAGATGACCGGCAGGGAGGGAAGGGTTATCCGCGGAATGATAGATCGTGGGAAGAGAAAATTACTTGCGGCAAGAGGGAAGAGAGAGGAGCCTTTCATTGACAGGACGATCTACACGTCGCTGAACGGATTGCTCATAAACGCCTATCTGAAGGGATCGAGAATACTCGGGGAAGGGTCACTGAAAGACTTCGCACTCACGAGTCTCGACAGACTCACCGGGAGGCGCGTTATCAAGAATGAAGTTTATCACTCCGATGGCGTCAAGGGATTCCTGAATGATTACATCGATCTTATCGAAGCGCAGGTCGGCGCATATGAAATAACGGGTGATGCGCGGTATCTCGAGGCCGCCGATAACCTTATGGAGACATGCATGAGAAAGTTTTGGAGTGAAAATGACGGAGGTTTTTTTGATTCCGAGGATGCAGTTCTCGGATTAAGGCTGAGGTCCGTCGAGGATATCCCTCATCCTTCGGCAAACTCCGTGGCCATTATCGTCATGGACAAGCTCGCTGCATTGACGCAAAAAGAGTCATACCATGAGTATGCCTTGAGGGCCTTGAGGGCCTTCTCCCTCAAGGCAAAGGAACTTGGCATTCACGCCGGGTATTACTACTGCGCAGCCGATGCCTATTTCCGTTCGGTTGTGCTCTCTGTTGAAGCATCTCCTGACAGCGCCCTTGCCGACACGGCCCGCTCATGTTTCCGGCCCCACGCCTATATCCGGTACGGCGAGGATAAAGGGTATGTCCTTCCATGCGGGAAGGGAAGGTGCTATGATCCCATTGACGATCCCCGTCGCCTCAAGGACTTCTTAAAGAGTCCTGATTGGAAATGAAGACGGAGAAGGTGTGGACGTCACTTTCACGCCACAGAGGCTTACAGAGCGGTCTGTCCGAAAGTTCCGGGGGATTATTTACCGGCACTACCTCAGGCATCCCCGCAGCCTGCCGTGGAGAAGGACCCGCAATCCTTACCGGATCCTTGTTTCTGAGATCATGCTTCAGCAGACACAGGTGGAAAGGGTAACCGAAAAGTACAGGGAGTTCATCAAGAAGTTCCCGGACTTCCCGGCACTGGCTGAGGCGCCGCTTTGCGACATACTGAGGGCGTGGCAGGGGCTCGGATACAACCGGCGGGCCATTGCCCTCCACAGGACAGCCCGTATCGTCATGACAGAGTTTCAGGGAAGGCTCCCGTCAACGGTTCCTGAATTATTGCAACTGCCGGGAATCGGCACATATACTGCTTCTGCCATTGCTGCCTTTGCGTTCAATGAAGCGACAGTATTCGTCGAGACCAATATCCGGCGGGTCTTCATACATTTCTTTTTCCACGATCATGAAGGGATTAGAGACACGGAGATCATGCCGCTCGTTGAAAAGACCCTTGATTCCTCCGATCCGAGGGAGTGGTATTATGCCCTCATGGATTATGGCGTAACGCTCGGAAAGGGATCTGAGAACCCCAACAGGAGGAGCGCCCATTATCAGAAGCAGACGCCTTTTCATGGCTCCAACAGACAGGCCAGGGGGATGATCCTGAAGGTGCTCGTCGAGAAGGGGAAGATCCCCGAGTCCGAGTTGATTCGGCGAATGAACATGGATCGGGAAAGGATTGAGAAGAACCTTGATGCTCTGGAGAGCGAAGGGTTCATGCGGAGGAAAGGGAAAAGCGTTATCCTGGGCGAGGCACGAGGGGGAAGGGGATGAGGATGAGAAACATCATCGGGAGGCATAAGCCGAAATTTGGGGCATTGGAGATCCTGAAGTACATAGGCCCGGGCTTTCTGGTTACGGTGGGCTTTATCGATCCGGGGAACTGGGCTGCGAATGTTGCTGCCGGGTCTTCCTATGGATATTCTCTCCTCTGGATGGTCACGCTCTCGACCCTCATGCTGATCATCCTCCAGCACAATGCAGCGCACCTTGGTATTGCAACAGGACTCTGCCTCTCAGAATCTGCCACAAGGCATTTCAGGGGCTCGATAAGCAGGCTCTTTCTCGCTACGGCAGTCATTGCATCGGTCTCTACCGCTCTCGCCGAGATCATGGGCGCGGCCATCGGATTATACATGCTCTTAGGATTGCCCCTCAGGATCGGCGCAGTTCTTTCAGCCCTCCTTGCAGGCTGGATGCTCCTCTCAAAGAGTTATGAAAGGCTCGAACGATGGATCATCGGCATGGTCTCCCTTGTCGGTCTCGCATTCCTTTTTGAGCTCAGCCTCGTAACGATTGAGTGGCATGAGGCACTGAGAGGCTGGTTTGTGCCTTCCGTGCCTGCTGGTTCAGTGCCGATCGTGATGAGCGTTCTCGGCGCAGTCGTGATGCCCCACAACATCTTCCTCCATTCCGAAATTATTCAGAGCCGGCAGTGGAACCTCGAACGGGAAGACGTGATCGAGAGACAGCTGAGATATGAATTCACCGATACCATTCTTGCGATGCTCGTCGGATGGGCGATTAACAGTGCGATGATCCTTGTGGCTGCCTCGGTCTTTCATACTCACGGAGCGGTCGTCACCGAGTTGCCGCAGGCCCAGGCAACATTAAGGCCGCTTTTGGGAGGAGGATCTGCCCTTGTCTTCGGTCTTGCCCTGCTCTTTTCCGGCTTCTCCTCCTCCATAACAGCAGCCATGGCAGGGGGGAGCATCTTCGCAGGGATCTTTCAGGAACCCCTTGACCTGAATGACAGCCACTCGCGTGCAGGTGTGATCATTACCTTTCTTGGCGCCTTGATCGTCATCTTCTTTTTGAAAGACCCTTTCCAGGGGCTCATCTGGAGCCAGGTCGTTCTCAGCATCCAGCTTCCCTGGACGATATTTGCCCTCATTGCCCTGACCTCTTCCCGAAGGGTCATGGCAAAACACGCCAATCCGCTCTCCCATAAGATTCTTCTCTGGACAACGGCGGTCATCGTCTCGTTTCTCAATGTGATGCTTCTTGTTCAGATGCTTTGATCTGCCAGGGGCATGCGCGTTATGTCGCCTGACAGCGGTGCCTGAGGAATTCGATAACGCCGGGAAGGACGGAGATGAAGATAATGGCGAGAATGACGGAGGTGAAGTTCTGCTTTACGAAAGGGAGATTGCCGAAGTAATAACCGCCGAAAACAAAGATGCCGACCCATGCAATGCCTGCCGTGACGTTGTAAATCGAGAACCGCCAATGGTTCATGAACCCGAGGCCTGCGACGAAGGGTGCAAAGGTGCGGATGATGGGGAGGAACCTCGCAATGACAATAGTCTTGCCCCCGTGCTTTTCGTAAAACTTGTGGGTGCGGTCGAGATACTGCCTGTTGAGAAACCGCACATTGTCCCTGTGGAACATCTTCGGTCCGACAAAATATCCTATCCAGTAGTTCACGGTATTCCCTCCAATGGCTGCGAGGGAGAGGAGAAAAAAGAGCACGGTGACTTCAAGGGAGCCCTTTGCCGCGAATGCCCCTGCTGCGAAGAGGAGCGAATCTCCCGGAAGGACCGGCGTCACCACGAGTCCCGTCTCACAGAAGATGATGAGAAAGAGGATAGCGTAAGTCCAGATACCGTAATTCCGGATAATGAGATCGAGGTGCTTGTCGAGATGAAGAAATGTCTGGAGAACGGTGTTGAGTAACTCCATAATCCTCCTTCCTTTTTTTTCATCGGCGCAGGTGAAGATCTCAAGAGGTGCGCCGGGAATTTTTTAGTTTACCATAGATCTGAGGTCTACGGAACAGGGCAGGGAATCGTCGCCAATCCCGCCTCCGAGAGGACGAGAAATATTCTTGCATCAACGACGATGATTTCTGTACAATGGAAGCCGTGTGTAGGGTTGTTTTATGCTGCCGCAGGGTAATATGAAAGGTCCCATGAGGACCCTTGACAGCGACGGTTTTTTAAGGAAAGTTTTTCTTATCTTACGCAAGAATGAAAAGGAGTAGAAATGAAAAGATCAGGAAGTACGACGTTGTTGGCCGGTGTCTGTTTGGCCCTGTTTTTTTCTGTCTTTTTCTGTGCCTCTGTCGGTATGGCTGCCCAGGAACCTGTAAAGGTGCAACTCACCAGCGGCGATTGTGTGAAGTGTCACGCCGGCCCCCCGGCCGACATAGCCGCAAATGGTGCCGGACACAGGAAGATTACCTGCCAGGACTGCCACGTCGGCCATCCCCCTGCTGTGGCAAAGGAGAAGATCATTCCGAGCTGCAACCAGTGTCATCAGGGCAAGTCCCATTATGAACTCAAGGGTTGCCTCACATGCCATACGAACCCTCATACCCCGCTCAATATCAAGCTCACCGGTAACATTACCGATCCTTGCCTCACGTGCCATACGCAGCAGATCAGCCAGCTGAGGGAGCACAAGAGCAAACATACGAACCTCTACTGCTCGACATGCCATGACGTCCACGGCAAGAAACCGTCGTGCCTGCAATGCCACAAGCCGCACTCTTCCGACATGACACAGGGCGATTGCGGAAAGTGCCATAAGGCCCATATGCCGAAGAATGTTGTGTATGGCGAGGTCCCCTCAAAGAACTGCGCTGCCTGTCACAAGAAGGCCTACGAGCTTCTTACCGCAAGCAAGGCAAAGCATAAGAGTCTTGAGTGTGTCTTTTGCCATCAGGCAAAGCACAAGATGATACCGAAGTGCCAGGACTGCCATGGTTCGCCTCATCCTGCCGGTATCATGGCGAAGTTCACGAAATGCGCCGACTGCCACAACATCGCCCATGACCTGAACAACTGGACCCAGGCGGTAAAGGAGGAGGCGCCGAAAGAGATGCCGAAGAAGAAGAAGCGGCAGTAGTATGAAGACGAAGCGGCCGGAGATCGTTCTCCGGCCGCTTTTTTTTGGGCCCTGTGCCGCGCCGATAATTCTATTCGTTCTGAGTAGAGAGGAATATCTGGAGGGTCATCTGTCCGATCTGGTCCTTCTGTTCCTCGATTTCATCGATATGCTGGTCTTCCTGAAGGAGAATCTCCTGGAGCAGTTCTCTCGTAGCGTAATCGTTCACCTCCCCGGCAAGAACAATGGCGGCGTTGTAAGCCTTAATCGCCTCGTATTCCAATGCGTGGTCGCTATTAAGCTGCTGGGGAACGTCAGCACCAATATGCATCTTTCTCAGATTGCTGACGATGGGGGTCCCTTCGAGAAAGAGTATCCTCCCGATCAGCTTCTCCGCGTGCTTCATCTCGTCGATGGCACGTTTTTCAAATTTCTTGTGAAGCTTCTCGTACCCCCAATTGGCGTTCATCTCAGAGTGTACCATGTACTGATTGATGGCGGTTAACTCATCTGCAAGCAGCGAGTTCAACGTCTCGACAAGTTTTTCGTTTCCCTTCATAACGACCTCCTTTTTCTCTCGTGATTGGTGGATGATTTCACTTGCCCGACTGTCATCGGAACCAGTATTATTCTACCACAATGCTGCGCTAGCGCAAGTCCCCATGAGGACGGAACACTGTGTGCATCACGGTAGTGCCTGAGTTCAGCGAGCTTTGTCAGGATGCACAGACTCATCGGCGGTATGTTCAAAGTATCGCGCAGATCTCAGACGTTCGAAGATTACCTGTCGCTCGCTGTTCGTTGCCGGTGATCAAAGATGGTGACGTATCTCGTCCAGGTATCGTGACCTCGTCATGAAGGAGATCTCCCCGAACTTCATTCTCGATTCGACGGAAGAAAGATAGAGCCTTTCCTTAGCCCTCGTCGTCCCTACATAGAAGAGCCTCCTCTCCTCCTCGAGGGAAGCGTCGCTGAGGAAGGACTTGGCCGAGGGGAAGATTTCCTCCTCGAGGGCGGGAAGGAAGACCACGGGCCATTCGAGACCCTTGGCTGCATGGAGGGTGAGTATCTTCACCGAATCTTCGTTCCCGATCTTGTCCTGCTCCGAGGAGAGGAGATTGTCTTCCATGAACTCGGAGAAGGGCTTCCCCTCCTCTTCCAGGGCATGGAGCACATTCGAGAGTTCGGATATATTCTCCATTCTCTCTGCGGACTCGTCCTTGTACTCCTTCTCAATGTACGTGAAGAACCCAAAATCCTCGATGAGTGCCATGAGGACGGTGTAAGGGCGCTCTTCTACCAAGCCAATGTGCCCCTCGAGGGTCTTGAGAAAGAGATCCGCCGCCAGCCGCTGCTTTGCAGGGAGTTTTGTCTCTCTCAGCGCCGTGAGCCAGTCTGTCCTGAAGTTCTCCCTGATCTTTGAGAGGGCCTTCTTGCCTATTCCCCGGGCCGGCGTATTGATGATCCGCTCGAAGGAGGCCCTGTCCTTAGGGTTTGCGATAAATCTGAGGTAGGAAAGGAGGTCTTTGATCTCTGCCCGATCGTAGAAGGCGAGGCCCCTGATAATGGTGTAGGGAATGCCGTACTGCATGAAGATGCTCTCGAAGGCCCTCGACAGGAAGGTCATGCGTATGAGGATCGCCATGTCTGAATAGGCGTGGCTTAAAGAGAGCTTCCTGATCTTCTCTGCTATCCAGATGCTTTCTGATATGGCGTCAGGGTGGTTCTTATATTCGATGTCACCTTCCTCTTGCCTGTCCGTATGGAGCTGCAGGACCTTGTGGGACCATCCTGACTCGACGTTGTTGACGATCGTATTGGCGATGTCGAGGATGCGCCTTGTGGAGCGGTAGTTTTTCTCGAGTCTCATCTCCTTTGCTCCGAATTCCCGTATGAAGCGCTCGATGTTGGAAGGCCGGGAGCCCCTCCAGGTGTAAATGCACTGGAAAAAATCGCCGACGGCAAAGAGCGTCCTCCTCTGACCTGCCAGGAGCTGGATGAGAGAGAACTGGATGTCATTCGTGTCCTGGAATTCGTCGATCATGACGTAATCGAAGCGCTCGCTCCACTTCATCCGTGTTTCCGGCGAGGTTGCAAGGAGTTCTACGGAAAAGTAGAGGAGATCGTCATAGTCCATGGCATTCGAACTTTCGAGGTCTTTCTGATATTCCCTGGCAACTTCGGCATAAGAAGAGGCGGGATAAGGAAGAGCCTCTATGTAATCGAAGATACTGCTCCGGTATTCCTGCTTCGCCTTCGAGATCACTTCCTGGGCAGCCCCCGCCTCTTTGACATCCATGTTGAGCCTCTTCAGGATTTCCTTCACTACTTTCAGACTGTCAGCCGTGTCGTAGATCACGAACCTCCGGTCGAAGGACATACCCAGGAGGTCTGCGTCTTCTCTCAGCACCTTCACGCTAAAACTATGAAAGGTCGATATCCAGCGCGGCCTGATGCCGAGCATCCTTTCGACGCGGTCGACCATCTCATGTGCGGCCTTCTTCGTAAAGGTGATTGCAAGGATCCTGTTGGCCCTGATTCCCTTTTCGTGGACGAGATAGGCTATCTTGTGCGTCAGGACCTTTGTCTTGCCGCTTCCCGCGCCTGCGGACAGGAAGACCGCCGAGTCGAGGTATTCCACTGCTGCTCTCTGTTGCGGGTTGAGTCCCTGAAGAATCATAATAATCTCTCTCTGAAACCGTTTGACCCACAGCCGCAAACAGGTGGTGGGCGTGGGTTCCTAAGGTTCTGGACTGAAGAAATTCTAACATATTCGCTGGGCTCTTTTTCATGAAGAGAAAAGGAGATGGCGCTAAAGGGGAGCGTTGTGTTGTAAGATTAAGGAAGGAAGCTTCGTCGCTTCCAGAACGATTGGGGAGGCCCCGCTGTATGGAAAAACAGTCTGGAGAGAAAAAGAGACTGAGGAAGACCATGCCGAGGGAAGGATTGATCATTGTCGCGCTTGTTCTCCTCTCTCTCGTTGTTCGGTGGCTGGAAGAAAACCGTAACGATCAGATAGCCGGGTACAAGAAGAATGCTGAGGTTGTGGGGGTGTATACCAAGACCGTTTTTGCCGAACCTGAAGAATACATCACAAAGAGCGGCGCCAAGTACGCAATTGCGAGTATATCAGAATTCACGGGCATCTCGGTGATGTTTCCCAGAGATACCGCCAAGGCGGTGATGACTGGAGCTCTT
>Ga0335070_10005087_pt1 | contig 15429 bp, 16 predicted proteins | sample Lox_Sample_13_FD_206722 | JGI IMG/M metagenome (GOLD analysis project Ga0335070, IMG submission 206722) | Soil microbial communities from Loxahatchee National Wildlife Refuge, Florida, United States - Lox_Sample_1.3 | ecosystem: Environmental > Terrestrial > Soil > Wetlands | place: USA... | reverse complement strand
CTCGAGAGGTCGCGGGGATGGCGGGTCTCGTAGCCGGCGAGGCCGACCGCGGCGAGGGCGCGCCGCGCCTCGGCGAGGCCGCCGCCGAGCGCGACCTCGTCGTCGGCGCGCTCGCGTACGAGGTAGCGGCCCGGATCCTGCAGGAGGAACGCCGCGCGCCCGGCACGCTCGACACTGCCGGCGAGCGGCTCGAGCAGGCCGGCCGCGAGCTTCGCGAGCGTCGTCTTGCCGGAGCCGTTCGGCCCGGTGAGGGCGACGATCTCGCCGCGCCGCAGCTCGAGCGACGCGCCGTCGAGCACGCGCGGGCCGTCGCCGTACGCGAACGACACGCCCGCGACGCGGCAGACCGTCTCCCTCCCCGCAAGTGACAAGTTGTTACTTGGTCGCCGGGTCCAGGCGGGGCGATGCTCGTCGAGCCACTCGAGCGCGTCGTCCCGCCGCGCGTCGAGCAGGATGCGGCCGAACTCGAGGAAGACCACGCGGTCGGCATACCGGAGCGCGGCCGCCGGCCGCTGCTCGGAGAGGACGACGGCGGAGCCGTTGCCGAGGGCCCGCTCGAGAAACGCCTCGGCGCCCTCGCGGTCGAGCTGGGACGTGGGCTCGTCCAGCAGGAGCAGCCGCGGCCCGAGCGCGAGCGCGGAGGCCAGGCAGACGCGCTGGAGCTCGCCGCCGGACAGCTCCGTCACACGCCGGCCGGCCAGGTGCTCCGCGCCGACCGCGGCGAGCGCACCGTGGACACGGCCGGCGATCTCGTCCGGCGGCGTACCGACGTTCTCGAGCCCGAACGCGACCTCGGCCTCGACGCGGCCGAGCACGACCTGGTCCTCCGGATCCTGGAAGACGGACGCCACCGTCCCGGCCAGGTCGGCCGGTCGTGCCCGGCGCGTGTCGCGGCCGTCGACCTCGACCCGGCCCTCGAAGCGGCCGCCGTGGAACCACGGCACGAGCCCCGCGAGTGCGCGCAGCAGCGTCGACTTGCCCGAGCCGGAGGCGCCGAGCAGCAGGACGACTTCGCCCTCCTCGACGTGGAGCGAGACTTCCCGGAGCGCCGGTGGCGCTCCGGCATACGAGAACGTGAGCCTGTCGACGCTCGCTAGAGCCATAGCGCCGCCACGGCGATCGCCGTCATGGAGAGCGCGACCCCGCCGTAGTCGCGGAGCCGCCAGGACGGGGCAGGGACCCGGGTCCTGCCCGGCCGGCCGAAGCCCCTCGCCTCCATCGCCTCGGCGAGGTTGAGCCCGCGCTCGAGCGAGCCGGCGAGCAGCGGCGACAGCAGCGCCGCATGGCCGCGCAGCCCCTCCGGCGCCAGACCGCGGCCGCGCAGCGCCTCGACGAGCCCGGCTGCGTCCCGCTCGAGCGTCGGCACCAGACGGGTGGCCAGGGCGGCCGCCAGCACCGAGCGCCGTGCCGTCGCTGCCGCGATGAGCCGGTCGTGGTCGAGCAGCAGCGCGTACGCCGCGAACGCGAGCCCGACGGCGGCGAGCCGCAGCGCGTTGACGCCCGCGATCCGCAGCTCCTCGGTCGTCACGTCGAGCCTGCCGAGCACCGGCAGATCCGGCCCGCTCCAGAGCACGTGATAGCCGGTCGACTGGAGCAGCGGCGAGAGCAGGAAGACGAAGCCGGCGCTGAACAGCGTGCCCCAGAGATACGGCTTCGCCCGCCGTCCCGCGCGCAGGCAGACGACGAGCAGCACGACTGCGAGCACTCCGACCGCCCAGAGGCGGTGCGCGACGAGCGCCGCGACCCCGACGCCGAACAGGACGAATGCGGCGGCGCTCGGCCTCACGGCACGGAATAGCGGTAGCGGTACAGACTCGGCACGAGCGCAAGCCGCTTCGCGTTACCGGCGAAGGAGAACTCGACCGCGCCGCTCGGCAGCAGCCGCGCCGTGAAGCGCGGCCGGCCGCCGGCGAGCCGCAGCACGTTCGCGCCCGCCGGGGCGCGCGTGAGAACGGTTCCGTGCAGCAGCCGCGCGAGCGTGCGCGCCGACGGCGACGCGCCGACGACGACGGCGGGGCGCACCCTGCCTGCGTACCCGTGCAGGAACGGCTCCGGAAACGCGCCGACGACGACGGGCACGCTCTCGCCGACGCGGCCCCAGTCGCGGTAGTCCCACCACTCGATGTCTCCGGCATGGAGCACGTACTCGGCGGCGCCGCGGTCGGCCTCGATCCCGTTCACGAAGTAGAACCAGTCGTGGCGTGACGACAGCGAGCCGGAGATGCCGTCGATCGCCTGGACGTACCGGCCGCCGTAGCGGGTCGAGATCGTCGCCTCGCGCTCGAGCGCCTGCATCGCGGTCTCGCCGGCGGGAACCGATCGCACGAGCAGCACCGTCTTCCCCTCGTCGCGCGTCACCCAGAGCGTCGCGCGCGCGCGGCCGCCGCCGCTCCCGCACCCTGCGAGGAGCGCGACGGCGGCGACCGCCGCGGCGACGCGGATCACGGCAGCCTGTTCGAGCGGACGGCGCCCGGTGCGGTCGCCCAGACGAGCCCGTGATGAGGACCGATGCAGGTTCCGGTGAAGGACGCCTTGATCTGCCGCCCGTCGACGTGCAGAACTGTGTTCGGAGCGGCGCTCTCGCGTCCCTGGTCGTCGAATGCGGCCACGCGGTAGCAGCCGGCCTTGCGGTAGAGCCCGAGCGTCGGCGGGCCGCCGGTCGGGCCGAAGGCCGCCCAGTACCACTCGACCGTGTCGCCGTCCTTCAGCTGCACCTGGTCCGCGCCCACCGGCGGCGAGACGTCGTTCACCTTGAACACCCAGCCGGCGTCGCCGGCGCCGGGATAGAAGCCGATCTGGTCGACGTAGTTGCCGAACGAGGACGACGTGACGTGGACGTAGAACTCGCCCGCGCGGGCGGCCGCCTGGAGCGCGTCGAGCGGCGTCGCCGCGACGACCTTCGGGTCGTTGGAGCCGAACAGCGTGAGCGTCTTGCCTTCGACGCGCACATGCACGAGCGCCGCGGCCGCGAACGGCACGAGGGCGAGAGCTGCGGCAAGGGCCGCAACGAGAACGAGGGATCGGCGAAGCACGAATCCTCCCTTCCGCGAGGGGTTCGGTTGTCGCGGCGGGCGGCAGGTCTTCTGACTCGGGGCGCCCTCCCCCACCGCCTTCCCAGGCCCGGGGGCCCAGTGACGTCGTGGCGGGGAAGCGTCTCCCCTTACAGCGGCGGGACCGTCCCGGCCTTGCACCGGAGTTCCCTCACCGCTCGCCGGGTTTGAAGCGCGAGTCTAGCATCGTCTGCGATGGAGGCTCTCGCACTCGATCTCGACGGTGTGCTCGCGGACACGCGCCCGCTCTGGAACGACTGGTTGGCGGACGCGTCGCGCCGAGCTCGGGTCGAGCTGGACGTGCCGGAAGACCGCGCGGCCGCCGCGGCGCTGCTCGACGAGCGGCTCGGCGACTGGAGGCCACTGCTCGAGCGCTTCGCCGCCGACCGCGGGCCCGTGCACTTCCGGCCGCGGGCGGACACGAGCGCACGGCTGCGCCGCCTCCAGAACGCCGGGGTCAGGATCGGCGTCTTCACGGACGCGCCGCGAGAGCTCGCGGGAGTCGCGCTCGCCCACGTCGGAGTGGCGCGCCGCGTCACCGCCGTCGGCACGCTCGAGGAGGTGCTGCGCGAGCTCGGCGGCGGCGCGACCGTCGTCCGGTCCCGCGCCGAGCTGGCCGCCATACTATGAGCGGCATGGAGCGCCAGGATCTCTCCGACCGTCGCTTCGACGTCCTGCTCGAGCGGCTCGACCGGATCGGCGACGAGCTCGCGAAGATGAACCGCCGCCTCGACCACGACGAGCACTTCGTCCGCCTCACGCGCGAGCTCGCCTCCCTCAACGAGTCGCTGCAAGCCCTGGCGTACGCCGCCCTGGGCCAGCAGGCCCCGCATATCCGCCGGGCAAAGAGCTGAAGCACCGGCTGAAGTGCTGCGCACTTCAGCCGGGAGCCGCAATCCGTCGCTCGCCGGCTGCACCCGGGCCGTAGGCCAACGCCGCAGGCGTTGGACGGAGGCCGACCACACGCGGGCGGGGATGCCGAAGGCACCACCGGCCGCGCCGCCGGCCCTACGGCCCCCGGTCACGTAAGAGGACGCCGGCTCAGCCGGCGTCCGCTCTGCGGAGCACAACCCGACCCGCCTGAGAAGCGCAGCTTCTCAGGCGGCTACTTCGACCAGATGTCCAGAACGCCCGTGGCCGCATGGTCGTTCGCGTTCCCCTCGGGGAGGGCGATGCGGCCGTCGACGACGATCGGGCTGTTCCAGTGGCCGCCGCCGCACGGGAGCGTCGCCACGAGCTTGCCGGTGGCCGGCACGTAGACGTTCAGGCCGCCGCCCGGCGCGTACACGTAGAGGAGCCCGCCGGCGACGATCGGGCTGGTGCCGCCCGTGCCGTTGCGCCACACCTGTGTGAGATGGCCGTTGCGAAAGCGCCACGCCGCGGTGCCGCCGTTGTCCGCCGCGAACATCCACGTCGTCGAGGCCTGGTGCCATACGGCCGGGGCGGTGAAGAGATCCGTCCCGGACGGCGTCGACACCACCTGGACCTCGCCGTCCCGGTGCGCCGCGGTGCCGCGCATGCGCGCGACGCTCAGCAGACGGATCTTTCCGTCCTTGCCGCCCTGGGCGAGATAGCCCTCGCTCAGCAGCGCCGGCGAGGTCGAGCCCAGGTCGAGATCCTGGGCGTTCAGCTGGTCGGTGTTGGCAGGCGTGAAGTTGCCGAGCAGCTTCGTCGCGTCCGGGGACAGGCGCAGCGACGAGTCGCCCCAGTTCGTCTTCCCGTCCCAGGGCGCGTTGCCGGTGGCGACGAGGATGTCGCCGTTCGCCGGGTCGATCACGGCGCCGGCGCGGCCCCAGATCGCGGAGTCGCTCGTCGGGCAGGTCGAGGGGACGATCAGCCCCGTCCGGTTCGAGCAGAGCGAGTTCCAGACGTGGAGCAGCTTCCCGCTCGCGGCGTCGATCACGGCGACGTGCCCCTGGTACGGCGGCGCATCGCCGATGTAGCCACCGGTCGTGGCGATCACGTGCCCCCTGTAGTAATTGAGGGAGGCCGCGATCTTCTCTCGCGTCGGCAGCAGCGTGATCGCGACGTTCCACGCGGCGTGGCCGTCGGCGACAGACAGCTTGTAGATGCGGCCACCGGGCGACGCGGCGTAGATCCACTGCCGGCCGGGGTCGGCCACCGGCGTCGCCGTCGTGATCTGCGGGCTCCCCGCCCACGAGTCGTAGCCGGGCGGTGTGAAGCGCCAGAGCACGGCGCCGCTCGCCGCGTCGATCGCCTCGGTCTTGCCGTACGTCGTCGTGACGAAGAAGACATCGCGCGCGGCGGCGCCGACCTGCGCCGCGTGCAGGTAGATCGCGGAGGAGTCGACGGTGCCGTCGAGCTGCACCTGCCGGCGAACGAGCGACTTCACGCTCGCCGCGGTGATCCCGGTCGGGAAGGTCGGCGCGCTGCTGCGCCAGACCGACCAGCCGAAGCGCGGCCAGTCGTTGCCTGCCGGCGCCGCCGTCCGGTCGCCCGCGGCCCCGCCGGCCCACACGCCGAGACCGAGCGCCACGAGACCGGCGGGCACGAGGCGTCTGACCCCCACGGAAGCTAAGACGCCACCCAGTGCGGAAAGCTTGCTCAGCGGCGGAGCAGGACCCGGCGGAGCTCGTCCTCCTTGCCGGGCTCGAGGATCGCCAGCACCTGATCGCCCGTCTCGAGCATCGTCGAGCCGACCGCGATCTCGGCCTTTCCGTTCCGCATGACCGAGATCAGGCGGGCTCCCTCGGGAAGCTCCAGCGTCTCGACCCGCTTTCCTGCAGACGGCGAGTCGCGGTCGATCTGCACCTCGACGATCTCGAGGTTCTCCTTGCGCAGCTCGAGCAGGTGGATGAGATCGTGCTCGGGCACCTCGTGCTCGACGAGCGCCATGATGCTCGAAGTCGCACAGACGGTCGGTGAGATGCCGAGCAGGTCGAAGTGCGCCTGGTTGCGCGGGTCGTTCACGCGCGCGATCACCTTGGGGGCGCCGTACTTCTCCTTCGCGAGCTGGCAGATGACCATGTTGTCCTCATCGTCGCCGGTCAGCGCAAGCACGATGTCCGGCGGGCGCGCGAGCCCGGCGCGCTCGAGCACGAACAGCTCTGTCGCGTCTCCGCGCTGCACCTGGTGCTCGAACTCGTCCTCGAGTCGCTCGAAGCGGTCCCGGCGCTGCTCGATCAGCGTCACCTCGTGCCCGAGGCGCAGCAGCGAGCGGGCGACATTCGCACCGACCTTGCCGCCGCCCGCCACGACGACGTACATCAGGCGGTCGTCCTGACGCCGGGAAGCTCGCAGCTGCGGACGGTCTCGATCAGGGTGTCGATCGCCGTCTTCGTCGGGCAGACGGTGCGCATGCCGCGGCCCGCGTAGAACTCTGCGCGCGCCGGATCGAGCACGCGGACGACGACGCACGTGACGTCGAACCGCTTCTGGGCGACCTCGCCGATCACGATGTTCGTGTTGTCGCCGTCGGTGGCGGCGATGACGGCGTCCGCCTCCTCGATGCCCGCCTCACGCAACAGATCGGTGTCGATCCCGTGCCCGACGAGGAACGAGCCGGGCCAGTGGTCGCCGAGCCGCGAGAGCGCGTCCTCGTTCTCGTCGACGACGACGACCTCCCAGCCTTCCTGCTGAAGCTGGAGTGCGACCGACGAGCCGACGCGGCCGCAGCCGATGACGAGCGCCTTCATGCCACGTGCAGACTAGCGCGGGAGCTCATACCGGGGACTCCTCGAGGACGCCCTGCGGGAACGCCACGATCAGCACCTCGGCCGACGCCTTCCGCAGGACGTACTCCACCGTCGGCGAGAAGAACCGGGACTGCCGCCGCCAGCGCGGGGACGAGCCGAGCACGATCAGGTCCGCTCCGATCTCGGCCGCCGCCTCGACGATCGCGTCCCCGATCGAGCGGGCCCGCACGATGCGGCCGGCGACGGGGACGCCGTTGTCGGCGCCGAGCGCCTGCGCCTCCTGGATCGAGGCGGCCGCCTGCTCCTCGAGCTCCGGCATCGGGGCGTCGAGCGGCAGCTCGAGCGGCACCCTGATCACGAACAGCGTCTCGACCGCCGCATTCCGCTCCTGCGCGAGCTTCACGGCGGTCGCCACCATCTCCTCCCCGATCTGACCGAGCTTCATCGGCACGAGGATCCTCGAGAACGCCGCCTCGGGCAGCGTCTGCTCGCCCGCGGCGACGACGTGCTCGAGAAGTCCGGCGCCGCGGCTACGGCGGACGAGCAGGTAGACGACGAGGCCGCCGAGCAGCCAGGCAGGACCGCCGTAGCGGGCGCCGATGTGCGTCGCCATCGCCGCGACGAAGACGGCGGACGTGGCGAGCGCGCCCAGTACGGACGGGAGCGGGATCGTCGCGCCGTGCACGCGGATCCCGAGCGGCACGCGGAAGGGCCGGCGCAGCTCGGGCTGCGTCACGCGCAGCTTGATCACCGCAAGCTGTGCCGCGGTGAAGGCGAGGAGGACGCCGAAGCTGAAGAGACTGGCGAGGAAGGTGACCTCGTGGCTCAGGAACGACGTCCCGACGATGAGGCCGATCGCGATCCCCGATGCGGCGACGACCGAGGCCGGTGCGACGAGCATGCGCCGGTGCAGGCGGCCGAAGGCACGCGGGAGCTGGCCGTGCTCACCGAGGGAGTACGCGAGCCGACCGAAGCCGGAGATCGACGTCGTGGCCGCGGCGAGCAGGACGAGCGCGCCGGTCAGGCCGACGTAGACCCGCAGCACACGCCCGAACCAGTGCGGCACGTGCGCCTGAAGCGCCGTGACGATGCCCATGATCGGCGAGCGCAGCCACTCGGTGCCGAGCGCCGTCGTCCCGTGCGGCGCCGGGAAGGCGGAGAGGCCGACGAGCGCGATCAGCACGTAGACGAGCACGACGCAGCCGATCGCGCTGAACAAGCTGCGCGGCAGGTCACGCCCGGGGCTGCGGACCTCCTCGGCGTAGCTCGCAACCGTCTCGAGGCCTGTGTACGCCAGCATCGCGAGCGGGAGCGCGAAGGCGAGCTCGTGCCACGTCGGAGATGTCCCGAGGGACAGTCCGCGTCCCAGCGCGCTGCTCGAGAAGAGCAGCGCGAAGCCGAGCGCGACGAGCAGCACCTGCGTGACGAGGTCGAGCAGCGGCACAGCGATCCCGAAGCTGTAGAGCCTCGTGCGGCGCGCTAGACGTGACAGGCCGAGCAGCGCGATCAACACGCAGGCCGCGATCACATCGCCCGGGTGGCGCGCGATCGCGTGGATGCCGAGAGCGAGCCCGAGGTAGTGCGGAAAGAACAGCGCCGACAGCGCGATCACGATCAGGTAGTCGAGGAAGAGCACCCAGCCGGTGAGGAAGCCGGCGAAGTCGTTGAACGCGACGCGGACGAAGGTGGCCGCGCCTCCCGTCGCGCGGATCGCGGCCGTCCCCTCCGCGTACGAGAGCGCGACGACGAGGAAGAGCACGCCGACGACGCCGAGCACCGCCGGCGTGAGGCCGAGCGCGTGCAAAGCGATGATCCCGAGGGCGAAGTAGATCGACGAGGCGATCTCCCCGTACGCGACGGAGGCGAGCGCGGGAGCGTCGAGGACCCGTTGCAGACGGGGGAGCTTGCGGGCCATGCCGCGGAGGAATCTACCGGCGGCGCAGGAGATAGAGGCGGCCGGCGCCGAGGGCGACGAACAGGACGCCGAAGAGGTAGCCGGCGCCGCCGCCGCGGGAGGCGGTGCGGACGAGGATCGCCACGCCGAGCACGATCGCGAGCAGCCCGAAGAAGAGCACCGAACGGGTGTAGAGCATCCTCACGCGGCGGGGCGCGTTTGCGCGGAGGACTCGCGCGAGCTCGTGCCTGCGGCACCCGGCCGCGCCCGGACGCTGGATCGTCCGGCGTAGGGCCCCGTCGCGACCATCACCCGGCACGGGGCGTCCCGCAGGATCTGGAGGATCTCCTGCGGGAAGGGGTGGCGGAAGCCGCGGCGGGACGTGACCGGCGCACCGACGACGACGAGCTCGGCCCGGTGGTCGCTCGCCACCTCCGCAAGCTCCCGGCCGATTCCTCCGGCGCGGGTGCGGATGAGCCGGCGCCGCGGCCTGAGCCCGTACGAGTCCGCGATTGCGGCCGCGTGGTCGAGCCGCGCGCGCAGCTCCCGGACCTCTGCGTCGAAATGGGCGTCGAGAGGCAGCTCCTGCTCGACGAGCAGCGGTGCGACGAGGACGACGCGGGCGCGGCTGTCCGCCGCGAGGCGGCACGCGAGGTCGAGCGCGTGCTCCGTCTCCTCCTGGCCGAGCAGCGGCACGACGATGCTCCGGTAGCCGACCGAGGCCGTCCTCCGGGCGAGGCGCCGCACGCGGCGCCTCAACGCCTTGAGATCGGGGCGCCTCATCGCAGCAGCTGGTAGGGGACGCTCGCGAGAATGACGTGCGGCTCGAAGAGGAGCAGCCGCTTGATGTAGAGCGCCCGCTGGTTGTGCAGGACGCGCCGGACCCCTCGGGTCACGAGCTCGGGCATCAGCACGAGCACGGCCGTCCCCTCCTCCTCGGTGAGCCCGCGCAGGTACCGGAGCAGCGGTCCGCCGATGTCGCGGTAGGGCGCCTCGTCCACCTCGAGCTGGATCCGCGGCCCGTGTGTGGACCAGTTGGAGCGGATGTCGTGTGCGTCGTGGGGGCTGAACGCGAAGTGGACGGCGCGCGTGTCGGAGATCCCGAGCGTGGTCGCGTAGTTGACGGCGCGCATCGACGCGGCGTTGACGCCGGAGACGAGGACGCGTACGACCAGCCGCGTCGGCAATTCGCCCTCCCGCCCCCGCACCGCCGAGACGTCGGCGACGACAACGCCGGGCTCCGACAGCAGCCGGAACTTGAGGGCGAGCTCGCGCGCCTTCGACGCCTGCTCGAACAGCGACTCCGAATCGAACAGCTCCGGAACGACGACCGTCACGAAGTCCGACTCCCCGCGCGGCAGCCGCCAGACCTGCTCGAGCACCGCCTCGGCGAGCCCCAGACGGCCGTCGAGCACCTCCAGCAGCGGCTCGCCGCCGGCGTGGCGGAACCAGCGCGGCCGGATTCCCGGGTCGGACGCCGACAGCGGGACGTGCAGGGCGCGGAAGCCTTCGGGCGAGATCTCGCGCGCGAACCAGAGCGCCTGGTCGAGCGCGGGATCGAGCGACTCTACGAGCACGAGCGTCGTGTTCCGCGCCGGAGGCGCTGCGACGACGGCCGCGGCGCCCGCCTCGAGCCGCCGGGCAACGCGCACGTAGTGTCGCCGCACGCCGTAGAACCCCGTGATCATCAGCGGAATCGCGACGATCACCATCCACGCGCCCTCGGTGAACTTCGTGATCACGACGACGACCATCACCACGAACGTGGCCAACGCCCCGACCCCGTTGATCGGCGCGCGCCAGCGCCAGCCGTCGCCGTGGGTACGCAGCCAGTACCGGACCATCCCGGCCTGTGAGAGCGTGAACGCCGTGAACACGCCGACGACGTAGAGGTGGATCAGGTTGACGACGTTGGCGTGGTAGATCCAGATCAGGAAGGCCGCGGCGCCGGCGAGCACGACGACGCCGTTCGAGAAGACGAGCCGGTCACCGAGGTTCGTGAACTGGCGGGCGATGAAGCGGTCGTGGGCGAGCAGCGCGGAGAGTCGCGGGAAGCCCTGGAACGACGTGTTCGCCGCGAGGATCAGCACGGCGAACGTGAAGATCTGGACGACCCAGAACATCCACGAGGCCCCGCTCCCGGCCGGGAAGACGGCCCGAACCACCTGCGAGACGACAGAGTCGGTGGAGCTCGGGCGCGCATGCGTGTGCACGGCGAGGTACGAGACGCCGACGAACATCGTGATCGCGATCACGGCGAGGGCACTGAGCGTGCGTGCAGCGTTCTTCGCCTGCGGATGCTTGAAGGCGTTGACGCCGTTCGCGATTGCCTCTACGCCGGTGAGCGCGCTCGCACCCGAGGCGAACGCCTTGAGCACGAGGAAGACGCCGAGTGCGCCCGCGCCCGCGGCGAGCGGATGGGGGGCCACCGCACGCGGGCAGCCGGAGGTGGCGCACTTGGCGACGCCGGTCCCGACGGCGGCGAGCATCGAGACGATGAACAGGTACGTCGGCAGCGCGAAGGTGAACCCCGACTCGCGCACGCCGCGGAGGTTGACCACCGTGATCAAGAGCACGGCGCCCAGGGAGAGCTCGGTGTTGTAGTGGTTGAGCGAGCTGACCGCAGAGGTGATAGCGAGCACGCCGCTCGACACGGAGACGGCAACCGTGAGCACGTAGTCGACGAGCAGCGCTGCGGCGGCGACGAGGCTCGGGAGCGTGCCGAGGTTCTCCCGCGCGACGACGTACGCGCCGCCGGAGGTCTCGTACGCGCGGACGGTCTGCCGGTACGAAGCGATCACGATCGCCATCAGCGCCGCGACCGCGATCGAGATCGGCAGCGCAACGTGCAGTGCGGTGAGACCGGCGCCGAGCAGGACGACCATCGCCGCTTCGGTCGCATACGCGACGGACGAGATCGCGTCGGCCGCGAAGATCGGCAGCGCCAGCGGGATCGGGAGGAGCTCCTCCTCGACCTGCCGGCTCGTCATCGGCCGGCCGACGAAGAGCCGCCGGGCCCGGCGCGGCGGTTGCAGCGCCTCGCTCACGGCTCGAACCGTAGAGGCTCAGGCGGCCGAGTGCAGGCGTGCCGGCAGTTCGCGCGGCGTCGGCTTGAGCACGAGCGTCTCCGTCGGCGCGTGCAAGAGGAGCCACGCGAGCTCCTTCTCGGTGAAACCGCCGTGCCCGTCCGACGGAGCGGGTGCGACGATCCGGTCGAACCGCTCGACCTCCCACAGGCGCCTGAGGGCGTGCGTCGCAGTCCGGCCCTTCTCGATGCGGGCGTCGACCGGAACTCCCGCCCGCAGCGCCGCGTGCTCGACGGCCTCGAGCAGCGGCATCGCCATCTTGACCTGGTCGCTCAGCGGCGAGTCCTCGTCGTAGCGCAGCGGCACGATCAGGAGGTACGCCGGCACGAGCACGGCGTTTTCTGCACGGGCGATCCGGATCGCAGCCTGAAGCACGGTCGGATCGAGGCTGCCCGTGAAGGGGACGAGGATCCGGCGGGCGCCCGCGGGCACGGCGAGCCGCCTGGGCGGCCTCCGGCGGAGCAGCGCGGCCGCGAGCGCGAAGCCGAGCGCCGCGACCGCCCCGAGCAGTGCGAGGTCGAGGCCGCTCACTGCACCCGCTCCGGCCGGTCGGCCCGGTTCGCGACCACGCGAATGTCGACGCCCGGGAGCTCGCGCACGAGGGCGGAGACGAGCGAGCCGCGGAGCACCTCGCGCCGCCGGCTCTCGTCCGGCGTGCCGACGAACACGTACGTCGTGCCGCGGTCGTAGACGATGTTGCGCACCGCCGCCACGAGGTCATCGCCCTCCTCCTCGAGGAAGTGGGCGCCGAGCACGATCGCGAGGCGGCGCAGCGCCGCGAGCGACACCTGCTCTTCCTCGGACAGCTCCCGCCCCGGCCGGCGCACCCACAGCACGTCGAGCTGCGCGCCGAGCCGCTCGGCCGAGCGCCACGCACGCCGCAGGATCCGCTGCGAGCGCGGCTCGGGCGTGACGAGCGCGAGCACGCGCTCGGCGACGGCCTGCTGGCTGAGCGGGTCGAGCACGAGCGTCTGCCGACGCGCCTCCACGTCCTCGGCGACCTCGCGCAGCGCCAGCTCGCGGAGCGCGGACAGCTTCTCGACCCGGAAGAAGTTCTGCAGCGCGACCTCGGCGCGCTCCTTCGGGTACACCTTGCCGGCGCGAAGGCGCTCCTGCAGGGCCTCCGGGGTGAGGTCGACGAGCACGACCTCGTCCGCCTCCTCGAGGATCCGGTCGGGGAACGTCTCGCGCACGCGAACGTCCGTCAGCTCGGCGATCGCGTCGTTGAGGCTCTCGAGGTGCTGGACGTTGACGGTGGAGATGACGTCGATGCCCGCGTCGAGCACCTCGTCGATGTCCTGGTAGCGCTTCTCGTTCCGCATGCCGGGCGCGTTCGTGTGCGCGAGCTCGTCGATCAGCGCAAGCTCGGGAGCCCGCCGGATCACTGCGTCGACGTCCATCTCGTTCAGCTCGAGGCTGCCGTGCTCGGTGCGGAGCCGAGGCACCTCCTCGAGCCCCTCGGCGAGCACGGCCGTGTCGGGACGGTCGTGCGGCTCGAGGTAGCCGATCACGACGTCCCGCCCTTCCGCGTGCGCCTGCTTCCCCTCCTGGAGCATGCGGTAGGTCTTGCCGACGCCGGCGGCCATGCCCAGCAGGATCCGGTAGCGGCCTCTCATCTGGCCGATCCTAGTCAGGAGGCGAGCCTCTCGACGATCGGCCGGAAGCAGAGGCCGAGCGGATACGCGAGTGCGAGCAGGACAGCGGCGAAGACGAGGATCTGTCCGCTGCCCTGAGCGCTCATCGCGGAGTGTCCAGTGCGGCCAGCGCCTCGGTCAAGGCGTCTGGCAGTTCGGCGACTTTCGGCAGCTCGCCCACGACGAGGACGCCGTACGGCGAGACGGGGCGCGAGAGGTCGCCGAGCCGGCGGTCGAGCCGACGTAGCAGGAAGAGGCTCTGCTCGATCGTGTGCCGATCGAGCGGCGACGAGCCCGCCCGAAGGTCGAGCTCCGCGTCACGGATCAGGTGCTGCACCCGCTTGACGAGAAGGCGACGCGTGCGCTCCGAGGTGAGCTGCGGGGCCCGCCAGTCGGTCAGCGGCGACGAGACGGCCGCCCCCGGCTGCCTGCGGAGGAGCCGGTCGGCCAGGGCACGGCAACGGCAGGCGTCGAACCAGGCGTAAGCGCCGCGAATCCCTGCGAGGCCGAAGAGCACGCCGCCCCCCGCGGCCGCGACGGCCGCGGGGGCGGCGCCGATCGCCCAGAGCGCTGTGAGAACGAGGGCCGGCATCAGAGCCACGAGGGTCGTGCGCAGCGGCTGCGGCGCGACGAACTCCTTCCTGCCCGGAAGGAGCTCGTGCGACTGGAGGGGTGCGAACCGCAGGTCCGCCGGCATCGGCTGCCTACGCGCCGAGGAGGTTGTGCACGATCAGGTCGATCAGCTTGATCCCGATGAACGGGAGGATCACGCCTCCGAGCCCGTAGATGCCGAGGTTGCGTCGCAGCAACGCCGTCGCGCCGATCGCGCGATAGCGCACGCCCTTGAGTGCGAGCGGGACGAGCGCAGGGATGATGAGCGCGTTGAAGATGATCGCGGAGACGATCGCGCTCTTCGGGTCGCCGAGATGCATGATGTTGAGCGAGTTCAGCGGTCCGCGCTGGCCCGGCTTCGTCGCGTAGGTGAACGCGAACATCGCGGGCAGGATGGCGAAGTACTTCGCGACGTCGTTCGCGATCGAGAACGTCGTCAGGGCGCCACGCGTGATCAGCTGCTGCTTCGCGACCTCGACGATCTCGATCAGCTTGGTCGGGTTCGAGTCGAGGTCGACCATGTTGCCGGCCTCTTTCGCCGCGGTCGTGCCGGTGTTCATCGCCACGCCGACGTCGGCCTGCGCCAGCGCGGGTGCATCGTTCGTGCCGTCGCCGGTCATCGCCACCATGCGGCCGCGCGCCTGCTCGTCCCTGATGAGCGCCATCTTCGTCTCGGGGGTCGCCTCGGCGAGGAAGTCGTCCACGCCGGACTCCGTCGCGATCACCGCAGCGGTGACGCGGTTGTCGCCCGTGATCATGACCGTGCGGATGCCCATCTTCCGCAATTCGTCGAAGCGCTCCCGCATGCCGCCCTTGACGATGTCCTTCAGATGGACGACGCCGAGTGCCCAGTTGTCCCGTGCGACGACGAGCGGCGTGCCGCCCTGCTCGGCAACGCCCTGCACGATCTTGTCGAGCTCGGCCGGCGGGCTGCCGCCCTGCTCGGCGATGAAGCGCTTGACGGCGTCCGCGGCGCCCTTGCGGATCATGGTGCCGTTCATGTTCACGCCGCTCATGCGCGTCGTCGCGCTGAACGGCACGAACTCGTGCTCCCCGAGCACGCGCTCGCGCAGGTTGAACCGCTGCTTCGCCAGCACGACGATCGAGCGGCCCTCGGGCGTCGCGTCAGCGAGCGACGCGAGCTGGGCGACCTCCGCGAGCTCGCGCTCCTCGACGCCGCTCACGGGCAGGAACTCGGCGGCCTGGCGGTTGCCCAGCGTGATCGTGCCGGTCTTGTCGAGCAGGAGCACGTCGACGTCGCCAGCCGCCTCGACCGCGCGACCGGACATCGCGAGCACGTTGCGCTGCACGAGCCGGTCCATCCCGGCGATGCCGATCGCCGATAGGAGAGCGCCGATCGTCGTGGGGATGAGCGCGACGAGGAGCGCGATCAGCACCGTCTGCGAGGTGGACGTACCGGCGTAGATCGCGTACGGACGCAGCGTCACGACCGCCGCCAGGAAGGTGATCGTCAGGCCCGCAAGCAGGATGTTGAGC
>Ga0335070_10005086_pt1 | contig 15429 bp, 10 predicted proteins | sample Lox_Sample_13_FD_206722 | JGI IMG/M metagenome (GOLD analysis project Ga0335070, IMG submission 206722) | Soil microbial communities from Loxahatchee National Wildlife Refuge, Florida, United States - Lox_Sample_1.3 | ecosystem: Environmental > Terrestrial > Soil > Wetlands | place: USA... | reverse complement strand
CCGGCATCAATCCGATCATTCTTCTTTTTCGCCGCGGCGATGGCGCGCAGCATCAGAGGATGCGCCACCTTCGTCTGGACCGCGTGGGGCAACAGATGATCATAGATCCAGCCCGTGAAGATCGTGGCTTCCATGGCTACGCTCCAGGGCTGAGGAAGAGTCTTCATCCAGCTGTCCAGTTCGCCTCGCGTGGCTCCGATCTTGCCTTCCTGCAGGACCTGCCCGCTCGCATCCTTGACACAATAGCTGATCGTTCTCTTGTGAACATCCAGGCCGATGTAATTACATACTCTCCATGAGGAGCCTCCGTGGTTGTTCTCTGAATCAACGTTCCCGTTGAGTTCAGCTTTTTGTACACCCGTGCTCCTCACTCGACTTAACATTCAAACAATACGACCGAGTGAATTTCCGCCGCGAAATGCGCCCAATAGCATTCGTAGACCCTGGCGCGTTCTGGCAAGCTACGTTCCTCTCAGGCTCCAATTCATCCAGTTCTGCGAATAAGTTCCGGCTTAACCGTCGGAACGAAGCCGCTTGCGCCCCGGACACTACCGCTCAGTATTGGGGACTGATGCAACAGGTGTCACGACAGCCTCCGGTTAGCACACTGCTCCCTCGTATCCCAATGACGCGGATTGAATAGCTCCGAGCAGTCTGGAGCAACAGTAATTGGTGAAGGCCCGCGTCGCGACGATGGTACTTCAGACTCTTGATCGTTTCTGCCTCTATGTCAGCTGGACGGGTGCGGAGGCTTTCGTTATTTCACATTCTTGATGAGGACCATGTCTATTGCGAAGGTGCCGCGTGCGATCACGAGTCGATTGTCAGAGGAAACATCGAAGGCAAAGATTCTGTCGGAATCGAAGTGGGTGAGTTTCCTGGGAGCGTCGCCTCCGACCGCTGCTGACCAGATATTTCCTACGCCACCTTCAGTTCGGGAATAGAGGATCGACTTGCCGTCAGGTGCCCACTTCAAAATCTCGGCCTCCCCAAATGGAACTGGGAACTTCAGCTTTTTCGGAGCGCCTCCGTTGACCGGGATGAGCGTTGCCCATTCAGAAGGATGTCCGGGCTCAGGCGGCGTCCCTAACACTACGTTGGTTCCGTCGGGAGAAATGGCCAGAGCGGGACTAAAGTCACCGGAAATTTGGATTTCGTACAAATTCACGGACTGACCAGAATCCAGAGACTTACGAGTGAGAAAGCAGCGACCTTGGTTTGTGCAATGCGTGTATACCAGCGTGGAAGCGTCCGGAGTACAAAGTGGGTCACCGTCTAGCGGGCCCTCAGTGAGGATGGATGTCGATCCTGTGGTGATGTCAGTCCGAGCGATATGGTTCAGTCGACCGGCGTCGGAAGCCCAATAGACGACGTGCCCCGGCCCGCATCGAGCCAGATTCCGATAGATGCTCGAATGCGACCGCAGTTTGGTAGTACGACCGTCCGGGTCGTGCACCACCATCTCAGGGTAAGCATAGGTGTTGGTCACAATCTGTCGATCAACCCATGCCACGCTGTCCCATCCTTCGCTTCGGGTTGAGGGTAGGAGCCGCGGCTGGAAGGAGGCATCCGTTACCCAGAGGGTCATGACTGGAGCCCTCGTATTGGCCAACAGATCGCCAGCGGTTGTTGCTGAGAGAGTACCAAGTTGGTACGGGATTGAGCCCGATGTCAGGGGCTTACTGGCGCCGGTGCGAGCATCAAACTCCCATATCTGCATGATCGGGATAAACCGCTGACTAACGGGTACCGCTGGAGCGAAGATCTGGCTACCGTCAGCACTCCAGGCAGGCTGGCCTATCGTCCCCCACCCTGAGGCACTGACGTCTTGAGTGCTACCCTTGCCAAGGTCAACGGTCAGTAAGCCTATCCCCGAGTTCTCCTTCATGAGGGCAACTGCGGCCATCGTGTCCTGAGAAGGAGACCAGTCGATATAGCGAAATCCCAACGCACCGGGACGCCTAGCAAGGACGCGGCGATTCGAGCCCTCGGGATCGACCGCCACGATGAGAGACTCGGTTGGCGTATTCGAGATGTAGGCGACCTGCTTCCCGTCCGGGGACACAGTGACGCTCCGCATGCTTGCATCCGTGGCCAACGGTGTTGCCGGCCCACCGAGGGCGGCAATCCTAAATACACCCAAGGCTTCGGAATCCTCAAGTGCACGTAGCAGGTAAATGAAATTGCCATCAGGAGAGAAGTGGAGATTGACGATTGGCGCGGATGACCCGGGGAGAAGCTGGATATCTCGACCGGTAGCAACTTGCAGCAGGTGCAAGTCGAACTTCTCGGCCTCATTTTGTACGTAGGCTATGTAGCGGCCGTCGGCAGTTATAGCGGCTCGGAAGATTTTGCCGTTGTCGGTAAAAGCCCGTACTTCCAACGAAGGCGGGCCGGTGCTCGGCTTGCTGGCCAACTGTGACCGGCGCAAATACAATCCCACGGCGACCGCTGCTAGAACTAAAGCCGCTGCTGTCCAGGCGAGCATGCGCCGCCAGCCTAGTTGACCGACTACAGCGGTTGCCGCGCTGCCTGAATCCGACAAAGCTTCCAGTGCAAATGCCAGATCCGAAGCCGATTGAAACCGCCGTTCGGGACTCTTCTCCAGGCACCGCCGCATGACTTTCTGCAAAGCGGGTGGAATTTTCGCAGTGGCTTGAGAAAGTTCTGGCGGGTCTTCGTTGAGGATCGCGCTCATGGTCTCGGCCGAACTCGGCTTCTGGAAGGCGCGTTTTCCTGTCAGCATCTCGTAGAGCACGCTGCCCAGGGCGAAGATGTCGCTGCGGGCGTCGGCAGGTTGTCCCTTAACCTGTTCCGGCGACATGTATCCAACCGTTCCCAATACAATTCCTGGCTCGGTCTCCGAGCCGAGGGTGAGCATTGAACCGCTGGCACTCGCTGCATGAACCTGGGTGAGCTTGGCCAGCCCGAAGTCGAGGATCTTTACGCGACCGTCCCGTCCTAAAAAGAGGTTCTGCGGCTTGAGGTCGCGATGGGTGATGCCTTTCTCGTGAGCGGCGGCAAGTCCGCGAGCCACCGCGACCGCTACGTCAACGGCCTCACGCCGACGCATAGGACCCTGGAGAAGGCGATCGCCCAAGGTTTCGCCCTCAAGCAACTCGCTGACGATGTAGGGCCAGCCGTCATGCTCGCCGATGTGCAGGATGGAAAGGATGTTGGGATGATTGAGGGCGGCGGCAGCCTGGGCTTCCAACTCAAAGCGACGGAGACGATCGGGATCCCTAGAGTAGGAAGCCGGGAGGACCTTGATGGCTACCTCACGTTTCAGCGAGCTGTCTCGCGCACGATATACCTCGCCCATCCCACCCGCGCCGAGCTCTCCCAAAATTACATACGTTCCCAGTTTTACGCCTGGGCTTAGGGCCCTGAGGGGACGTTGCTCCTCGGCCAGTTGTTTGGCCACCGACTGCAAGGCGGAACCTTCCATGAAGTTCTCGGCGTCAGCCTCCAAAGCGAGCAACGATTCAACCTCGCGTCGCAACGCCTCATCTCCGGCACATACCTTTTCCAGGAACGCGGCCCTGTCATCCTTCTCGATCTTGAGAGCGGCGCTATGCAGTTGTGCTACCTGCTCCCAACGCTCAGGCTTCATTGGCATTGTCCACACTCAACTCGCGAAGAAGCCACACTTTAGCCAGCTTCCAATCGTGCAATACGGTCTCGGGTGAGACCTTTAGCACCTCGGCCGACTCCTCCGCGCTGAGTCCGCCAAAGAACCGCAACTCCACCACCCGGCTTCTTCTGGGGTCGATTTCGGCCAGGGATTTCAGCGCGTCGTCGAGCGCTACTACGTCCGCCCCTCGCGCCCGGGAAGCAATTGGGCCTTCTTCCAACGATATCGTGACGGTTTCTCCACCTCTCTTGAGGGAGCGGCGGGAGCGCGCAAAATCCACCAGAATACGCCGCATCAACTGGGCCGACACACCGAAGAAATGGGCACGGTTTTGCCAGTTCAAGTTCTTCACGTCGACCAGCCGCAGATAGGCCTCGTTCACCAAGGCCGAAGTTTGCAGGGTGTGACCGGGGCGTTCGCCGGCCATATACCGCCGGGCTAGGCGGTGCAACTCCTCATAGACGAGCGGCATGAGTTTCTCCAGGGCCCGCTCGTCCCCCTCGCTCCAGGCCTGGAGGAGTTGGGTTATTTCGTGCGCTGGAACCTCAGTCACGCCAGCCCCCTGCTGGAATGTGGATTCTTATTGAGTTTGGCCATTTATACAACGTTTCCGACCCATCGACAAATATTCTTGGCGGCCACTACGGTTTTCGCGCTTCCTTTTCGCCTTATACAGATGAAAGGGAAAGTAAGTCCCAAATCCAAGGACGGGTCATTCACCCAACCAGGTGAGGAACCCGTCAGCTATGCAGAACCAGGGCACTGGATCTCGGAAACCATAAACCTTGCTCAGACCTTAAAGGAGGTCTCTATGAATCACAAATCAATTTGGATTCTCGCATTGGCGAAGACAAGTGGCAGGCGTAAGGCGATGGCCCTGTTGCTTGGTATCGCCACTCTTGCTCTGGCCGTAGGCGGCATGAGCTCAACTGCCGGGGCTCAAACTACGTTAGGTGAAAGTGGCTCGACGCCAAGGTGCAACCTGCAAACGCTGAAAGGGCGGTATCTGTTTGCATGGTCCGGAGCACTTCTCCCTCCAGCATTTGGGGTAACAGAGCAGACGTTCGGCGGAGCCGCCGGATACCATACCTTCAATGGAGATGGCACGGGGACAGACACCGTGACAGTCCGCGTCGGCGCCACAATCTTTCTGGAGAACGTCGTCGCTCCCATAACCTATACGGTCAACTCGGACTGTACAGGCACCTACACTGTCAATGCGCCCGGTTACCCATCCTTCGATCTATTCATCGCGCCCGATGGCTCGGAAATAGCCACTTTCGCGACGGCTCCTGCCGGCAATCAGCTGGCAAGCATTGATACGAGGGTGTCACGCAAATAGAAAAGCGCAGGTTAGTCGTGTGAATGGGGATGGAATGAAGTCATGCAATGCCACGTTCCCGGCCTGACATTCCAATGGAGCTGACCTCCTTGTACCCACCCAAGCCTCTTTCTTTCGCTTGGGTGGATTCATCAGCTTCGATGTGCCGTTACCCGGAGGTAGCTTTACCGTGGCAGGCGGTATCAATGCCTCGGCCGAAATCGTTGGGCAGTACAACGACGCTGACGGGTTCCCGCACGGATTTCTGGCAATGGGAGCGACCTTTACCCCTCTCGACTATCCGGGTGCTCTGATCACTACGGCATGGGGCATCAACTCAGCCGGGCAGATCGTTGGCAACTGGTACGACAGTAATTTCAGAGTGCATGGTTGGCTGGCACAACCCGGAAAGAAGGGAAAGCCATAAGCACCGGGACCTGTGCGCGACTGTCCAACTTATCCGGAGAGTGGACGTCGAGCCACTCTCTTTTCTACGCAAACCTAGAAGTTGAGCTTCAGTCCGAACTGGATGTTGCGGTGCTCGGTCGGGCCAGATGGGGGAGTGCCCTTAACGGCCTGCACAGCGGTCACGCCAGTGCCGTCCTCAACGTCAAGATTCCCCGCGTTGATGTAGTAGTTGCTGTGGTTGAAGGCGTCATAGAACTCGGCGCGGAGCTGCAAATTGAAGTGTTCCGTCAGTTTGAACATCTTGGCAGCTACAAAATTGAAGTTCCAGTAGTAGGGGCCGCGGAATGCATTGCGGTGACCCTGTGGCAGACCGCTATTACTGTAAAGGCAGTTTCCGTGGTCGAGGTATTGGCAGGTCGGAACCCCGAGCGCGTCGCCCGCGTTGATTGGAACACCGGTGTTGGGGTCGAGCGGCAATTGCAGGTAGTCAAACAGGTTCGGCGCCACCGCCGAGGAGTTGCTCGACGATCCGTTCTGCGATACCGGCTGCGAAGGAATCCAGCGCGGACACGTAAACCCGACAAATCCCACATTGCTGCAGTCGTAGACCGAGTACGGCAGACCCGAGCGGATGTTTAAGATGGGCGAGAAACTCCATCCTCCAAGAATCTGGCGGGCGACTCCATTCTTCAAATTGCTTCCCCATGGAATGTTCCACGTACCGCTGAGCACGAAGCGATTGCGGATGTCATAGTCGGCATTGCCTTTGTCCAGGTTGGCGTTGTAGGGGTCCAAGTATCCCTGCACATATCCCGACCCTTCGGTGAAGGTTGACGAGAGATTATCTATGGTATGCGACCAGGTGTAGTTCGCATTCAGGTACAGACCCTTGGTGAAGAGGTTATTGCTCTGGAACTTGACGTTCAGCCCGTTGTAGCCGTTAAAACCGTTCGCTCCACGATAGTTGATGCCGCTGTATTGGTAGTTGAGGCGGTTGTTGAATCGGGCATCGCCCAGGAACGTCGAACCATATCCCGCAGCATTCAGGTTTGAGATGTCGTACTCGTGTGTGCCTTTCGATCCGCTGTATTCGAACGACAGCACCGAGTCCTTAAGCACCTGATAGTCAACCGCGGCCGACCAAAACTGGACGTAAGCGGTGGGAATATTTTGCTGCACCGCGCGCAAGCTCGGGGTTGGGAAGCAGGAAGTCCCAGGCGGCACGTTCGGATTGCCCCCGCAGGTGCTGCCGGCACCTCCCAATGGACCCAGATTATTGGTGTAGATGGGCAGATTTCCCGGAGCTACGTCTACCCCATTGGTAACGCTGATGACAGCGTAGTTCGGCGGATTCTGGATGACATTGAAGGTCACATTTCCGAAGTTGCGTTCGTAACCAATGCCGTATCCACCGCGCAAGCTCATGAGCCCGTTTCCGAACACGTCATAGGCAAAGCCCACGCGCGGGCCCCAGTTGTTCCTGTCCGGCGCCCATAGTCCACCCACGGGACTCTGATTGGCAATCTGCACCGTGCCATTGCGCACTTGGTCAAATAGCGACTGGCCAGATCCAAGATAGAAGTTGGAATCCAGTGCCGGGTTAGCGTTGTGCTGCACGCCGTAGTACTCCCAACGCACTCCCAGGTTCAAGGTCAAACGCGGCGTCACCTTCCACGCATCCTGCACGTAAAAGTTGCCATCGTTGAAGCGGTTGTTGCGGCTAAACGAAGGCTGACCCACCGGCAATTGGAGCAAACAGCTTGAGGTCACAACATACTGACCGGTTGAATTGCGAGTGCACGGATACTTTCCCTGAGGATCGACGGCGCTCAGAAACTGAAACAGCTGGCCCTCCACCAGGCTGGCCGCCACTTCCGAAACGCTGCCGCTGGAAGCCAGCACTTCCCCAGCATTTTGGAAGGCACCGAACAATCGGTTGTCACGCGTCTGGATATAGGCGCCGCCAAACCTGAGCTGGTGTCTGCCTTTGTTCCATGACAGGTCGTCGAACACCTGGTACACATTCTGCGGACCACCAAATGGAGTGCTTCCGTAGCCCGGAAATACCAGCGTGCCGTTGGTCTCGGGAAGCGTCCCCTGCGGGGCGATCCCCGGGGAGACCGGGTTTGCACCCAGAGGTTGCAAGACGTTCAGCCGGTTGTATAGAAACTTGGCCGAGTTCACCACGCTGGGGCCAAACACGTGCGTGAGGTTGAGTATGACGCTCTGGTTGAACAGATTTTGTCCCATGTCGTACCCAACGTACGGGCTGCTGCTGACGACGCCTGGAAGGTCATCTTCGCTGTAGAGGGCGTAGCGACCGTACAACATGGTCTTGTCAGAGATGTTCCAGTCCACGCGGGCGACTGTCGAGTAGGTGTTCTGCGGCGGTCCGGTGCCGGAATCTGACGGCACTGAGTACGCAATCGTTTCTCCGAACGGATCGCTGCAGTTCAAGGGTGCGGGACAATCGCCGAAATTGGCCTGCTGCCAGTTGGTCTTGCTGAGCAACTGAATACCGGAGCGCAATTTGCTGCCATACGCATTAAAGAAATTCGTGGTGTTCACCGAAATCTGGGGCAGCTCCAGGAATGCTGGGTCGAGGATGCTCGCGATCACGGTGGAATTGCTGCGCACGCGCGTCCACTCCGTGCTGCTGAAGAAGAACAGCTTGTTCTTCACAATTGGACCACCAATCGAGTAGCCGAACTGGTTTCGGGTGAATCCCGGCTTCGCTACACCGTTGGCATTGTTCTGATACGTGTTCGCCGCCAAGGCCGAAACTCGATTGAATTCGTACAACGATCCGTGGAACTGGTTGGTGCCCGATTTGGTGGTTACGTTGATCACACCGCCGCCCGCGCGTCCGTATTCGGCTGTGAAATCCGAGGTAACAACCCGAAACTCCTGTACCGAGTCGAGCGGCACGCTCTGGCCAACCGTCGCCGTGAACAGGTCCACGTTTTCGCCGCCATCCAGCAGGACATCGGTATTAGCGGAACGCTGTCCGTTGATGGCGTACCCGGCGCCGCGGCTGCTCAGCGTGTCCTCAGCTACGTTTCCCGACGTGGCCACCAAGTCGTATGGGTTCCGAGTCAGGGTCGGCAGGTCAGTGAGCTGCTGCGCCGTCACCACCTGGGACAGCGTCTGGGTCTCGGTGTTGACGGTGGCCGGTTCGCTCGAGGCTGTGACTTCCAAAGTGGTCGATACACCCGTCACATTCAGTTGAGCCGACACGTCGTTCCTCGAACCGACCAGAACCTGAACTTGTCGAGTGTATTTCTGAAAATCGGGATGCTCGACTGTCAGGGTGTAGTTGTCTGGTCTGAGGGCGGTGACTGCATACGCGCCTGCCGAATTGGTAGTTGTACGGCGCGCCAATCCCGTGCTGGAAGAAACTATTGCCACCTTCGCGCCCGGTACAACAGCGTTGCTCGTGTCGGTCACTATCCCCGAAACTTGTCCAGTTTCCGTCTGGCCAATGAGACACACTGAACCTAGTAGCAACACGCTGAGCACAGCGATCAATGTGACCGGAGCATGTTGCACGTCGCTCCCTCAACAGAAGGCTAGATCGTGACTAGGACGATTTGGGAGGCCGTCCATACGCCTGGCGAGCAATTATGGAAAACTGGTGATCAGTGCACGCAGTTTCAATGCGACATGACAGTTGTCGAAAGTGTCAGCCAGGCGCTGCGGACGATCCTGGAAGGAAACAAGGGCGGCATTCCGCCGGAGTCTCAGGAACCCAACTTTGTCGGTTTGCACCCGCGCGATTTTTTGCAACTCGGAATCACGGTTTCCATTTTGAAAACCGGATTCCGGCAATATACACCCAATGATTTGGGTTGGCTCCTTCTTTCTTAGTTTTCATCATGAAAAGTGGTTCAGGCTGTTCCTTTTCCATCAACAACTTGCCGCCCTTTTCAAGGGAGTCGCCCATGACCCTGCGGGTCAGAACGAAGAATGAAAATAGCCGACGGTGCGGCTAAACGTAGTTTCAATCACTTGTGGCTATTTTCGAAGGAGCACGTGTCGTAACCGGACTGAACCGGTCCATTGGCCAGAAACCGGCTCGTGGGATTGCGACCTGAAAGCCGTTGGAATGATCGTGCAGAGGCCGAAAACCCAGCCGGAGCTAGTCGTACGCTCGTGTTCCTGACCGTCAACGAAGACCGGGACTTCGTCGAGACTGCGCTTTCTGCCGGAGCTTACGCATACGTCACCAAGCCCCCGCGCCGACTTGGTCCCGGCAATTCACGAGGCGCTGCGGGGGCACATATTCGTGTCCGAGCTGCATATCCAGCCGCGTATCAGGTAGGCGCTTTTCTCATTCGTCCGAACTGCCCTAGAACCGCAGAATGTTGGACCCCCTGTAAAAACTGACAGTTCCCAAACAGCCACCGTTGGAGTGACCATTTCCGTTAGTGATACCCGATCTGTGAACAAGATGTGCAGAAATCACCAGCCAGACGTTTTTGCAGTGCTCTGGGAACAAGGCAGTGTTTTCTGCAATAAAGGCATTGACATCAATCACTTAAAGGTGCATAACTAAGATAGTTGTAGATAACCCGGAATATTTTTTCTGTCAAACGGCGGTCTCCGGCCGCATTCCGGGCATTACCACCCACCGCAAACCGGCCCGCCAAAGTCCCGGCCGCTCAATAAGATCGAGGAAGTTGCACTCCTTCAGGAGCGTTTCGAGTTGACTCACGCTGTACCCGCCGAATTGTTCGTCCTCGAAGTCCACGGCGTACCAGGTTCCTTTCTTGCGATCCAGTACATAGACCGCCCCAGAATCCGGGTCTCCGGGCACCAGCAAGAACAGCAGGACCGACGCTGGCAACTCGATCCAACGAACGATCTCGACGTTTTCGGCAACCTTTATCAGTGTGGCTATCGCTGTCTGCAGATCGACGCCGGGTTCAACCTGCACAACGGGTTCAACCATCATTTGTCCGAACATCACAGTGATCCCTTCCGGGCATCCCGCCCATGTTGTGTTTCGTTGAAGGTCAACACGGCACCGATGGCGCAAACCTCGGCTCGCGTAGTGTTGGAGCAGATGGGTTAAAGGTCTTGTTTTGTTGGGGGTGCTAGGGTGGGAGTTAGGTGAGAGCAGGAAGAAGATCGCTAGGCAGGACGATCTCTATATATAAAGGATGCAGCTCACAGGCTCAGACTCGTGAGTAATCGGCGATGGCGCCGAAAGGTAAATATCGGACCCACCAACAACGCCGCTGGCAACCCGGCTCCGCATCTCCTCCAAGCCCACATCTCGGGAGTTGACACCAGCAGGCACTTCCGCGCATAGGCGACTATACGGACATGTGGATCGTTCTCCGAAGGGCTGACCACTCGGACATTAGTTTCATTAACGCCGGTTGGGCTCGGGACGTGGGTTTGGCTGGATTAGTTGATCGCGGCAGCGATACTTCGCTGTGCGATCCCCTCGGCCACTGCTGAACACAGCCGCCAACGGAAATCTCACAGACCATCTGTACCTGCTCTCTCACACACAAAACCCATAGACCGTGCCCAATGGTGGGGCGGCTCCTTCAAGTCACCGTATCCGAAGCGCAGAGCGCCTCAACGGACGCTTTTTTGCTTTGAGGGCGCTTCCGATACAGCACTCTAGGACTTCGGGCGAACGTCGAGTCTCGCCGGTCAAGAATCACCAATGCGATCCAGTTTCCGCCTCCGCATAAGGTCACCGTCAGATCAGGGCTAGGAAGAGCGGCAGGGCCACTCCCCAGCTCGAGCAGCAGGCACGTTCAGGGCTTTCCGAAAATCACCCAGCCATTCGGTTTGTCCATGGTTCCTGATTTACACAAGAAATGGCTGGTTTTTCGTAGCTCTGACTGTGTAGATCGTTACTCAAGAAGAAGCGCGCCCGCAAGAATTTGGGCCACCGTTGTTGCAGGATGGACCGCGTTGCTGCAGAATCAAAAAACTTGATGGGCGTAGGATCCCGGCCCACGGTGCAGGACCTATCGGCATGACATGTGGAAGATTGCGCGAATGGGTGGTGCCCGCCGCGACTGCCTGGTTGGCATTATGTTTGCTCGCCTCTGGTGCAGTCTCGGAAACCTCCTCCGTTCCTGTGCGCATCATTGTGGTGGCCACGCGCGAAGAGGCCGTGCACATTCTGGAGCAACTCGGAAAGGGTGCGGATTTTGCCGCGATTGCCCGAGACAAATCCACAGATTCCACCGCTGCCGACGGCGGGTATATGGGCAAGGTGGATCCGGCCTCGTTGCGCCAGGAGTTGCGAGAAACGCTGCAGAACCTGGCGCCTGGGCAGGTGAGCCAGGTGGTAGCCGTACCAACGGGCTATGCGATTTTGAAAGTAGTTGTGGAGACCCAGCCCGGGGCTGCGCTCACTGCCGATCCCACGCAGTATCTTCCACTGGCGGGTCGAGGAAGCATTCGGTATTCGGCCAACGTTGGTGGGGCTCCCGAAGCGGATTTGGCGCTGCAAGCCTTTCCCAAGTCTCCGGGATGGGAACAGGATCTGCCGGCGATCTGCTCGGCGCGCCAGCAGTCGCTTGCCGGGACGATCGAACGATTGCATGGATGGCTCGATCCAGCATCCGCTTCCGCGGCCCCCGCCGATCCCGGCATGTTGATGTTTGTCCTAGGTCAGCTTGAGGGTTATCAGGGACACATGGACGAGATGCTCCAGCCGTGGGAGTACATGTACCGCGCCACGGCGGCCGATCAGCCGGACGGCGTGCTGCAGGCGGAGGAGGCGCTGGGTGTGGTCTACCTGCACAAAGCCGAAATGGAGAATGGCGTTTACACGAAGCCGGGAGACCGCTGCAATTTCCCGCCGGAGCCGGGTGTTGTTGCCTTTCAGAAAACGGCGAGTTCGGAGAGTGCGATTGCCTATTTCAAAAAGTATCTCCAAAAAAGGTCGGATGATCTGGAAGTGAGATGGTTGCTCAATGTGGCGTACGCCACCCTGGGGAAATATCCGCAAGGTGTGCCCACTGAGTACCTGATTCCTCCTACAGTGTTCGCCTCCAAAGACAAGGTCGGCCGCTTCACGGACGTCGCTACCGCGGCCGGCGTCGATCTCGTTTCGATGGCCGGCGGCGTCATCGTGGACGATTTCGACAATGACGGCCTGCTCGACATCGTGACTTCCAGCTACGACATGTGCGGACACATGCACTTCTTTCACAACAATGGCGACGGAACTTTCTCGGACCGTAGTGCACAGGCAGGATTGCTGGACGAGTTGGGCGGGCTGAACATTATTCAGGCTGACTACAACAATGATGGTTGCACGGACATCCTGGTCACCCGCGGCGGCTGGCAATTGCAAATGCGCATGTCGCTGTTGAAGAACAATTGCGATGGGACGTTCACCGACGTCACTCGCGAAGCGGGTTTGAGCGAGGCGGTGTCGTCACAGTCGGCTGTATGGGCTGACATCGATAACGACGGATGGCTAGATTTGTTCGTCGCCAATGAACGCGGTCCGTTGCACCTGTTCCGCAACCGTGGTGACGGCACCTTTGAAGACATTTCGAAGGCGGCGGGTGTGGACGCAAAAGGTTTTGCCAAGGCCGTGGTCGCCGCCGACTACGATAACGACGGCTTCTCCGATTTCTACGTTTCGAATCTGAACGGCGACAACCTTCTCTTCCACAACAACCACGATCGCACGTTCGCCGAGGTCGGGAAGAAGGTGGGGGTGGAGCAACCCTGGACCAGCTTTGCAACGTGGTTCTTCGACTATGACAACGACGGACTGCCGGACCTGTTCGTGACCAGCTACTACATGTCGACCGACGAGGTGATGCGCAGCTACCTTGGGCTTCCGTATGGCGCGGAAACGCTGAAGCTCTATAAGAACCTGGGCAACGGGTCGTTTCGCGACGTGACAAGAGAGGTTGGGCTCGATCGCGTGTTCATGCCCATGGGCGCCAACTTTGGTGACATCGACAACGACGGTTACCTTGACATCTACATGGGCATGGGGAACCCTTCCTATGCGTCCATGACGCCGCACGTGCTTTTGCGGAACCAGGCAGGAAAGAAATTCGTTGATGTCACCACTGCATCCGGTACGGGCGATCTTCACAAGGGACATGCCATTGCTTTTGCCGACATCGATCGAGACGGTGATGAAGACATCCTGACGGTGGTCGGCGGCGCTGTGCCGGGCGATGCCCACGCGTTTCGCTTATACGAGAACCCGGGCAATGGAAATCACTGGATCAACCTTCATCTCGTGGGAGTGAAGAGCAACCGCTCGGCCATCGGGGCGCGCATTAGGGTAGTCGTTGCAGATGAGGACAAGACACAGCGCTCCATCTACCGCACCGTCGGTAGCGGTGGATCCTTTGGCGCATCGCCTCTGGAGCAACACATCGGGCTGGGCAAGGCGGCGCGCATCGTGAGCGTGGAGATTTGGTGGCCCACCAGCAATACGCACCAAACCTTTACTGACGTAACTATGGACCAGTTTCTGGAAATCAAGGAGTTCGCCAAAGACTACGCGAAGCAGCAGCGCCGGCCGTTCCATCTGGGCGGCGCCAATCGCGGAGCAGCCGTTGCACAGAACCGGCATTAGCTGGCAAACATGATGAAGGGAATGGACTCTCGCATTCCGACGTTATCGATTCTGTGCTGGCTGGCACTGAGTTTGGCTGCGGTCTCCGCCTCAGCCACGACTCGGTACGCGGTTAGCGGTCTCGTGATAAGCGTCGAGCCTTCCAACCGCACGATGGTCGTTTCGTGCGAGCGCATTCCTGGATACATGGACGCAATGGTCATGTCGTTCTCGGTTCGCGATGCCAAAGAACTGGGCGGCCTAACTCCGGGGACGATGGTGGATTTCACCTTAGTAGTCGAGAAAGGATCATCGCACGCTGAGAGTGTGCGCATTCGCTACTTCACGAGTCCCGCCCAAGAGACTGTGCAGCAGCAACGCCTGGAAGCTCTTCAGAAAGTGCTGCAGCCGCAGACCTCGGGGACGGTGTTGCGGCCAGGTGAGCCGGTACCGGATTTTACTCTTACCGATCAGACCGGGACGAAGATCAGCCTGCACCAGTTTGCCGGTAAGGTCGTGCTGTTGGACTTCGTTTATACGCGCTGTGCACTTCCCAATTACTGCTACCGCTTTTCGAATCAATTCGGAACTCTGCAAAGACGCTTCGCCGACCGTTTAGGCAAGGATGTCGTGCAGATGACGATTACATTCGATCCAGTCCACGATCAACCGGAAGTTCTCGCCGATTATGCCAAGACCTGGAAGGCGAATTCGAAGACATGGCATTTTCTGACGGGCTCACCCGAAGATGTCGAGCGGGTTTGCAGTTGGTTCGGCATTGAGGCCTGGCCCAATGAAGGCCTGCTGGTACACACACTGCATACCGCAATCATTGACAGGGACGGGAGATTGGCGGCGAATCTCGAGGGCAATCAGTTTACTGCCCAGCAATTAGGTGACCTAGCTGAGACCGTAATGGATCGTCCCAAGAAGTAATGCTTGAAAAGCCTACTGAAAGCTGCTGATCACTTCTATTTGCTCGTACCTTCCTTGGCGTGACCGATGAATCTTGACCCGGTGAAGTGAGAAGAAATCCAACTAAGTCGGCGCTACATCTTTAGTTGTATCGCTAATGCATGACGGCGAGGCAGGGAGGCAGAAGTTTAAAAGTTCATCGTCCACTGCGGCTTGGTGCTGAACTTTCCTTGGGGGCGCGCTGGGCTCGCCTCGGCTTGGCTTGCGCCTACGCACTCGATGCCGCAACCGACCCCGCAGCGCATCAGAAGCCTCTCCTCTGGAAAGACGCCCCTCCCGACATTCCTATCTACCAGCAGGCCGAGGAGGAGTACTATGCGAAGGTACGCTGAAGTCATAGGCGAGCCGTCAGTGAACCAGGAGGTTGGCCACAAACGGCATTCTGGGAGATTGCTCTCGTGAAGTCGGCGTCGTGTCAACTTGACGTATAACGCTAGGACCTTATCGGAAGTGCCCCGGCGTGAAAGGGCGAAGCGGAGCGCCTGAGCTTAGTACCGGGGCGCTTTCGATAAGGGCGTTTGAAGGAAG
>Ga0335070_10005085_pt1 | contig 15430 bp, 11 predicted proteins | sample Lox_Sample_13_FD_206722 | JGI IMG/M metagenome (GOLD analysis project Ga0335070, IMG submission 206722) | Soil microbial communities from Loxahatchee National Wildlife Refuge, Florida, United States - Lox_Sample_1.3 | ecosystem: Environmental > Terrestrial > Soil > Wetlands | place: USA... | reverse complement strand
GCGCGGTCGTACACCCGCACGTCGTGCAGCGTCAGTCGCGGGCGCAGGCCATCGAGCTCGCCTTCGATACGTCCGATCTCGATGTGCTGTCGCGCGGCGCGGGCGATCGCCCGGTTGATCTCCGGACGGTAGCCGTCTATGCCGGGCAGCAGCCAAAAGCGCAGCGCGCCGTACAACGTCCCGGCAAGCACGGACGCCGCAACCACGACGGTGATCAGGATCCGGTATGTCCAGCGCGTGCCGTGCTTTAGCACATGCAGCACCGGGCGCGTCAGCCTTCTCAAGTCAACCAGCCCTTCCTTGTCGCGCCGTTTGCCGGCTGCTGCCACTGGACTCTACAATGCCCCCGGGCCTCACGATGCCCCGAGCGCAGCGACGGCCCTGTGCGTCGCGTCGCAAAGCTCCCGCGTGTGCGAACCTGTGCGGGTTGGTCCAATGTGACAGCAAGATCCTCACCTGGAAGATGCAATTGTACCTATGCCGGACAGTCGCCCTGCGCCGACGTTGAGTCCTGCGATCCGGCTCGAATGCGCAGCGCGAGCGAGCCGCTACCTGCAGCGCCAGCTCGCTCACCCGCCCGCCTGCTTCGATCCGGCAGCGCTCGACTCTCCGGTCAGCGAGGACCACTTGCGCGCGCTCCTGCAACTCCCCCCCGACGCAGACGAATCACGGCTCGCGCACACGCTGCGCCAGGCCAGGCAGGCGACGATGATGCACGTCATCGCGCGCGACCTGACCAGCGCGGCGGACTTGTCGGAGGTCGTGCGCACTGTGACCTGGCTCGCCGAGCACTGCGTCGCACTGGCCGTGCGGCGCCTGCACGCGATGCTCGTCGACGCTCACGGCGAGCCGACCGGCGCCGACACCGGCCAGCCGCAGTGCCTGCTCGTGCTCGGCATGGGCAAGCTCGGCGGCAGCGAGCTCAACGTCTCCTCCGACATCGACTTGATCTTCCTCTACGACGAGGACGGACACACGGCCGGGCCACGTCCGTTGAGCAACCACGAGTTCTTCACGCGGCTCGGGCGCAAGCTCATCAACGCACTGTCCGAGCTTACGGCTGACGGCTTCGTCTTCCGGGTCGACATGCGCCTGCGGCCCTACGGCGAGAGCGGGCCGTTGGTCATGAGCCTGCGCATGCTGGAAAACTACCTGCTCACCCAGGGCCGCGAGTGGGAACGCTACGCGTGGGTCAAGGCGCGCGAGGTGGCGGGCGCGCCGGCCGCCGCCTTGTTGGCGCTGGAGCAGCTCACCACGCCGTTTATTTACCGACGTCATCTGGATTTCAGCGCCATCGCCAGCCTGCGCGAGCTGCACGCGCAGATCCGCGCCGAGGTCGCCCGCCGGGAGCTGCACGACAACATCAAGCTCGGGCCGGGGGGCATCCGCGAGATCGAGTTTACCGCCCAGATGTTCCAGCTCATCCGGGGCGGCCGCGACCCCGGCCTGCGCGTGCGCCCGACGCTGGCGGCGCTGGACGCGCTCGCCGCGCGCGGGCAGTTGCCGGCGCCGGCCGCCGAGGAGCTCAGAGCTGCCTATGTCTTCCTGCGAAACCTCGAGCATCGCATCCAGTATCTGGAAGACCAGCAGACGCAAATGCTGCCGGCCAGCCCAGCCGACCGGGCACTGCTTGCACAATGCATGGGGTTCGCGGATGACGGCGCGTTCGCGGCTGCGCTGGAGCAGCATCGCGGCAACGTCAGCCGTCACTTCGAAGCGGTATTCGCGGGCGACAGCCGCGGCAGCGCGCATCCGCTCGCCGCGATCTGGACCGGGCAGATTACCGACGAGGACGCGCGCGCGCGCCTGACTGCGCTCGGCTACGTGCAACCCGAGGAGGTGCTGCGCCGGATCCACACGCTGCGCGAGAGCGGTGCTTACCGGCGCATGGCGGCCTCGACACAGGCGCGAGTCGATCGACTGGTGCCGCGCCTGCTGGAAGCGGCGGCCGCACACCCGCCGGCGGGACCCGCTCTCGAGCGCTTGGTCAGCGTGGTCGAGAGCATTGGCCGGCGCGAATCCTACCTCGCGCTGCTGCTCGAGTACCCCGCGGCGCTGGAGCGGCTGGCCGGCCTAGTGGGAGCCAGTCCGTGGGCGAGCGAGTACCTGGCGCGCCACCCGATCCTGCTCGACGAGCTGATCTCGCCGCAGGCTTTCGATGCGCCGGATTGGACCACGCTCGAGGGGAGGCTGCGCAGCGAGCTGGACGCCCTGGCCGACAACGCCGAGCAGCAACTCGATCGTTTGCGCCACTTCAAGCAGGTGCAGACGCTGCGTCTGCTTACGCAGGACCTGGCCGGCACGCTGCCGCTCGAGACTCTGAGCGACCACCTGAGCGACCTCGCCTGCCTGATCCTTCGCCAGGTGCTGCGCCTGTGCTGGGGCGGGCTGCGCACGCGCCATCGCGATGAGCCGCGCTTCGCCGTGATCGGCTATGGCAAGCTCGGCGGCAAGGAGCTGGGCTACGCGTCCGACCTGGATCTGATCTTCCTGTATGACGACGACCACCCGGACGCACCGGAGATCTACGCGCGGCTGTCGCAACGGGTCAACACCTGGCTCACCAGCTTCACGCCGGCTGGCGTGCTGTACGAGACCGATCTGCGGCTGCGCCCGGACGGCGCTGCCGGCTTGCTGGTCAGCCGCTTGGATGCGTTCGACGACTACCAGCGCAACAAGGCGTGGCCCTTCGAGCACCAGGCGCTGACCCGCGCACGCTTCGTGGCAGGTGACGCGCAGATCGGCCGGCGCTTCGAGGCGTTGCGCGAGGACATCCTGCGCCTGCCGCGGGATGCAGCGAAGCTGCGCGACGAGGTGGTAGACATGCGCGCGCGCATGGCGGCGGGCCACCCGAATCCGACGGGCCTGTTCGACATCAAGCATGATCGCGGCGGCATCGTCGACGTCGAGTTCTGCGTGCAGTACCTGGTGCTCGCCCATGCGCGGCGGTACCCCGAGCTGACGGGCAATATCGGCAACCTCGCGCTGCTCAAGCTGGCGGCGGGACTGAGCCTGCTCGGCGCGCCGGTGGCGGACGCCGCGCACCACAGCTACCGCGAGTTCCGCCGCATGCAGCATGCCCTGCGCCTGCAAGGAGCAAGCTATGCGCGCGTGCCACGCGAGGGCCCCGTGCCCGGGTTGATCGAGGCGGTGGAACGGCTGTGGGCAGCGGTGTTCGGCGCGCAACGGGCGTGATCGGGCAAGGGTGCACCGTGGGCCGTGCTGTCGTCTGCGGTAATTCCTGGACGGTGCGCGAGAGCGTCAGCCCGCGACCGTGCGCAGCGCGGCGCGGCGGCTCAGCAGCCGGTACACCGTCATCTTGCCCTTGCCCTTGAATGTCAGCTCCTGCGGCTCGGCGAAGTTGAAGCGGGTAGCGAGCCGGCGGTAGGTCAGGCGGTCGACCAGAATCTCGCCTTCCGGCGCTTCGGCAGTGATACGGCTGGCGATGTTGACGGTGTCGCCCCACAGATCGTACACGAAGCGCTTGGCGCCGATCACCCCGGCGATCACCGGTCCGGTGGCGACGCCGACATGGAACTGGACGTTGTACAGCCGCAGTTTTTCGTCGGTGCGAGTCAGGTTGATCATCTCGGCCGCCAGGTCGGCCACCGCGTCGGCGTAGTGGTTGCCGTCCCCGGAGAGCCCGCCCGCGACCATGTACGCGTCGCCGACGGTCTTGATCTTGTCCACTCCGTGCTTCTCCGCGAGCTGGTCGAAGCGCGTGAACACATCGTCGAGCAGCGCGACCACTTCCTTGGGCGTGAGCTGCTCGGTCATGCCGGTAAAGTCCACGATGTCGGCGAACATCACCGTCACATCGGCGAAGCTGTCTGCAATGGTCGAGTGGGCCTGCTTGAGGCGCTGCGCGATATGCGAGGGCAGCACGTTGACCAGCAGCTGCTCGGACTTGCGCTGCTCGGCCTGCACCAGCTCGTGCTGGCGCGACAGCTCCTCCTGGAAGTCCTGCACCAGCTGCAGCTGTTGCTCCAACTGCAGCTGGAACGTCTCCTTCTGCAGCAGCACATAGCGCAACAGCAGGTACACGATCGACGACAGAATGGTGAAGTTGAGCACGAAGAACACCGCCACCGTCCGCATCGACATCCCGGCGGACTCGCCGTCGGCGAGGTAGTAGTCGAACACGCCGGCCAGTACGGTCAGCGCCACGTAGGCGGCGAACCAAGGGATCGATTCCTTCGCGCCGTAGACCACGATGGCGCCCACCGGGGCGAGCAGCCCGAGCAGCACGATACCGGAGGAGTTGACGAAGCTGCCGATGCTCCACTGGATCACGAACGGCGCGAACAGGAACAGCGAGAGCTGCGCGACCCGGAAGAAATCAAAGTTTCGGGTCTTGAGAAAGATGACCAGGATCAGCGAGGACAGCAGCTGGTAGGCAAGCGGAATGGTGGTGGGCAGCTTCTGCCCGAGCAGCCAGTAGATCGCCAGCCAGACGATCGCCGCTACGTTCATCAGGCTGCTGGCGAAGATCAGCAGCGTCTTGCGCAGCCGCAGCTCCTCGCTGTCGTCGTCGTTGAGCGCGGCGCGACCGAGGCGCTCCAGCAGCGCTCGCACGCTGACCGGTGCCGTCCGGGCGTGAGCGGGCGCTGGCTGCTCAACGCCGGTCGCCACAGGCTCGATCAGCGTGGCCCGTCGGTCACCGGCCGGCGCGGGCGCCGTGGCGGAAGCGGTGGCGGTAACTTCTGCCATGGCAGCGTGTTCTTGAGGTCTCGCTTCTTTCGGTGAACTTGCACCTCAAAGCACGCTTTGTGCCCAAATCTCGACAGCCAGGGCCCCAGGCAGGGTCCGTGCAGACAAGCCCTTGATCCGTTGGACTGTCGCTCAGCTGAGAGGATCCGATGCCGTGCTGGCAACCTGCTCGATCGCCTGCAGTAGCACGCCCGTCTCTTGCGCGCCGGACACTCCGATCCGACCGCCGAAGATGAAGAAGGGAACACCCTCGATCCCGAGCGAGTGCGCGGAGCGCTCTTCGTCCAGGACCGATTGGCGCACTTGGGGATCGTCCAGCGCCAGCTGCGCATCGGGGAAAGCGAGTCCTGCGCGCGCGGCGAGGTCGAGCAGGCACGCGCGGCTGCTGAGGTCCGCGCCTTCCAGGAAGTACGCGCGAAACAATGTCTCCACCATCTGGTCCTCGACGCCAGTCACGGCCGCGGCGCGGATCAACTGATGCGCGGCGAGAGTGTTTGGCTGCCGCATAATGCGGTCGAATGCGAAATCGATGCCTGCGCCGCGGCCGACCTGCGCCACCCGGTCGTAGATTTCCGAGGCGCGCGCGCCGAACTTCGCCCGGACGTACTCTGCGCGGTCCATGCCTGCCGCCGGCAGCTGCGGGTTGAGCTGAAACGCCCGCCAGCGCAGGCTGACCGGGGTGCCGCGCAGCTGCTCGAGCGCCTGCTCGAGCCGGCGCTTGCCGATGAAACACCACGGGCAGACAACGTCGGACACCACATCGATCTGCAACGGCATGCATGCTCTCCGGTGAAACGTGTAATGGTACCCCGAGGGCATGGCTGTAGCTCAACCCGGCGCACCAGCTGGGCTAGAATGCCGTTTTGGGCAACGGAGACGGCAACATGTCCATGGCGGACCGCGATGGCGTGATCTGGTACGACGGCAACCTCGTGCCGTGGCGCGAGGCCACGACGCACGTGCTCACGCATTCGCTGCACTACGGGCTGGCGGTGTTCGAAGGCCTGCGCGCCTACAAGACTGCCAGCGGCACAGCGATCTTCCGCCTGAAGGAGCACACCGAGCGGCTGTACAACTCGGCACATATCTTCATGATGAAGATGCCCTACTCGCGCGAGACGCTGATCGAGGCGCAGCGCGAAGTGGTGCGGGCCAACAGGCTGGACTCCTGCTACGTACGCCCGATCGCCTTCTACGGCTCGGAAAAGATGGGCGTGTCGCCCAAGGGCGCGAGCGTGCATGTCGCGATCGCCGCGTGGCCATGGGGCGCGTACCTCGGCGCCGACGGGCTGGAGCAGGGCATCCGGGTCAAGACCTCCTCCTACAGCCGGCATCACATCAACGTGACCATGTGCCGCGCCAAGTTCTCCGGAACCTATGCCAACTCGATCCTGGCCAACCAGGAAGCGGTCGAGCATGGCTACGACGAGGCCCTGCTGCTGGACGTGGAGGGCTATGTGGCCGAAGGCGCTGGGGAGAACCTGTTCATCGTCAAGAACGGCAAGCTCTATGAGCCGGAACTGACCTCTGCGCTGATCGGCATCACACGCGACTCGGTCATGCAACTCGCGCGCGATATCGGGCTGGAGGTGCAAACCAAGCGCTTGACCCGCGACGATGTCTATATCGCCGACGAGGCCTTCTTCACCGGCACTGCGGCCGAGGTGACTCCGATCCGCGAGCTGGACAGCCGCGTGATCGGCTCCGGCAGGCGCGGCCCGGTGACCGAGAAGCTGCAATCCATGTTCTTCGACGTGGTCAACGGCCGCAACCCGAAATACGCGCACTGGCTGAGCAACGTCTGACGCCGCCTATGGCCGAAACGAAGCGCGAGAACACGCGCCGGCAGATCGAAGTCGGTGCGGCGGATCTGCCGCTGCACTGCCCGATGCCGGACATGCTGCTGTGGAACGCGCATCCGCGCGTTTTCCTGCCAATCGAGCAGACGGGCGAGGCGCTGTGCCCGTATTGCGGCACCCGCTACACGCTCAGAGGCGGCGCCCGCAGCGGGCACTGAAGTCCCGGCAGAACCGGCAGGGCATCTGATTGCACCGCCAAGGCGTAACAGAAAGCCAACTGCCGGCCCGCCAAGCGCTGCGGCGAGCGAACGCGGCCCCGGCTTATCGCCCTGATCTTCCAGCGGGTGTCAGGCTCGCGGCAGTGCACGCGCTCAGTCGCGCGCGACATTACGGCCTGCGAGCGTTTCGGCTCCGGCATGTACAAGATCCTCGTAATCGGACCGTCCTGGGTCGGTGACACGGTTCTCGCGCAACCGCTGTTCCAGCGGCTGCGCGAACGGCATCCGGGGCTGCAGCTCGATGTCTTGTCTCCCGCGTGGACACTGTCGCTGCTGCGACGCATGCCGCAGGTGAACGAGACGCTGGCGAGCCCGTTCGCGCACGGGGAGCTGGCGCTCGCCAAACGCTGGCGCCTGGCGCGCGAAATCCGCGCGCGCGGGTATGACCAGGCGATTGTCCTGCCCAACTCATTCAAGTCGGCGTTGATCCCATGGCTGGCGGGCATCCCCAAGCGCACCGGCTTCGTCGGCGAGCTTCGCCAGCCGTTGCTCAACGACGCCCGTCGCCTGGACGCACGGGCGCTGCCGCTGATGGCGGAGCGCTTCGCGCACCTCGCCGACTCGCCGGAAGCGCCGCTCCGGCGCCCGCTGCCCGCGCTGCAGTTGCAGGTTTCCGAGGCCACGCGCGCGGCGGTGCTGTCCACACTCGGGCTGTCGCTGGACGCGCCGGTGGCCTGCCTGTGCCCGGGTGCGGAATACGGGCCGGCGAAGCGCTGGCCGGCCGAGCACTTCGGAGAACTCGCGCGGCTCGCGCGCGCCGCCGGCTACCAAGTCTGGCTGGTCGGTTCGCCGAAGGATCGACTGATCGGCGAGGATATCGAGCACGCGAGCCACGGCGCCGTGCGCAATCTGTGCGGGAGCACCAGCCTCGAGCAGGCGGTCGACCTGCTGTCGCTCGCGCAGGTGGTGGTAGCCAACGACTCCGGACTGATGCACATCGCCGCCGCGCTCGGGCGCCCGCTGCTCGCGCTCTACGGCTCCAGCAGCCCCGGCTTCACGCCGCCGTTGTCCGCCCATGCCCATGTGCTGAAGCTCGAGCTGCCTTGCAGCCCCTGCTTCAAGCGCGAGTGTCCGCTCGGTCATTTCGACTGCATGCGCAAGCTGCTTCCGCGGCAGGTGTTCGCCGCCTTCCCTGCCCCGGCGTGACGATGCACGAACAGGATGCGGGCAACTACCGCGCGCCCACCTGGCTGCCGGGCGGGCACCTGCAGACGATCTATCCCTACTTATTTCTGCGGCAGCGCGTCCCGCCGCTGCGCCGCGAGCAGTGGGACACGCCCGACGGCGACGTAATCGACGTGGACTGGCTCGATGGACCTGCCCACGCGCCGCTGGTCGTCCTGTTCCACGGACTGGAAGGCGGCTCGCGCAGCCACTACGCGCGTGCAGTGCTGTACGAGCTCCATGCAAGGGGCTGGCGCGGTGCGGTACCGCATTTTCGTGGCTGCGGCGGCGCCCCCAACCGCCTGCCTCGCGCCTATCACTCGGGCGACTTCGAAGAGGTGGACTGGGTGCTGCGCCGGATCGCCGCACTCGCACCGGTCAAGCCCCGCTTCGCGATCGGCGTCTCGCTAGGCGGTAACGCTCTGCTCAAGTGGCTTGTCGTGCGCGGCGTCCAGGCGGGCGACCTGATTCAAGCCGCGGCGGCAGTGTCTGCACCGATGGACTTGATGGCCGCCGGCCTGGGGCTCGGCCGCGGATTCAATCGCGTCTATACGTGGAATTTTCTGCGTACGCTCAAGCGTAAGAGCCTGGCCAAGCTGCAGCGTTTCCCCGGCCTGTACAGTCGGAAAGCCCTGGCGCGCGCGCGCAGCATGTACGAGTTCGACAACATCGTGACCGCGCCGCTGCACGGCTTCCGCGACACCGACGACTACTGGACTCGCGCGAGCACTCGGGACGAGCTGAGGCACATCAGGGTTCCTACGCTGATCGTCCACGCCCGCAACGATCCCTTCCTGCCCGGACGCCACCTGCCGCGGCCGGACCAGGCTTCGGACTGCGTCACGCTCGAGTTCCCGCAGCAGGGCGGCCACGTAGGCTTCGTCACCGGCCGCTTCCCCGGCCGCCTGGACTGGCTGCCACGGCGGCTGCTCGGGTTCTTCGCCCAGACTATGCAGGCAGAGACGGCGGACCGAACGCAACCACTGGATTACGGCGTCTAGCTAAGACCGGCGGCCTGCGCGGGCGCGCGAGGTCCGCGCTGGCGCACAGCGGGGTGCGGAGCGGCATGGGATAATTGGCGGCGTCGTGTCTATCGAGTCCGGCCCATGCCAGCCGTCCCCCCGGAGATCTTCAAGGCTTACGACATCCGCGGCATCGTCGGCAAGACGCTCACGCCGCAGGTGGCGGAACTGGTCGGCCGCGCCATCGGCTCGCAGGCGCGCGCCCGCGATCAGGGCGCCGTCTGCATCGGGCGCGACGGCCGGCTGTCCGGCCCGGAGCTGAGTCAGGCGCTGGCCCGCGGCCTGCAGGCGGCCGGCGTGGACGTGATCGACGTCGGCCGGGTGGCCACGCCGATCCTGTACTTCGCCACTCATCATCTGAACACCGGCTCCGGCGTCATGGTGACCGGCAGCCATAATCCACCGGCTTACAACGGCCTGAAGATGATGCTGGCCGGCGAAACCCTGGCCGGGGACGCGATCCAGGGCCTGCGCCAGCGCATCGAGGCGGGCGACTTCGCCGCCGGCGCGGGCAGCTACCGCCAGGCGGACGTCGCGCCGGCCTACCTCGCGCGCATCGTCGCTGATGTGACGCTGGCGCGCCCGATGAGCATCATCGTGGACTGTGGCAATGGCGTGCCCGGCGCGTTCGCGCCCGAGCTGTACCGCCGGCTCGGCTGCAGGGTGCGAGAACTGTTCTGCGAGGTGGACGGCAGGTTCCCGAACCACCATCCCGATCCGTCACAGCCGGAAAACCTCGAGGACCTGATCCACGCGCTCGCCGACGGCAACGAGGAGCTGGGTCTGGCGTTCGACGGGGATGGCGACCGTCTCGGCGTGGTCACCAAGGCCGGCAAGATCATCTATCCGGACCGCCAGCTCATGCTGTTCGCCGCCGACGTGCTGTCGCGCAACCCCGGCGCGCAGGTGATCTTCGACGTTAAGTCCACTCGCAACCTGTTCGATTGGATCCGCCGGCACGGCGGCCATCCGGTCCTGTGGAAGACCGGTCACTCGCTGATCAAGGCCAAGATGAAGGAAACGGGCGCGCTGCTTGCCGGAGAGATGAGCGGCCACATGTTCTTCCAGGAGCGCTGGTACGGTTTCGACGATGGGCTCTACGCCGGCGCCCGGCTGCTCGAATACCTCTCGCGCCAACCCGACATCGACGCCACCTTGGCCGCGCTGCCCGACTCGGTCAACACCCCTGAGCTGCAGATCAAGCTCAAGGAAGGCGAGAACTACGCACTGATTCGGCAGCTGCAGGAGGGCGCGCGCTTCGAGGGCGCGCGGGAGGTGGTCACCATCGACGGCCTGCGCGTGGAGTACCCGGACGGCTTCGGCCTTGCACGCGCGTCCAATACCACCCCGGTGGTCGTCCTGCGCTTCGAGGCCGACAACGCCGCCGCCCTGAGCCGCATCCAGGAGGACTTCCGCAAGGTGCTCAAGTCGGCCGCGCCGCAGGCCGAGCTACCGTTCTAGCCATGGCCGAGCCAGCCAAGTCGGCCCATGAGTTGTTCCTGGGCCGCCAGCCAATTCTGGACCGCAACCAGAACCTCGCTGCCTTCGAACTGCTGTTCCGCTCCGGGCATTTCGACGGCGCTCACATCGAGGACGACGTCTTCGCCAGCGCCACGGTGATCAACCATGCGTTCAGCGAGCTCGGTGTGGAAACCGTGCTGGGCAAGCACACCGGTTTCATCAACCTGAGTGCGCCGCTGATCATGAGCGACGTCATCGAGCTGCTGCCGCAGAACAAGGTGGTGCTCGAGATCCTCGAGCACGTCGCGGTCACGGGCCCGCTGGTGGAGCGCTGCAAGGCGCTCAAGGCGCGCGGTTTCACGCTGGCGCTGGACGACTTCACCGGGCGCGAAGCCGATTTCAAGCCGCTGCTGGACGTGGTGGACATCGTGAAGGTCGACGTCAAGGACATGGACCAGGCCATGCTGCGCGAGACCACCGCGTCATTGAAACGACTCAAGGTGAAGCTGCTGGCCGAGAAAGTCGATTCGCGCGAGCAGGTCGATCGCTGCCTGGAGCTGGGTTACGAGCTGTTCCAGGGCTACTACTTCGCCAAGCCATCGATCATCACCGGCAGGCGGCTCAGCCACGCCGAGACTGCGCTGATGCGCCTGCTCGGCCTGGTGCTCACCGACGGGGAAACCAGCCAGATCGAGGGCGTATTCCAGCACAATCCGGATTTGAACCTGAACCTGCTCAGGCTGGTGAACTGCGCCGCGACCGGCACCAGGACACGCATCGAGTCGCTCAGCCATGCGATCGCCGTGCTGGGCCGCAAACCGCTGCAGCGCTGGCTGCAACTGCTGATGTTCACCTTGAGCAGCGCGCCGGCGGCTGAATACCCCAGCCCGTTGCTGGTGCTGGCGGCCACGCGCGGAAAGTTGATGGAGCTCGTCGGAACCGCCCTCAAGCCGGGCGACCGTGCCTTCCAGGACCGCGCATTCATGACCGGCATCCTGTCGCTGGTCAATGCGCTGCTCGGCATGCCGACGCAGGAGATCGTCGGCGCCGTGCCGCTGGATCCGGACGTCAAGCAGGCGCTGCTCGAGCGCAGCGGCCGGCTCGGCAAGATGCTCCTGCTGGTGGAAGCGCTCGAGGAGGCCGGCCTGCTGGGGATCGAGAAAGCGCTAGAAGAAGTGCCCGGCCTGGCCCACAGCGAAGTCATCCGCATGCAGGTCGAAGCGATGCGCTGGGCCAACTCGATCGGCGAGGCGGGTTGATCTAGACGACAAGGGACACTCGCCGCCGGCGATCATCCCTCGGCGCCCTACTCCGGCGTGGCTTGCAGCAGATACATGCCGAGCAGCGCAGGCGTGGGCTGCCCTACGCTGCCGAACCACTTATCGAACACTTTCAGCACCTCGCCCGACCGATACATGCGCGCCAGCACGCGGTTGGCCACGAGCCTGAAGTCAGAGTCGTTGCGACGCAGGGCGAACCCGTACGGCTCGACTGAGAACTGCTCGGGTGCGATAGTGAACGCTTCGCGATTGGCGGCTTTCATCAGCAGCCCGATCAGGATCACCCGGTCCGAGGCGTAAGTCGTAATGCGCCCGGCCTGCAGCGCGGCCATCCCCTCGGCGTGGTCCTTCACCGGCACCACCTTGGCCTGGATGTAGCTCCGCGCCAGCGCCTCGCGCAAGGCCGGCTCGGTCGTGGTGCCGGGAATCACGCCGACGGTCTCGTCCACCAGGCCGGCGATACTGTGAATGGCCGAGCCGCGTTTTACCAGCAGGCTGCCGCCGTCGAGGAAGGTAATATAGGTGAAGTCCACCTTCTGCATGCGGGCCAGCGTGATAGTGGAGGTGGCGCATTCGATATCGACCTTCCCGCGCGCCACCGCGTCGAAGCGCTCGTCCAAAGCGACGGGGACGTACACTACCTCCACTTGCGGCAGGCCGGCGGCGTTGCCCGCCTCTTGCGCGATGCGCTCGCACAGGTCGATGGAATACCCTTGCGCCTTGCCCCCCTCCCCGGCGAAGGACATCGGGAAGGCGTCCTTCACATAGCCCACGAGAACGGATTTACGTGCCTGGATCGTCTTGAGCGTGCCGCTCAACGCGCCCTGGGCAAGCGCCTGCCCGGCGAGCGCGAACAGCGCGGCGGTGGCGAGCGCGGTGCGAATGGAACGGATCATCGGTCAACGTCTCCTGGTTGGCTCGGGAAGAAAAGGGGCGTTGCCCAGAAGGGCTATCTCGGGAGCTTGCGCTGCCGGCGCGCCGCCGCCGGGCCTGCGACCGACTCCAAGTACCAGCCGAGCTGGCATTGCTCAGCGCGCGGCTTCGGCTAATTTCTTCAGATTCTCCAGCCCTTTCTGATAGGCGCCAGTCAGCAGCTTGACCATCTTCTCGTCGCCTGCAGGGTCGTCCACCCAGTAGTCGAGCCGCTTGAAGCGCGCCTTCCACTCGACCGACGAGGCGCCGCCGCCGGTGTCCTTGACCGTGAGCGTCGCGAAGTAGTCGCTGCTCAGCGGCTGGCCGCCGGCATAGGTGTACGTCAAGGTACGATCCCAGGGGTTGTAGTCGATCAACTTCTCCTCGACCTTGGTGCCGTTCAGCCGCGTCAGCTCGCGAATGCAGCCGACCTCGTTGTTCCGGCCCAGGATGCGTTTGGAGGACTCGATCAGCGGATACCACTTGTCGAGGCCGACGAAGTCACCCGCGATCGCCCACACCGTCTCCGCAGGCGCATTGATCGCGATGCTTTGCAGCACCGATTGTTCCTTCGCCTGGGCCAGCACGAGCGGTGAGGCACACACTGCCAGCACGCCGAGCACGAACGCTCCCACACCTTTGATCATCTTGTTCTCCATTCCGTTGACCCGCCTGCGCCCGACAACTCGGCGCTATGCGCTGCTCCTGACTACTGCAAGCGCTGCTCGACCCACCCCTTGACGCTATCCAGCGCGGCGGGCAGCTTGCCCGGCTCGGTGCCGCCCGCCTGCGCCATGTCGGGCCGCCCGCCGCCTTTGCCGCCGATCTGCTGCGCGACGAAGTTGACCAGCTCACCCGCCTTCACTCTTGCGGTCAGATCGCTCGTCACGCCCGCCACCAGCGAAACCTTACCAGCCTCCACCGATGCCAGAACGATGGCCGCGGAGCGCAGCTTATCCTTCAGCTTGTCGAGCGTCTCGCGCAAGCTCTTCGCGTCCGCGCCGTCCAGGCTCGCCGCCAGGACGCGGGCAGGACCGACGCTCACAGCCTGGTCGGCGAGCTCATCGCCCTGCGACGAGGCCATCTTGGACTTCAGTCGCGCCAGCTCCTTCTCGAGCGCGCGCACGTTGTCCAGGACCTGGTTCAGGCGCGCGCCGATCTCCATCGGATGCGCCTTGAGCATGTCCGCCACGCCCTCCAGCGCGACGGTCTGCTGCTGCACATAGTCGAGCGCCCCCTGCGCGGTGACCGCCTCGACTCGCCGCACACCGGCCGCCACGCCGGATTGCGCGGCGATCTTGAAGAAGCCGATGTCGCCGGTGCGCCGCACATGGGTGCCACCGCACAGTTCGGTGGAGAATTCGCCCATGCCGATCACCCGCACTTCGTCGCCGTATTTCTCGCCGAACAACGCCATCGCCCCGGCCTTGATGGCCTGGTCGTACTTCATGATGCGCGGCTCGACGCCGACATTGCGGCGGATCTCTTCGTTGACCAGGCGCTCGATCTCACGGATCTCTTCCGGCGTGAGCGGCTTGTCGTGCGAGAAGTCGAAGCGCGTCCGGTGCTCGTCCACCAGCGAGCCCTTCTGCTGCACGTGGTGCCCGAGCACCTTGCGCAGCGCCGCGTGCATGAGGTGCGTTGCGGAGTGGTTGAACATCGTGGCCTGCCGCAGCTTCAGATCGACCTCGGCGCTCACCGTATGCCCCAGGCGCAGCTCCCCGCTCATCACCGTGCCGTGATGACCGAATACCTCGGCCTGAATTTTTTGCGTGTCGTCCACCTTGAAGCTTGAAATCGGCGTGGCATGGCGTACCAGCACGCCGCGGTCACCCACCTGCCCCCCGGACTCCGCGTAGAACGGCGTTCTGTCGAGTACCACCACGCCGGTTTCGCCCGCACCGAGCCGGTCGACCTGGACGCCGCCTTTGTATAGCGCGACCACCGTGCTGTCGAGCTTGAGCGTCTCGTAGCCGTGGAACTCGGTCGCCCTCCCGGTGTACTCGACACCTTGGGCAGCTTGGAACTTGGACTTGGCGCGCGCCCGCTCGCGCTGCTGCTCCATCTCCGCCTCGAAACCGGCCAGATCGATCTGCAGGCCGCGCTCGCGTGCGATGTCGGCGGTCAAGTCCACCGGAAAGCCGTAGGTATCGTAGAGTTTGAACACCGTCTCGCCGTCGAGCATGCGATCTTCGCGATGCAGCGCGCCCTCCAGCATGAGCATGCCGTGCTCGAGCGTTTCGGCGAAGCGCTCCTCCTCCTGCTTGAGCACACCGGCCACGCGCGATTTGTCGCGCGGAAGCTCGGGATAGGCCTCGCCCATGACCTTGGACAGATCGTCGACGAGCTGATAGAAGAAGGGCCGCTTCTGGCCGAGCTTGTAGCCGTGACGGATCGCGCGACGGATGATCCGGCGCAGCACATAGCCGCGGCCCTCGTTGCCCGGGATCGCGCCGTCCACGATCAGAAAGCTGCAGGCGCGGATATGGTCGGCGATGACCTTCAGCGAGTTGCTCGACAGATCGTTCGCAGCAGTCACCCGCGCGGCGGCCCGGATCAAGTCCTGGAACAGGTCGATCTCGTAGTTGGAGTGCACACCCTGCAACACGGCGGCGATGCGCTCCAGCCCCATGCCGGTGTCCACCGACGGCTTGGGCAGCGGGTGCAGAGTACCCGATTCGTCGCGGTTGAACTGCATGAAGACCAGGTTCCAGATCTCGATGTAGCGGTCACCGTCCGCATCCGCTGAGCCCGGCGGACCGCCCGGAATGCCCGGGCCGTGGTCCCAGAAGATCTCGGTGCAC
>Ga0335070_10005084_pt1 | contig 15431 bp, 15 predicted proteins | sample Lox_Sample_13_FD_206722 | JGI IMG/M metagenome (GOLD analysis project Ga0335070, IMG submission 206722) | Soil microbial communities from Loxahatchee National Wildlife Refuge, Florida, United States - Lox_Sample_1.3 | ecosystem: Environmental > Terrestrial > Soil > Wetlands | place: USA... | reverse complement strand
ATTCCGCTCCATCGTGCTCCCCCTGTCCGTCCCGGCGCTCGCGTCCCTGGGGATCTTCCAGTTCGTCTGGGTCTGGAACGACCTCATGAATGCGCTCGTGCTGCTGCAGGATCTGAAGAAGTTCCCGCTCACCGTCGCCATCCAGAACCTCCTGGGACAGTACGGCTCGGAGTGGAACCTGCTCGCCTCCGGCGCCTTCATTTCCATGTCGATCCCCCTGCTCGTGTTCTTCCTCCTGCAGAGGTACTTCGTGGCGGGGATCACCGCGGGGGCGGTGAAAGGGTGAGCCGCTGAAAGTCGACAGGATCTTCGTCGTCTTCAAGACGCACGTCGACGTGGGGTTCACCGGGCTCGTGGAGGAGGTGCTCGACCTCTACGCGCACTCAATGATTCCTCAGGCAATGGCGGCGTGCCGGGCCACGGCATCAGCGCCGCCGGAGCACCGGTTCACGTGGACCCTGCCGGCCTGGCTGCTGAAGGCGTGTCTGGAGCGCACGGCCTCTGACCCGTTTGCCGCGGAGCTGGAAGCGCTCATCAGGGAGGGCAGGATCACCTGGCACGCGCTTCCCTTCACGACTCACACCGAGCTCTTCGGCCTGGAGGACTTCATCCGGGGGTTGTTCGTAGCGCGCGCGCTTGGGGAGCGTTTCGGCCGCCGGGCAGTCGCGGCGAAGATGACGGACGTCCCGGGCCACACGTGGATCCTTCCGACGGTGCTCGCGTCAGCCGGCGTGCGGTTTCTCCACCTGGGCTGCAACGCCTGCTCCACGCCGCCGGATGTCCCTTTCCTGTTCCGCTGGGAAGGTCCTGACGGATCCCGCGTCACCACGATGTATTCCCGCGGCGGGTACGGCACCTCGCTCTTCCCGCCCGCGGACTGGAATCTGCCGATCTGGCTTGCGCTGCAGCACACGCTGGACAACGCCGGTCCGCATAATGCTGCCGCCCTTGACCGGATCCTCGCCGATGCGCGGGAACATCACCCCGGCGCGCGGGTCGTTGTCGGAAGCCTTGACGACTTTGCGCGGGAGCTCGAATCCCTCCAGCCGGACCTGCCGGTGGTCCGAAAGGATCTCGCTGACTCCTGGATCCACGGCGTCGGCACGATGCCCTCGGAGGTGTCGCGGCTTCGGGCCGCGCGCAACCGGCTTGCCTCCGTCGAAAGCGCGATGGCGCTCCGCGACGTCTGGAAGCGAAGTCAGGAGCCTGTGCCGGCAGAGCAGCTCTCTCTCATCCGAAGTATCTACGAGAAGATTCTCCTTTTCGGCGAGCACACCTGGGGAATGGACACCAAGATCGCGCTCAATCCCCCGGAGTTCGGAGGGCGGGTCTACGTGCGGCCACGGTTCGAAGAGGTGCTGGCCTCGGGCCGCTATGAAAGGATCCGCCGCTCCTGGAGCGACAAGGCGCGGTTCGCGGGAGATGCGGAGGTGGACGTTGGCCGCCTGGAGGCGATGGCCTCCCGCAGCGCAGACGGTCCGGGCGGCCTGAGCGGCGCGTCGGGCCTGCCGGCCCGGCTCGATGTGGTGAATCACCAGCCCTGGTCGTGGAACGGTCTTCTGAGGCTGGGCAGAGCGAACGGTCCCGTCAGGATCACGAACGAAGCGAGCGGCACGGTTCTTCCCGGTATGCTTCTCGAGGGCGACGCGTGGGTACGGGTAGCCGGGCTCCCGCCCCTGTCGCAGACGACCCTGCACATCGAGGCGGATGAAAGCCGCCAACAGCCGCCGGCGCAGGAGACCGGACGCAGGGTCCGCGCAGGCCGCACGAGCCGGCGGCGGCCTCGGCGCCTGGCGCTCGACAACGCGCGCCTTCGGGTGGAAGTCGACCCGGCGGCGGGGATGACGGCCCTCATCGACAGGGCGACCGGCCGCAACTGGGCAGCGCGGAAGGGCCGGGTTCCATTCGGCGCATACCGGTATGACGTCTTTTCGCGGCGGGAGATCGTGGGCTATCTCCGCAGCTACGCGTATGATCTCGAATCCTGGTTCCTGGATGATTTCGGAAAGCCGGGGTATCCCGAGGGTGATCATCTCACGTTCTTCGGGGAGCCCCTTGACGCCCGGATCGAAAGCGCTCCGGGATGGCAGCGGATCCGCCTTCAATGGAAGCAGGAAGAAGCGAGTGTCAAGGACCTGGGCAACGCCGCAATGGTAACGCAGACGATCACACTCTTCGACGACCTCCCCTGGGTGGATATGGACGTCGGCCTGCAAGGCAAGAAGGAATGCCCGCTTCTGGAAGCAGGGCACGTCGTTCTTTCGCTGGAGGCGGAGAACCCCCGCTATGCCATCAGCAGGACCGGGAGCGTCATCGATCCCGCGGTCGACCTGGCCGTTGACGCGAACAGGCTCCTGCATTGCTGTGACCGCTGGGTGGACGTCACGGACGCCGGCTCGGGGCTCCTGGTGATTCCCTTCGACAGCCCGCTCTTCTCCATCGGCTCCATCGCCATCGAGCGCTTCGATGGCTCAGCTCTTCCCGGCGCGCCGGTTCTCAACTTCAATCTCTTCAACACTCAGTGGGGGACGAACTTTCCCCAGTGGATCGGCGGGAGTTTCCGCTTCTCGTACCGGATCATTCCTCACCGCGGAGACTGGCGTGACGCGTGCGTCTGGGAGCACGCGTCAGCGGCGCTCCAGCCGCCCGCTTGCTTGCCCGCCAACGGCAGCGCCGCCGTGGCCCCGGGGCTGCTCGCCCGGCAGACCCGCGGTTTGCAGACCACTGCCATCAAGCACGCGGAGGCGGGAGACGGCGTGATCTGGCGGTTTCAGGAGGCGGCCGGCCGCAGGCGGAAGCAGACTCTTCACTTCCGCTGCCCGGAGGGGCAGCCAACTCCGGCCGTTGTCCAGTGCTCTCTCCTGGAGGATGAAGTGAAGGTTCTTCAGACGGTGCGCTCGGGAGATGCAATTGCCGTGGAGATAGCGATGCGCCCCTTCGAAATCGTGACGCTGAAGCTCAGACCTACTCCTCGTCCTGGTTGAACAGCTCCGCTTCTTTCCCGTCGCCGACGTTCGCCGTGAGCTCGAGGAGGGACCTGAGGTCCGCGTCCTTGAGATACACGGGCACTTTCACGCTGAAGTACACCGTCCAGCCGCCGTTGTCGGCCTCCTCGATGCTCCAGAACCCGATCTTCTCGCTGGCGCCCTCTTGGAGAAGCTTCCGCACCACGTCCGATTCCGGAAGGTCATCGAAGGTGCCGGCGCGGGACCAGATCTCCCGTATTTCCAGGCCCTTGTAGGTCTCCGTCTTCCCCATGATGTAGGCCACCTGGCTGCGGCCGCCCCCCACGTCGAAGGTGATGGAGTAGTTGCCGGAGTCCATGAGCTTGTACCGCAGGCCGAGACGGTCAAGCTGGGCGGCAACCCGCGGGTCCCCCGTGGACGAGCCCTGCCCGGACACTGCTCCCGCCCCCACAAGAAGGAAGAAAAGCACCAGGAGAACCGCCCCACGCCTCATGTTTTCCTCCCCACCCGCGCTGTGGCTCTTGTCACATCTCGATGCCGTTCAGCGTCACCCCTTCGACAAAATACCGCTGCCCGAGGAAAAAGACGATCACCGGCGGAACGATGACGATGACCTTTGCCGCCATGCGGGAGTTCCACTGGGTGGAGAAGCTCCCGATGAAGTGCGTCAGCCCGATGGCAAGAGTAGAGGTGTTCGGATCATTGAGGTGGATCAGCGGGGAGGCGAAAGCGGGGAGCACGGAACTGGGGCCCCGGTGTTTCATTCGGGAGAAGGGAAGCAGTATCAATGGATGTCAAGAAACCGCTGCGGCGGTCCCGCACGAACCGCCTGATCGGGGGCGTCATCGGCGGGATCGCCGAGTACATCGGAATTGATCCCGTGCTCGCCCGCGTGCTGTACGTCGTGATCGCCGCGGTTTCCGCCGCGTTCCCGGGGATCGTGGTCTACCTGATCCTGTGGGTGGTGATCCCGGAAGAGTAGTGGGTTATTTCATCCCCGCCGCCCAGGAGATGCCCCGTCCCAGCACCGCGCGGTAGGACGGGTTGGAGACGACGTCGTCCCGATGCCCCGGGGTGAAGCAGAACACGCGGCCCTTGCCGGCATGATGTGCCCAGGCGGCCGCCGAGCTGCCGTAGTCCGGTGACCAGGATTCCATCAGCACCGTCGTCTCCGCGGAATCGACCCGCACGAAATACATCTCGTCCCTGATTGAAAACTCCCGGACGTCCCGAGTGATCTCGTGTTCGGCGTGCGTGCGGCGCACCCGGAACTCGGGGTGCTCCGCCGGGTGATTGATGAAGCTGCCATGGACGGTCCGGCCGTAGGCGCCGTCATGACCGTAGGAGGCAAGCCCGGCATGCAGCACGACGAGCGCGCCGCCGCCCAGGACGAAATCGGCGACCGTCTGCTCGTGCGCGGGCGTGAACCAGACTGCCTTTGATCCCACCGGTGCAATCCTCCCCTCGCGTGCCATGATCAGCATCGTCCAGCCCGGGAGCGCATCCCACGGGACGGCAAGCGGATCGAGGAAAACGTCAAGGCCGGCGCCGCAGTCAGCGGCCACCGCTTCCAGCGCCTCGCGATGGGCGTCAGGCTTGTGATAGTAGTCCCCGAGGACTGCCGCGATCCGGGCTGCCGCCATGTCTCCTCCTACGAGCTGCGCGCCAGGTGGTACCAGCTCATCCGCAGGGATTCCACCGGGTCGCCGCCCGACCAGTGGTCATCCTGCTCCACGATATGCCATTTGCAGCCGGCCTTCCGCGCGGCGGACAGGATCCCGGTCCAGTCGAGATTGCCGGCTCCGATCTCCCGGAAGATGGCTTTCCCCGCGGAGTCCACCCCGTAATCCTTCACGTGGAGCAAAGGCACCCGCCCCGCGAACCGGGTGATCCATCGCGCGGGATCCACGCCCCCGGCCTGCAGCCAGTACGTGTCGGGCTGGAGCTGGAGCAGCCTCGGATCCGTCTGCTCGAGAATCGTCTCGAGGACCGTGCGGCCCCCGACCTTCTGCAGTTCGATGGCATGGTGGTGATAGGAGAACGTGATTCCCTCGGAGTGAAAAACCTCTCCCGCGCGGGAAAGCCTGCGGCACAGGCGGGACACCCCCTCCGGGCTGCTGAGGTCCTGGTTCCGCGGGTACGGATAGGCGAGGGAGTCGCATCCCAGCGCCTTCATCGTCCGGACCACCGCCCCCGGATCCTCCAGGATCTGCTCGGAGTCCGCGTGGGCTGAGCAGCTCGTCATTCCCGCCCCCTCCACGATGCTCCTCACGTCGTCGGTCGGGATGCCCCCGAGGCCGGCGAGCTCCACGGCACGATATCCGATGGACCGCAGGGCGGCGAGCGTCGATGCAAGCGCCGCGGCGTCCTGGCACCGTGAGCGGACGGTCCACAGTTGGGCGGCGACGTTGTCTGTCACAGGGTCTCCCCTTCGATGATCGTGTGCGGGAACGTCCGTGATTCCATCGGGTCGCCCCGGATCACGGCCATGAGGCTGTCGAAGGCGGCCTCGCCGATCTGGCGGATGGGGGAGGCCACCGTCGTGAGACGCGGGGTGATGTATTTCAGCTCCTCCAGGTTGTCGAACCCCATCAGCCCGACATGCCCCGGGATGGCCACGCCTTTGCGCTTGAGGACGATCATCACGTCCAGCGCCACGGCGTCGCACGAGCACACGATGCAGCTGCCGGGTTCGGGTGCTGTTCCCTGCTCAATCATGCCGATGAGGTCCGCGTCAGTGAGGTGCTCGGGAACGTACGACTCACCGGCTTCCGCGAGCGCGTCCCGGTAGCCCTTGATGCGCTCCTCGTCGCTGTAGAAGCTGCCGATGCTCTGGTCCTTGCCCAGCGTGACGAAGTAGATCCGGGAATAGCCGCGGGAAATCACCAGGCGCACGGCGTCCCGGACCGCGCCGCGATCGTCGATTCCCACCCACGCCCACTGCTTGGACACCTTGTTCGCGATGGTCACAATGGGAGTCGACAGGCTCTTGAGAAACGTCTGGAATGAACGCCCGCGGTTGACGGGAAGGATGATGACGCCGTCCACGTTCAGGGCGCGAAGCCGGTCAAGGGATTCCATCTCCTCCTGCGGGTCGAACTCGCTGAGCATCATGTACACGTGATAGTCCGCCGCGCGCGCTTTGCGCTGGATGACTTCCACTGTCTCGGAGAAGTACGGGTTCTTGAGATCCGGAACGACCACTCCGATCGACATGGTGGAGCCGGTGACCAGGCTGCGCGCGGGAAGGTGGGGACGGTACCCCAGTTCGTGCGCCACGCTGAGGATCTTCTCGCGTGATTCGGGATTGATGCCTTTCCGCCCGTGAAGGGCGCGATCCACCGTGCCGATCGAGAGGCCGCAGATCGAAGCGATCTCCTTGATTGTGACTTTCAACGCACCTGAACCTCACGAACTATGGAAGAATGCGCGACTGGCACCGATTTCTGACGTACCGACAGTACGCCAAAGAGCCGGGGCGCGTATACGATCCATTGCGAACAAGCCGAAAAAGACGCGCATTACCGTTAACGTTAACGATATTTTAAAATCGAGTCAAGTTTGCCGAATGACGAAAACGTCCCTGATATGTCAATTTTCCTCGCAATTTCGCCATTTGTCAGGCATCCACGCCAAATCGAGAATTCACATGAGATGAGATGTCCGTTTTCGTTACCGTTTTCGCGAATAAAATCTATGCTCTTTTGCATGGTAATAGGGGGCTGAAGCGCCGGCGAATTCCGAAGATCCGGTCGCATTCATCGTGATAATTAATTATATAATAATAACTTAATAAGGATGATATCCAAAGTCGAGTCGTTGTCCTCTTTTTCTGGATTTCCTGTTGACAGGCTCCAGGGCCACTGTGTAACTTACCGTGTAGGTTAACGCTCTTGGAGTCATCCATTGCTACTGAACGGAGAGCCACATCATGCCAGCGCTAGACCCGAAGAACATCTGCCAGATATCGAGAAGACAGCCCGGCTGTACAGCGAAATTCTCGGAATGCCCATGCCGAAGATCTTCACCATTCCTCCGGCAGAGGAAGCACATACCCGGTTCCGTGGAAAACCCACCAGGACAAGGGCCAAGCTCGCCGTCTTCGACCTTGGTCCGCTCGTGCTCGAGCTGACCGAGCCGGACCGAGAGCCCAGCTCCTGGAAGCACTTCCTGGACACGCGTGGTGAGGGCGTCCATCACATCGGGTTCATGGTGGACGACCTGCCCCGGACCTTGGCGTTCTTCAAGGAACGCGGGATGCCGGAGCGTCACAGCGGCGACTACACCGGCGGCCGCTACGTCTTCGTGGAGAGCGAGGAGAAGCTCGGTGTCATTCTGAACGTGAAGCACGAACCGGGATCAATTTCATGAGAGTGAGACACGGCCGCGACGGCGCCTGCTGCACGGTACCCCGTGCAGTTCCGCGGACGCCCCGGGCCCACCAATCTTAGGAGGAGGCTCACATGAGCAGGAAAGGAATGATAGCGGTCTTCATCGTTGCGCTTCTGACGGCCGCGGCAGCGCTCCCCGTGCTCGCCGCTGACCAGGGAGGGACACTGACGTACTGGTCGCCGTTCGGCGGAGACTCCCTGAAATGGGACCAGTGGCGCATCGGGGAGTTCCAGAAGGCGAACCCCGGCGTCACGGTCAACCTCGTGGCCACGCCGGCGGGCGGGGTCAACACGGGCAAGCTCCTGGCCGCCATTGCCGGCGGGGACGCCCCGGACATCGCGCTGTCGGACAATGCCAGCGCGGCGTACTCTTTCGCCGCCAACGGCACGGCAATACCGTGGGACATGAGCAAGATCACGCTGAAGATCAAGGACATGCTGCCCGGCATGCAGGAGGTCACGCAGATCAACGGCCAGACCTACCTTCTGCCCCAGGACAGCAACGTCATCATGCTCTACATGAACGTGAAGGTCTTCAAGGACGCCGGCCTGGACGTGAAGAAGCCGCCCAGGACGCTGGAAGAGCTCGACGCCCTCTCCGCCAAGCTGGACAAGTACACCTCGTCGAGCATCGACCGCTTCGGGTTCATTCCCTGGCTGGACTACGGCAATGACAATCCCTTCTACTGGGGCTGGATGTTCGGTGCAAAGATCTACGACACGCGCTCGAAAAAGCTGTTCCTCACCGAGACGCCCCTCGTCAACGTCTACAAGTGGATGAACAAGTATGCGCAGAAGAAGAGCCCCACGGAAATGAAGGCCTTCACCTCCGCCTTCGGAGCGCTGTTCTCCCCCGACCACCCGTTCATGACCGGCAAGGTCGCCATGACGGTGGTTGGCAACTGGTTCACCAACGCTCTTCGCATCTATGCGCCGAACATCGAGTATGCCGTGGCTAAGGTTCCCACTCCCGTCGGAGGGCGCGCCGGAGGCACGATCTTCCAGTCCAACGTGTTCCTCCTCCCCAAGGGGGCGAAGAGGGCGGACCTGGCGTACCGCTTCTACAACTTCTGCATTACCACGCCGATCAGCGCGAACAACTTCGACATCTGGCGCTCCATCCCCACGAACAACAAGCAGTTCGACGAGGTGAGCTGGACAAAGAAGGGTGACCCGATTTACAAGATCGAGCGCGAGCTTGCGAACTCCCCGAACTCCGGCCACGCGGCCCTCACGAAGGTGGCGGCCCAGTTGGGGGATGACCTGAACGCGCTGCGGGATGACGTGATCTACAACAACAAGGACCCGCTTCCGCTCCTCCAGGACCTGCAGGCCAAGTTCGAGAAGCAACTCGCGGAGTAGGGGTCGAGACACCGCGCGCGGAAAGCGCGCCACGCGCACAGAAGCGCGATAGTCAACGGGATGCGCGCGGCCGCTGGTGCGGCCGCGCCACCCGAATCACCGGAGGAACGGAGCCCCCATGCGCCGCCCGGGCGAACCGCCCCACAGAGACCTCGCGGAGCTGATCATAACGACGCTCTTCATCGCCGTGCTCGCCCTCGTGTTCATCGTGCCGTTTCTCTGGATGGCGTTCTCCTCCCTGAAGGCCCCGGCGGACCTGTTCCTCGTGCCCATGCGCTGGCTGCCGTCCGTCCCGCAGTGGCACAATTACGTCAAGGTATTCAGCCAGTTTCCCTTTTTCCTGGACTTCCGAAACACGATGTTCCTCGTGGTGGTGAACATCATCGGGGCCGTGCTCTCCAACACCCTGATCGCCTACGGCTTCACGCGGATCGAGTGGAAGGGCCGTGAGGCGCTGTTCTACGTCGTGCTGGCGACCCTCATCCTCCCGTTCCAGGTCATCATGATCCCGCTGTTCATCCTCTTCCATAATTTCCACTGGATCGGGACGTTCCTTCCCCTCACCGTCCCCGGCTTCTTCGGGAACGCGTTCTTCATCTTCCTCCTGCGGCAGTTCTACATGTCCATTCCGAACGAGCTGTCCTATGCCGCGAAGATGGACGGCGCCAGCGAGTTCCTCATCTACCGGCGCGTCATTCTGCCCCTGTCTGCGCCCGCCATCACCACGGTGATCATCTTCTCCTTCCTGAAGACGTGGAACGACTTCATCGGTCCGCTGATCTTCCTCACGGACAACAAGCTGTACACGCTGTCCCTCGGGGCCCAGCAGATCATGCACAGCCTCGACCCGAAGTGGGACATGCTCCTGACCCTCGGAGTGATCATGACCCTCCCGGTGCTCGTGATCTTCTTTCTGCTGCAGAAGTACTTCATCCAGGGCATCGCCATGAGCGGAATCAAGGGATGAAACGAGGATGATCGAATCACGGAAGAACCTGCGCAACGGGCTCCTGTTCATCTCCCCGTGGATCATCGGCTTCCTCGTCTTCGTCGCCTATCCGATTTTCAGCTCCCTGTACTATTCTCTGACGCAGTACAACGTGATCGACCCGCCGAAGTTCCGCGGGCTGCGCAACTACGTGGAGCTCGTGACAACGGACCGGGTGTTCGCCACCTCGCTGCTCAACACGCTCTACATGGTCGTGTTCGGGACGATCATCATCACGGGGGCCACGCTCGCCATTGCAATCGTGCTCAACAACACGCAGATCCGCGGCCTGTCGATTTTCCGCATCATCTTCTTCATCCCGACGCTCATCCCGCTCGTCATTCTCTGCATCCTGTGGGTCTGGATGCTGCAGCCGCAGACCGGGTTGATCAACACGTTCCTCTCCTATGTCGGGATCAAGGGCCCGGGGTGGCTTGCGGACCCGCGCCTGGCAAAGCCCGCGTTCATCATGATGTTCCTGTGGACGTCAGGGGGAACGGTGATCATCTACCTTGCCGGCCTGCAGGACATCCCGCAGTCCCTCTACGAGGTGGCCAGTATCGATGGGGCCAACTTCTTTCAGCGGACGTTCCGCATCACCATCCCGCTCATGTCTCCCGTCATCCTGTTCAACGTGATCACGTACATCATCGGGATTTTCCAGTCCTTCGCGGAATCGTTCATCATCACGTCCGGGGGCCCGAACCAGTCCACTCTGTTCTACTCCCTGTACCTGTACCAGAACGCGTTTCAATACTTCAAGATGGGGCTCGCCTCCGCAATGGGGTGGATCCTGCTCATCATCGCGCTTGTGCTGATCTGGATCCTGCTCGGCGCGGAAAAAAGGTTCGGCTATCGGCAATGACACACGCTTGGCCACAAGAGGAGGGACAGACGCCATGAAGAAGAATATCCTGGGCACGAAGATCGTCACGCAGGTCGGGCTTCTCGTGAATGACATCGAGACGGCCGCGCAGGCGTGGGCGGACTTCCTGGGGGTGGAGAAGCCGCAGATCAGGACCACCGATCCTCTCGAGAAGTCGCAGGCGAAGCACAAGGGCCAGCCGACAACGGCGCGGGCAAAGCTCGCGTTCTTCGACATCGGGCCGGGGATCCAGCTGGAGCTGATCCAGCCGGACAACGAGAAGAGCACCTGGCGGGAGGACCTGAACCGCAGAGGCGAGGGGTTCCACCACCTCGCGTTCAACATCAAGGGGATGAAGGACAAGGTGGCCGCGCTGGGCCAGGACGGGATGCCCCTTGTCCAGAGCGGGGAATACACCGGCGGCCGCTACGCCTACGTGGACGCCGTGAAAGACCTCAAGGTCACCGTCGAGCTGCTGGAAAACGACTGAGGCGTGCGCACGAACGCGCTGGTTCCGCCGGGGCTCGGGCTGGGCTGCTGGCAGTTCGGTGACATGGGGCGGGGCACCCCGGACGAGCCGCAGGCGGTGGAGCTGATCCGTGATGCGCACCGGCTCGGCATCTCTCACTTCGACACCGCCCAGGACTACGGCAACGGCCGATCGGAGACCGTCCTGGGCCGCGCGGTCTCCCCCTTCACCGAACAGGCCTTCGTTTCTACGAAGATGCATGCCGCCGGAGCGCCGGAGACCGAGGCGGGCGTCCAGCGGTCCCTCGCGCGGCTCGGGCGTCCCTGGGTAGATCTCTTCTACGTCCACTGGCCCAAGACCGGGCTCGACATCCGGCCCATGATGGAAACGCTGGAAAGCCTGCGCGCCGCCGGCGCGGTGCGGCTCATTGGTGTCAGCAACTTCGCCGTCCGCGACCTGGAGGCCGCTTCCTCCGCCGGCAGGATCGACGCCTACCAGATGTGCTACAACCTTCTGTGGCGCTACCCCGAGCGGGACGTCATTCCCTGGTGCCGCGGGCGCGGCGTGGGAATTGTGACCTACAGCTCGATTGCGCAGGGCCTGCTCTCCGATACGCCGCGCTCCCCGCAGACGTTCGAGCAGGGGGACGCCCGGCGGAACACCCTCTACTACCTCGCGGATGTGTGGCCGCACGTTCACAAGGCCGTGGAAAAGATGCAGGCGCTGGCGCGCCGGACAGGCTCATCGCTGAGCGCCCTGGCAATCCAGTGGGTGCTGGGACGCAGCGGAGTGGTATCCTCTCTCGTGGGAGCGCGCAGCAGGGACCACATCTCGGGCAACCTGGCTGCCTCCCGGGGCAGGCTGGATCCTTCCGTGGAAGCGGAGCTCACCGGGCTTTCCGACGAGGTGATGAAGAGCATCCCCGACGTCGGCAACATCTTCAACTTCTATCCCTGACGGTTCTCTCCGGGCAGCCTGAAAAACGACGCGGCGTTGTCCCTGAGGATCTTCCGGGCCAGGCGTTCCGCGTCTGCCCGCCCGAACCGGCCCGCGCGGACGCCCTGGTCCAGCGCGCTGCCGATGAGCATCCGTGCCTGCCTGATGGCTCCCCAGGTCTCCTCCGCGTGCCATGCATCGCCGCCGATCATCATCCGGGACTCGTCGGGAAGGACGTCGACTGCCTGCTCGAACGATCCGATGAAGCGGGCGGGACTGAGGAGCCAGGACCACGTGAGGTCGATCCATATGTTGCGGTACGTAAACGCCATGCCCAAAAGCTCATCGCTCCACGGCCAGGCGAGATGCATGAGGAGGAACCTCGTCCCTGGGTTGCGCTCGATGAGCCCGGCCGCCTCCAGCGGGCGCGAGCCGCGGATGAGCGCGGATCCGAGATGCATCTGGAACGGGAGGTCCCGTTCGCCGGCGAGCCGGCAGAGCCGGTCCACGACCACATCGCCGAACGCCTTCTTCTGCGCGGGAGAAGGGTCGCGCTTGTCCCATGCGCTTCGAGCGAGCTCCGTGTCCAGGTCGTTGAAGTTCACTCCCCGGTCATACGCCAGCGCGTTCTTGAGACCAACCATGTTCCGCCCCGGCATATGGTCGAGCACGAGGGGGAGGGCAGCGAGGTAGTCCTCGAAGGACCGCGCCTCCAGGCCCAGGCGTGAGAGCAGCTCGCGGGCGCTGTTGCCGTTGTGGTCCCTCGATTCACGGTGCCAGCCGAAGGCGAAGGAGTTGATCCGCAGCACAGAAACGTGCCGGTCGCCGAGCGCCGCGCGGACGTCGAGCAGCGGATCCCGGTACGGATCAGCCACCACGCGCTCGATACCCGCACGATCCAGCACGGAGGCAGTCCACGGCCTGGGATCGGCGTGGTTCTTCCTGATTCGCGCGTCCAGGTCCTCCCATGTGTCCCGTGTGATCCCCCGGTCTCCGAGGCCGTAGAGCTCGCCGAGCGCCTGGACGACGTTGCGCACGAATGCGTTCGTCCCGCTGCCCTCAACGTACGCCGCGATCTCCTCCCAGGTTCCGCGCCCCGGCGCGGCGGCGGTGACCCCGCTGGGCGCCCGGGTCCAACCGGCGTAGCTCTCCTGCAGTATCTGGAGCAGCCCGACCTCCGGTTTGAGGAACGTGTCCGGCATGTGGTGCTCGTGGACGTCGATGACGGGAATCCCGTCGGTGTACGGTGCAGTGGTCGTGCTCACGCGGCCATAGTACCGCACGGGACCGTCAGGGGGAATTGGCATGCCCGGCCCGCCAATGGTATTGTGAGGACGCGACGCCCCATGAGTGATTTTTCATTCCTGAAGAGCTGGCTCCTGGCACGGAGACCGCCGGGCATCACGGAAGAATCGCACCAGGCGATCCTCGACGAGTTCGAGCAATTCTTCACGTACGTCTTCAATCGATCGAAAGACGGAATCAGCATCCTGGACCTGGACCTGACGATCCTCGGGGCCAACAGCGCCATGGAGAGCTGGTATGAGCATGCCATGCCCATCGTCGGGAAGAAGTGCCACCAGGTCTACCACGGCCGGGACACGCCGTGCGCAAACTGCCCGTCGCTCATCTCGTCCCGCACCGGCCGGCCCGAGATCGCCGTGGTCCCGTACGAGGGGCCTGACTCAGTGCGCGGGGAGCAGGAGCTGTCCGTGTTCCCCTTGTTCGACGACAACCGGCGGATGTTCTGCCTCATCGAGTACGTGCGGGACATCACGACCCTGAAGGACGAAGAGAAGACCATAGAGAACTTGAAGAGGCGCATCCAGTTCCAGGACCAGACACTGTTCGAGCAGGAAGCGGCGCTGACCGTTCTCATGCGCCAGGGCCACAAGGTGGAGCGCCGGGTTGCCCAGGACATCGCCAGCAACATCAACGTGCTGATCGAGCCTCTCGTCGCGAAGTTGAAGGCCATGTACAAGGGCCGGGAGGGATACGCGGAGATCGAGCTGCTGGAGTCCAGGCTCCGGGACATAACGTCCCCCCTCATCGGCATGCTCCTGGCCGCGAACCCGAGCCTCACGCAGAGAGAGATGGAAGTGGCGTCCCTTCTCCGGGATGGGAAGTCGAGCAAGAACATCGCGGAGCTTCTGAACATCTCCATAAAAGCGGTGGACTTCCATCGAATGAACATCAGGAAGAAACTGGGAATCCAGGATCCAAAAAAGAGCCTTCAGTCAGTCCTTCTTGGGTCAAACTCGGCTTCAGAAACCCTTTGAGACTCCGCTTTCATCCCTAGGGAAAGGCTAGGGATAAGCGCAACTTTTTCTAGGAACAGCGGGCGGTTAAAACCTTCTACAATTGCTTTCATCCACTGCATCCTGGGGAAGAAGGAGTTTGGAAATGAGCAGTAACGACCCGGTTTTCCAGCCCATCAAGGTTGGAAACCTCACGGCGCAGAACCGTTTCGTCATCAACGCCATGGAGTGCTGTGATTCCGACGAAGAGGGCAATCCCACCGAAAAGACATATCGCAGGTACCGAAACCTCTTCGAAGGCGGCGCGGGCATCATCGACCTCGAAGCGATCACAGTCCAGTACGAATCGCGCAGCAGGAAGATGCAGCTCTCCATCATGCCCCGCAACCAGAAGGCGCTCACGAAGTTCGTCTCAGAAATGCGGAAGGTGAACGACAAGCCGCTCCTGATCATGCAATTGACCCACTCCGGTGAGCTCAGCAGTAACGAGTTCTCACGCCGGGTCTGCGTGAAGCCTTTGGCGGGCTTCGGCGGCGACGTGATCGACGAGGAGTACGTGGAGAAGACCATCGACCAGTTCGTCACGGCCGCCAAGGTTGCGCATGACAGCGGCGCCAACGGAATCGACTTCAAGAATTGCCACGGCTACCTGGACTCCCAGATCCTGCGTCCGTACAACGACCGCACGTGGAAGTACGGCGGCCCCTGGGAGAACCGCACCCGGTTCACCTACACGATCTACGAGCGGATCATGAAGGAAGTCAACGATCCGAACTTCATCGTGGGGTCCAAGGTGTCCATCTGGGAAGGCTTCCCGGGCGGCCAGGGATCCGCGGGTCCTGACTCTCCGATCATGGACCTGCGGGAGTCGCTCGACCTCGTGAAGGGAATGGAAGCGCGCGGGGCGTCGTTCATCATTGTCTCCGCCGGCAGCCCTTCGATCACGCTTGCCCTGTCCCAGCCGGACAAGGACGTTCCTGATGACTGCTACCTGCACTTCACCTTCCAGAAGGCTGTCCGGGACGTCCTGAAGCCGTCCACCGTCGTGATTGGCTCGGCGTATTCGGTCCTGAACAACGGCAAGAACCAGCTGCAGGCGAGGAAGAAAGAGGAGAACACCCTCCTGTTCTGGGCCAACAAGAACATAAGGGATCACGTCACGGACATGGTGGCCATCGGCCGCCAGTCACTTGCTG
>Ga0335070_10005082_pt1 | contig 15434 bp, 11 predicted proteins | sample Lox_Sample_13_FD_206722 | JGI IMG/M metagenome (GOLD analysis project Ga0335070, IMG submission 206722) | Soil microbial communities from Loxahatchee National Wildlife Refuge, Florida, United States - Lox_Sample_1.3 | ecosystem: Environmental > Terrestrial > Soil > Wetlands | place: USA... | reverse complement strand
GTTCGGTTCTTCTCTGCTGTTTTACCTGCAGCGTCCCGTGGAACTCGTCGACGGCCGCACCACATCCATGTGGTTCGGCTCAACCTTTCCCGATGCGCCCAAAATCTATCTGAGCAGTGCCGACCTGCAGAAGGATTGGACGGGAACCATACGCATTTTCCTTTTCGTTCCCGCGCACCTTAGAGCCAAAGTTGATTCCCTGCTGCCCCAACGTTGGGTCGTCGCACAGGAGTCAGGCAAGTACGTATACACGAATCAGCCTTGAGGTCCTCTCAACAATTTGCGGGCAAGGGCCGGAACCGTACACCGTTTGGGAAGTAGCATGACCTCAGACCAGCTATTCGGTCATGCTGAGCGGAGTCGAAGTATCCCTACCCCAACTGCATCGCCGCAGGTAGGGATTCCTCGTTATGCTCGGAATGACAGTCCATCAGACGCTTAGACGTTTTGGACTGCACAATCCCGTAAAGCCTAGCTGGCTTCGTCCGTGGCAGCGACTGTAGCGTTCGCTGCTTCGGCTTCGATGGTGACGTCAACTTCCTCTCCCGGCTTGAGCTTCACCTGCTGCCCGTTGTCACCGACCAGCCGATTCGGTACCCGAATTTCCTTGTACAAGTGATCTGCACCTTCAACCGAGATCTGGGCCTTCTCCGGTTCTCCAGAACTTGGATGCGGACGAATCACTTTTTCGACTTTTCCTGGAAATTTGCTCGCTGCTTTCTTCCTGTACTTCGACAATGTGAAGCCCTCCGTGACAATCCTGCCTACACAGACGTGCGTTCAGTATCTGCCACTTCTACTGTATGAGCCATCCGTGGAAACCTGTAGCCTCAAGCGGCGGCGTATGCCATGCGAAGGCTGGCGCGTCCTGCAGTCTGAGGAAACCAGTTCCAACTCCTGAAGCCCAATTGCCAAAATCCGCCCAATTTCATAAACAAAACCTGATAGCCACGATAAATAGTTTCGATTTCCGCGAAGGGATGGCGGACGGTACATTGAGGCGTCGTCCAAATGGCGCGAAGCCCGAACTCCGCTCAAAGGAGAACTCTGAAGTGTCCATGCGAGAGAAACTGATCGCCGTTCTGGCGACAGTCGTCTTGACCTTTGTCTTCGCGCAAAGTGTTTGCGCACAGACGGGTGGTGGAGTTAATCCTAGCCCTTCCACAGATACCACGGCCCGTCTGGACAAACTTGAGCAGCAGGCCGCCGAGGCCAAGGGTTCCGCCGACAATGCCTGGATGCTGACCAGCACTGCATTGGTCCTCATGATGACAGGCCCCGGATTGGCCTTGTTTTACAGCGGCCTGGTCCGCAAAAAGAATGTGCTGGGCACCATGATGCAGAGTTTCGCTCTCATGGCCGTGATCACCGTCTTATGGGGATTATTCAGTTACAGCCTATCGTTTGGATCCGGCAACGGCTTCATCGGTGGCCTGCACAACGTGTTCCTGCAAGGTGTAGGCGATAAGCCTGACGCCGACTATGCCCCGACCATCCCGGCTCAGACTTTCATGGTCTATCAGCTCATGTTCGCCATCATCACGCCGGGTTTGATCGCGGGCGCCTTTGCCGAGCGTATGAAGTTCAGCGCTATGCTCGTCTTCATGATCCTGTGGTCCATCGTCGTCTATGACCCGATGGCGCATATGGTCTGGGGCAAGGGTGGCTGGTTGAATGCCGCGCTGGGCGGGCGTTTTCCGACCTTGGACTTTGCCGGCGGCACTGTGGTCCACATCACCTCGGGAGTCTCGGCCCTGGTCTGCGCTCTCTACATGGGCAAACGCCTGGGATATCCCAAGCAGGCGATTGTGCCGCACAGTGTCGTGCTCAGCTTCATCGGCGCCTGCCTGCTCTGGGTTGGATGGTTCGGTTTCAACGCCGGTAGTGCCCTGGGCGCGAGCAGCCTGGCTACGAGCGCCTTCGTGGCTACGCACTTCGCGGCTGCCGCGGCGGCTGTCGGATGGGCTGCGGCCGAATGGATCCGCGCCGGAAAGCCGAGCGTGCTCGGTGGCATTTCGGGCGCTGTAGCGGGACTCGTGGCGATCACCCCTGCAGCGGGGTTTGTGAAGCCCATGCCGGCGCTCATCATTGGGCTCATTGCTGGCGTTTTCTGCTACCTGATGGTGGCCAAGGTCAAGGCGAAATTCGGATACGACGATTCGCTCGATGCCTTCGGCGTCCATGGAGCCGGCGGCACTCTCGGAGCGCTACTGACGGGCGTTTTCGCCGTGAGCGCAGTGAACCCCATCTTCAGGGATGCGCAGTCGGGCGCCATCCGCGCCTCGGGCCTGCTCGAAGGAAATGCGAACCAGTTCCTCAATCAGTTAATCGGAGTAGCCATTGCCTGGGGCATCGCCATCGTGGGCACGCTTCTGATTTTGAAGTTAGTCGACTTGACGATTGGCTTGCGAGTCACTGAGGAGGAAGAAGTGGAGGGCCTGGATCTCTCTCAACATGGCGAAGAGGGGTACTATTGGGAGACGCCCGCCTGAGTTCCTGGACGTGAGTCACTGCAAAAAAGCGGCGGGTGAGGATTTCGAATACAGGACTTGCAAATATCATGACGAAGATTGAAGCGGTCATTCAAAATTCCAAGCTGGACGCAGTGAAAACTGCGCTCCAGGATATCGGCGTTGAAGGCATGACCGTGCTCGAGGTGCGTGGTCACGGACGGCAGAAGGGACATACTGAGGTCTACCGCGGTCGCGAGTACAGCGTCGACCTCATTCCCAAAACCAAGATCGAGATGGTCCTGGCCGACGCGTTGGTCGACAAGGCTGTCCAGGCGATTCTGGGTGCCGCCCGTACAGGAAAAATCGGTGACGGCAAGATCTTTCTTTCGCGCATCGATGAAGCAATCCGCATCCGCAATGACGAACGCGGGGAAGGAGCGCTGTAAATTTCGCGTCCGCGTCAGGCGCGCATCTTATCCTGCCGGGACGAGCGGGAAACGCATCGGCGGCCACTCCTCCCGGCGGCAGGCGCTGCCGGGTAAATCTTTTTCATGGCAGCGTCTTCATTGATCGGCGAACTCCGCGGTTCCATCAGCGACGAATCATCCCGTATCCAGCGGGAGTTTGAGGCCACTGGAGACGGCCGCGCCTGCGTGACCCATCGTACACGCATGGTGGAAGACATTCTTGTAAGGCTCTGGCGCGACATCGCCTCACCCGACGACTCCCGCACCGCGAACATCACCCTCCTCGCCACGGGAGGATTCGGCCGCGGCTGGCTTTTCCCTTTCTCCGACATCGACCTGTTGTTCCTGTACGCCGACCGTGACGCTGAACAGACTTTCAAAGATCCCGTCCGCCGCTTCTCCCAGGAGTTGTGGGACCTCCGGCTGCGGTTGAGCCCGGCTTCCCGCACGCTCTCCGAATGCGAGCGCTACGATGCCAGTAACACCGAGTTCACAATCTCTCTGCTCGACTGCCGTTATCTGGCAGGGGACCGCGATCTCTTCCGCAAACTTCACGACAAGGTCATTCCCAAGCTCGTCATGAAGGAATCGAAGGTCCTGCTGCAAGGTTTGGCCGAAGTCACCCGTGAGCGGCATTCCAAGCACGGGATGACGCTTTACCACCTCGAGCCCAATCTCAAGGAAGCTCCCGGTGGGCTGCGTGATTTGAACGTCGCCAACTGGCTTGCCCTGATTTCCGCCATGGACAAGCTGCACGACTGGCCTGAAGCCAGCTCACTGCGCCCGCCTGTCCGCAAGCAACTCGACGCAGCCCTCGACTTCTTGATGTCCGCGCGTTGCTTTCTCCATTTCCGCCACGGCCGCGACGACAACACGTTGAGTTGGGAAGCCCAGGATGCGGCCGCCGCTCGAAAAATTGGCGCCCCGGAAGCCGAGGAGCTTTCCGCTGCCGACTGGATGCGCATCTACTTCGGCCATGCCCGCGCCGTCCAACGCACGGTCACGCAGCTGTTGGAGGAAATTCCTGAAGCGTGGTCGGCCTTGTATCGGCAAGTCCAGAGTTGGCGATCGCGGCTCACCACCTCGGACTTCTCGGTCGTAGACGGTCTCATTTTTCTGCAGCAGCCCTCAGCGCTGCAGGATCCGGAAGTCTTGCTTCGGCTCTTCCACTTCATGGCACACCACGGACTGAAGCTCAGCGCCACCACGGAATATCGCATCGAGCAAGCTCTTCCGGCGCTTGCTTCGACCCCACCCCGTGGAGCCGAGCTGTGGCTCTACTTGCAAGAGACGCTGCTCCAGCCCTATGCCGCCGATGCGCTGCGGGCCATGCATTCGCTGCGCCTCCTCAGCCTGCTTCTGCCCGAGCTGAAGGTCATCGACTCTCTCGTCGTGCGCGACTTCTATCATCGCTTCACCGTCGACGAGCATTCGTTTCTTGCCATCGAAAGCCTCCATCGGCTGAAGCAATCGCAATCAGAGTGGGACAAGCGTTACGCCGAACTACTGGGTGAACTCGAGGATCCGGAACTGCTCTTTCTTGCTCTCTTGCTCCACGATACGGGGAAAGGAATGCCAAACGGCAATCATGTCCACGCTAGCCTCGAAATTGCCAATCGGGCCATGGACCGCCTCGACGTCGACCCAAAGGAACGAGCCGAGGTCTTGTTCTTGATTGCGAATCATCTCGAGCTCTCCGCTGCGCTGCGTCGTGACATTTTCGATCCCGCAACCGTGGCGGCCTTTGCCGAGAAGATGGGAACTCCGGAGCGACTCAAAATGCTTGCCCTCCTGACCTACGCCGATATTAAGGCCGTCAATCCGGAAGCCCTGACCCCGTGGAAGGCCGAAAATGTGTGGCAGCTTTACATCGCCGCCGAGAATTTCCTGAACCGTAGCGCCGACCAGCGGGTGCATACCGAGGTGAACGACGAAAAACTGGCGCGATTGCGTTCTCTCGCGCCCCTAACCGGCACGAAGTTCAGAGCCTTTCTCGAAGGATTTCCGCAGAGATATCTTCTGGTGCACACTGCTGAAGAAGTCATGCGCCACATGCAAATGGCCGAGGAACTCGGTAATGACCCTGTCCTCGTAGACGTGAAGCGCGGCCGTCATTGGTACGATCTGACGCTGGTCACCAGGGACCGCCCCTTTCTGTTTGCGACCCTCTCCGGCGTTTTGGCCGCCTGGGGCATGAACATCGTCAAAGCCAATGCATTCTCGAATGCCGCCGGCGTGGTCGTCGACACGTTTCACTTCACCGACCGGTTTCGCACCCTTGAGCTGAACCTTTCCGAATGGGCACGGTTCAAGAACAGCGTGATCAGCGTCTTGTTAGGCGAAGCCGATCTGGAAAAGATGCTGCGCGACCGCCAGCGCTCCGAGAAAGGCGCCATCGCCAAGGTGAAAGTGGAAACCAAGATCGAATTCGACGATTCCTGTTCCGCGACGACGACCCTGGTACAAGTCATCGCCCAGGATCGCCCTCGGCTCCTGCACCGGATCGCATCGTGCCTCTCCGGGCAGGAATGCAATATTGAAATAGCACTGATCGATACCGAGGGACAGATGGCGATCGATACCTTCTACCTGACGTCTGCCGGAAAAAAACTAAAGCCGGATCATCAGAAGCGGGTTGCGCAAGCATTGTTGCAGGAGCTAAGAAGCGAGTAGCTCGGCCAAACCGCTTTCAGCATTACTGCCAGCCAAATGAATCTCTGTCATCCCGACCAAGGCGTGGAGGGACCTTGCGTCCGTCAGCGTACAGTATTTCCGAAACTGGCCAAACCTCTCCGACAGTCCTTATTTCGCCGAGAACTTAAAAACCGTCGTCTGGTGGAACTTCTCTCCCGGCCTTAGAATCGTGCTCGGGAAATCCGGATGATTCGGCGAGTCCGGATAGTGCTGCGTCTCCAGGCAGAAGCCGTAGCGCCGCTTATAAACGTGGCCCTCTTTCCCGGTTACGGATCCATCCAGGAAGTTTCCTGTGTAGAACTGAACGGCCGGCTGTGTGGTGGTCACTTCAAGCACGCGTCCCGTCGTTGGCTCGTACACGCGCGCGGCCAGGCTGAGCCCCGCTCCTTTGCGGTTTAGCACGAAGTTGTGGTCGTACCCATGGCCGAGCGTGAGTTGCTCATAATTGTCGTCGATCCGCGCACTGATCTTCGTCGAAGTTGTGAAGTCGAACGGCGTGCCCTTTACGGGACGCAGCTCTCCCGTAGGAATCAGGTTTTTATCCACCGGCGTGAACTTGTCCGCGTTGATCATGATCTCGTGATCCAGAATGTCGCCGTTGCCTTCGCCCTTTAAGTTGAAATAGCTGTGCTGGCTGACGTTGATCGGCGTCGCCTTGTCCGTTGTCGCCTCGTAGTCCACCACAAGTTCGTTCGCGTCTGTCAGCGTATACGTAACTTTCACCTTGAGATTGCCCGGGAATCCTTCTTCGCCGTCCTTGCTGAGATAGGTAAACGCCACTCCGTTCTTGCCCTTCAGCGGTTCACCATCCCACACGACTTTATCGAATGTCCGCGTCACACCACCGTGTAACGTATTCGGCCCGTCGTTTTTGGGAAGGGTATACGTCTTGCCATCGAGCGTGAACGTGCCATTCGCAACGCGATTCGCGTAGCGGCCTACAATCGCCCCCAGGTAAGGAGGATTCGGCACGTAGGCTTCATACGTTTCGTGGCCGAGAACGATATCTGCAAGTTGGCCTTTGCGGTCAGGTACGCGAAGAGACAGGATGATGCCGCCATAATTCATAGCGCGAACTTCAACACCGTGAGAATTGGTCAGCGTATACAAGATGACGGGCCTCCCGTCCCGCGTGCCGAAGTCTTTCTGTTGGACTCCGGATTTCTTCTTCGAGGAAGTTTGTGCGAACAGCAATCCGCCGATCGCCGCCAGAATAACGATTAAGCACACATCACGCATTCGTCTCGGGATCATGGCGAAGAGTGTACTACGGGAAGGCTTGTTTGTGATGTGCGCGAACCGCCCATGCGCCTACACCAGCGCCCCACTCGACTCCAGGGCATACATGCATGCGTCACAAAGCCGGTTCTCGCGCAGATCGATCCACTCCACCGAGTGCGACGATGCCATCGCGCACTGGTAGTCCTGGCAGTGCCGCAGGTTTAGCGTGTGGCCCAGCTCGTGAATCGCCTCCTTGAGCAACCGCTCTCGCATCAGGGTCTCATCACGATCCAGTCCATAAAATTCCTGACGCAGCCGGTATGTCGAAACCAGCGCGCACGGTCCGCCCATCTGGGCCTCGCCAAAGACGTATTTCAGAATCGGGATGTACAGATCGACCTCCGCCACCGCAAGCAGCCGCCAGCCTTTCGGCCGTATGAAGCTCTGCATCCGCTGCAGAATCTCTGAGGAATGGAACTGCTGGCGCTCGGCATGATAGGAAGGCGTCGGATCGAGTGTAACCGGCAGGATCTCGCAACGCAGGGGGAGCCTCTTTGGAATGGCGGCGCGCAAGTCTTCGAGGAGCGAGACCGCCGTGGACCCCACCGGAAGCAGATGAACGAGGTTCATGGAAGCCAGCGTTCGCCGATTTCTATAGCCATCTCATAAATCGCTCTGAAAGGGCTCGGCTTCAGCCGAGCCGTTTCCGCGGCCGAGAAGGCTTCAGCCCCTGAGGGACTGTTCGTCTTACCTTCTCGGTTCATTTTGAAACGGCTTCTAGTTCTTGCTTTCCACCGCCGCGCGGCTCCAGCCGTAGCGCTTCAGCTTATGATGCAAGGTCACGCGGTCGATATCGAGCACTTCTGCGGCCCTGCTCTGGTTAAAGCCACACTCCTCCAGAACCCGCATGATATGGGCCCGTTCGACGTCGTCCAGGCTTTTTCCACTCACGGGTGCCGCGGCGCCTTGTTGCTTGAAAATGAAATCTTGTTCCCGCAGTTCCGGCTCCTGGGCCACCACCATCGCACGCTCGACCGCATTTTCCAGTTCGCGGACGTTCCCCATCCAGGGTTGCTGTTGCAATTGGTTCATCGCAGCTGGCGAAATCCGCGTGATGTGCTTGTTCATGGCGAGAGCAAACTTCCGGACAAAGTGCTCCACCAGCGGCGGAATATCTTCCCGCCGCTCGCGTAACGGAGGCAGCTCAATGTGGAATACGTTCAGGCGGTAATACAGATCCGGTCGAAACGTGCCTTCCTCGATCATGGTCTCCAGATTCCTATTTGTAGCCGCGACGCAGCGGAAATCGACCTTGATCACCTGATTTCCCCCCACTCGCGTAATCTCCCGCTCCTGCAGAACTCGCAGGAGATCCGTCTGGGTTTTCAGGCTGATATCGCCGATCTCATCCAGAAACACGGTGCCACCCTCGGCGATTTCGAACTTTCCTTTCTTCCGATACTGCGCTCCGGTGAACGCCCCCTTTTCGTGCCCGAAAAGTTCGCTCTCGAGCAGCGTCTCGGTCAACGCCCCGCAGTGAATGGCAACTAGTGGATGAAACCGTCGCATGCTCGCCGCATGAATCGCACGCACTACGAGTTCCTTCCCCGTACCGCTCTCGCCCGTGATCAGCACGTTCGCGTCAGTCGGCCCGACGGTCTCAATCGCCTCGAAAACTTTCCGCATGGCCGGGCTCTGCCCCACGATGTCGCCCGGGCGCGTAGCCTCCGCCACCGTCTCGCGCAACCGGATATTCTCTCGCTCCGCCCTCTTGTGGGCGAGCGCCTTCTTCAGTAGGTGCGCAATCTCATCCGGGTCCAGTGGCTTGCTGACGTAGTCGTAAGCGCCGTTCTTCAGAGCCGTGACCGCCGTCTCCACCGACGCATATCCCGTCATCATGATCACAATCAGGTCCGGGTCGAGTTCATGCAGTCGCCGCTGCAACTCGATGCCGTCAGTCCCCCGCATCTTGATGTCCAGCAGCGCCACATCCCACTTGTTCTCCGCCATCCGCGTCAGCGCATCGCTCGCGCTTTCGGCTGTCCCGATCTCATACCCTTCCTCTCGGAACCATTTCCCGAGCGAATCACGTACGCTGAGTTCATCGTCCACTATCAACAGCTTCCCTTGTGATTCCACGAATCATCCCCTCCCGCCGGATGCGGCAATCTCTGCGGTCGCAGGGCTCTCCGATTCCGCGTCCCACGGCAGCGTTACAGTGAAAGTCGTCCCTCGCCCAACCTCGGATTGCACTTCGATGCTCCCGTTATGGCGCTCAAGAATGCTCCGGCTGATTGCCAGCCCAAGCCCCACACCGCGTCCCGTCTCCTTGGTGGTTAGAAAAGGCTCGAACAGGCGCGGCAGAATTTCGGGCGGAATCCCGCACCCATCGTCGCGCACGATAACTTGCACCACGCTGGACTCTCGATCGAGTTTCGTCGTTACCCAAAGATTCCCGCCTTGGGGCATCGCGTCGAGCGCATTCATCATCAGCGCCAGCAGCACCTGTTCGATCTGTGCGCCGTCGCAGGTGATGAGTGGAAGCTCCGGGTCAAGTTCCGGTTCAACCTGAATCCCTGCCAGATCCAACTGGTGCTGAATTAAACGCAGCGCTCGATCGATCACCTGGTTCAATTTTGTAGGCTGCAGGTTGATCGGCGTGCTGCGCGAAAAGGTCAGCAGATTTTTCACCAGATCGCCGCAGCGCCGGCTCTCGGTGGCAATCAGGTCGAGCGAGTCACAAATGTCCTTCTTGCGGCTCTTGCCACCGTCTTCGTTTTCGATCCACTTCCGAAGCAGCTTGGCGTAAGTAAGTATGCCGGATAGCGGGTTGTTAATCTCATGCGCCAGCACGGCGGCCATCTTGCCGATCGACGCCATCTTTTCCGTGTGCAGAGCATGCTCGTGGGCCCGCTTCAGTTCGCGCGTTTTCTGCTCCACTCGCTGCTCCAGCGTTCGCGTCCAAGCGACGTTCTCGTTGTGCTCCGCCTTGAGCTGATTGCTCATGGCGTTGAACGAGTGCGCTAGCTCTCCGATCTCGTCCTGGGAGCGAACATCGATCTGATATCCCAGATCTCCAGCTGCCAGCCGTTCGGTGCCGCGTTGCAACGCTTGCACCGGACGCCCCACCACCTGCCACACGAAGAACCAGCTCAACACCGCGATCAAGAGGAGCGCGCAGCCGGTATACGCGATCATGCGCCGGCTGCTCTCGGCCAGTTGCACGTCGGCTTTCGCCAGCGAAAGGTTCGTGTCAAGGACTCCGAGAATCTGCTGCTCCGCCGGATGCGCATGGCAGGCGGCGTTCGAACATGCCGGTTGATTCTCAATCGGAGTGATAATTCCCAGAACCCGGGTTCCCGCCGCATTGCGATATATCCGGAATCGGTCCGGCCGGTTCAGCCTCGTCAGCGGCTGAGACTGCGCATGGCAGGCGTAACAGGCCTCGGCCGTCTTGTCGACCACGTGGTTCTGCTCTGCCGCGTCCGTCGTGTAAGTGATCCGGCCCTCCTGATCGAAGATGCGGATCTTCTCGATCCCCGGCTCAGCCGCCGTCGTCTGAATCGAGCGATACAGCCCCTCACGGTCATTTCGCAGCATGTAATCGGTGGTGCCCTGCTTGATGACGTCGCTGGTCCTCTCAGCCGCCGTCAACGTGTTCTGCTCAAGATGCTGCCGATGCAAACGAACGTTGAGATAACCGAGTAGCGCGAAGATCAGAACCATCGCCCCGAGCAACAGAATGTTCAGCTTCACGCTCAGGGTTCGCGTTACCCGCAGGAAGCGGGCCCGGGTTGGTTCAGTCTCCGGCATGCTCAAGCACCGGCGAGGCTATTGGAGCGCCCACTCGTATTGTGGAACCGACGTGCGCACGATCATCCTTCGGGAAGATCGGCAGGTGCTGCACCGCTACGCGGAACAACGCGAAGCCCATCGCGATGATCATCAGAGTGACCGAAAACTCGGTCCACTTCGGCATGTAATGGTGTCCGACGTAGGTTTCAAAGCCGATCAGGCTGACGTTCAGCCGGTTCGTGATGAAGCCAAACAGGCTGATCACGGATGCGAGATACAACCCATTCGGAGAAAGCCGCACTTTCTTGAAACTGAGCAGCACGATCGGGATCACGAACGACAGCGCTAGTTCCAGCCACAAGAAATACCCTTCATAACTCGGCCGAACGATCTGCCGCAGCAGCCCGCGATGGAAGTAGTCTTCGAACCGCAGCAGCGCGTTCACCCACAACGCAACCAGCAACGCTCCGCCAAGCCGAACCAGCACGGAAAGCTCCAGGTGCCGCCCCAGTGCCTTCGCACTCTGCGTGGATTCGAAAATCGTCATCGCCAGTCCAACAGCGATTGCCGAGCCGAAAAAGAAAAATGGCAGCGCCGGCGAGTACCAGAAGGGATGCAGTTTGCTCGGCATAATGAGATACAGCGATCCCAGTGAGCTTTGGTGCAGCGTCGAAAGCAGAATCCCGAGCACAATCAACACCGGGTAAATCCTGTGAATCCACTTGATCGGAGTTTTCCAGTTCATGCGCTCAAACACATTGGGCAGGAATTCAAAGAAAAGCACGGTCGTGTAGGTCATCACGCAGAAACCGACCTCGAACATGACCGAGTGCGGATTTCTGTAGATCAGCTGGTGCCAGATAAACCAGGGACGTCCAAGATCGAACAGCAATCCAACGATGAAGAGCAGATAACCAAGAAATGCCGTCAAGACCGCTGGCCGCACCACGCTGTGCAGACTCTCCACGTTGAACAGGTAAACTGCGCCGACCATACAGAATCCGCCGGCTGCCAGCATCACGCCGCAAAGGCAGTCGAATCCGATCCAGAACCCCCACGGGAATTGATCGGTCATGTTAGAAACCGCTCCCAGCCCCCGTAGGTACCGAACGTAGGTCGAATAGATACCGAGGGCCATGATCGCCAGGAACACGATTCTCCAAAATGTGAGCTTGACCTTCATCGCGCGCCCCCGTTCTTCTTCTCTTCAGCCTCGGCCGCCGCTACTTCCGCGCGGCGATGGGAGATCCAATAAATGCCTCCCAGCACCAGCGACCATACTGGAATGAAATCCGGAACTCGCTCCATAACCTGCCCGGTGTACTCCGGCAACGCAGTTTCGCCAATCCTCTCTGAAGCGGGATACCCGAACTCTTCGACATTTACGCTCGCCAGAATGAGAACACTCGTTCCGCCGACTTCATGAAGTCCATAGATTCGTGGGCGATAATTCGACGGATTCTGCCGCAGCCGCTCTTGTGCTTCCCGCACAAGCTCGTCGCGCTCCCCAAATTTTGTCGCGCCTGTCGGACAAATCTCTGCACAAGCGGTCTGCTGCCCGCTCGTCACTCGATCCGGGCACATGATGCACTTGCGCACCCGCGGATTCAGCGATCCCCATTCGTACTTCGGTTGGCTGAATGGACACGCCGCCATGCAATAACGGCACCCGATGCACTTCCACACGTCATAAACTACGGGCCCTTCCTTCGTCTTGTGGAATGCTCCTACCGGACATACGGACGCGCACGCCGGGTCTCCACAGTGCATGCACAGCCGTCGCATGTATTTGTCACTTCGGGTAAGAACCGCTGTGAATTTGTGCGCGGACTGAAATTCCTCCGCAGCAATCGAATCGTCATAGGGTAGGTTGTTCTGTGTAGCGCAGGCTTGTTCACACTGCTTACATCCGATGCAGAGTGTTGAATCATATAAGAGTGCTTTACTCATGAATGATGTCTTCCGAGCGGCATACCAATCCCGCCCGAAATCCTTTCGACCGACGCCTGAGCTGAGTGAGGGAGGACGCGGCGATTACCGGCGTAACCGCAAGCTGCTTACCTCGTCAGATCAGAGGCTGTCGCGGAATTCAGCAGCTTCAGACGGCAATAGTTTGGACGATTAACAAATCATCATCCGTGACCGCTGTCACCCATAGGCGTGATGGTGGTCAATAGCTTCCGTCGCCAGCCATGGCCTTCGGCGTTGCCTTTCGCATCACACCGCCGAGGTGAATCTCAGCAGCCGCTCTGCGTCAAGCTAAGTGCTTGAAATGCATGGAAGACCTGGGAACGTGTGCTTGTATTTCGCGGCTGCAATCTCCACAGAGCTGTTGTGAAGCTCAACACGAGGAGTGATGCAGTTTCTCGCAGTCGTTTGCAGACGAAAAATCGATGCAACTCGTATCTACTTGATCGAGTTTGAGTTGCGGTTTCCAGCAACTGATATTGCTGCCCATCACGCCGCTTGGCATGACACGTGCCTTAGAGCATATGTGAGTGGACGCAGTAAACAGCCACTCCGGGCGAGGCCATTTATGACAGTCATCCTGGTATTAATGACGTTCGCAATCTTCCTGGTCATCGATTATGCTCGCAGTCACAAACAGCTCGTGAAACAACCTGCATTGCAGCCGGTCGTGCGCGAAGTTCCTTCGCATGTAGTTCCGGCGATGGTCGCCGGCTTTCAGGTTCCTGAGAACGTCCGTTATCACTCCGGTCACACCTGGGCGCTGAGCGAGAGCCGTGAGCTCGTGCGTGTCGGTCTCGACGATTTTGCATCCAAGCTTATCGGCAAGATCGAGAGCATCGCTCTTCCCCAGCGCGGCCGCTGGATTCGCCAGGGTCAGAAGATCTGGACCATCTTCCGCGATGGCAAGTCCGTCGACATGGTTTCCCCCATTGAAGGCACTGTGAGCGACATCAATGAAGCGGTTGTGAAGGACCCGAGCCTGGCCTTGAAGGATCCTTATGGCGAAGGCTGGGTCGTAACAGTCCAGGCTCCCGATTCGAAAATCAACTTCCGCAACCTGCTGGGCGGCGCGCTGGCTCGCATGTGGACCGAAGATTCGGCTCTGCGCCTGCGTAAGAGAATGCCCGTCGCCATGGCAGCCGCGTTGGCACAGGATGGCGGAGTCGCCGTCGACGACATCACCGCGCACCTCCCCAATGAAGACTGGGCCGCTCTGACGAAAGAGTTCTTCCTGTCTTAATCCGCGGACGAGGAGAGACCTCGCCACAACCTCCTGTGCATCGCCGCCCGAGAAGATCCGGGCGGCCTTTTATTTGCATGGTGAACGTAGCGACGACGCCTCTTGTTTGCGGGGTTACGTACGGACAGCCGCCTCGGCTGTCCGGCGGAGCCAAGCTCCGCAGCTGCTCCGGCCCATACTCTGACCTTTTCCTACTCTTCTGGCGTTTCTCTTGGGAGTAGTGTAATCGGATGGCTACTTGCCGATCGCGACTGCGAACGCAAAATAAGGAAACCCACGCAAACTGCCGAGCTCAACATGAGCACTCGCAGGTATTGCGCTGGCGGTGCGAGTCGGTCTCCGAACATCGTGCGCACCAATCCGGATGACGCGCTAATTGCACACAGCGCGAAGTATCCCCGCTCCGCCAGGCCTCGTGAGATGGTAACCAGCCACACGAGAATCGATGCCACAACGAAGTAAATAGCGATCAGGATCAAGTCACCTGTCACGCCGGATCGCCCCAATATCCCGAGCTTTGGTGACACAAAGCCGTGGATTGCGATCCCCAGAAACACGATCGAGTGAATCAGGGCGATGACTGCGCGCTTGCGATTGGTTAGAACCCCAAACTGACTCATAACTGAGATTCAGTCTGACCGAGGTCTCTCGCTTCACGCGTGATACGTCGCACGTGTTTTTGTGATCGCGATCACGCAGGCTGACTTGATCGTCTGGAAGTCGTCGTTGGCCAGTGATACCATCCCGGGCCATGATGAACCGAACCTTACCCCCGGCGATCTGTCTCTTCTTGCTTCTGTCCGTGAATGCCGCTGGCCAGTCCCCAAGTCCTGCACCCCATCCCATCGTGGTGCATGCAGCACGCCTGCTCGATATAAAGACCGGCAAACTGATCACGCCAGGAGAAGTTCTAATCCAGGGAGATCGAATTCTCGAAGTCGGAACCGCCGTGAAACATCCCACAGGCGCCGAAGTCATCGACCTGGGCGACCGCACCCTGATGCCCGGCCTGATCGATGCCCATATTCATCTCTTCCTTCATCCCGGTGCGGAAGATCTGCAGACCGTGCAGGAATCCGTCGCCGAACGCACCATCATGGCGACCCTCGCCGCGCGTGATGACTTGATGGCAGGCTTCACCGCCGAACGCGACATGGGAACCGAGGGCGCGGGTTCCGCCGATACAGCGGTTCGCAATGCCATCAACACAGGACGCATCCCCGGACCGCGCCTGCGTGTCAGCGGCAACGCCGTCAGCATTCTCGGCGGCCATGAGGACGCGATCGGCTACAACCCGGCCCAGCGCGTCCTGCCCAACGCCGACTACGCCAACACTTCCGATGAACTGGTCACAGTCATGCGGCAGCAATTCAAGGAAGGCGCCGACTTCACCAAGATCTACGAAACCGGAGCCGACTCGATTCACGACGGCAAGCTGTCAACGCCCTATCAATACACGGAACCGCAACTCGAAGCGGCCGTGAGGGAAGCGGCTCGCCTCGGCAAGCATGTCGCGGTTCACGCCACCGGTGAGCCCGGCGCTCTCTACGCCGCGCAAGCTGGTGTGGTTTCCATCGATCATGCCGACCAATT
>Ga0335070_10005081_pt1 | contig 15435 bp, 16 predicted proteins | sample Lox_Sample_13_FD_206722 | JGI IMG/M metagenome (GOLD analysis project Ga0335070, IMG submission 206722) | Soil microbial communities from Loxahatchee National Wildlife Refuge, Florida, United States - Lox_Sample_1.3 | ecosystem: Environmental > Terrestrial > Soil > Wetlands | place: USA... | reverse complement strand
TGCAGCACGGCGAAAGGCTTGCCGAAAAATGACGCATGCCGCGTCGGGAGCCGTTTTCCGGCGTTGGCGTTGAACGGCTATTCAGCCGTCGTGGTTCGCGCGTGCCTCCCGCACCTGCGAAGCCATTGCATGGGAGATCCACATGAGGCTCATCCTTGTCATAGCCGGTGCGCTGCTGCTCGCGGCGTGCACGGCGACCCGCGCACCACCACCCGCCGCCAACACCTACGCGACGGCACAGCCGTCGGCCGATGTGCGCGATGCGCAACAGCAACTGCAGAACGCGGGATTTTATAACGGCCCCGTCGATGGCGTGTGGGGACCCGAGACGCGTGCCGCCGTCGAGCGCTTCCAAAGAGCCGAGGGCGTCCCGGTAACGGTACAGCTCGACGATTCGACGCGTATCGCCATGCGCCGCGCCGGTGGTACGGCAGCCCTGCCGCTCAGCGACCCGACGGATGTTCGCGCGGTGCAGAACCGGCTGCGCCAGCTCGGCTATTACAACGGTCCCGCCGATGGTGTGTGGGGACGCGATACGCAGGCGGCGATGGAACGGTTCCAACGCGCCCGCGGCCTGCCGGTCGGACAGGCGAACCGCGCGACCGTGACCGCGATGGGCCTCGACTCCGCGGCATTTTCAACGCGAACCGCCGCTGCACCGGTCGTGGGTGAGCCGCTCGATCCTCCCGTGGTGCGCGGCATTCAGCGCCGACTGCGGCAGCTGGGCTATTATCGCGGGCCGGTGGACGGCACGTGGGGATCACGGACGCAGACCGCGCTTGCGAATTTCCAGCGCAGCCGCGGACTCGAGGCAACCGGCACGCTGAACCCGACGACGGTATCGGCGTTGGGCTTCGACCCGAACAATCTTTCCCGGAGCGTCGCGCAGGCGCCGGTGCGCTGAGCCGAACGAAAAAGCGCCGGCCCGCGGGCCGGCGCTTTCGCCGCTATCGCCCTCGACGGCGCGGGCCCAGGGCCCCGTTGCTCAAGGATTGAGCTCGTGCCAGGGCTCTTTCACGTTTTTGACGACGTCGAATTCCTTGTTGTACATGACGCCGTCTTCCTTCACGACGCGGCGGATGTATACGTTGTTGATGACCTCGCGCGTCTTCGGATCGATGGAGAGCTCGCCACGCGGGCTTTGCCATTTGTAGCCCTTGATCGCTTCGACGGCCTTCTTTCCGTCGCGCTTGCCGTCCGTCGCCTTGATCATCTGGAAGATCACGTCCATGCCGTCATACGCCGCCACTGAAGCCAGGCCCGGCAATTCGTTGTACTTCGCCTTGTACGCCGCGACGAACGCCCGGTTCGTCGGATTGCTCAGATAGGGCCCGTAGTGGATCGCGGTCACGACGCCGAGGGCCGCGTCGCCGATGGCGGGGAGGTCGACCTCCTGGGTCTCAGTCGTGGCATAAAGCTGGATGCCGGCCTTGTCGAGGCCGCGGTCGTGGAACGACTTCACCCAGCCGACCGACATCGGCCCCAGCGGCATGAAGGTGAAGACGCATTCCGGCGACATGTCGCGGGCGCGCTGGAGGTAGCTCGAGAAGTCCGTCGTATCGAGCGGAATCCGCACCTCGCCCGCCAGATTGCCGCCGCCGTCCGTGAACCCTTTCTTGTAGGCGTCGATCGCGTCCTGTCCGGGCGCGTAATCGGCGGCCGCGGTGACGCACCGCTTCTTGCCGTGCTCGGCCGCCCATTTCGCCAACGGATAGGCGACTTGCCACTGCGTGAAGCTGGGCCGCACGTAGAGCGGAGATTTCTTGGTGACGAACGACGTCCCCGAATTGAAGATCACGAACGGGATGTTCGCCTCGTCGATGAGATCGGCGACCGCGAGAACCGTCGGCGTGAACTCGAGCCCGCCGAGTACGGCCACCTGATCGCGGACGACGAGTTCCTGTGCGAGCTGCCGCGCCCGCGGCGGCTGGTTGCCGCCGACGTCACGATAGAGCACGGTCACTTTGTGGGGACCGGCCATTCCCTTGTGCTGGTCCATGTAGAGGTCTACGGCCTGGGTATATTCGTGTCCCCAGTTGGCGTAGGGGCCGGACGTCGTCACCAGAATCCCGACCTTCACGTCGGCGGCCAGGACGGCCGTGCTTGCGCACAGCGCCGCGGCCGCGATCGCACCTAGACTCAGTTTCATCGGATCCTCCCTGCAAATCGCGGCCGCGTCTTTGCGCGGACGGCGCGTGCCCGGACGATAGCAAGATCGCGGGCCAGGCGCCAAACCGGGAGGACTGAATCTGCCGCCCACTCCCTTCCCACCGGCGGGCCAACGACCGGGGTCCTTGCCCGGGTGCGAAGCCAATGACAGGATTGCCAAAACCGCCGCAGGCGGCAATGACCCGGCCATCCGGAGGGAGCGGAGCCATGTTCCTGCAAAACGCCTGGTACGTTGCGGCCTGGGACCGCGAGGTCGGGCGCACGCCGGTGGCGCGGACGATCCTGAACGAGCCCGTCGTTCTATATCGCAAAGCCGACGGCACGCCGGTCGCGCTCGAGGACCGCTGCTGTCATCGCCACCTGCCGCTCTCGAAAGGGACGATCGTCGACGACGACCTGCGCTGCGGCTATCACGGCCTGCGCTATGACGCCGGCGGCGTATGCGTGGAGATCCCCGGCCAATCGCTGATTCCGCTGGGGGCGCGCATCCGCTCGTACCCCGTTGTCGAAAAATGGAACTGGATCTGGATCTGGATGGGCGAGCCGGCGCGGGCCGACGTCGGCCTGATTCCGAACTGGTGGTGGTGCGGCCATGAGGACTGGGCCTTCGTCCGGCCCGACAGCCTCGCGATCGCCGGCAACTACCAGCTGATCAACGACAACGTCCTCGACGTGACGCATCTCGCCTATGTTCATGCGACCTCGATCGGCACATCGGCGATCACGGATTTTCCGGCCCACGTCGAACACGGGGATCGTTTCGTTCGCCTGACCCGCTTGGTTGCGGATCGTCCGCCGCCGCCGCTCTACCAGCGCGCCGGCGGGTTCACGGGCAACGTCGACCGCGCCCAGATCGTCGAGCACACGCCGCCCTGCTATACGATCAACTATGCGGGCTGCACTGCCGTCGGCAGCAGGCTGCCGCAAGCGCGGCGCGGCAGGAGCGTGGACGAGATCACGCGCAGCCCGTCGGCCAGTGGCTCGGACGGCGGCGACCGCAAGATCGACCTGATGGCGCTCAGCGCGCCGACACCAGAGACCGAGACGACGACGAACTACTATTTCGGCTTCGTACGGAATTTCGGTCTCGACGATCCGGCGATCGAGAAGATCCTGGCGGTGGATTTCGTCAACGTCTTCCGCGAAGACCTGGTCGTCCTCGAGGCCCAGCAGCGGATGATGTCGCTGAAGCCGGGCGCGCCGCAGATCGACATCCGGGTCGATGCCGCGCCGCTGGCGGCCCGCCGGATTCTCGCGGCGATGATGGCCGGCGAACGGCCGTCGCCGGCGGCGGCATTACGCTAGGCGCCGCGATGCATGTCATTCTCGTCAAATGGAAGATCAAGCCCGAGCACGTCGCCGCCTTCGAGCGAACGATGCGCGAGCACATTGCGGCGACGCGGCGCACCGAGCCGGGATGCCTGCAGTTCGATGTGGCGGTCGACAAGGACCAGCCGCGGACGTACCACCTGTTCGAAGTCTACGCCGATGATCAGGCACTCGCCGACCACGCGAAGTCGCCGACCCTCGCCGCCCTCCGCGAGAGCGGCCAAGAATGGGTCGAAGAGCGCAGCTATGCCACGGCGACGCTGTGGCCGCGGATACCGGGCTGACTGGATGCCGGTGCCAGGTACAAGCTTCGTGCGATTGGACGCGGCGGGCCGGTGATCAATCTTCCGACGATCCTCACGCTGCTCGTCGACGGCGTTTCCTATGGGCTGATCCTGTTCCTGATTTCCGCGGGCCTGACGATCACGCTCGGCGTCATGCGCGTGGTCAATCTTGCGCATTGTGCATTCGCCATGGCGGGCGGCTATTTCGCGCTCGGCTGCGTCCGCTACGCGGGATTGGACCTTCTGTCGGCGCTGGTGCTGGCGACCGCGCTGACGGTCGTTCTGGGAGCCCTCCTGGAGCGCACGGTCTATCGCTGGGTATACGCGACCAGTCAGCTCGGCCAGATCCTCATGACCATGGGGCTCGTGTTCGTGATGATCGCCAGCGCCAATCTTGCCTTCGGATCGTCGCTGCAGTCCTTGCCCGTGCCGGCGTGGCTGGCCGGCACGTGGGAGACGCCGGCGTTCACCCTCTCGGTCTATCGCGGCTTCCTTGTGTTGGTGAGCGTGGCGCTGGGTGTCGCGCTGTGGGCGCTGCTCGAGTTCACCGAATTCGGCGCCAAGCTGCGCGCCGCGGTCGACAACCCGCGGATGGCGCGGTGCGTCGGCATCAACGTGCCGCGCGTCTTTGCGATCACGTTCGCCGGCGGCTGCGGGCTGGCGGCGATCGGCGGCATTCTCGGCAACCAGATGCTGCCGCTCGAGCCCTGGTACGCGCTCAAATATCTCGTGCCGGTCCTGATCGTCGTCGCCGTGGGCGGCCTTGGCAGCCTCAAAGGCTCTTTCTACGCGGCGGTGATTCTCGGCCTCGTCGACACGTTCGGTCGCTATTACATCCCCGCCGGCGGGGCGTTCATCATCTATGTCGCTTCGGGCGTGGCCCTGCTGTGGCGCCCGGAAGGTCTGTTCGGGCGCGCATGACATGAACCGCCAGACAGTCCTGTCGTCATCGCCGCAAGCGGTCGTCGCCCGGGCGCTCACTCGCCATCGGTTTTCGTGGGTCGATCTCCTGCCGTGGGCTGTGATCGCGCTCGTGTACGTCGTGGCGGACACCTACGTTCCGCTCGGCACGCAGGTGATCATCATGATCATCTTCGCGCTGTCGCTCGACCTGGCGGTCGGCTATGGCGGCATCGACACGCTCGGCCATGCGGCGCTGTTCGGAGCAGGGGCCTATGGCGCGGGCTTGGTGGCGCTGAACCTCTCGACCGAACCGATCACCGGACTGCTTGCCGCGGGGGTGGCTGGTGCGGTCGTAGCACTGCTGACGGGGCCGCTCGTGCTGCGGACCCGCGGTGTCACGCAGGTGATGCTGACTCTCGCCGTCTCGACGGTACTTCTCGAGGTCTGCAATGCCTGGAAATCGGTCACCGGCGGTGCCGATGGCCTCGCAGGCTTCCGCATTGCGCCGTTGTTCGGCGCGTTCCGCTTCGATCTCGCCGGGCACACCGCCTATTGGTACAGCGCCGGCGTCATGGCCGTCGCTTTTCTGTTCTGCAAGGTGATCGTCAACTCGCCGTTCGGCCTGACCATCCGCGGCATCCGGGAGAATCCGGTCCGCATGCAGCTCCTCGGCGTGTCGGTCCGGCTCCGGTTGCTGATGCTCTACGCCATGTCCGGCGTGCTCGCCGGCTGGGCCGGCGGCTTGACCGCACAGGTCACGAAGGTCGTCGGCCTCGACACTCTATCGTTCGTGCTGTCCGGCAACGCGCTGGTCATGTTGATCCTCGGCGGCACCGGCTCCCTTTACGGGGCGATCCTGGGGGCGACGGTGTTCGTCGTCGTCTCGGATCGCGCCGCGGCCATCAATCCGTTTCACTGGCTGTTCGCCCTCGGCATCGTGCTCATCCTCGCCGTCCGCTATGCGCCGTCGGGCCTCGTGAGCCTGTTCGAGAAGGGTGCCGCGCGCGCATTCGGACGGAAGTCGGGCTGACTGATGCGCGAGGCACCGCTTCCCGCCCTGCAGGTCGAGGGAATCCGCAAGCAGTTCGGCGCCTTGCATGTGGCACGCGATGTCTCGCTGTCCTTGCCGCGCGGGGCTCGTCACGCCCTGATCGGCCCGAACGGCGCCGGCAAGACGACGCTCGTGCACCTGATCACCGGCCTTCTGCGGCCGTCGGCGGGCTCGATCCGGATCGACGGGCGCGACGTCACGAGCCTCGCGGCGGAGCAGCGCGTGACGCTCGGGCTCGCCCGCACATTTCAAATCAGCTCGCTGTTTCCTAGATTGACCGTCGCCGAGAACGTGGGCCTCGCGCTCGCGGCCCGCACCGGCATCGACATACGGCCATGGGGCAGCCTGCGTCGGCAGAGCGCGATCATCGACGAGGCGGCGTCTCTGCTGCAGTCGTTGACCTTGCTGGACCTCGCGCACAGGCCGGTCACGGACCTCGCTTACGGTCGCCGCCTGGTCGAGATCGCGCTGGCACTGGCGCTCAAGCCCAAGATCCTGCTGCTCGACGAGCCGGCCGCGGGCGTGGCTTCGGAGGATCGAGCCATGCTGCTCGATCTTCTCCTGCGTCTACCCGATGACATCGCCGTTCTGATCATCGAGCACGACATGAGCCTGGTGTTCCGGCTGGCGCAACGGATCAGCGTGCTGGTCGACGGCGCCATTCTCACCGAGGGCTCCGTGGCAGAGGTCCGTTCGGACCCGCGGGTCCGCGACGTCTATCTCGGGACGCGGGCACATGCCTGAACTGCTTCAGCTGACAGGTGTCACCGCCGGCTATGTCGACACCATCATCCTCGAGCGCGTGTCGTTGAGCGTCGGCGACCATGAAGCCGTGGCGCTGCTCGGCCGCAACGGCGTCGGCAAGTCGACCCTGTTGGCCACGATCATGGGCTTGACCGTACTGCAGGCCGGCGCCGTACGCGTCGCCGGGCGCGATGTCACCCGGATGGAGGTGCACGAGCGCGTGCCCTTGGGTCTCGGGTATGTGCCGCAGGAACGCGAAATCTTTCCGTCACTGACGGTGGATGAAAACCTCCGGGTGGCGACGCGCGCCGGCGAGTGGAGCCGCACGCGCATCTACGATCTGTTCCCGCGCCTCGCCGAGCGTCGCCGCAATTACGGCAACCAGCTCTCCGGCGGCGAGCAGCAGATGCTCGCGATCGGCAGGGCGCTCGTCGGCAATCCGAAACTACTGCTCCTCGACGAACCGTTCGAGGGCCTGGCGCCGGTGCTCGTCGATGTGCTCGTTTCGGCGCTGGTCCGGCTGCGCACGGAAAGCCGCATGGCGACAATCCTGGTCGAACAACACGTCGACATCGCGCTCGAGCTCACGCAGCGCGCCGTTGTGCTCGACAAAGGCCAGGTCGTGTGGGCGGGACCGAGTGCGGCGCTCGCCGCGGATCAGGGCCAGCTCGCCAGCTTGATCGGGCTGCAGGACGCCGCAGTCGGCACATAGAAGAACGGGACTTGGGGGCGGACGAGACGCACCAGATCAGGTCAGCATCAACGTGGTGCCGAGGCCGGCATCGCGCGCCCGCCTGAAGATCTCCCATCCCAGGGTCACGTCGACGCTGGCAACGCCGGTCGGGATCGCCATGATGCGGTCCCCGGGGCCGGAGCGCGCTGCCACCTTTCCGGCCACCACATCTTCGAGGGCCAGGTGTTTTTCTTTCGGCACACGCAGCGACGGGCGCGAGCGCGCGGCTGAGCGCGACAATGCCTCATAGTCGTCGGAGATCACCTTGTCGGCACGGAGATACGCCGCGTCGTCCCAGCAGCTCATGACGTCAAGCGGGATGACGACCGTGCCTGGCGACCACCAGGCCTCCTTCGCCGGCGGTGCCGCGGCCTTTGAGATCGAGGAGACCACGATATCCATGTCGCGCACGGCGTCCTCCACCCGGTCCACGGGCCGGAGGTCCCAGGCTCCCTCGTTCGCCATCCGGCGGCAGAACTCGATGCGCGAATCATGGCGTGCCGAGGCGACGCGCACCTGCCGCAGGCTCGGGAACACCGTCGATAGCATGCGCAGCGACCACGTGCCGAGTCCGCCACATCCGATCAAGCCGAGGCAGGTGGGATCCGGATTGGCCAGTCGCCGCGCCGCGGCCGCGGCGCAGGCGGTCGTGCGTGCATAGGTGATCCACAGGCCTTCCATGATCGCCACCGGCAGGCCGGTATCGGCGTCGTTGAGGATAATAATGCCCGTCGAATCCGGCAGGTCGCGCGCGAGATTGCCTGGATAATAGGAAATCCATTTCATGCCGAGCGCTCGCTCGCCCTGCACCCAGGCCGGCATGGCGTGGCAGAAACTTGCCGGAAAATCGGGGTGGACACCGATCTTCGTCGGGACCTCGGCCTGACCCGCCGCGGCGTGGCGATAGGTGCGTTCGATGATAGCAACGATCTCCGTCAACGGTGGTGCGACTGACGCGATCTGCTGTTCGTTGAGGACGGTTACGCCGATGCGTGCGGTCATCGCATCCCTACTTCAACATGAGACTCGGCAGCAGCATTGCCAGCGGCGGCACCGCGATGATCAGCGCCATGACCACGATGTGGCATAGGATAATCGGGACTGCCGCCATTGTGATCGCCGACATCGGGGTCGAAGGTGCTATGCCGCGCATCACGTAGAGGGTAATCCCGAAAGGCGGCGTGATCTGCGCCAGCTCGACGTTCATCAGCATCACGACGCAGAACCAGATCGGGTCGAACCCGAGCGCCTTGACCACCGGGATGAACACCGGGATCGTCATCATGATCAGCGGGATGCCACCGATCGGCCCACCAAGGACGAAGGTGACCGCGTGCATCATCACGATGACCCAGATCCCCGGGATGGTGAGCGCGCTTGCCCAGGCCACGAGGCTGCGGGTCGAACCGGTGTAGGCGAGGAGCTGGGTAAAGGCCTGAGCACCGGCGAGGATCACCAGCACCATGACTGAGATCCGCAAGGTCGAGTACAGCGCCTTCCGGATGACCAGGCGATTGAGCTGCCGGTAGCACGCGGCGAGGCCGAACGCGCCGGCGGTGCCGAGCGCCGACGCTTCGGTCGGCGTCGCGATGCCGAGGAAGACGGCGCCGATGACCAGGAACATGATGATGCCGAGCGGCAGCACGTATTTCGCGGTCAGCACCAGCTTCTCGCGCAGGGGGGTGTGCACCACGTCGTACGAGGGCGCGAGGCTCGGCTTCAGGGTGCAGGCGCCGACGATGTAGATGCAGAACGTCACCGCAAGAAGCAGTCCGGGCACGATGATCGCGATCAGCAGCTTGCCGACCGACACCGACGCGATGACGGCGAGGATGACGCCGAGCGCGCTCGCTGGCATCAGCACGGCGAGGCCGCCGCTGCCGAGCAGGGGACCGATGCTCATCATCGGCTTGTAGCCGCGTGCTTCCATCGACGGCGTCAGCGTGCTGCCCAGCATGGCGGTGCTGCTGATGCTGGCACCCGACAGCGTCGCGAGCAGGGTGCCGGCGGCAACGGCGAGCAGCGCGAGTCGTCCGGGCAATCGGCCCAGCCACTTGTCGAGCGTGTCGATCGCCCGCATGGCGATGCCGGAGCGGAACAGGATCTCTCCCATCAATATGAAAAGAGTAATCGGCAGAAGCACGAAGACCGCAAGACTGCCGTAGATGCTGTCGATCATCAGCTCGAGCCCCGCCTCGCCCATATAGGCGTACAGCAGCACGACGTTCACCGCGAAAAACGAGAACACCACCGGAATACCGAGCATGATGAGGATGAAGAAGCTCCCCATCAGCAGGAGGAATGCCCAATACCATTCCATGGTGGCCTAGAGTTCCTCTGTCACCGGCCGTGATGCCGCCTTGTCTTTGCGAGATTTGTGCACGTAAGCAACGATGTTGCGCACGATCTGGACGAACCACAGCAGACTGCCGATCGGGATGATGAGATACACCCAGTAGATCGGCACGTCCGGCAGCTTGAAGAAGTCATAGACGTTCGTCGTGTATTTGGCCCAGGTCACGCTTGCGCCATACCAGACCAAGAAGATGCAGACGAGCAGGCCGAGCCCCAGGCTCAGCCAGTCCGAGCAGATCTTCGCCCAGGGACCGAGTCCCTCGATCATGGAATCGTCGCGCGTGTGGCCGCCCTCGCGCTCGAGCCAGCCGGCACCGAGGAACGCGACGAAGACGAGACTCCACTCGTTCGACGCCGTGATCCACAGGAACGACATGTCTGCAAACTCACGCAGGAGAACGTCGGCGCAGACCGTCGCTACCTGGAACAGCAGCAGGGCGCAGGCAATCCAGGCGCACGCGTCGAGGAGGCGGTCGAACAACGCGCCGAGGCGGGACGTCCCCGCCGCCGGACCGCCCTTCGGGCTTTCTCCTACGCCCGCCACGGGATCACTGCCGCACGATCATCGACTTGATTCTGGCCATCTGGTCGGGGCTGATCTTGTCGGCGAGCGCGTTGAAGCGCGTGTCATTGGCCATGCGCCGCCACTTCTTCGCTTCCTCGGGGCTGAGGTGAGTGAAGATCATGCCGGCCTTCTCGAGCTTCGCCTGCTCGGCGGCCTTCATGTCCTCGACGATTTTGCCCATCTCCGCCTCTTCGGCGAGTTGGGCGTCCATCAAGATCTTCTGCTTCTCCGACCCGAGGCTCTGCCATTTGCGGAGGTTCATGTACGTCGCGGTCGTATGCGAGATCCAGAAGCCGTCGCCGAGGGCATACTTGGTCACGTCCTGGAGGCCCATGTCGTAGACGAACAGCGGATATGGGGCCGCGCGCACGACGCCGCGCTCGAGCCCGGTATAAATCTCCGAGATCTGCATGCCGATCGGCACCGCGCCGACCATCTTGAACAAGGGGTCGTAGCCCGAATGCGAGCGGATCTTCATGCCCCTGAAGTCGTCGAGCTTATGGATCGGGTCTTTGGAAAAGATGAAAAAGCCCGAATTGGTCGAGGTGCGGCCGATAACCTTGATGTTGATCTTCTTGTGCGCCTCGTCCAGCAGGTCGAGATAACCGACCTTGCGCTCTTCCGCCGGCGTGATGTCAGAGAGACCCGTGGTGTCGGACTCGGGCACGAGCGGCGCCTGCACGCCGAAGGTCATGACGATGTCCGCGATCCCCTTGCTGACGGCATTCACCTGGTCGGGCACCGGCACGACCTCGGGCCCGCCGATGAGGTCGACCTTGACCTGACCCTTGCCGGCCGCGTTCACACGGTCCATCCACTTCTTGAAGATGACCATGCTGTCTTCGACTTTGTTTGGCGGTGCGTAGGTGATGGCACGCAGCACCGTCTCTTCTGCGGCTGCGGGACGGGCGGTCGCGAGTACTGCCAGGCAGAGTGCGGCTGTGACGGCCGAACCGATCTTCATGACGACGCTCCTCCCTGTTTTTATTGGACGACGTGCAGCGGCCAGTCCGGATGCTTCGAGTAGATCTCGTAACCGGACGCTGTGATGACGATATGCTCTTCCGGATTCAACAGGCCCTCGACCGTCTCGATCTTGGGCTCGGGCGTGATGATCATCCCAGGCTCCAGCAACCGGTGGTCGAACGGTGACAATGACGGGGGCTCGTTCTCGAGCCCGATGCCGTGGCCGATACGTTTGGCCGGATGATTCGAGTAGTTGGTCCAGTTCGTCTTCGCCAAAAGCGACTGGGAGTACTCGAAGATCTCGGCCATCGAGACGCCGGGCTTCATTCGGTCCATGACCTTGAACAGGATGTCCCACATGCCGTCATGCTCGGCCTGCTGGCGCTCCGAAGGCGGGCCGAAAACGCAGCGGCGCGTGAAGTCCATCCGATAGCCCATGAACGAGCAGCCGCCGTCGAGATACAGGATGTCGCCCTTTTGGAATGTGCCGCCCTGTCCGGTCGCGCCGAGGGCGGTCGGCGGCTCGGAATCGAGGTCTGCGCCCTCCTCGAGGTAGTACTGCAGGATCCGGCGCTGGATTTCGCGGGCGGCGATGCCGGGCTTGAGCTCCGCAATGGCGCGCTTCCAGGCGCGACCGCCGATCTCGCATGCATTGCGCGAGCACGCCTGTTCCCACTTCGACTTGATGACCCGGCAGCCCCAGATGATCGGGCTCGAATCCACGAACGTCGCCTTCGGGAAGGTCTTCTGGAGCAGGAGAAAGTCGTTGAGCGGCATGGCAAGCCGGCAGCCGTCGCCCATCTCGATCGCGAGACGCGCATCGCCGAGCCGGCGGTCCTTGAGTGCACCGATGATTCCCCAATCCACCGGCTCCTCGTGGGTCATCGGCGCCTCGGGGTAGATGCGCTTGTCCTGGACCCACGACGGGAACGGCCGGTGATAGAGGCGCGCGAACATCTCGGGGCCGCTCCAGGTGACCAGCACCGGCTCGCCGTCGAGCGGCAGGACGAGCGCGCTCGGGCGGCCCTTCTGCCAGGTCGGGATCTTCATGCCCGCGAAGTAGTAGATGCTGACCGGGTCGGTGACGATCAGGCCATCGACCTTCTGCTCGCGCATCAGCTTGCGTGCCTTGGCCACGCGATCGACGTATTCCTGCTGCGGAACGACCTGCGGGACTGCCGCCATTTTTCACCTCCCCACTCGAGCCAACGCCGGCGTCCGCACCGGCGTCAGCCAGTGATTGAACGCCGCGTTCTTACCGCGGACGGTGTCGAAAAAGATGCTTTGCAGGCGCTTGGTGATCTGTCCCGGCTTGCCATCGGCGATCTTGCGGTCGTCGACTTCAACCACCGGCGTTACCTCGGCACCCGTGCCGACGAAGAACACCTCATCTGCGACGTAAACTGAATCGCGCGAGAAGAACTCCTCGCGCACATCGAGACCGTTCTTGTGCGCGAGTTGAATGATCGAATCGCGCGTGATGCCGTCGAGGATGTACGTGAGCGGGGGCGTGATCAGCTTGCCATCACGGACAATGAAGATGTTCTCGACCGAGCCCTCGGCCACGTGGCCCTCGGCATCGAGCAACAACGCCTCATCGTAGCCCTGGCGCAGCGCCTCGGTGCGCGTCATCTGGAACAACATGTAATTGCCGCCGGCTTTCGCCTTCGTCATGGCGGCGTTGATGTGGTGGCGGGTATGCGACGACGTCTTGATGCGGATGCCGTTGGCGAGCTTGCCGTCGCCGAGATACTCGCCCCAGAACCATACCGCTATGCCGACGTTCACCTTGCAGTGGCGGTAGTCGAGGCCCATGCCGCCATAGCCGATGTAGCCGACCGGCCGGATGTAGCATTCCTGGTAGTCGTTGGCGGCAATGGTCTCGCAGCAGGCGTCGATGATCTGACGCTGCGTGAACGGGAGATCGAGGCCGATAATCTTGGCCGACTTGAACATCCGGTCGATATGGGTATCGAGCCTGAACACCGCGGTGCCGGCCGCCGTGTTGTAAGCGCGGATACCCTCAAACACCGAGAACCCGTACTGAAAGCTGTTGCTGACGAAATGAAGCGTGGCATCCGCCCAGTCGACCAGGTGGCCGTCCATCCAGATCTTCTTGCCTTGTTCGACGTGGCCCATGTGACCCTCCGCGCCGCCCTCAGGATGCGAGCCGTTGCCGCGGCGCGGCCTGGACGGCCTGGCGGCGCACGATCGCCTCGCCGTCCAGGATGACCCATTTGAGGCGCGTCTTGTCCTGCACGATCTTGATGTCAGCGAGCGGATCGCCGTCGAAGATCACGATATCGGCGAGCTTGCCCGGTTCGATCGTGCCGATGAGATGGTCGAGCTTCAGCAGCCGAGCGCTGTAGAGCGTCGATACCATGATCGCCTCCATCGCCGGCAGGCCCATTTCGACGAGGTAGACGAGTTCGTCGAGATTGTTGCCGTGCCGCGTCATCGGCACGCCGGTGTCCGTCCCCATAGCGAGCTTCACGCCCATCTTCCAGGCGCGCTGAAAGGATTTGACGTGGCTCTCCATGCCTTGCTCGGCCTTGCGGACAACGTCGGGCTTGATGCCGACCTTGACGCCGTGCGTCACGACATTGCGCACCGCCGTCGACGTCGCCACGAGATAGGTGCCGGCCTTGATCATCATCTCGGCCGCCTCTTCGTCCATCAGATAGCCGTGCTCGACGGAATCAATCCCGGCCTGGACCGCGTTCTTGACGCCTTGGGCGCCGTGCGCGTGGGCCGCTGTGATACGGCCGGCCTTGTGCGCCTCTTCGATGCCCGCCCGCATCTCCTCGGCCGTAAGCTGCGCGACCCCGATCTCGGTACCGGGCGTCAGGATGCCGCCCGTGGCGATGAACTTGACGTTGTCGGCTCCGGCGCGCAGCTGCAGCCGCGCCGCCTTGCGCACCTCGTCCGGGCCGTCCGCCTCGAGCATCACGTCCCAGCCATGGCCGCCGGTCATGCAGATCGGGATGCCGGAAAGGACGAGCCGGGGCGTCTTGACCAGTCCCTCGGCCACCGCCTTGCGCAGCGCGAAATCGACATGACCGGTACAGCCGCAATCGCGGATCGTGGTGATGCCGGCCTCGAGCGCCTTGAGCGCGTTGGCGGCGCAGCGAAGCGCCACCAGCCCGATGCTATCGGCGTGGACCTGCGCTCGCGGATCGGGATTGCCGTCGGAGCGGAGATGGACGTGGCAGTCGATGAATCCGGGCAACAGCGCCATGCCCCGGACGTCGACGCGCTCGAATCCGTCATAAGCACCCGCTGCCGCACCGCGGTGGACCTGAAGGATCTTCTTGCCGTCGACGGCGACCGCACCAGTGAAGACCTCGCCCTTACCGTCGATCACGCGGGCGTTTTCGAACAAGGCCTTCATCGTGTCCTCCCTGCGCGCCGCGGCGCGCTATTTGATCGGTGAGAAGTGCAGGTTCCTGAACATTTGCTTCAAGGTGCGCGTGAAGATCTCGAGATCGTTGGCCGACACGCCGCGAATGGCCCAGTCGTACTGCGCCGCGGCGACCGGCAGGATATCGCGGAATACGCGCCGCCCTTCGGCGGTGAGGCGGACATCGATCATGCGCCGGTCCGTGCGCGCCACCGTCAAGCGCACGAGCCCCTGCTTCTGCATGCGCCGGACCAGGCGGCTCAAGGTCGACTGCTCTATGATCGCGAGGTGCGCCAGCTCGCCGAGCGTCGCCCGCTCGCGCGCGATCAGCGCGAACAAGATACGCCACACATTGGGCGTGTATTTCAGCGGCTTCAGGGCTTTCCGGAGGCTTTCGGACAAGCGTTCCGAAACGTGCCGGAGAAAGTAAGGGACGAACTCGTCTGCCCGAAAATTCGGGTCGGCGCTGTGCGCGGTTTGTTTGCGAACGTGAGCTTCCACGTTCCCTCCCGCCGGGGAGTATTGCACGGTTCTATGCAAATGCAATTGATTTTGCATGGCTCGCGGCAAAGCCGCATGGTGTCGGCCATTTCCGCTTGCGGGACGAAACATGATCCAGGTCGACGCGCACGAACGCGCGCCGCTCGGCATCGCCTATGTGCCGCAGGAGCGCGAGATCTGTCCGTCGCTGACCGTGGACGAAAACCTGCGCGTGGCGACGCGCGCCGGCGAATGGACGCGCGGCCGCGTCTGCGACCTGTTCCCGCGCGTGGCCGCCGCCGCAACTACGGCAATCAGCTGTTCGGGGGCGAGCAGCAGATGCTCGCGATCGGCTGCACCCTTGTCGGCAATCCGAAACTACTGCTCCTCGACGAACCGTTCGAGGGCCTGGCGCCGGTGCTCGTCGATGTGCTCGTTTCGGCCCTGGTCCGGCTG
>Ga0335070_10005080_pt1 | contig 15436 bp, 10 predicted proteins | sample Lox_Sample_13_FD_206722 | JGI IMG/M metagenome (GOLD analysis project Ga0335070, IMG submission 206722) | Soil microbial communities from Loxahatchee National Wildlife Refuge, Florida, United States - Lox_Sample_1.3 | ecosystem: Environmental > Terrestrial > Soil > Wetlands | place: USA... | reverse complement strand
CCCGTCTACACGGGCAGCTGCGCCTGGCTCGCCTACTGTCTGGCCCTCACCGGCGAGTTCGACCGTGCCCTCGCCTACGGCGACCCCGCGGTGCGGTCGCGGGAGACGAGCCCCATCGACGAGGCCATGCTGGCGAGCTTCTTCCCCAGCCTGCAGGCCATCCGGGGAGAGTTCGAGGAGGCCCTGAAGCTCTGCGAGCGGGCCGTCGAGATCTGCCAGTCGCGGAGCGTGCCCGTCTGGCTCGCTCAGTCCCAGTCGCTGCGCGGCCTCGTGCTCGCGTGGCTCGGCCGCACCGACGAGGCCCTGGCCGACCTCGAGCGCGGCACGCGGCTCTACGAGCAGTTCGGCATCGAGAGCCATCGCGGGATGTTCCATCTCCGCTGGGCGGAAGGATTGTCGCTCGCCGGCCGGACGGCCGAGGCGCGAGAGGTGGCGGAGCGGGCCCTCGCCTTTGCCACGAGGAACGGCGAGAAGGGCAACCAGGCGCTCGCGCGGCTCGTGCGGGCCAATGCCGTGAGCGCGGGCGGCGATCCGCGCGAGGCGATGGTTCTGCTCGACGAGGCCCTCCAGGCCTGCCTCTCGCTCGGCATGCGTCCGGCAGCCTCCCGCGCCCATCTGGCGCTGGCAAGGCTTCACCGTGAGGCAGGCGCGGCCGCGGAGGCCCGGCGGCATCTCGACACAGCCGTGGAGATGTTCGTCCGGATGGGCACGACCTACTGGATCGACCGCGCGGAAGCTGAACGGCGCGAGCTTCCGCCCGGGCGAACGGGCTGACGAGCATTTCCCGCCGTGGTACGATCCGGCGAGCGTGATCCCATCGCCCGCGTCCGCGGGCCCATGGAGGCAACGATGCCAGTGATCAAGGTGAAGGATCTCGTGTATGGCCGTCTTCGCGCCCCCGACCTCGACACGCAGGAAGAGTTTCTCACGCACTTCGGGATGATCCGGGCCGCCCGCACGCCGACCGCGCTCTACATGCGCGGGACGGATCCGAGCCATCATCTCCACATCACCGAGAAGAGCGACCGCCCGGGCTTCGTGGGATTCGCCTACGCCGCCGCCAGCGAGGAGGATCTCGACCGCGTGGCGAAGGTGCCGGGAGCCTCCGCCGTGGAGCCGATCGACGAGCCGGGCGGCGGCAAGCGGGTGCGCCTGAAGGAGCCGAACGGCTATCAGGTCGAGGTGGTGTACGGCATCGAGCCGCTCTCCGCCATTCCCGTGGCACGGCAGCACATGAACACCGGCAACGAGCCGCTGCGCCGCGCCGGCGAGCTGATGCGGCTCCGGAAGTCCCCGGCTCCGATCAAGCGGATCGGCCATGGCGTCCTCGGCACGCCAAAGGTGCGCGAGACCGTCCAGTGGTTCCGCGACACCCTCGGCTTCATCTGCTCGGACGACGTGTATGCGGGCGAGAAGGACAACCTCATCGGCTCGTTCAACCGCTGCGATCGCGGCGACGAGTACGTCGACCACCACACGCTCTTCTGCGTCAGGAACGAGCGGGCCGGGCTCAACCACATGTCGTTCGAGGTCCCGGACGTGGACGCCGTCTTCATGGACCATCAGTACCTGATGCGGCTCGGCAAGTACGAGCACCTGTGGGGCGTGGGCCGGCATCTCCTGGGGAGCCAGGTCTACGACTACTGGAGCGATCCGTGGGGCCGCGTGCACGAGCGGTGGGCGGATACCGATCGGCTCAACGCGAAAACGCCCGGCAATCTCCTGTCCGCGGAGGAGGGGCTCGTCAGCCAGTGGGGCGAGAACCCGCCGGAGAGGTTCATCCGGCACGTGAGCCAGTAGACAGGGGGGGTGCTACGCCTTCGCTCGCCCTTGCCCCGTGGGCTCGCGCTTCGGCTGCCAGGGCCAGCGTGCCTCGATCTCGAGCAGCAGCGACCAGCTGAGAAACGTGCGGATCACGACCAGCAAGGCGAGGACGCTGGCATTGGCGAGAGTGGGCTCGAGCGCCACCGTGCGGATCACGTCGCCGGCGATCAGGATTTCCAGGCCCAGGAGGAGTCCGCGGCCGAGCCGCACCTTGTAACGGTCGTAGGCCTCGCCGAAGGGTTCGCGCAGGGCGCCCTCGAGGAGATAGTTGACGCTCGCGACGACGACCGCCACCACGATGATGACCACGGCGAGCAGCTCGACGAGGAGCGAGATGGGCTCGATCCAGCCGCGGGACGCTTCGATGAGGGCGACCATCGTGCGCCGATCGTGTCAGAGCGGGCCGCCGAGGTCAACCTCGCGGATCGCGAAGGTCGCGCTTGCCACAGCGTGCTCGTGAGGCTAGGCTCCACCAATCATCCCGGAACCCCACCACGCTCGGGAGGAGCACGATGGCGCGCACGGCAATTCAACCAGCGGATATGGCCGATCCCCGGCCCCGCTACACCCACGGCTGGCGTGTCGGGAACATGGTGTACGTGGCCGGGCAGCTGGCGCTCGACAAGGACGGCAAGCTCGTCGGGCCGAACGACATCGCCGCGCAGACCCGGCGCGTCCTCGAGAACATGCGCCGCGTGCTGGAGACCGGCGGGGCCAAGATGCAGGACGTGGTGAAGGTCACCGTCTTCGTCACGGACATTCGCTTCCGCGAAGGCTACGGCGAGGTGCGCCAGCAGTTCTTCCCCGCCAACCCGCCGGCGAGCACGCTCGTGCAGGTGGCCTGCCTCGCGATCCCGGGCGCGCTGATCGAGATCGAAGCCGTCGCAATCGTCGACTGATCCCGCGTCGTCTACTCCAGGACCTCGTTGGCGCGCAGGCGGAGCGACGGTGGCAGCGTGAGGCCGAGGGCCCGGGCCGTCCTGAGGTTGATCGCGAGCTCGAAGGTGGTCGGCCGCTCGATGGGCAGATCGGCCGCCTTGGCGCCTTTCAGGATCTTGTCCACGTAGACGGCCGAGCGCCGCGCCATCGCCACCAGGCTCGGGCCGTACGAGAGAAGCGCGCCGGAGCGGGTGAACTCCGACAGATCGCACACGAGCGGCAGCCGATGCTTCGCCGCATGGTCGGCGATCACCTTGCCCGCGATGTTGGACGTCACCGGATCGGTGAGCACCAGCACCGCCTGCACGTGCGCCTCGCTCATGAGCTTGAAGGTGGCCTCGAAATCGGGAACCTTCCGGACCTCGAAGGACTGCAGGGTGACCTTGAGAATCGCCGCCGCCTCCTGGGCCGCCTGGAGATCCGCGGGGCCGCCGGGGTTGTCGGGGTTCCAGAGCACGGCAACACGAGACGCCGTCGGCACGGCCTCCTTCAGGAGCTCCATCCGCTTCCCGGCGAGCTCGCTCGAGAGAAACGTCATGCCGGTGACGTTGCCGCCAGGTCGAGCGAGACTCGCCGCAAGCCCGGCCTTGACAGGATCGCCCGCCGCGACCATCACGATCGGGATCGTGCTGGTCGCGCGCCGGGCCGCATGGATCGCGGGGTCGCCGGCCGCGATGATGACGTCCATCCTTCGATCGACGAGGTCTGCGGCCAGCGCGTCGACGGCACCCGGCTTCCGTTCGCCGAGGCGAACCTCCGCGACAAAATCTCTCCCTTCGACGTAGCCGAGCTCCGCCATGGCCCGGCGGCCCGCCTCGATGTAGGGCGTGGCGAAGGCCGTGTCGCCTCCCCACAGCACGCCGATCCGAGCTGGCGTCGCCCGCGGCTGGGCGGTGGCAGGCAATGGAACCGCGCTCAGAGCCACCGCGAGCAGAATGGTGAATACCGTGGGCCCCATCTTGACCTCCGAATCGCACGGGTTGGTGTGATGGCTCCGGCGCGTCCTGCCGGCCGATGCCGGGCTGTCTGAGCGGCAGCATAGGGGATTGCCGCAAAGCTCCGCAAGCTGACACGGCTTGCCTGTGCTGGCCCGCGGAGCTAGGCTACGCGCATGATCTCGACGCTCCTCCAGGAGGCCCAGGAGCTCCAGCCCGACGTGGTCCGGCTGCGCCGGGTCATCCACAGCCACCCCGAGCTCGGACTCCACCTGCCCCACACGCAGGCCGCCGTCATCCAGGCGCTCGAGGGACTGGGCCTATCGGTCCGCAAGGGAGATCGTCTCACCTCGGTGGTGGCGACGCTCGACGGCGCCCGTCCGGGCCCGTCGATTCTCCTGCGCGCGGACATGGATGCCCTTCCCGTGCGGGAGGAGACGGGCCTCGACTTCGCCTCGCGGAACGAGGGCGTCATGCACGCCTGCGGCCACGATGCCCACGTCGCCATGCTCGTGGGTGCGGCGCGCCTGCTGGTACGGCATCGCGATCAGCTCGCGGGCCGCGTCGTCTTCATGTTCCAGCCGGGTGAAGAGGGATATCACGGCGCCCGCTTCATGCTGGAGGAAGGCTTCGGCATCGAAGGCGGCGCGCCGGCCGCAGCCTTTGCCCTGCACGGCGGCTCCCGGAACCGGGCCGGCGTGGTCGCCACGCGGCCGGGCCCCATCCTCGCCTCCGGCGACACCATCGAGGCGGTCATACACGGGCGCGGCGGACATGCCTCGGCGCCGCACGACTGCCTCGATCCCATCCCGGTGGCGTGCGAGATCGTGCAGGCGCTCCAGACCTTCGTGACCCGCCGCGTGGACGCCTTCGATCCGGCGGTGATCACCATCGCCAAGATCGAGGCGGGCAGCACGCGCAACGTGATCCCCGAGACGGCGCACCTGCTCGGGACGATCCGTACCGTGTCCGAGCGCACCCGCGAGCGCGTGCTCGAGGGTGTCGAGCGTCTCGTCAAGGGCCTGGCGGCCGCCCACGGCGCCGAGGCCCAGGTCAAGCTGATCCGCGGCTATCCCGTCACCGTCAACGACGAGGGCATGACGGGCTTCTTCACCCGCGTCGCGGCCGAATTGCTCGGCGAGGATCGTGTGCGCCTCATGCCCACGCCGATGATGGGGAGCGAGGACTTCTCGTACGTGCTGCGGCAGATCCCGGGCACGCTGATGTTCCTGGGCACGCGGCCCGACGGCGATGGCGCGCCGATCCCCAACCACTCGAACCGCATGGTGGTGAACGAAGCGGCCATGCCCACGGGCGTCGCGCTCCACGCGGCGGTGGCGCTACGGTTCCTCGACGGCAGCCACGGCGTCCGCCCGGCCCCAACCGGCGAGCCCCAGCAGGCAGCGCGCGCCCGCTGAGAGCTATCGGATCATGGCAGAAGCGCCCCGGGTCCCGGCGCGTTGACCAGGTCCTTGGCCGTCCACCCGTCGAGGTCGTACTCCGCCATGCACGTCTCCGCGAACTCTTTCCAGCGATCGTACTGGCCCGAGCCGAGGGCGCCGAACAGCGCGTAGCGACGGATCTCCTCGTGGCTGCCCGAGTAGTTGATCTCGTAGAGCTCGTGGCGGCCGCCGAACTCGGTCCCGATGGCATCCCACAGGAGCTTCATGAGCTTCACGCGCTCGACCGCGTCCACGCCGCCCGAGCCGCGGAGGTAGAGGTCGAGGTAACTCCGAAGGTCCGCCGACTTGAAGTCCCGCGCGTGCGAGTTGAGGTAGATGAGCCCGCTCGCCACCGTCTTCTCGATGAGGTTCTTCACCTGCACGTACGCCTCGGGGGCCAGCACCTGGTACGCGGCAGCCGGCTCCATGCCGGGCAGGATGCAGCCGCCCGTCCACGGGTCGGCCGTCTTGGCCATCGCGTCGGACAGTCCCCAGATCATGTTGCGCCACGCGATGACCTCGCCGATGTTCGCCTCCACGCCCCGGAACGACCGCGACCCCGTGATCTCCGTGGCCTTGATGAGCAGGCCCGTGATGAAGTCGAGCTTGACGGCCAGGCGCGTGCAGCCGTGGATGAGGGCACGAGGGAGGAACCCGGTGCGCGGGAAGAAGTTGTTGGCCTTTTCCACGTCCGCGTACACGAACACGTCTTCCCAGGGCACGAAGACGTTGTCCATCACGAAGATGGCGTCGTTCTCGTCGAGCCGGCTGGACAGGGGATAGTCGAACGGGCTGCCGAGCATGGCCGCGCGCATCTCGTTCGAGACGCGGCAGATGAGCTTCACGCCCTTGGCATTGGTGGGCACCATGAAAACGATCGCGAAGTTCTTGCCCTGGACGGGAATGAGCCCGTGATGCGCCACGAACGTGAAGTGCGTGAGCGCGGAGCCCGTGGCCACGACCTTGGCGCCCGTGACGTGGATGCCGGCGTCGGTCTCCTTGACGACGCGGGCACAGATGTCGGCGGGGCCGCCGGGCGCGCCGGGAGCCAGGTTGCGGTCCACCGGCGGATGGATGATGGCGTGGTTGATGAACGGCACCCGCTCCTGCGAGTAGCGGTACCAGCGGCGGGCGTTGTCCTGATAGGGCGCGTAGAACTCCGCGTTGGCGCCCAGCGTGCCCAGGAAGGCGGCCTTGTAGTCCGGCGATCGCCCGAGCCAGCCGTAGGTGAGGCGCGCCCACGCCGCGATGGCGTCACGGCCGGCGATCTGCTCCTCCACCGTGGTCGGGGCGCGGAAGTACCGGTGCGTGAACCCGCCCCACTCCGTGGACTCGGTCAGGACGTGCGCACCCCGCTGGTGGTCGTCGTGGAGCGCATCGTAGAGGCGCGCAAGCATCCGCGCGCAGTTCTGGAACGCCGGATGTGCGGTGATGTTCTTCACGCGCTCGCCGTAGATCCAGACCTCGCGGCCGTCGTCGAGGCTTGCGAGGAACTCCTTGCCCGTGTACGGGAGGGCTGCCTTCTGTGCACCACCCGTCATGGTCATCTCCTTATCGGAAGGTCCAGCCCCATAGCCCCCTCACCCTGCCCGCTCCCCCGGTGGGGAGAGGGAAAAAGGAGGGCTCCGCCGGCTCCTACACCGTCATCCCTGCTCCGCCGTCGAAGTTGATGGACGCGCCCGTGATGTAGGTGGCCCGCTCCGACACGAGGAAGGCGAAGAGATCCGCGAACTCCGTGGCGTGCGCGACGCGACCGAGCGGCACGCGCAGCTTGGCCAGCTCCGCGTAGTGCGCCTCGAGGTCGCCCTTGGCCCGCCGGGCAATCTGGGCGCTCCGCACCAGCCCGATGCAGATGGTGTTCACGCGGATGTTGTCGGCCGCGTACTCGTTCGCGAGCGACTTCGTGAGGTTGAGGCCGGCCGCGCGCGTGACCGTGGTGGGCAGCGAGCGCGCCGCCGGCGTCTTGCCGCCCACGGTGGTGATGTTGACGATGCGCCCGCCGCCGCGCTGCTTCATGTGGGGGATCACGAGCCGCGTCATCCGCACGGCGCCCATGACCTTGAGCTCCCAGTCCGACTGCCAGGCCTCGTCGTCCACCTTCTCGAAGCCCGCCGCGGCCGAGGTGCCGGCGTTGTTCAGGAGGATGTCCACGCCGCCCCACTGCGCGACCACGGCGTTGACCAGCCCCTCGCAGTCCGCGGCCCGGCTCACATCCGCCACGTGGCCCAGGATCTGGCCGCCGCCCGCCTTGCGAATCTCGTCCACGGCCTGATCCAGCTTCTCCTTGCGGCGGGCGCAGATGGCCACCCGCGCCCCCTCGACGGCGAGCTTCTCGGCGGCGGCGCGTCCGAGTCCCTCGCTCCCGCCGGTGATGATGGCGACTTTGTTGGTCAGGCCGAGATCGAGCATGAATGGATCCTCCTCGCGGGGTGAATGGTCGGCGCGGGTGCGCCCGGGCCCGCATCCTAGCACTTCGCACGGGAGCGGGGCCCGGGAACCCTCGGGAGCCCGGCCCACGTCATTCACACTCCTTTACGGTTCGCACATACGCCGTTCACACGCCGCGGCCATCCTCTGTTCTGGAATCGGGCGATCGGTAGGGCGCGAGGGCGCGCCCCGGAGGGATCGGCGATGCCTACGACCGTCAGGGGCCGGCTCCTCGCCGGCGTCATCGTTGTATGCCTGGTCATCACGGGCGGCGGCTACCTCTACGCGCGGGCGCTTGCCGGCCGCCAGACTTATCGCACGGCGCCCGTCACGCGCGGCCCGCTGGTCGCGGCGGTCTCGGCGACGGGCACGCTCAACGCCGTGATCACCGTGCAGGTGGGCTCCCAGGTGTCCGGGCAGATCAAGGAGCTCTTCGTCGACTTCAACTCGGCCGTGACCAAGGGCCAGGTCATCGCGCGGATCAACCCGGACCTCTTCGAGGCGCAGGTCAGCCAGGCCAAGGCGCAGCTCGACGCGGCGCAGGCCATGGTGCTGAACCAGCAGGCGGTCATCGAGAAGACCCACGCCGATCTCGAGAACGCGCGCGCCGCTCTCGCCTCCGCCCATGCCCAGACCCTCAAGTCCCAAGTGGCGGTGGTGGACGGCAAGCGCAACTTCGGGCGCCAGCACGACCTTCGCTCGCGCGATCTCATCGCCCAGGCGGACGAGGATGCCGCCCAGGTGCAGTACGACTCCGCCGTGGCCCAGTACGACTCGAGCGCGGCCCAGGAGCGCGCCGCCGGGGCGGCGCTCCGCTCCGCGGAGGGACAGATCAAGGTCGCCGACACGCTGCTCAAGAATCTCCAGGCCCAGGTCGACCAGAACACCGCCAATCTCGCCCAGGCGCGGCTCAGCCTCGGGTACACCGTCATCAAGGCGCCCGTGGACGGCGTCGTGGTCGCCCGCAACGTCGACGTGGGCCAGACCGTCGCCGCGAGCCTCCAGGCCCCCGTGCTCTTCGTCATCGCGCAGGACCTCAGCAAGATGCAGGTGGACACGAACGTGGACGAGGCGGACGTGGGGCGCACGCAGGTCGGCCAGCAGGCCACCTTCACGGTGGACGCCTTTCCGGGCCGGACCTTCTCGGGCACGATCACCCAGGTGCGCAAGGCCGCCCAGATCCTCCAGAACGTCGTCACCTACGACGTCGTGGTGTCCGCGGACAATCCCGATCTCAAGCTCCTCCCCGGCATGACCGCGAACATCAAGGTCGTCACCGACCAGCGGGACAGCGTGCTGCAGGTTCCCAACGCCGCGCTCCGCTTCCGGCCGCCGGGCGCGGACGCCGAGACGTCGAGGAGCTCCCCCGAAGCTCAGCGGAGCCAGGCGGCAAGAGCTGACGGCAGGCCGGGTGGCGATCGGCGGGCACAGTCCCAGGAAGGCAATCGCTCAGGCGGCGAGGGCGGGTCCCGGCGCGGGCCTGGCCAGGCTGGACGCGTCTGGGTGGTCGGTGAGGACGGCAAGCCGCATCCCATCCCTGTCCAGATCGGGATCAGCGACGGGTCACGCTCGGAGGTGCTCGCAGGCGCCCTCAACGAGCAGACCCAGGTCATCGTCGGCGCGGGCGGAGCCGCCGAGAAGACCAGGGGCACGGGCAGCGAGCCGCGCCTGCGCCTCTAGCCGGATGCAAAAAAATGGCCGAAGATCTCTTCGACGCGCTTGCGGGTCCCTTGGCTCACCGCGTAGCCGGCGTGGCGCGTGGTGCGCGCATCGATCGCACTCGCCCGGTCCGCGGTGTTCTGGGCCACCTGCGGCGTTACCTGGCGCAGCCGGAGGGCCTCGACGAAGTCCCGCGTGTCATAGCCCTTGTCGGCGCCCACCGTGATCCGTCCTGCCGTCGCCCGGTGGCCCTGCATCTCCAGCGCCGCGGCGCGCTCCCCATAGCCACTCGCCCGCGTCACGCCGCCCTCGACGACCAAGCCGTGGCGGTTCTCCATGAGCACGTGCCCCTGGTAGACGAGCTTGGCTTCGTGCCCCTGGCCCTTGCGGAACAGCCGCGCGTCGGCATCGGTCGTCGACACGTGCGTACTATTGCTCCGCCGCTCCTCGTGGAAGTCCACCGTGGGATCACCCGGATCGTCGGGCGGCGGCCCGCTCGGGGCGTCCTTCTTCTTGAAGCTCTAGAGCGGCGCGGGCCGCGCGACACCGCGGCCGACGGCGAGTGAGTTGGGTGTTCCTGTTCAGCTTGGCCGCGTACAACCTGGTCCGCATCCGCAACTTGGCTGAGGCCGCGGGATGACCGATACACCGGTGACGGATCGAGCCCGCCGCGCGGAGTGGCGGTCAGCGGAGCTGAGTCCGCAGGCCTCCGCGGCTCTTCGCAGCAGGTTCGAGGCGATGAACTTGTTCTTTTCACCCGCTTTCTGTGCATCCTGCCAAGTGTCGAGCGCTCTTGCGTCGTAAAGGCTCACGGCGTGTTTGAGTGGCCTGTCTCGCTATTAGGTTCACCGTGAAGCCGAGAGCGCTCTGGGCGCCCGCGGCGCCTTCGAGGAGGCTCAAGTGCCCAGGAGCGCCTGCCCTTCCCGGAGGTCCTTCGTGTCGAAACCTTCCGTGAACGAGGCGAGGAGTGATCGGAGGTGCCGGTGTGTCCGAGAAGACTTATCGCCCCTCTGGAGCATGCGTGCGAGGCTCATCAGGCTCCGGAGCTCGAGAGACTTCGCCTCTTGTCTCCGCGCGATCTTCAGCGAGCGCTCCAGGCACCGGCGAGCCGTGTCCAGCAGGGCGTCAGTCCCTGCTCCCTTCTTTCTCCCACTGGCGCGCACCTTGCCGAAGAGGAGCTCACCCTTGATCCGCCACAGCTCGGCGGCGTAGACATGCTCACGGACCGTCGCACTCAGCTCGAGGCCTTTCGCCGCCCACGCGAGGCCCTCGTCCCACCGCTCCCCCTCCGCGTAAGCGGCGGCGAGTAGCCCGAACATGATGTCGGTGACGAGCGATCCCACCACCTCACGATGCTCGGCGAGAGCGGGGAGCATGGCGGCCAGACCGCCCTCGAGGTCGCCTTGTCCGGCAAGCGCCGCCCCTCCAAAGAAGCGGCTCATGGGGACGAAGTTGGCGATGGCATGATCTGCCGATACCGTGGCCGCGCGCGCAGCGAGATGGGCTGCCTCGTCAGAACTTCCGCAGAGGGTCTGGAGAAACGAGGCACTCGTGAGGACCGAGGCGAGAGCGAAGGGCTCACGGCTTTCCTCGGCAGCCGTGATGCCAATTTGCGCCCAGGCTCGCCCCTGATCCGGCCGGCCGAGAAACCAGAGCGCGAGGCAGCCGTGCCGGTAGGTGGCGATGAGGGGAGAGATCCCGTACGTCTGGGCACGCCTCTCGATCGGCCGCGCGGCCACCGCGTCCAGGAACTGCGTGAAGATCCGGACGGCCGCGCCGAAGTGCCCGCTATAGAACTCGGTGCGGCCGTGGGCGAGCTCCGCGCGGAGCCGGAACTCCGGCAAGGTCTGCCCGTCGGCGATATGCGCGAGCTCCTCGACGCTCGCCTTCGCCGCCTCGAGGTTGAAGCCGACCATCTGGGCATACCAGGCGGCGTGGATGATCTCGAAGAGCTGACGCGCGTTGCTCTCGTCCGCGCATAGCAAGCGGGCCCGCTCGTAGTTGTCTCGCACGGCCGCCGAGCCGGGGCCACGTGTGACAAAGAGTGAGGCACCGAGGAGTATTCGGAGGTCCAGCTCGCGCTGACGTCTCTGGGGCGAATCGGGTATGCGCTCGAGGAGATCAAGAGCGAGCTCAACGTACGCGATGGCTTCGCGTGGCGCCTGCCGCTGCAGCGCCCGCTCCGCGCACATGCCGAGGTACCTGGCCGCCCGTAGAGGATCGTCACCCCGCTCGAAGTGGACGGACAGCTCGGGCGCGAGCTCGGCCACGCGTTCCCCCGAGCTCGATTCGAGCGCCTCCGCCACGGACAGGTGCAGCCGCCGACGGCGCAGCGGAGGAATCTGCTCGTAGACGACTTGGTGGTGCAGCGCATGCGAGAAGTCGTACCGGGTGGCGTGATCGCGGTCCCCCGAGGCACCACCAAGGCTGAGGAAGAAATGGGCGCGGGCCATGCGCTGCGAGACGGCGTCGACCTCCTCGGCGTCGCGGCCGAGGGCCCGGGCCAACGTGGCCGGTGTGAAGCTCACGCCGATCACGCTGGCTGTCTCCAGAACCGACTGCTCCTGGGCGCTCAGCCTCTGGAACTGGGAGGTGACCATCTCGAGGAGATCTTCGGGCACGGCCAGCTCCAGGCGATCGGGGCTCACGCTCGTCGCCCAGCCGCTGTCGCTGCGCGTGAGCTGGCCGCGGCGGATCAGCTCCTCGACGATGGAGATCACGAAGAGGGGATTGCCGTCGGTGCGCTGATGAATGAGGGGAGCCAGCTCCTTCATGTCGTTGCCGAACCTGCCCTGGAGGTAGTCGCGCACGTCCACCAGCGACAGGTAATCGAGCGCGAGATCGACGCAGCGCCGCCGTGTGCGGAGGGTCTGTCTCACCTCGCGGATGGGATGGTCCTGGGTGCTGGCCTCCGCGGGACGGAAGGTCCCGATGATGAGGAGGCGAGCGGGATCACGCCGCTGCGCCAGATAGAGCAAGAGATCGGCGGTGGCGTGGTCGCTCCAGTGGAGGTCTTCGAGCAGCAGGACGATGGTCGCCTGGCTCGCCACGGACTCCAGGAAGGCTCCGACCTCCCGGAGCATGCGTTCGGGGGTGGCGGTCATCATCGCCTGCGGGAAGCCCTTCGGCTCGCCCTCGGACAGGAGCCACGGGATCTGCGCGTACCAGCATGGCGCGACACGCCGAAAGAGCGGGATCAGGGCGGAGCCGACCGAGGAGCCGAGGCCTCGTTCGAGCGCCTCCAGCAAAGGCCCGTAGGGCTCGCGTTGCCCGTGCTGCTGGATGCACTGCCCGCGGAGAACCCAGATGTCGGGGCGACGCAGCGCGGAGGATCGGAGGTATTCTTCCGAGAGCGCCGTCTTGCCGATGCCCGCCTCACCCGTGATGAAGACGACTTGTCGCGTCCCCCGGTCGGCGATTCCCAGGCATTGGCGGAGCCGGCCGAGCTCCACCCGCCGCCCCACAAAGGAGGGACCTGTCGCCTCGGGGGCGACGTCGTCCGTCAGCGCTGGGGGCGGTGTCCGGTCGCGCGGCCCCCGCGCATCACTTTCTAGCCCATCGACCTCGGCCACGAAGCGAAAGCCGCGCCCGTGGACAGTCTGGATGATCCGTGGTGTTCCCGAGCGGTCGTCGAGCGCCTGGCGGAGCTCACTGATCGACTTGGTCAGTGTGTCATCGGAGACGACGACATCGGGCCAGATCGCGCGGTGGAGGTTCTCCTTGGTGACGAGCAGGCCCGGCCGCTCGACGAGATAGCAGAGCACGTCCCACGCTTTGGGACGAAGAGGGATTTCACGGTCTCCCCGCCACAGCCGGTGGCCCGCCACGTCCAGGTGAAAGGCGTCGAAGGCGAGCCGGCGGCTGGCGGAGAGCGGCGGCGAGTCGCTCATGGGCCCTCCGAGGCGTTCTTCGGGAAGAGGTCGGGAAAAAGTCGGGAATGCTTCAGGACTCGCACCGCGGCTCTATGCAAAGCTCGGCCATGGTAAACCAATGAGCGAAGGACGCGCAAGGACAGGGGTATCGCGAAGAACGCCGCCTGAGGCCTCCCCATCGGAACTTCCCGAGCTGCCGAGGGGCAAGGCGTTCGTGCTCCAGCTCAGCCGCGAGACCGGTCCGGCGCTCACGCCGTTCACAGGCCGAGTCGAGCATCTGGCCACCGGCCGGCGGCTCCGGTTCGAGAGCTTGACCGCCTTTCAGGCCGCCTTGATACGGTTACTCACCGATACGGAGCAGTCATCTACCTGAGCGTTCCTGCGTTTGGCGTACCATCGGCCGACAGCGTCATACGTGGGGGCGAACATAGCGGTACTCAAAAGGAGGGGTCTCGGATGAAGGCAGTCAGCCGGAGCGCCGCGATAGCGGTTGCGAGCGTCGTCTTCTCTTTCTCTTCCTCATTCTGTGTCGCCCAGCAAGTGACCGGCGAGCTAGGTTCGCCCAGCGCCACGACCACCATCGGCGAAAAGCAACTTCCCCCGCCCGATCCAAAGTTCGGCGGGGAGATCAAAGAAAAGGCCTCGGAGTCGAAGGCGTGGTGGGCGCCACGCGTCGTGCCCCCGAAGGGCGCGCCCAACGTGCTGCTCATCATGACGGACGACAGCGGGTTCGGCGCGCCGGGCACCTTCGGCGGCGTCGTCCCGACACCGGCCCTGGATCGGATCGCGAAGAGCGGGTTGCGTTACACGAACTTCCACTCGACGTCGCTCTGCTCGCCCACGCGTGCGGCATTGATCACCGGGCGCAACCACCACGTGGCCGGCTTCGGGGTGGTGGGCGAAATCGCGACGGGGTTCCCGGGCTACGACTCGGTCATCCGGAAGGAGAACGGCACCATCGGCGCGATCCTCAAGGACAACGGGTACGCGACCTCGTGGTTCGGCAAGAATCACAACACGCCCTTCTATCAGGCGACCCAGGCCGGGCCTTTCGACCAGTGGCCGAACGGCATGGGCTTCGAGTACTTCTATGGCTTCGTCGGCGGCGACGCCAGCCAGTGGCAGCCGAACCTGTTCCGCAATACGACGGCCATCTACCCCTTCGAGGGCAAACCGGGCTGGAACCTCACCACGGCCATGGCCGACGAGGCGATCCAGTACATGAAGCAACTCAAGGCGGTCGCGCCCGACAAGCCGTTCCTCGTGTACTACGTGCCGGGCGGCACGCACGCCCCGCACCATCCAACGCCGGAGTGGATCAAGAAGATCAGTGCCATGCACCTGTTCGACCAGGGCTGGAACAAGCTGCGCGAAACCATCTTCGCCAACCAGAAGCGGCTGGGCATCATGCCTGCCAATGCCCAGCTGACCCCCTGGCCGAAGGAATTGCCGGAGTGGGATTCTCTCGGAGCGCTGGAGAAGAGGCTGTTCATCAAACAGGCGGACGTCTTCGGGGCCTACCTCGCGTACACCGACCACGAGATCGGCCGCGTCATCCAGGCCGTCGAGGATCTCGGCGAGCTGAACAACACGTTGATCATCTACATCGCCGGGGACAACGGCGCGAGCGCGGAAGGCATGCTCAACGGCACGCCGAACGAGTTCACCACCTTCAACGGCGTGGCCGTGCCGGTCAAGGACCAGTTCCTCTGGTACGAGTTCTGGGGGTCGGACCGGACCTTCCCGCACTTCGCGGCACCCTGGGCGTGGGCCATGGACACCCCGTTCAAGTGGATGAAGCAGGTGGCGTCGCATTTCGGTGGCACGGCCCAGGGCCTGGCCATGTCGTGGCCCGGCCACATCACGGACGTGGGTGGCACCCGCCGCCAGTTTCACCACATCATCGACATTGTTCCGACCATCCTCGAAGCAACCGGCATCCCGGCGCCGGAGATGCTTAACGGCATCAAGCAGCGCGCGATGGACGGCGTGAGCATGGCCTACACATGGGACAAGGCCGGCGCCAACACTGCGTCCCGGCGCACCACGCAGTATTTCGAGATGCTTGGCAACCGGGCCATCTACCACGACGGCTGGTTGGCGGCCACGACCCCGGCGACGCTGCCGTGGGAACTGAGCACCAAGCCGGCGCCCGACGTGATCACCGGATATCAGTGGGAGCTCTACCACGTCGCCGAGGACCCCACCGAATCCAACGACCTGGCGGCCAAGATGCCGGAGAAGCTCAAGGAGATGCAGGACCTGTTCTACGCCGAGGCGAAGAAATATGACGTGCTGCCGCTCGACAACTCGTCGCTGACCCGCTGGAACGCGCCGA
>Ga0335070_10005079_pt1 | contig 15437 bp, 13 predicted proteins | sample Lox_Sample_13_FD_206722 | JGI IMG/M metagenome (GOLD analysis project Ga0335070, IMG submission 206722) | Soil microbial communities from Loxahatchee National Wildlife Refuge, Florida, United States - Lox_Sample_1.3 | ecosystem: Environmental > Terrestrial > Soil > Wetlands | place: USA... | reverse complement strand
TTTTCCGTGATGGCATCCATTTAAGGAAAGTTTATGGTACAATCAACGCCATATGTTCTCCAAAGGTGGTAATGCACTATGAAGATCAGGGTACTTGGCTGTTCAGGCGCAGAGTTTCCGCACCACAACACTCCTGGTTTCCTTCTGGATGAAGAAATCTTGTTTGACGCAGGAAGCCTGACGAATGCCCTCAGCGAGGATGAGCAGTGGAAGTTACACACGATCTTCATCACCCATGCCCACCTCGACCACATAAAAGGGATTCCTTTTCTTGCCGACAATCTGATCACAAGGAATAAAGGGCACAAAGTCAATGTTATGAGTATTCCGCCCGTGATTAAGACTATAAGAGAAAACCTTTTCAATGGTAATGTGTGGCCTGACTTTACCATTCTTCCCGATCCTTGTAACGGCGTGTTGCAATATACAAGGCTCAGGGAAGGCAAGCCAATAACCATTAGGGACTATCGCATAACGCCTTATCGCGTGAACCATTCTGTCCCCGCAACGGGGTATCTGGTGGAAGATCGTCACAAGAAACGGTTCTTTTACTCAGGAGATACAGGTCCCACAGAGGCGACGTGGCGTAAAATCGGAAATAGGCAGATCCACTGCCTTATTATCGAGGTCTCCTTTCCCGACAACATGAAAGATACGGCGCTCATGACCGGCCATCTCACGGCAGGGTTATTGAAGGAAGAGGTCTCGAAAATTAGACTTATGCCGGAGAGGATCTATATCACCCATACAAAGCCCCAATATGCAAAAGTCATCAGAAAGGAGCTTAAGAACCTTAAGATGAAAAACATGAGCATATTAAGAGATGGCGAAATAATCAGGGTATAAAAGGCAAAAGAACCCTTTTTACACATTACGCAGCATTGCAGCATGGAACAACTTCCACCACCATCTTTTATTTCTATGCCTGGGGTACCTCCGCGGCCGCATTTCTACGACAACAGATAATTAAGATAATTATGGATAATACGTCCCGCAAGAGCGCCTCTAGCGTCTTAATAGATGGGTCTTATCTCAACCAACTGTGGGTTTTGGAAATAAGTGGCAAATACCCCCCTGTCTTTCCATTTCCAAAACCCTGTATAATCATTACCAATGAAGAAAAACCTCCTATTTTACTTCGTCGCTCTGCTTTCCACCTCCCTATTCGTACTCCTCCAGCTTATTGATCCCAAGATCATTGGCGAACAACTCGAGAGCAAGACCTATGATCTGAGGCTCCGGCTGAGAAACCTTGTGAAAGCGCAATCTCCGCCGAGAGATATCGTGATTGTTGCCATAGATGAAAAAAGCATAAAGGAGGTCGGAAGATGGCCTTGGAGCAGGGATGTGATGGCAGAGCTTGTGAATAGCATCTCTGATGCCAAGCCAAAGGCAATAGGGATCGATATCCTTTTCACCGAGAGGGAAAGCAAAGTGAAGGATGAAGAACTTGCAGAGGCCATTAAGAAGGCAGGGAATGTGGTTCTTGCCACGGCCTTTTTTGTACCCGTAGAGAAAGAAATTTCGGTAGCGCCCAAGGATGTCCCGGATTTTCTCTGGGATTCCGCGTTTATGGAGGTAAAAAGCCAGGAGGGAATTCCCTGGAAACAATTTGCGGTAAAGCCCGAAAGCGTGATGCCCTCCCTCCCTGAATTTTCCTCAGCTGCATCCCTCGGTCACGCGTATGCGTTACCTGACATGGACGGTGTGCTGAGGTGGAAGATCATGTATCTCAATTATGGTGATGACTGTTATCCCCAGTTTTCTCTGCAGATAGCCAGGACTGCCCTCGGAATCACTATGAAAGACATGGTTCTCTACGCTGGTTCGGGAATTAAACTGGGAGATCGTTTTATTCCCACTGATCTGAGCGGAAGGGTGCTCGTAAACTACTGGGGCAGAGAGCACAGCTTTCATTATAAATCAGCAGTGGACGTCATGAAGAATACGGCTGCGGCAAAAGACTTGAGGGACAAGATCGTGCTCATAGGGACATCCGCGCTCGCCACCTATGACCAGAAGGTCACTCCCTTTTCGGGCAACTTCCCGGGGGTTGAGGAAAATGCTACTGTCGTGGCAAATATCCTGCGGGACAATTTCAACAGGAAGAGCCCGGGCACAGTTGAGATGATCGTGATCCTGCTTACCGGTATATTTTTGGGATTAACCCTGCCAAGACTGCGAGCAATTTTGAGCGCTTCCCTAGCCATTGGAGCAGTAATCTTTTATGTCCTCCTCAGTTGTTATCTTCTGATCTACCAGAATCTCTGGATAAATCTCCTCTATCCGGTGACGAACATGCTTACCATCTTCACCATTCAGACCGTCATACGCTTCTTTCACGAGGAGAGAAAAGCAAAGGAGATACGCCAGATGTTTTCCAGCTATGTCTCGCCCAAGATTGTAAAAGAACTCATCGAGAATCCGGACAAAGCGAGATTAGGAGGAGAGCGACGGGTAGTAACCCTCCTCTTCTCGGATATCATGGGTTTTACCTCCCTCTCGGAAAGGAGGCAGCCTGAAGAGGTGGTCTCTCTCCTTAATGAGTATTTCAAGGAGATGGCGGACATTATCTTCAGGTGGGACGGCACTCTTGATAAGTTCGTGGGGGACGAGATTATGGCATTGTGGGGCGCTCCCCTCGAACAGCCAAATCACGCGGAACTCGCCCTGAGATGCGCCCTCAATATGTCGGAGAAACTAAACGAGCTGCAAGAAATGTGGAGACAACGGGGAAGCGATACGTTTGACGTAGGCATCGGGCTCAATACCGGTGAGGTGATCATTGGCAATATCGGGGCAACGGGTAAGAAGATGGATTACACCGCAATCGGTGATCATGTGAACCTTGCAGCCAGGGTGGAGCAGTTGACTAGACAGTACGGCACAAGAATCCTCATTACCGAAAATACGTATGCACATGTGGAGCCCTTGATCAAGAAAGGCCTGTTAGGCCATTTTGAGCTTAATGAACTCGCCAAGGTAAAGGTCAAGGGAAAGGAAAATGAGGTGAAGATATTGGGGCTCAAGGGATTAACGCAACGAGAAGTACCTCCGCAAGCCGACGTCGTACCATGATTTGTTATTCTGCAACCAGTTTTACTCATTCTTGCGTCTTTCCTCATGGCATGCACTATGACCTCGTTTCCAAACTTTTCTCTTGAAAAAAAAAGATGTTTGCACTATATTAGTGCCTATGCTCAGCCCTGAACTATTAAAGGAACAGACCCTTCTGGAAGACCTGGACGATTCCGAACTGAAAAAGATAGCCAGCATAATAAAGGAAATACCATTCAAGAAGGGAGAGACGGTCTTCAAGGAGAAAGATGAGACGAGGGGGATATTTCTCATCCACTCTGGCAAGGTCGAGATTTCCAAGGTTACGCCTGATGGATGGAAACAAACACTGGCGATCCTGACCAAGGGGAGTTTTTTTGGTGAATTGTCGATCATTGAACACAGGCACCACGAAGCCAATGCAGTTGCCCTGGAAGATACCCTCATCCTTCTCATACGGAAAGAGGATTTCGAGAAGATGGAGAGTGAAGACCTTTTGCTCGCCACACGGATCATGAAGGGGCTCATCTTTGTACTCAGCAAGAATCTCAGGCGGATGAACGAAAGGTTTTTGAAGGCCCTGATAAGCTACTGAGCAAGCATTTAACATACGGTGACCAGTATTCAGAAAAGCGTTCTTTTCTGCTGCATACTGTTTGCTGATTACTCATAACTACAATATAAAAGGAGGACTCAAAAGATGCCATTTGATGCAACAAAACTCGCTGACTGGCAGATTTCTGAAGAAGCGGAAAAGCACATGCCTACTCCGGAGGAGTGGAGAGAGAAGCTGGGGCTGCAAAAAGACGAGATGCTCCCCATGGGCCGCTTGTCCAAGATCGACTTTCTCAAGGTCATTAATCGTCTCAAGAAAAACCCGGACGGCAAGTATATTGAGGTGACCGCCATAACCCCCACCCCATTAGGAGAAGGCAAAAGCACTACTTCGTGCGGTTTGATGGAAGGCCTGGGCAAACGTGGTGTGAATGTGGGAGGGGCCCTTCGTCAGCCATCAGGCGGTCCCACCATGAATGTGAAGGGCACGGCAGCCGGCGGCGGTAATTCCCTGTTGATTCCCATGACCGAGTTCTCTTTGGGGCTTACCGGCGACATCAACGACATCATGAACGCGCACAACCTCGCGATGGTCGCGATGACAGCCAGGATGCAGCACGAGCGCAACTACAACGACGAGCAGTTGGAGCGGCTCACCAAGATGAGGCGGCTCGACATCGACCCTACCCGCGTAGAAATGGGATGGATCATGGACTTCTGCGCCCAGAGCCTTCGTCATATCATTATCGGCATGGGAGGGCGGCAGGACGGCTACATGATGCAGTCGAAGTTCGGTATTGCCGTAGGGTCCGAGTGCATGGCCATCCTCTCAGTAGCCAATGATCTCGCAGATCTCAAACAGCGTTTGAACCACATCACTGTTGCCTTTGACAAGAGCGGTAAACCCGTCACCACAGGTGACCTGGAAGTCGGCAATGCCATGGCAGCCTTCATGCGCAACACAATAAATCCAACTCTCATGTGCACCGCCGAATACAACCCATGCTTTGTCCATGCGGGGCCTTTTGCCAACATCGCCGTAGGCCAATCTTCTATCATAGCTGACCGTGTCGGCCTGAAATTGTTCGACTACCATGTGACCGAGTCAGGTTTTGCTGCGGACATTGGGTTTGAAAAATTCTGGAACGTCAAGTGCCGTTTCAGCGGCCTGAAACCTCACGTATCAGTGCTCACCACAACTGTCCGTGCCCTCAAGATGCACGGCGGCGGTCCAAAGGTAGTGGCAGGCAAGGCCCTGCCAGACGAGTACACCAAGGAGAATCTTGCCCTGGTAGAAAAGGGCTGTGCCAACATGGTCCACATGATCAAAGTTATCCGCAAATCCGGTATTAATCCGGTCGTCTGTGTGAACCGTTTTTACACTGATACGGATGCCGAGGTGGCTATTGTCAAGAAAGCCGCCGAAGCTGCGGGCGCCCGCTGCGCCGAATCCCAGCACTGGCTCAAGGGTGGTGACGGAGCCTTAGAACTGGCAGACGCGGTCATCGACGCCTGCAATGAGAAGAACGACTTCAAGTACCTCTACCCTCTGGAGATGAAGCTTCGCGACCGGGTAGCGCTCATTGCTAAGGAAGTATATGGAGCCGACGGTGTCTCCTGGCTGCCGGACGCTGAAGCCAAGGCCAAGATGCTGGAAGACGATCCCAAGTATGCAGACTACGCCACCATGATGGTCAAGACGCACCTGAGCCTCACCCATGACCCTGCGCTTAAGGGAGTGCCCAAGGGCTGGATCCTGCCCATCAGGGACGTATTGATCTACTCCGGTGCAAAGTTCCTCTGCCCCTGTGCAGGGACCATAAGCCTTATGCCCGGCACGAGTTCCAATCCGGCCTTCAGGAGAGTTGACGTGGATGTGAATACCGGGAAGGTAAGCGGATTGTTCTAAACTGCCCCTGTTTTATCTCTTGAAAGACCTCCGGAAAGACATTCCGGAGGTCTTTTTCTTATGAGACCTGTGGCTCGCTTTATTTGCCGGGGAACGTAAAGCTATAATATCAGGAGCTACAAACAAGGACCCCGGATGGAAAAAAGATATTTCGGTCATATTGAGATCCCCCTGAAGAGGATTCACATTGAACTTACCAATGTGTGCGACTTCAACTGCCTTTTCTGCCCCAAGTCAGAAATGGAAAGACCCTATGGGTACATGGAGACAGGGCTCGCAAAACGTATCATTGATGAGATTGGAGAGCACGGTCTCACCGAGAAGATCACTTTCCATGTCATGGGAGAGCCAACACTGCATCCTGATTTTTTTGATATCCTTTCTTATACCCATGAGAAAGGAGTCAAGGTCGGGCTCACCACCAATGGGGGCGGCCTTGGGGGCGAGGTGGGCTCACGCCTCCTCGATCACAACCTCCATCAGATAGATATCTCCCTGCAGACCCCTGATGCCCGCTCCTTCACCCTCAGAAAAGCGAGGGCCCTCACTTTCGATTCCTATCTGGAAGGCATCCTGACTTTTTTTCATTCCTACCAGTCACGATGGCCTGCCACCATATTCAAATTCCGCTTTTTAAATACACGCTTTTCCCAGAAGGGAATTGAGAAAAAGGTGGGTCCTGTCAGGGTTATCTCTTCCACAGAAGAGCTGCGGAATACGTTTCGTTATTGGGTCGGTCGTATCTACGACATACTCACGGTCCAGGGGGAGCAAAGGGAACTGGCCATGAAGCGTATCGGGAGGCTTTCCGCATATAAGTGGAATGTGGTGGAGGTCTATCCCAATGTGTTTTTCGAGACCTATGTGCTGGAAGACTGGGGGAATGCCTTTAATGAGGGTGAAGTGCGAGATGCTTGGGCAGGATATTGCTTCGGCATGCGGGACCACTTCAGCATTCTCCATAACGGGGACGTGATTCTCTGCTGTATAGATTTCGAAGGAAAGACAACGGTGGGCAACCTCCGGCATTCATCCCTTCGTGAGATACTCTCCTCTGATGAACTCGGGAAGATTATGGACGGCTTCAGAAAATTCCAGCTCGTTCATCCCCACTGCAAGCAGTGTTTAGGAAGCAAGTCATTCAGTTCCTGGCTTCTTAAACCCCTGCTCTCTATTGCAGCACTCAAGGTGCTTAAGCCATTTTTTTACAAACGCGTGCGCATTTATGAATAAAGAAAGTGCGGCAGACTAATCTTTGAGGTTATGAAAAACAAAAAGGCGCTCTTAGGCAAATCTCAGGGAACCGGAACACCATGAAAAGATACAGCACGGCGCACCCCTTATTTATGTCCTTCTACTCAAGGCCCTTGTATCAGGACGTGGCCACGAACTGGAAGAAGATATCCATACTCTATCTCCTTCTGCTACTTGCGGTCTGCCTGATACCCCTCACATTTAAGACCCGTGCGTCGGTCTCCGATTACGTTCTGCGTGAGGCCCCGAAGATTATAAAACAGTTCCCGGTGGTGAGCATCTCCAAGGGGCAGGTATCGGTGGATGTTCCCATGCCCTATACCATCAAGGATCCCGAGAATAACGCACCTCTTGTAATCATTGACACCACAGGGCAGGTGACCTCTTTAGCCGGTTCAAACGCATTGGTCCTCCTGACAAAAACAAAATTGTTTTTCAAAAGAGGTCCGAAGGAGTCGAGGATATTGGACCTCTCTGATATTGACAGTCTCGTCATCAACCAGTCCAGGCTCTACGACTGGATGGAGACATTCCTTGAGTACTTTGCCTTTGTCCTTTATCCTGTCGCCCTTTTTTTTACTTTTTTATTCAGGATATCTCAGGCGTTAGTTTTTGCATTAATAGCAATTAGTTTTAGTAGCTACCTAAAGCTTAACTTTAAGTATAGTGCGCTGTTGAGTATCGCAATTGTATCCATGACACCCGCCATTATCCTCGACACCCTTTACAACTACCTTGACATGGCGATCCCCTTCTGGTGGCTGATAGATTTCGCCCTTGCCCTCGCGTATCTCTTTTTCGCTCTCAAGTTAAACGCAGAGAAATAGCCCGAGGCATCTCTCAAAATCATGAATGCTGCTCAAAGATATGCTCACTCAAGAATCCTAAAGGGAGAGGGAATGAATGTGAGGATAAATATTATCAAGGCTAACATCCCCACAATTTTCCTAGTCCTGTCCAAGGGAGCCTCCCAGTAGATCACCGGGGGATGCTTTAAACCCAGTACAATCATAACCACACCCCAGAATGCCCACCCCTCCCAGAAAAAGAAACCCATAAGGAGGAGAGTTCCTACAAGGGTTAAGGATATGAATTTATGCCTCTCCCCAAGAAAGGCATAGGCGATATGCCCTCCGTCAAGCTGCCCTATGGGGATGAGGTTGAGCGACGTGACGAAAAGTCCAATCCATCCTGCAAATGCCACAGGATGCAACACAATTTCGTAGGATGCAGGAGGGACTCCTAGCACAAGACGTGAAAGGAGCGTGAAGAGGAGAGAATCCCCCAGGCTCAATATACTTTCGGTATCAGCCACAGGGATTACGCTGGAATACCTCAGCCCAGCAATAACTGCGATGACCGAAAGAACAAAACCTGCAATGGGACCTGCTGCACCTATGTCTATAAGGGCCTTCCGCGTTATAATTGGTGACTTCATCTTAATGAAGGCACCAAATGTTCCTATGAGTGAAGGCGCAGGAATAAAATAGGGAAGAGTGGCCTTCGTGTGGTGTTTTTTTGACGCAAAATAATGGGAGAGCTCATGGCTCAGGAGAATCGTCATGAGAGTTAGCGCGAAGGGCAATCCCTCGATAATCCTCCATGGTTCATTGAAGATATTCACCCCCTTTTGAAAAAGGGCACCTGCAATCAGGGTCGAGAAAAACGTGAGGACAAAAAGAACAAGGTGGAGAAAGGGGAATTTCTTCACTCAACCAGTTCTCCCTTAAGGTCATAATCATAGGCTTCCTTGATTTTCACTTCCACAAACTCGCCCGCCCTTAGCAAACGTGAAGGGTCAAGAGTGAGCCGCGACGCATTCTTATCTTTTTTCCTCCCACTTGCACCATGCACTGTGCTCATTGCCTTGTCCTTTTTTTCAATGATCACCACTCCATCTATCTCCGGTGCCTGGGATGAGAGCCGTCCAATTATAGTATCGCCGTCCGTCTCATCCACAAGTACCCTGAATCTCTGTCCTACCAACGTCTTGTTTATATCCAAAGAGATGCGGGATTGCACCCTCATAATCTCATCGCGTCTCTCCTCTTTTACTTTTCTCGGCACATTTCCCTTCATTCCCGCCGCAGGTGTCCCCTCCTCTTTTGAGTAGACAAATACCCCTAGCCTCTCAAATCTCGTCTCTTCAATAAAGGTCTTCAACCCCTGGTACTCATCACCGGTCTCTCCGGGAAATCCCACAATAAATGTTGTCCTGAGTGCAGCCCCCGGGACTTCGTCTCTTATCCTCCTGATCATGTCTGAGTAGGACTCTTTTGTTCCCGTCCTACCCATGGCCCTGAGGATTCGATCCTCGGAGTGCTGCAATGGGACGTCCAGGTATTTACATATTTTGTGCTCATGGGATATTAACGACAACAGCTCCTCATTAATTGCGGTGGGATAGAGATAGAGAAGACGTATCCAGAAATCACCAGTGATGGATGCCATGTCCTTAAGCAGGGAAACAAGCGTATATCCGCCAAATTCCCTGCCATAGCTTCCGATATCCTGGGCAATGAGTACAAGCTCCCTGATTCCACTCGCGATGTGCTCCTCAGCTTTCCTCAATATCTTTTCGGGCTCTGTGCTTCTGTACGGTCCCCTGATGTCAGGGATGACGCAATACGTGCAACCCCTGCTACAGCCTTCTGCAATCTTAAGATATGCATAGGAACCCCTCTCCAGGTTAGCTTTTCCAGGCATCGGTCCGCGTTTATCATTGTTTCCTTGGTCATCCACTAACGGCTGTTTGCTTCCTACAGCCTTTTTGCAGTAATCTACTATTTTCTCTTCTTCCCCCACACCCCAGAGGGCGTCAATCTCTGGAATTTCTTTCATGAGTTCATTCCCATATCTCTTTGCCAGACATCCGAACACAAGCAATTTTTTCCCCTCTCCTCTTAGGTGTCGAAGCTTGAGTATCTCTTCTATCGACTCTCTTTTTGCCTCTTCAATAAAACCACAGGTATTCACAAGAACAAGTTCAGCATCTTCCGCATTCGGGGTATTCTCGAAGCCTTCTTTCCCGAGATTTCCCAAAAGGGTTTCGCTGTCCACGAGATTCTTTGGACATCCAAGACTCACAATGGATACCTTAGGCATTTCTCCTCTTGAGCAGTCTATAGATAATCACGTAGCTTGCCACGGAGGCAAGAAGGCCTATAAGCACCGTCCCCAAAAGAAACGGCATAAGTAAAGGGCCCAGATCCTTTAACAACATGCTGAAGGTGATATGTCCCCAGTCAATATCAGGAAGTATCTGCTTTATGCCAAGACACTTTGCCCCCACCCAGGTGCAGAACGTGTAAATGGGGATTATGGTCCATGGATTTGTGACATAGACCGCGATGATGGTGACGAATCTGTTGAGCCTGAAGAGATGCGCAAGTGAGATCCCTAGAATCGTATGAATACCAAAGAGCGGTGAAATACCGATAAAGATACCCAATGCAAAGGCCATGGATATCCTGTGAGGGGTGTCCTTCACCTCAAATAATAGCCTTATCTTGTCCCTTAATGCCAATGCTGGTACCCCTCCAGAGAAAATGGCCTTTCTGAACCATCCCGTTCAACAATAACCCTTTCTGAATCAGTAATCTCACCGATACAAGCAGCATTCACCCTTCGACGGGGCGGGGCGGTGAAGAGCAACTCATAATCCTCGCCTCCTGATGTGGCAAACACATCGGGTTCCCTACCCAAAAAAGAAGCAGCTTTCCTCATCTGAATAGAGAGGGGGAGCTGTTTCATGCAGATTCTCGCCCCCACCCTGCTTTCTTCACAAAGCCGGTAGAGGTCTATGAAGAGTCCGTCACTCACGTCTATCATCGCGGTAGCGATGCCCGCAAGCTTGCCAGGCTTTTTCACCTCTGTGAGAAGGTGTCTCCTGAGAAGGGGTTCCATAGTGGACCATCCCAGGGGTGTGTGGATCTTCTCCCCTGTTTCAAGGGACACGGGCCTTTTTATCCTCTTCAATAATTCAAGGCCGCATGCAGAATCGCCTAGATTCCCGGTAATATAAATCCCGTCACCAGGACGTGCACCAGACCGTAAGACAGGCTTTTTGGCATACCCGATGAGGGTCGCGGAAACCACGAACGATTCTGATGCTGACAGATCACCTCCCACAAGCGTGATATGATAATGACGAAACGCCTTCTCCATGCCTTCAAAAAGGGAATCCAGGGAATCTTCATCGGTATCTTCAGGCGCCGCGATATCCAAAAGAACAAACCTGGGAGTCCCCCCCATCGCAAAGATATCGCTCACATTCACCGATATGATCTTGAACCCGATCTGAAAGTGTGTGGTGAACGCAAAGTCGAAGTGAACTCCTTCAACCATCATATCCGTGGTCAGGAGGAGCTTTTCTTTTCGGGGAATTACCACCGCACAATCGTCACCTATTCCTGTAGCAATGTCCTTTGCCCTGCCCTTAAACCTCTTTTGTATCTCCTTAAGCAGGGAAAGTTCTCCTCGTTCATTCAGTCTCATATTCCTCGCGACAAGTTACTAAAATGAATCCCCCTTGGTCCTCCCCTGGTAAGGGAGGCTTAGGGGGTCTTAACGTTCAGTCCTAATGCAGTAAGAATGCAGAGGTTACGCACTTTCCCGGAAACAGGCCGAAGAGAATTCAGCATTCCCTCGCGCCCAGAGGCTATGCCTTTCCTTTTGCTCTCCCGTCGGTCTTCAGGGCCACTTTAAGGACATCATCCATGGTATCCACCAGGATAAACTGCATATCCTTTTTTATGTATTTCGGGATGTCCTCAATGTCCTTCTTGTTTCTTGAGGGAAGGATTACGCGATTGATTCCCATCCTCTTTGCAGCCAGAGTTTTTTCCTTGAGTCCTCCTATGGGAAGCACCCTCCCCCTAAGAGTGACCTCTCCGGTCATGGCTACGCTTTTGTTGACCGGTTTCCCTGTCAATGCAGAAGCGATGGCAGTGGCCATAGTGATTCCCGCAGAGGGGCCGTCCTTGGGGATTGCCCCGGCAGGGACATGGATGTGCAAATCAGTGCGCGAAAAGAGGTCATCCTTAATGCCAAGCCCTTTTGCCCTTGAGCGTATATAACTCAGGGCTGCCTGCGCAGACTCTTTCATCACATCTCCCAATTGTCCGGTGAGGGTAAGGCCGCCCTTCCCTTTCATAGTAGTCGCTTCAACATAGATGATGTCCCCCCCTGCCTCTGTCCAGGCAAGTCCGGTAGAGACGCCCACCTCGTCCTTTTCCATCTCTTCCTCAGGAAGGTACTTGGGCACACCGAGAAACCTGTGGAGATTCCGGGGAGTGATAACAAAATTTTTCTGGCCCCCTTCGGCTATCCTCTTTGCGACCTTTCTGCAGAGATTGGCGATCTCCCTCTCAAGATTCCTCACTCCCGCTTCTCTCGTATATTGCGATATCACCAGGAGGAGTGCTCCATCCGTCATCTTAAGAATCTTTTTTGTGATTCCATGCTCCTCCAGCTGTTTTGGGACAAGAAAGTTCTTCGCGATTCCCAGCTTCTCCTCTGCGGTATATCCCGACAAGTAGATGACCTCCATCCTGTCCCTCAAGGGACCGGGGATCGTGTCCACAAGATTTCCCGTAGTGATGAACATCACATTGGAGAGGTCAAAGGGGACCCCGAGATAATGGTCAACAAAGGCGTTGTTCTGCTCAGGGTCAAGAACCTCCAGCAAGGCGGAAGAGGGATCGCCCCTGAAGTCCATTCCGATCTTGTCCACCTCGTCAAGCATAAAGACCGGATTGTTTGTTCCTGCCTGCTTCATCCCCTGAATGATCCGTCCGGGGAGGGCTCCCACATAGGTCCTCCTGTGGCCGCGGATTTCTGCCTCATCCCTCACCCCTCCAAGAGACATTCTCACGAATTCCCTTCCCAAAGACCTTGCAATGGATTTACCGAGAGAGGTCTTTCCTACTCCGGGAGGTCCGATAAAACAGAGGATGGGACCCTTCATTTTTTCCTTTAACTTTCTCACGCTGAGATACTCCAGGATCCGTTCCTTCACCTTCTCAAGGTCATAGTGGTCCTTGTTCAGCACCTTCTCTGCGGCCTTTATATCAAGCTTGTCTTTCGTGGACCTGGACCACGGGATTTCCACCATCCATTCGAGATACGTTCTCACTGTAGCCGCTTCCGCGCTGTCAGGGTGCATTTTACCCAGGCGTTTCAGTTGTTTCTCTGCTTCCTTCAGAACCTTGTCAGGCATCTTGGCTTCTTCTATCTTCTTTCTCAGTTCATTGATTTCTTCTCCCCTTTCGTCGATCTCGCCAAGTTCCTTCTGTATTGCCTTAAGCTGTTCTCTCAGGAAATACTCCCTCTGTGTCTTGTCGATCTCACCCCTTGCCTCTGTCTGTATCTTCTGCTGCACAATGAGAAGTTCTATTTCCCTGCTCAATATATCGCTCACTTTTTTCAGCCTCTGGACCGGCTCTATAATCTCCAGAATCTCCTGCGCCTGCTCTGTTTTGAGCCCGAGATTTGAGGCAACCAGATCGGCAAGTCTCCCGGGCTCCTCGAGATTCTCCACAACCACCATAATGTCAGGGAGGATAGTCTTACCCAGGGAAACCGCCTTGTCAAGCTGCTCCTTTACCGTCCTCATGATGGCTTCTGTCTCGATGGTCATCTCCTCCACCTTTTGATCAGTGATCTTTTCAATTGTCGCGGTGTAGAAAGGCTCTGTCTGGGTAAATCCCAGAACCCTCGCCTTGCTGACCCCCTGCACCAGTATCTTTACCCTTCCGTCAGGAAGCTTAAGCATCCGCATGATGATCCCTACCGTACCAATGGCATAGAGGTCTTCCTGGGTCGGGTTTTCCATATTCAGATCCCTTTGAGTGACCAGCATCACCATACGGTTTGTGTTCAATGCCTGATCAATGGCCTTTATCGACATTTCCCTCCCCACAAAGAGTGGGAGAATCATATAGGGAAAGACCACGATATCCCTTACAGGGAGCACCGGTAATGTATCGGGGATCTCTACTTCCTTTTCATCCTTCTGTTCTATCTCTGCCATAGCATGTTTTCCCCTAAAAAGTCCGCAGTGCCGGGGAACTCCTCCTCTTCATTTCTCTATTTTTATCTTGATAACCCTGTCTTTGATCTTCGGAAAGGTCACGATGATTACGCCGTCACTATAGGAAGCCTTTCCTGCAACGGAATTAACGGGAACAGGAATCTTGACCATTCTTCTGAAACTCTCAAATCTCCGTTCCATGCAGAGGTATCTGAATCCCTTCTCTTCATCTGTTTTCCTCTTTATTCCCTCAATAATAAGGAGATCCTCATATACCTTTATCAGTATGTCCTCCGGGTCTATCCCCGGAAGGTCCATCTCCAGAATGAGACTGTCATCCGTTTCATACAGGTCGAGGAGAGGGAGGTACCCCGCAGTCTCTTTGTGAAAATACAGTCCGCTGCGCAAGGACATGTCAGCCCCCTGCGCCCCGGAGGACCCCTGCTCCCTTCACACCCTTGCCACCGGTAGTACTCCGTTCCATGCTCATTGCCTTCTCAAGGATATATGCCCTAAAGGGCTCAGACACCTCAAGGTTTTTCAACGCAAAGTCCACCGTAGCCTTCAGAAACCCGACCTTGTCCCCTGCGTCGTATCGGGTGCCTGTAATGGGAAATCCGTAAATGGACCTTTTCCTGAGCAATTGCCTCAGTGCGTCGGTGAGCTGGATCTCACCGCCTGCCCCTGCCCTTTGTTTCTCAAGGATTTTGAACACGTCCGGGGTAAGGATATACCTTCCTATGATAGCAAGGTTTGAGGGAGCATCTTCGGCCTTTGGTTTCTCCACCAGGTCTTTGATCCTGTACACATCCCCCTCTGCTACGCCATCGATAATACCGTATTTAGAAACCTCAGCCTTTGGCACCGCTTCCAGCGCAATCACCGGACAATCCACCTCTTCATATACCCTGATCATCTCTTTCAGGAGGGGGTAATCGGGATCGATCACATCATCACTCAAGATCACGGCAAAGGCCTCGTCCTTCACAAAGGGCTTCGCACAGAGTATTGCGTGGCCAAGACCGAGAGCCACCCGCTGCCGGATATAGGCAAAGTTAATATGACTTAACTTATTTATTTCATCCAAAAGCTTCTTCTTGCCCGCATTCTTCAGTTTTTCTTCAAGCTCATAGGCGGAATCAAAGTGATCCTCAATAGCCCGTTTGTGTTTCCCTGTGATGATAATGAAATCCTCTATTCCGCAGGATATGGCTTCCTCAACCGCATACTGGATCATAGGCTTATCAACAATGGGAAGCATCTCTTTCGGGGACGCCTTTGTGGCAGGCAAGAACCTCGTCCCAAGGCCTGCAGCAGGCAAGATCGCTTTTTTTATCCTTTTTTCTGTCATGGTAGTTTCACTTCGCTCCCCGTGTCACAATGATTTCCTCAGGACGCTTCGTAGTCTTCAAACCAGGACCTGCCTGCAAAAAACTGCTTATCTAGCCCTTTCCCATGGATTTTTCTCAGCTTTTTTAGTTTATTGGAAAAGCCCTCAATAGTCAAGGGACTGGATGGTCTTGCCATCCCCCAGTTTTGACGCTGGGCGAAATCTAAAGATTCGGCGATAGCAAAAAAGATCTTGACAGATGAAAGATTCTCCTGTATATTACTTGTAGTATAGCAAGT
>Ga0335070_10005078_pt1 | contig 15439 bp, 15 predicted proteins | sample Lox_Sample_13_FD_206722 | JGI IMG/M metagenome (GOLD analysis project Ga0335070, IMG submission 206722) | Soil microbial communities from Loxahatchee National Wildlife Refuge, Florida, United States - Lox_Sample_1.3 | ecosystem: Environmental > Terrestrial > Soil > Wetlands | place: USA... | reverse complement strand
TCGACGATCAGCGCCAGGTTGATGGCGATCTTCATCTGCACGGCGAGCCCGCTTGCGCCGATATAGGTGACCTTGGGACCGATGGCGAGCAGGACCGGTGACACCCGCTCGAACGCGGCGCGGTCGCCGCCGACCATGATCGAGGCGTTGCCCTGGGTGACCGTCACCGGGCTGCCCGAGATCGGCGCGTCCAGCATGATGCGGCCGGCCTTGGCGAACTCCGCCGATACCGCGCGGCTCGCGTCGGGCGCGATCGTGCTCATGTCGATATAGATGCCGCCGCTCTTGAGCCCGGCGAGGATGCCGTCGGGCCCGAGCGCCACGGCGCGCACCGCCGTCGCATCGGTGACGATCGAAAACACGATCTCCGCGGCGCCTGCGACCTCGCGCGGGCTGTCCGCCCAGGCCATTCCGCCCGCGATCAGCGGCGCCGCCTTGTCCCGGCTGCGGTTCCAGCCCGTGACCTTGTGGCCGGCGGCGATCAGCCGCGGCACGATCAGCGCCCCCATCGCGCCGAGACCGACAAATCCGATGTTCACGTGTGCGTCCTCCCATCGGTTCTATAGCAGCTTTTCCCGGCCGGCGCGGCGATTGGGCGTTGGGAGTTCGCCCATCGGCCGGTTGACACCTTCCCGGCCGAGGGCTCTACTTCACAGCAAGACGAGACAAGAAGTGCCAGAAGGCACGACTGGGGACGAGAGCGGCGATGGCAGTGGATTGGCAGAAACTGCAAATCCTGGTCGCGGACGATCAGCGATTCATCCTTAGCCTGATCTTCCAGATCCTCAAGGAGCTCGGCCTCAAGTCTGACAACATCTACCAGGTGACGAGCGCCGAAGAGGCGCTGAAGCTCTTGAAGGGCATCTCGGTCGACGTCGTCCTGTGCGACATCAACATGGGTCCGAACAGCGGGCTCGATCTCCTGAAGCAGATCCGCACCGGCCGCGCCGGCATCGCGCGCGATCTTCCCTTCATCCTGCTCACCGCGCATGGCGATTCCGCGACCGTGAAGGTCGCCGCACAGCTCGACGCGAATGCGTTCATCGTCAAGCCCGTCGCCAAGCGCGACTTGGGTGCGAAGATCGAGCGGGTCATCGCCGGACGGCGCCCGCTGCCCGACGGCAAGACCTACGAGAGCGTCAACGTCGAGCTCGGCGACGCCATCAAGGCGGCCGCCGCGATGGACGGCAACCAGGCGGCGTTCCTCGAGCAGAAAGCGGCAACGGCGGCGGCTGCGCCGTCGAAGGACGGAGACGCGGCGCTGCGGATAGCCGCGGCCGATCTGCACGTCGGCGACGTGCTCGCCGCCGACGTGACCACGGCGACCGGCGTCCTCGTCGCCAAGGCAGGCACGACCTTGGCGCTCGCCGATCTCGAGCACATCGCGATGGTCGCCGACACGGTGGCGCTCGGCGACATCGTCGTGGCGCCGCGCAAGACCGCTCAGGCATAGCCCGTCATATTGACACCCTGGGGGTCCGGGTCTCTACTCGCTCAAAACACGGGGTGAGGATTCCGCCGCATGCCGGAAACGTTGTTCGACAAGATATGGGCCGCGCATCTGGTGGCGCGCCGCAGCGACGGGCGCGATCTCATCTACATGGACCGCCACGTGCTGCACGAGCTGCACGCCCCGCACGCGTTCCACCGCCTCGATGAAACCCAGCGCCAGGTCCGCCGCTCCGACCTCACCTTCGCGGTCCAGGACCATACCGTCGCCAGCCGGCCCGGCCGCGACGACACGACGAACCCCGAAGGCACGCCGTTCATCCGCGCCATGCGCGAGGGCACGCAGCGGCGCGGCATCAAGCTGTTCGACCTCGGCGATCCGGAGCAAGGCATCAGCCACGTCGTGGCGCCGGAGCTCGGCATCGTGCTGCCGGGCACGACCTACGCCTGCCCCGACAGCCATGCCTGCACCGTCGGCGGCCTCGGGGCGCTGGCCTTCGGCGTCGGCACCACCGAGCTCGAGCACGTGCTCGCGACGCAGGTGATCGCGCTCAAGAAGCCGAAACGGCTGCGCGTGACCGTCGACGGCGCGCTCGGCGCCGGCGTCACGGCGAAGGACGTGGCGCTGCGCATCCTGGCCGAGATCGGCGTCGATGGCGGCCAGGGCCATGCCATCGAGTTCGCGGGGCCGGTGATCCGCGCGCTGCCGATCGAAGGCCGCCTCACCTTGTGCAATCTCACCATCGAGATGGGCTCGCGCAGCGGCTTCGTGGCCCCGGACGACAGCACCTTCCAGTGGCTTGCCGGACGTCCGTTTGCCCCCAAGGGCGGCGATTGGGATGCGGCGCTGAAGCACTGGCGCGGTCTCGCCGGCGACGCGGAGGCGCGTTTCGATCGCGAGGTGACGATCGATTGCAGCAGCCTCGCGCCGCAGATCACCTGGGGCATCGATCCGAGCCAGGTGATCCCGATCAGCGGCCGCGTGCCCGACCCGGCAACCGCCGCGTCGGACCGCCAGCCGGCGATGAAGCGGGCCCTCGAATACATGGGGCTGACGCCGGGCGTCGCCATCGAAGGCCTCAAGGTCGACCGCGTCTTCATCGGGTCGTGCACCAACAGCCGCCTGCCCGACCTCGAGGAGGCGGCGGCGATCGTGCGCGGCCGGCGCGTCGCCGAGGGCGTGGCGGCCCTGGTCGTGCCCGGCTCCTCGACGGTCAAGCGCGAGGCCGAGGCGCTCGGCCTCGACCGGGTCTTCCGCGACGCCGGCTTCGCCTGGGGCGAATCCGGCTGCTCGATGTGCGCCGGCGGCAACGGCGACAAGGGCAAGTCCGGGGAGCGCAGCGTGTCCACGACGAACCGCAACTTCGAAGGCCGCCAGGGCCAGGGGGTGCGCACGCATCTGGTGAGCCCCGGCATGGCCGCCGCCGCCGCGATCACCGGCAAGATCACCGACGTGCGGAAGTTGGTGGCCTGACATGGAACCGTTTGTCTCGCTGACGGGCGTCGCCGTGCCGCTGCTGGCCGACGACATCAACACCGACCAGATCACGCCGGTGCATCGCGATCTGCATCCCGACTACGGCAAGCTCTTGTTCGCGCGCAAACGCAAGCGCGCCGACGGCAGCGACGACCCGGCGTTTCCGCTCAATCAGCCGCAGTTCCGGCAGGCGAAGATCCTGGTGACCGGACGCAACTTCGGCTGCGGCAGCAGCCGCGAGTCCGCGGTCTGGGCGTTCGTCGCGATCGGCATCCGCTGCATCGTCGCGCGCAGCTTCGCCGACATCTATCGCGACAACTGCCTTAAGAACGGCGTGCTGCCGGTGACCTTGGCGCCGGCCGACGCGCCAACATTCGAATCCCTCGTGGTCGCCAGCAACGGCGGCGGCGCCTTCACCGCCGACCTGCGGACCCAGACCGTCACCGCACCCGGCGGCGAGGTCTTCAAGTTCGACATCCCGCCCGAGGACCGGACCACCTTGCTCGAGGGGCTCGACGACATCGGGCTCACCCTCAAGCATGCCGACGAGATCGCCGCGTGGGAAAGCCGCATGCAGCGCGAAAGACCGTGGCTGCAGACCGCGCGACGCAGCTAGGCTGGGCACGTAAAGGAGACCGTCATGAACGTCCGACAAAAGATGCGCGAGCTGATCAGCCGCCCGGGGCTGGTGGTGATGCCCGGCGCCTACGACGCGCTGTCGGCGCGCATCATCGAGGCCGAGGGCTTCGAGGCGATCGTCGCCGGCGGCTACGCGGCCGTCGGCAGCCTGCTGGCCCAGCCCGACATGGGCCAGAGCAACATGCGCGACTACAGCGATCATTATGCGCGCATCTGCGAGGCGGTGCAGGTCCCGGTCTATGTCGATTCCGACACCGGCTTCGGCGGCGTCAACAACGTGCGCCAGATGACGCGCAACTTCGAGAACGCCGGCGTCGCCGGCTTCTTCATCAGCGACCAGGTGTTCCCCAACCGCTGCGGCTACCTGCCGGGCAAGCAGATCGTCCCGGTCGAGCAGATGCTGGCCAAGATCAAGGCCGCGGTCGACGCGCGGCGCGATCCGAACCTGCTGATCGTCGGCCGCACCGACGCCGTCGCCGTCGACGGCTTGAACGCGGCGATCGAGCGCTGCCAGATGTTCATCGAGGCGGGCGCCGACATGGCGAAACCGCAAGGTGCGGACACCGTCGACGACATCAAGCGCGTGATCCGAGAAGTACCGGGCGCGCACATGGCGACCCTGTCGCAGGCCGCCGGCAAGGCGAAGATCACCTGCGCCGAGCTCGAGAAGATCGGCGTCGCCGCCGTCACCTTTCCGTCGGCGGCGCTGTTCGCCGCCGCGGCGGCGGTCCGGAAAGTCATGGCAGCGCTCAAGCGCGACAACTCGCTCGACGCCGTCACCGGCGACCTCATCCCGCTCAACGACTATTACGATCTGGTGGGCTTGAAGGCGATGCTCGCCCGCGAGGAAAGCTACGACGTCGCGGCCCAGAAGATCGCGAGCAAGCGGGCCGCGGCGGACTGACGGCCGTCACCACTTGAACGGCTGAGTCTGCTGCCGGCTTTCGTTCAGGAACAGGGCGAACGACAGGATGATGTCCGGCGTCTGGCCGTCGGTGGCCAGCGGCGCCAGCACCGTCTCGACGAACGGCACCCCGCCCTGCCAGTACACCTTGAGCAGCGGCGGGCCCAGCCGCCAGTGCGGCACTTTGCGGGCAATGACCTTCGCCGCGCGCGCGGTCATCGTCGACCGGGATTGCGGATCGTGATGCGAGTCATCGTCGAGATACTCGCCGGTGGGGTCGCGTCCCATCGCGTCGACCAGCCCTGTTCCGACAAGCCGGCGCCGGAGCCGCAGCTTCTGATTGGCGATCTCGATGTCGAACATGGAGATGTTCGGCAACAGGCCGGCCATGGCTTCCATGCGGATGTGCTGTCGGCCGGGCAGGATGAGTGGCGCCGGCCGCATGCCGTTCCACATCTCATAGAAACGCACCGCGAGCGCCGAAGGCTGCAGGCTTTCGCCAATCTCGTCCCAGAATGCTTCGGCTGCAGGAAGTTGCGGCACACGATCTCCCTGGTGCGGCCCGTTATACAATCGTAGGCGCGCACCGCCCGCCGCGGCCGCGCGGAGACGTCCGGCGGTAGCCGCGCTCCCGGAGAGTAGCACAGTCATGTCGTGGGCCCGACAGAGGTCCGCGCGGGCGAATTCACCGCCAGGGCGGCAGCGGCGCCTGTTCGACCGGGGTGCGCGGCAGCGACGGAAGCGGCGATTCGGCGCTCGACGAGATCTCGGCGGTGTTCGGCGTTGCCGTCTGCACGGGTGCCGGGACGCGAGCGGCCGGCCGCGGATTGACCCAGAACTCCACCTGCGTTCCCGCTCCTCGCGCTTGCAGCTGGACGGTCGCGATGCGGGCACCGGCCTGGTAGGACAGCACGCTCGTCGACGAGCGCGTCGCCGCGAGCTCGTTCCAGCCGTATTGCGGCATCTCGCGTTCGTAGAACGCGACCGTGTCCTCGACGCTCATCGGGCTGGTGAATACGATCCGGCCCACCCAGTCGGCATCCTGGCCCACCACCACGGTGCGATCGATGTCGAGGGCGTTGCCGGGCGGCATCGGAATCCCGCTGAAGCGCGTGACCGCGATCGCAGACGCCGGTCTCGCGGTGTTCGCCACCGGTTTCGGCGCTGCGGCATGCCGGCTGGAGCAGGCGACGAGCGCGGCGCAAAGCACCACGACCGGACCGGCTGGGAATGTGATGCGATCGCCCACGCGTCTATGGGACGGGCGGCCGGTCGCCGAAGATAGTGACGATATTATGTCCGCGTGGGAGGGCCCGTTTGATTCGGGAATGGGGCTGCAACCACCGCGACAACGCCCGGCCGCCCAGCCTATTCCGCACTTAAAACATTGAGCGGACACGGCGAGTAGCTTCGGCCTCTTACGTACAGCTGACGCCAGACCACCTATAAGAGGCCGCGGGCGCGCAGATCGCTGCAACGGTCCGCCGCCGACTGCGGCCAGTTCAAACGCGACGGATACGGCACGCCGCTCTGCCGGATCTCGCGCTCCGAGGGAAACCCGTGCTGCAGCGTCGGCCTGTCGTAGATGCCAAGATCGCCGGCGCTATAGGCGCGATCGAGACAGGCCTGATAGGGATCGCTGGCCCGCGCCCGAGGATCGTGCTCACCGCACGCGGTGAGCACGAGCAGCAGACCAAAGGCGACACACCGCGGCGCGATCCGTGACACCATCGCTCGCGACTCTAGCGCGCTGCCTGAGGACTTCCCAGAAGCGCTTCCTAGAGCTGCCCGCGGGCGCGCAGCTCGTGGCACTGATCCACCGGCGATTTCCAGGTCGACGTCGGCGCATTATGCGCCCAGAACCGGTCGACGGCCGTCGGCTGATAGAAGGTCGTGGCTCTGTAGGGGAGATCGCCGATGAGGTAGCCGCGGTCGATACAGGCCGCGTACGGATCGTTGCTCACCGTTTGCGGCTCGGGTGACGCACAGGCGGCGATCCCGGCGCCAACGGCGGCGAGGAACAGGCAGCAGCGGAATCGGATAGGCATGCCAAGCGTTCTAGGCGGCGAGAGTAAAGCTCTCGTAAACACCAATGCCGCCGGCGCTGCATTGATCTGCTTTTGTGCGCTGCAAGCGCCGATGACACAGGCGGCTCTGCCAGCGGCGCGCGCTGCGAGCATCGTTTTGTTGCGGCAAACCCGCGGCTTACGGCCACGACGCCGTCAGCGTCGCGGCGGCGCCGTGACGACGGACGCGCCGGCGGCAGGGCTGTGTCAATTCTGTGGCAACGTCACGCCGCTCTGATCTTGGCGAGGAAGTCGTTGACCTGGGCGCGCAGGCGGTTGGCCTGGTCGCCGAGCTGCTCGGCTGCACTACGGACGCCTTGCGCCGCCGAGCCGGTGGCATTCGCCCCTTCGCTGACGCCGGCGATGTGCTGGCTCACGTCCTTGGTCCGCTTGGCCGCTTCCTGGGTGTTGCGCGTGATCTCCTGCGTCGCCGCCCCCTGCTCCTCGACCGCCGACGCGATCGAGGTCGCCACATTGCTCACTTCGCCGATCGTCCCGCCGATGCGCTTGATCGCGTCCACCGCTTCCTTGGTCACCGCCTGGACCGCGGCGATCTGTGCCGAGATGTCCTCGGTCGCCTTCGCCGTCTGGTTCGCGAGGCTCTTCACCTCGGACGCCACCACCGCGAAGCCCTTGCCGGCCTCGCCTGCGCGCGCCGCCTCGATGGTGGCGTTGAGCGCCAGGAGGTTGGTCTGCCCGGCGATGTCGTTGATCAGCTTCACCACCTCGCCGATCTTGCCCGCAGCCTCCGCCAGGCCCTGCACCGTCCCGTCCGTCTGCTTGGTCTCCTCGACCGCCCGGCCGGCGATGTTCGCCGCCTTCGCCACCTGCTGGCTGATCTCCGCGATCGACGCCGACAGCTGCGAGGACGCAGACGCCACCGTCTGCACGTTGCTCGACGCCTCTTCCGACGCCGCCGCCACCGCCTTCACCTGCTCGGTCGACCGCGCCGCCGTCTTCGATATCCCGTCGGAGGTGTTCAGCATCTGCCCCGACGCCGAGCCCAGCGCTTCCAGCGCCTCGCGCATCTGGCCCTCGAACGACGTGATATAGCCTTCGATCGCCTGCTGGCGCGCCGCCGCCTGCTCGTGCCGGCGGCGCTGCTCGCCTTCGATCTTCGCCTTCTCCGCCGCGTTCTGCTTGAACGTGCCCAAGGCACCCGCCAAGGCGCCGATCTCGTCGGTCCGCCCCGGAAACGACGCATCCGCCGTCAGGTCCCCCGACGCCACCTTCAGCATCGCGTCCTGGATCGCGCGCAGCGGATTGATCACCCGGCGCGACACCGCCACCATGCTGGCGAAGGCCAGCGCAATCGCCAGCAACAGCAGGACGCATTCGGCACTCAGCTGCGCCAGCGCCGCATCGCGTTGGCCGGCGGCGTGGTCCTTCGCGGCATCAAGCGCGCCTTCGGCGACCGCGAGGACGCTCGCGAGACGGGACACGGTAAATGGCGACCACTGATTCGACGTCATCTCCGGCTTCTCACCGGCCAACAGCGCCTTCAGAAGCCGGATGCGCATCGCCGTATATTCGCCGTCGAAATAGACCTTTTTCGCGTTGGCGATGGCCGCTTCGAGCGACGCCGGCAGCTTGGTGCCGAACGCCGCGTTCTCGAGCGCAGCCCACGCCATTTCGGTTCCGCCAACAAAGCGCGCGTGCCGCTCCAACACGTCGGGCGCGACCTTGCCGGCTGCGAGGCCGGTCGAGATCAGGAGCGACGCGTCGCCACCGGTGTTGCGCACGATCCAGGCGATCTGCTTCAGCTCCAACATCTGATCGACAAACGGATCGCTGTTCTTCACAGCCGCAACGAGACGCGCGGAGATCTTGTCGAGGCGCTCGAGCAACGCGGTTTCGGCCGTCTCATAAGTCTTGCCGATGCCGTCGCGGCGCGCGGATTTCGGCTGCGCGACCGCATCCCAGGCCTCCTTTTGGAGGGCCAGCAGATTCGTCACGGCCTGTCGCAACTCGGGCACCAAAGTCGCGCGGCCATCGAAATCGGAGGCCTCCAGGATCGGCAGGGCAGCCTGCAGGGCCGGCATTTCCGATTCATGGATCTTCTGAAGATAGCTGCGCATCTCCGGCGCGATCGGCCCTTCCTGATTCAGCGTGCGTACCATGGACGAGCGGTCGGTCCGCAGGTTGTGCATGCCCTTGAAGGCATAGCCGGACGCGGTGGCGATGCCGGCAATACGGCTCGCGGCGCTGTAGCGCTGCCATGAGCTCCAGGCGCCCACGGCAAGGAGGACGACGACCGCAACCGCCATCGTGGCGATGACGGATTTCAGCAGCGCATTGGCGGACAAACGGTCGAACACGGCGTCCCCTCCCGGTACGGACTATGTGCCGGGAGTTGTAAATTTTTATTGTAAACCGCCGGTAAAAATTCCTTACGATATCGTAAAGGAATCGATTTTTACCTTATTTCGCCCGCGCTTCCCAAAGGGCCCTATTCGGCCTCGACCGGCACGCCCGGCATGAGTTTGGCCGTGCGGATGGCGAGGGCCGATTTGACGTGGCTCACGTTGGGTGCGGTGGTGAGCTTCGTCGTGAGGAACTTCTGGTAAGCGTCCCAGTCCTCGGCGACGATCTTGAGAAGAAAATCGGTCTCGCCGGCCAGCATGTGGCACTCACGCACCTGCGCCCATGAGTTCACCAGTTCCTCGAACGACTTGAGGTCGTGCTCGGCCTGACTGGACAGGCCGACTTGCGCAAAAACCGTCACATTGAAGCCAAGCGCAGCCGGGTTGAGCTCGGCGTGGTAGCCGCGGATAACCCCCGCCTCTTCAAGGGCGCGGACGCGCCTGAGGCACGGCGGCGCCGAGATTTCGGCGCGCTGCGCCAGCTCGACGTTGGTCATCCGGCCGCTGTCCTGGAGATCGCGCAGAATCCGGCGATCGATCCGGTCGAGCTTAACCCCCCGCATTGTTCGTTTCTCCTGCCGTCCAAACCTTGAAAGAATATTACACGGTTCGGAAGGGGTGCAACAGCCTCCTGCAATTTTGTTACCCGGCGGTTGCGGCGCCGCGGGCCTCTGCCCATAGTGCCGCGCCCATGCCTCAGAGCTGTCCGAAGACCTGCTGGATCATCACCCCTGGCGAAGCGGGATTTGAATCGCAAGCCCGCGGCCTCGCCGAGGCGCTGGCGTTGACGCCGGTGATCAAGCGCATCCGCGCCAAGCGACCGTGGACCATCCTGCCCGGCGGCCTATGGGTGTGGCCCTTGCAGGCGCTCACCCGCGACAGCGACCCGCTCACGCCGCCCTGGCCCGACGTCATCATCAGCTGCGGCCGGGTCGCAGCGCCGGTTGCCGCGGCTATCAAACGAGCGAGCCGCGGCAGGACGCACATCGCCCACATCCAGGATCCGCAGATGCGCTTCGATGCTTTCGACGTCGTCGTCGCGCCGCGCCACGACGGAATCGATGGCGACAACGTCGTGCTCACCGCCGGCGCCATCCATCCTGTGACGCGGGAGAAGCTGGCGGACGCTGCGGATCATTGGCGCAACCGGCTGGCATCGCTGCCGCGGCCGCTCATCGGTGTTCTGATCGGTGGCAGCAACGGCCGCTATCGTCTCGACGCCGCCGTGATGACCGAGATCGCCGGCAAGCTTGCAGCACTCGCCCGGCAGCACGGCGCCGGTCTGGCGGTCACGCCGTCGCGGCGCACCGGCGCCGACAACGTGCGCATTCTGCGCGAGCGCATCGCCGGCGTGCCCGCGTATCTCTGGGACGGTCAGGGCGAGAATCCCTATCTCGGAATTCTCGGTCTCGCCGATGCGGTCGTCGTCACCGAAGATTCGGTCTCGATGACCTCGGAGGCGATCGCCACGGGCAAGCCGGTCTATGTCGCGCGGCTGCCGGGCCGCTCGCGCCGCCAGGCGCGCTTCCACGAGTCGCTGATGGCGGCCGGCTACACCCGGCCGTTCAGCGGCGAGCTGGCCAGCTGGAGCTACGCTGTTCCCGACGATACCGCCCGGGCGGCGGCGGAATGCCGCCGCCGCTTCGGCTGGTCGTAGACTTTGGGTGTCGGAACGGACGCAATCAGGCTATAAGTCCGCCTCGGTAAACGGCACGGAATTCATGGCGCTCCGGATCGAGACTTTCAGCAACGTCAAAGGCGGTGACGCCTTTTTCAAGGCGGTCGGCCATCCGCTGGCCGTGACCCCTGCGCGCGCCATGATCAAGCGCCTCGCCACGCTCGGACCGGTCGCGGTCTACGATCCCCTCGGTCTCGCCGATGCCTTCGCCTCTCTGCACGACGTCGGCGCGATCACCCTCGCCGGCGCGTTCGTCCAGAACGTGGACGCGATCGGACAGACTGCTCTCGGACGCGCGACGCAGCCGATCACCGACCTTCCGGCCGCCAAGGCCAAGGCCGTGCTCGTCCTCGCGTTCGACGCCGGACGCTTTGTCGATCATATCAAGCACCTGGTGCCGGCCGGTGCGGAGATCGTGACGCTCGACGCGATGCGCCTGCCGCCGGACATGCTCACCAATCCGCGCAGCTATCTCGACCCGCTGAACTTCGCGACCAATTTCGCGTTTTTTCGCGACCGTGAAGGCCGGCACACGCGCGTGACGACCGCGAACTACTGGGCCGGCTATGGTGCGAAGAAGGTGACCTTGTGGCTCTGCCTGTTCGGCGACGACGGCAAGGTGCTGGCAGAATGGCGCGACGAGGTGGCGCCGGGCACGTCGGCGATCGTCATCGACAGCCGCGACGTGCGCACGCGGTTCGGCTTGCCGGAATTCACGGGGCAGTTGTTCATCCACGCGATCGGCGCCGTCGGGCACGACGTCGTCAAATACGCTCTCGACGTGTTCGGCGAACGGCCCGACGACCTCTCCTGCACGCACGACGCGAATGCATGGCCATCGGACAATTACGCGGGCCTGCCGGCGCCGAAAGCCGGCGAGAAAGTCGTGCTCTGGGTGCAGAACAGCCATCCCTGCCCGATCCCTCAGAACGCGATCGGGCTCAACCTCATGGGACGCCCGGAGACGGCGTGGCTGAACCGGACCGTCGCGCCGTTCGCGAGCTACGCGCTCGATATCACCGAGCTCCTGCCGCAGGCGCGCTGGCCGCAGCAGATCGAAATCCGCGCCGGGCGGCATTTCGTCCGCCCGCGCTACGAGATCGTCGCCGCCTCGGGACGCCGGCGGATGGCGCATCCGAACGTCGAGCGCACCGATCTCAAGCCGGACCCCAAGATCCCCGAGCTCAGCAACCTGATGGGCAAGGGCTTCATCCTGCCCGCCCCCGTCCTCCCCACCGACCGCTATCGCAGCATCGTGCTGCCGACGCCGATGGCGACGACGCAGGGCAACCTTCCGGTCGCGGTCAAGATCTACGACGCGTCGGGACGCGAGGCCGCGACGTCATTCCTCGGCAAGCTGCCGCGCGATCACGCGACGAGTGTCGAGGCGGCCGACATGCTCAATGGCAGTGCGCGCACCGCGTTGCCGTCGGGGTACGGCCACATGGAGCTGCTGTACGACTTCCGCGACGGCGGCGAGGCCGACGGCTGGCTTCACGCGCTTTTCCGTTACGAGGACCGCGCAAGCGGCCATGCCGCCGAGACGAGCTTCGGGGCGCATATCTTCAACACGGTCGTGACCTATAAGAACGAGCCGCAGTCCTATGTCGGCCGTCCGCCGGGATTGTCGACGCGGCTGTTCCTGCGCCTCGGCGCCGGCGGGCTCGACACCCTGTGCCACCTCATCTACCCGGCGTCGACGCCGTGGCATGCGACGTCGACCACGCGGCTGCATCTGCATGCGCGCGACGGCGCCGAAGTCGCCCACGCCGACGTGCGCATCCCGTGCAGCGGCTCGCTGCTGTGGCGCGCCTCGGAAGTGTTCGGACGCGATACGCTGAACAAGGCGGGCGACGGCGGCTACGTGCTCGTGCGCGATACGACCTGCCGCCTGTTCGGATACCACGGCCTGGTCGACGGCGAGCAGTCGTTCAGCCTCGACCACATGTTCGGATTCTGACCGAAGGGGCGTAGCATGGGCGCCGTCGCGACATTCGAGATCGACAGTTGGGCGGGACCGTTTGCCGACGCGATCCAGGACCGCGCGGGCGAAGCGCTGGAGAGCGGACAGGTGCTATTCTTCCCGCGGCTCAGCTTCGCCTTCGGCCCGGAAGAGCAGTCGCTGCTGTCGCCGAAGTTCTCCGACGGCAAGGCCAAGAACATCAGCCTCGATCCGGCGACGAACGCGTTGAAGGGCACGGTCGCCGAGGGCGAGGACCGCCGGCGGCTGCAGGCGATGATGGAACGCTTCGCGCAGGGTGCGACGCGGCTGGTCTCAGATCTCCTGCCCAACTATGCACCGGCGCTGGAGCGGGCGCGCACGAGCTATCGGCCGGTCGAGATCGTCGGGCGCCACTATTCAAAGATCAAGGACGACCGGCTGTTGCACATCGACGCCTTCCCGTCCCAGCCCATGCGCGGCCGGCGCATCCTGCGACTGTTTAGCAACGTCGACCCCTCCGGCCAGGCGCGGCTCTGGCACGTCGGCGACCGTTTCGAGGACGTGAGCCGCACGCTGGCCGCGAAGCTGCCGAAGCCGAACCCGGCGAGCGCCTGGCTGCTGTCCGCCCTCGGGATCACCAAAGGCCGGCGCAGCGCTTACGATCAGCTCATGCTCGGCCTGCACGATCAGGGCAAGCTCGACAGCGAGTATCAAGCCGGCGGCGTGCGCGAGAAGATCTCGTTTCCCGCCGGCAGCACGTGGATGTGCTTCACCGACCAGGTCTCGCACGCGGCATTGGCGGGCCGGCACGCGCTCGAACAGACCTTCCATATCGACATCGACGTCATGGCCGATCCCGACCGCTCGCCGTTGCGCGTGCTGGAGCGGCTCACCGGGAAAGCCCTGGTGTGATCCGGGCCGGCGCGTGATCCGAGCCCCGGCGCGCGCCGTCCTCTTGTGTCTGATCGCCGGCTACATCGACGCGATCGGCTATATCGATTACGCGCATGTCTTCGCCGCGAACATGACCGGCAATACGGTCCTGCTCGCGATCTCGCTGGCGCAAGGCGAATGGGCGCGCGTGTCGGTCTATGCGATGACCCTGGCGGCGTTCCTCGCCGGAGCACTCGTCGCCGAAGCCGCCAAACGCCGCGGCGTTCCGGCGAGCCTGCCGTTGCTGCTGTCGGGCCTGCCGCTGGTCGCCGTCTGGGCGGCGGGGCTCGAGGGCGACGTGGCGTTGGCCGCCCTCGCCGCCGGCATGGGCCTGCAGGGCGGCAGCGTCGCCCGCTTCGCGGAGATCAACGTCCAGACGGTCGTGATCACCGGCACGATCCTGAAGCTCGCCGAAGCGGCGATCGACCGCGTCGTCAGACCGGCGAAAGGCGCTCCGGCGCCGACCGCCAAAGGCCTTTCCGTTTTCGCCGCGACTTGGCTCGCCTACGCCGCCGGGGCGGTGATCAGCCTCGCGCTCAAAGATATCGGGCCGGTCAAGCTGGTGCTGCCGTTGGCCGTGCTGATGCCCGTCGCGCTCGGCGAGCATCGCGACCGAATGGCGGGATAGCGCCGCTCAGCCGGCGGTGATCCAGGACGGCCGGTCCTCTTCCGGGGTGTGCGCCTTGAGCCCGCGCGTCACGAGTATCTTCCACAGCGCCTCGGCGTCTTCGGCGTAATCGAACAGGGTGAGGTCCTTGGCGTCGATCATGCCCTCCTCGATGAGGGCCTCGAAATTGACGACGCGCGTCCAGTAGCGCCGGTCGAACAGCACGACCGGCAGCTCGGGCGCCTTGTTGGTCTGCCGCAACGTCAGCAGCTCGAACAGCTCGTCGAAGGTGCCAAAGCCGCCGGGGAAGATCACCAGGGCATTGGCGCGCATGGCGAGATGCATCTTGCGCATCGCGAAATAGTGGAAGCGGAACGTCAGGTCCGGCGTCGAATACGCATTCGGCTCCTGCTCATGCGGCAGCGAGATATTGAAGCCGATGGACGGCGCACCGGCATCGGCCGCACCGCGGCACGCCGCCTCCATGATACCCGGACCGCCGCCGGTGGCGATGACGTTGTCGCGAAGCCCGTTCTCGGGCGCCAGCGCGCCGCCGCGCTCGGACGCGATCCGCCCGAAGGCGCGCGCCGCCTCATACCAGGCCCGCGCCCTCGGCGGGCCGTCGGCTCGCACGCGCGCACTGCCGAAGACGACGATCGTCGAGCGCACGCCCCAGGCCCGGAGGTATTCCTCGGCCTTCGCATATTCGAGCTGGAAACGCACGCCCCGCATGCTATCGCCGAGCATGAAATCGGGATCGAGCGCCGCGAGGCGATACGACGGAGAGTGCCGCTGGGAAGAGCTGTCGGTCATGTCCGAGTCCGGAATTGCACTCAGTCTACTGGACTCCCATGACTGGCGAAATCGGGATCGCTGGGGGATAATCGCGCGACGTACAACGACGATCCGGTGGGGACGCCATGACTTCACGCAAGCTCGATATCTACAATCACGTCTTTCCGAAAGCGATCGCCGACCGCGCCCGCGAGCTGGCACCGCAGAAAGGCGATCTCGTCAAGCGCGTGACCAGCATCCCCATGCTCAACGACATGGAAGCGCGCGTGAAGATGATGGACCAGTGGCCGGGCTATCAGCAGGTGCTGACGTTGTCGGGGCCGCCGATCGAGGACATCGCGAGCCCTGCGGACTCGGCGGGGCTGGCCCGCCTCGCCAACGATGAGATCAAGAAGATCTGCGACACGCGGCCGGACAAATTCCCGGCCTGGGCCGCGTCGATGCCGATGAACAACGTGCAAGGCGCCCTCGAAGAGATGGACCGGGCGATCAAGCTCGGCGCCAAAGGCATCCAGATCTTCACCAACGTCAACCGCCGCCCGCTCGACGATCCGGAATTCTTCCCGATCTTCGAGCGCGCGACCAA
>Ga0335070_10005077_pt1 | contig 15439 bp, 13 predicted proteins | sample Lox_Sample_13_FD_206722 | JGI IMG/M metagenome (GOLD analysis project Ga0335070, IMG submission 206722) | Soil microbial communities from Loxahatchee National Wildlife Refuge, Florida, United States - Lox_Sample_1.3 | ecosystem: Environmental > Terrestrial > Soil > Wetlands | place: USA... | reverse complement strand
CCACAGAGCGCAATCAATACCAGTTCCATCGGACTGTTCGCAGTTTTGTCATGCCCCGCATCGATGACGATGCCGTGGCGCGAACTCGCCTCGCCGATGAACCTCTCCTGGTCGGTCCAGACAGCAGTTGCTTCGATCATGGATACCCCAACGTACGATTTACGAAGTGCAAGTCACGATTTATACGATTGCAACGAATGTGGCTAGGATTCAGAGTCCGGTTGCGTCATGGCGAGCCGCTGCAAATATAGCCACCAATTCGTTCGCTTCCAAGTTCGGGATCCACATCAGCCTTCAGAGAAATACTTGGTCGACCGTAAATCGTCAATGTCCAATTGAACCGATCGCTGTCGCTTTTACTATCTGCGATTGTCCGTCATCGGCTCGGGATGGATCAGGACGCGAAACAACTCCGGTTCTTCCTGCTTGAAACGGGTCTCGAGCGCGGTCTGGACATCGTGCACACGCGCCAGCGGCATGTCATCGGGCAACGTGCAGTGGCAGGAAACGTAGAGCCGCCCGCGCACCCGCTTGAATTGAAACTCGTGTGCGTCGAGCACGTCGGGAAACTCCGCAACGATCTTCTTGAGCCGACGCTCCAACTCCGGCTCACGCACTATCTGCTCTCCGGTTTCGATCGTGGCCGGCTCGCTTTCAATATGGGTCAGGATCGTCGATATTTCCGGCACCTGGGCACGCATCTCGCTCTCCAGGCGCGTGACCTCGTCATGCGCCTGCTTCATGTTGAGCTGTTCATCGAGTTCAAGGTGCTGTTCCACATGCAATTGGCCGTTCAGATCCTGCACGCTGACATCGTGGACATTCATATTGTTGCGTGTCGCCACCGCGCGAATTCGATCGAAGATATTTTCGGAATGCCGGGCCCGCGGAACTGAGTGCACCATGACGTCCGCGTCCGGCAACACGTCGTGGACGCGCTGCGTGACTTCGTCCGCCACCTGCTCCGATCGCAGAAATGTGAAATTGCGCGCCAATGCCACCGAAACGTCCGCAAAATAGCGGTTCCCCGCCCTCCGTATGCGTACGCGCTCCACTTCCAGCACGCCTTCAATGTTCCGGATCCTATCCAGAATCTGGTTGCGCACGCCTGTGGGAGCCGCATCGAGCAGCGCGTCAATGGTCTTCCGCGCCAGCCGCGAACTGACATAAATAACGACTCCTGCCACGAACAACGCGGCGATCGGATCGGCCTGCCGGAGCCAGGCCAGTTCATATTTCCTCCCGAGCAGAACCAGCGCGAGTCCGAGTATCACCACCGAACTCGACCAGATATCGGTTGAGAAGTGCAAAGCGTCCGCTTCAAGGGCTTGGCTGTCGTATTTCGCCGCAATCCGCCCCAGCGCGCGCGACCGCCACACATCAGCGCCGATCGAAAGCAGCATCACGATGAACGCTGAGATACTCGGCTCGATCTCCACGTGATGAAAGAACAATCGCTTGACGGCTTCCGAGACGATCCAGACACAGGTCAGCAACAGAAGGCCTGTCTCGATGAATGCCGAGAAATTCTCCACCTTCCCGTGGCCGTACTGGTGGTCGGCGTCCGCGGGCTTGTCGGAGACACGCACCGAGAGGAGCGTAACGATCGCGGCGATCAGGTCGAGGGCCGAATGCGCCGCCTCCGAGAGGATTCCTAACGATCCGGTCGTGAAGCCTACCACCGCCTTCATCGCGGTGATCGCCAAAGCGACACCGACCGAATTTCCGGCGACCGCACGTTTTTCGGCGCGCATCGACTCGGAACTGAAGGTGGCGTTCGTTTCGGTCATACGGGCATTATCTCTTCCGTTCGCCGCATCGCCAACCCCTCGGTTACTGTGCATCGCCCGGAAGGCATGCTAGGATGAGGTTTCGTTTTTCTACCCATCCTGGAGGATCATTTCCATGAGCTGCAAGTGGTTCGTGTGTCTTCTGCTCGTTGGCTTGGCCTGCGGGCAGTCCACAACCAAGCCCGCGCCCGTCCCTATGCCGCCATCGGGGCTGTCAGCTGAGGAGGTGCCAGACGCATCCGCGGAAAAGGCTGCCCCGCCGCCGGTTTCGCCCTCCGATCCGGTTATCACGATCAAGGGTGTTTGCAGCGATCCCTCCAAGACCGGCGATGCCTGCCAGACCGTAATTACGCGCCAGCAATTCGAGAAGCTCGCGGAGGCAGTGCGCCCCAACATGCCGCCCAATGTCCGCCGGCAGCTGGCAACCTACTATTCGCGCATGCTTCCCATGACTTCGGAAGCAGAAAAGCGCGGACTCGACAAGAAGCCGAAGTACGAGGAACTGATCCGCTTCGCGCGCATGCAGATCCTTTCCCAGGAACTGGCGAATACGCTGCAGCAGGAAGCGCAGCAGGTTTCCGATGCCGATGTCGAGAAATATTACAAGGACAACCAGCCTGCCTACGAGGAAGCCTCGCTCGAACGAATCTTCATCCCGCGCATGAAGCAACTGGGCAACCAAAAGCCCGGCGTGAAAGAGGAAGAGATCGAGGAGCAGCAAAAGTCGGGAGAAGAGGCAATGAAGAAGGTTGCCGCCGACCTGCGAGCCCGCGCGGCGAAGGGCGAAGACTTCGACAAGCTGCAGAAGGAAGCTTTCGCCGCCGCCGGTGTGAAAGGCAATCCCCCGAGCGTGAAGATGGACAAAGTGCGGCAATCGACTTTGCCGCAGACTCAGAAAACAGTGCTCGCGCTCAAGCCGGGAGAAATCTCTGAACTGATCTCCGATCCGACAGGACATTACGTTTACAAGCTCGTCAGCAAACGCACGCTACAACTCGACGCGGTCAAGACCGAAGTTCATAACACCATCGCAAGCCAGCGGTACCGCGACGCGATGCAGCCTTATCAGCAGGGCAATGTCGATTTGAACCAGGCATATTTCGGGCCGATCAAGAATCCAGCAATGCCGGCGCCGAAGCCCGGCGAGCCGGAAACCGAAGGAGATACCGACCCCGATTAAATGGACACGGTGAAGCCAACCGTCATTGTCACCGGAATCTCGGGAAATCTCGGCCAGCGGCTCGTTCCAATGCTTTCGGCGTATAACGTCGTGGGCATCGACATCGCGCCGCCCGCCGGCGCCAGGCCCGATCGTTTTGTGCAGTTGGATCTCGGCAAAGAAGATTCCACTCGCGAACTTTTCGTGCTCTTTCGCGAGATCCAGCCGGCATCGGTAGTCCATCTCGCGTTTGTAATCGATCCGCAACGTTCCGGCGTGCTCGACATCGATCGCATGTGGCAGATCAATGTCGCTGGTACGGCGCGCGTTATGGAAGCGGTCACCGAAGCGAACCGCAATTCCGCCACCGCCATCCGGCAGTTTATTTTTCCGAGCAGTGTCTCGGCCTACGGCTCCGACATGCCCGGGTCAGTAGCCGAAGATACTCCGCTGCAAGCTCATACTCTGCCCTACGCACTTCACAAGAAGGAGAGCGATCTGGTTGTGCAACAGCGAGCGCCCTCGCTTCGGGGATGCAGCATTTTCATTCTTCGCCCACATATCTTCGCGGGCAGCACGGTCGAGAACTACCTGATGGGCGCCTTCCGCGGGACTCCCAACGGCAAAGGAAAGCGTGCCGCGCGCATGCGCCGCGAAGGCAAACGCCTTCCCTGCATGCTGCCGTTCGGCCAGCAATACCTGGATAACAAAATCCAGTTCGTTCACGTCGACGATATGGCGCGGTTGCTGGCCTATATTCTCCAGCGCGAACCGGAGGCGCAGCGCCTGACGATACTCAATGTGGCGGGACGTGGCGAGCCGCTCACCTTCGCGCAATGCATCCGGATGGCGCGCGCCAAACTCGTGCGCGTGCCCGGAAGGTGGGCCATGCGACAGGTGCTTCAGTTGTTGTGGAGTTGGAAAATTTCTGCGATCCCGCCCGCCGCCGCTCCCTACATGACGGGCCAATACATCATGAACACCGACCGTCTTAAGAAGTTCCTTGGACCGGACTACGAGCACGTGATCCAGCGCACGATCACCGACGCCTTCGCCGACTCATTCCATAGAAGCTGAACCGCTCGAACCGCTGAGCCGTAGAGTGCGCAGAGAAAGTAAATACAGTTTTTCGCCTCCGTTCTTCTGCGTCCCCGGTGGCTAAAGATCCTTTCTGCAGACTCAGGCCCTCTGCGGCTAAAGATTCTTCAGGCCCCGATACAGACCCGCGACTCCGAACGTGTAAGGTGTCCATGACGCCTTCGCAATGCCCGCAGCGCGCATGCGATCTAACATCTCCTCGGGCGGCGGGAATCGCTCCACCGAAGCCGGCAGATACGCATACGGCCCACGCACGCCGGAGATCATCGTGCCGATCTTTGGCAACACATTCTTGAAATAAATCCGGTAGACCTTGCCGATGAGGCCGCCCGGCTCGCCGAAGTCAAGAATTCCGCATTCGCCACCGGCCTTGAGTACGCGGACCATTTCGCGCAACCCGGCATCGTAGTCGGCGAGGTTGCGGAAGCCGAACGCCGCAGTCACCAGGTCGAAGTGTCCGTCGGGAAATGGAAGTTGGAGGGCATCTGCTTCGATCCATCGCAGGGGCGTTTCTCTTCCCTTGATCGCCGCCCGTTGCAGCATCGCATGAGAAAAATCAGCGCCGACGATCCGCGACGTCTTGGTCGCGCGGCGACCCAGCGCGAATGTCATGTCTCCTGTGCCGCAACACAGATCTAGCACCCGCGCGTCAGACCCTTGCAAAATAGAATCGAAGGCTCGTGCCGTCCGCCACCACCATAGTCGGTCGGTGTTGAGCGACAGCACGTGATTCAACAAGTCATAGCGCGGCGCGATGCAGGTAAACATCTCGCGGATGGCCCGGGCTGCAGACTCGCAGTCCCGCGCCCCGTCCGGAGCAGCGCCGATAATCCTCGTCTCCGTTTTCTCGCTCACTAGCGCGCACCTGCCAACTTGTGCAGTTCGTCCACCGCATTGTCTACCGCCGATTGGGGCACATCGTTCACGATCTCCACCTTGCCGATTTCGCGCGGCAGAATGAAGTGGAGCACGCCGTGCCGCGTCTTCTTATCGGACTGCAACTGCTTGACCACCTTCGACGCGCTGAATTTCGCTGTGGGCAACTTTCCGAGACCAAGGATCGCGTTCGTGATCCGTCCTGCGGTGACGCTATCGAGTTTGCCGGTCGAGAGCGCGATGTTGGTGGCGGCCACCATGCCCCATGCGACTGCCTCTCCGTGCAGGAGTTGCCGGTAGCGGGTTTCCGCTTCGAGCGCGTGGCCGATCGTGTGTCCGAGATTTAGAACCTGCCGCAACCCGTTTTCGCGTTCGTCCGCGCTCACCACCGAAGCCTTCAGCCGCACCGAATCGCCAATGACCTTCTCCATCACCGCTGGATCGCGATCGAGAATTTCACGACGCTTGTCTTCAAAAAGCCGGAACAATCCCGGATCGCCGATGATGCCGCACTTGAGCGCTTCGTAGAGCCCGGCTCGATATTCGCGCGATGGAAGGGTGTTCAGAACGCCTGGATCGACCAGCACCGCGCGCGGCTGGTGAAACGTGCCGAGCAGATTCTTGCCCGACTCCAGATTGACTCCGGTTTTGCCGCCGACAGCAGCGTCGACTTGCGCGAGCACCGTCGTCGGAACCTGAATCACCGCGATGCCACGCATGTAAATCGATGCCAGGAAGCCGGTCACATCCCCCACAACCCCGCCCCCCAGCGCGATGAGCGTAGCGCTGCGGTCGGCCCCCATCTTCACCAACTTATTCGCAAGCCGTTCGAGCGACACAAGCCGTTTGAAGCGCTCGCCGTCGGGCATCTCGAGAATTTCCGGCTTGATGCCGGCCGCCGAAAGCGATTGCAGTAGCACTTTGGCCCATCGCCGTCGCACCGGAGCCACGGTGACGACGAATGCGCGGCCTCCGGACAGCAGGTAGCTGACGCATTCGCCCGTCCGGGCCAGGAGGCCGTTCTCGAGCAAGACTTCATACGAGCGCGACGCCGCGGCTACAGGGATGCGAATCATGAACGTTCATCATAACGTATGCGGCAGAGGCGTAATTGTCGCTCCGTTTGTCATCAAGCTCTGACCAGAGAGGAAAGGCGCAGGGCTATACTCACCGCGTGATACCATTTTTTGAAGATGCCACCGTCTCCTTCGGAATGCGATTTTCTGGTCATCGGCGCGGGAGTCGCCGGACTTCGCGCAGCCATTGAATTGGCGCACGCCGGGAGAGTTGTCGTCTTCGCCAAGCGTGAGGTGCGTGACTCCGCGACTCACTACGCCCAGGGCGGCATCGCCGCCGCGCTGAGCGACGAAGACGAAGTCAGCCTCCACTTGCAGGACACATTGATCGCGGGAGACGGGCTGTGCAACGTCGATGCTGTTCGCGTTCTCGTCGAAGAAGGTCCGGTGCGTATCGAGGAACTCATCGAATGGGGAACACAATTTGACCGGAACGGAACCAAGCTTGCTTTCACCCGGGAGGGCGCTCACAGCCGCAACCGTATCCTGCATGCCCAGGGCGATTCCACCGGACGCGAGATTCTGCGCGCTCTCTATGCGAAAGCGAAAACGCTGAAAAACATCTCAGTCCTTGAGTTCGAGATGTCGTCTGACCTGCTCGTCGAAGACGGCCAAGTCGCCGGCGTCTCAGTGATTGGCCAAAAGGGACAGTTTGAGCACCTCACCGCATCGGCTGTCTTGCTCGCTACGGGCGGCCTCGGCCAGATTTACCGCAATACGACCAATCCAGATGTGGCGACCGGAGACGGCGTCGCAATGGCTTTCCTTGCCGGCGCCGAAATCAGCGACATGGAGTTCGTTCAGTTCCATCCCACGGCGCTCTATTTGAAAAATGCGCCCCGCTTTCTCCTCTCTGAAGCTCTGCGCGGCGAAGGCGCGTATCTCCGCAATATGGAGATGCACCGGTTCATGCCGAAGTACCACCAGCAGGAAGAACTCGCGCCGCGCGATGTGGTCGCGCGCGCCATCGCGCACGAATTGGAGGTCACCAACAGCGCCGACCCAGTCGTCTACCTCGATCTGACGCATCTCGATGCCGATCACGTCAAGCAGCGCTTTCCGCGCATCTACTCCACCTGCCTGGAACATAACGTCGACATCTCTACCGACCTCATCCCGATTCGACCCGCCGTCCACTATGCGATGGGGGGCGTGCGCACCGATCTGGTCGGACAGACGAGCCTTCCCGGTCTCTATGCTGCGGGAGAAGCGGCCTCGACCGGTGTTCATGGCGCGAACCGGCTCGCCAGCAATTCCCTGCTGGAAGGCTTGGTTTTCGGCGCCCGCGCCGGGGAAGCGATGCGCGAGTCACTTGGCCGCCGTCCGCCGCACCTGACGCCGCGGCGCGCTGCCTCATCGAACGGGCCTGTAGACGCCGGGGTCGAAGACTTGATTGGCCAAGTGCGGGATCTGATGTGGGGCAAGGTCGGGATCGTGCGCAATGGCAAAGGGTTAAAGCAGGCGATTCAGGAACTTCGAGAACTGCAGCCAAAGACAGCTCATCCGGGAACGCGGCGTGCTTTCGAGGCCCGTAACATTCTCACTTCGGGCCTGCTGGTTGCACGCTCGGCACTGGCCCGCGAGGAAAGCCGCGGAGGCCATTACCGCATCGACTACCCCGCTCACGACGACGTCCATTTCCTGAAGCACTCGCTCATTCTTGGCGAGAAGATCTCATTTCAGTAGACTCTCAGTTTGCCTCGCAGGCTTGGTTAAGGCGTTGACTCCTTCCGCGGGAAAAGCAACGACGCCGCCACTGATCCGCCCAGGACCAGCACCACGATCACGAGCGCCCACACAGTCGGGATCTTGAAATAGTGCGAGCCGAGCATCTTTATGCCGACAAAGATCAGCACTATCGATAAGCCGTAGTGCAGATACTCGAACATGTCCATAGTTCCGGCGAGCGCGAAATACATGGACCGCAGGCCTAAGATTGCGAACACGTTCGACGTGTACACAATGAACGCGTTGACGGTGATCGCGAGCACGGCCGGGATCGAATCTACCGCGAATAGCACATCGGTCGTCTCGATCACCAGTAGCACGACAAAGAGCGGTGTCGCGTGCAGCGCCGGACGCCGCACGAAGAACTTCGAGCCTTCATACTCGGACGTCACGGGAAGCAACCGGCGGAAAACGCGAAGCACGGGGTTGTTCTGCGGCCGGATGTCCTTATCGCCCTGCCCAAGCAGGTTAATTCCCGAGTACACCAGCATTGCGCCAAACACATAGACGATCCAGTGAAAACGCTGGATCAGGCTGACCCCCAGCACGATGAACAGGCCGCGCATGATCAGCGCCCCGAGGATACCCCAGAACAGCACATGGTGTTGCTCTTCGCTGGGAACCTTGAAGTATCGGAAGATCACCAAGAAGACGAAGAGATTGTCGACACTCAGGGACAACTCGACCACGTAGCCGGTGACGAACTCGAGCGATTCGGTGCGTCCGTGCCAGAAATACACGACCACGGCGAAGGCCATCGCCAGGGCTATCCAGAAGGCCGACCAGGCCAGGGCCTCGCGAAATCCAACGCGGTGCGAACGGCGATTGAATAAGCCGAGGTCGAGCGCCAGCACCGCCAGGACGAACAGGTTGAAGAGAACCCAGAATAAGAGCACAGGGAATCTTATCAAGTAGTGAGCTGCGATCTCCCAGCTCCGAGCCTATTCCCTTCCCCTCTTTCCGTTCGCCCACTCGCTCCACATTCCCATGGCTTTCAACTCGTCATCGAGATGAGCATCGTGCATCGTCTGCTCGATCTGGGCGCGCTCGAGCCGCGGTCCCACATGCTGCGGCAAATTCGCAAGGAAGAAGCTCAGCGCCGCCGCCTCGGCAACATGCTTCTTGAGCTGAGCGAGGTCCACCTTGTCGTAGGTGTCCGAAACGGCGTGATAGTTCACCAGGTAATTGGCTTCCTGCTGATCGGCGACAAATGTCGGCACTCCTTCGAACAGGAAGTCAAGATGATCGGTGCCTGCCTCGCCCGTGGGAGCGAGCTTGACGCCTCCAAACCGGTCAAAGGCTCCCAGCAATGGCTCGAGCGCCGGCATCACATCGGTGCGTCCGCCAGTAGAAAAATTCGTAACCCTTCCCGTGCCAGAATCGAAGATCACAACTCCGGCCGCCTTATCGAGCTCCGCCCGATGCGCCTCGGTATAGGCGCGTGATCCGACCAGACCCTGCTCCTCGCCCGAAAAAAGGATGAATCGAATTGTACGGATCGGCTTCAATCCCGACGCCCGAATCGCACGGAGCGCATCGACCACGAGCGCGGCATTGCACCCGTTATCGAGAGCCCCTGTTCCCAGTTCCCACGAATCGAGGTGTGCGCCCAGAATCACGAACTCGTCCGGCTTCCCACTGCCGGGAATCTCCGCAACTACATTCGAGGTCTTGATGGAGCCGCCAATCTTGTTCGGAATCGAGAGATCGGCATAAAGCTTCTCGCCGTCTGCAATCAGGCGAGCGATGCGCTGTGCGTCCTCCCTCGCCAGCAGCACCATCGGGATCCGGTCGATTTCGCCGCGCGCTGAGTTCGTGAGTCGATACAGAAGGTCGTGCTCCCGCGTCGCCGTGAACGCGATGGCGATGACTTTATTCTTTACGGCAAAGTCGATCACCGGCAGCGGCCTCATGTACTCCTGAAACAGATCGTCCCAGGTCTTCAGCACCTCGGAATGAACGAGCAGGATCTTCCCTGCCACATTGTTTGCCTTCGCAAGGTCCTCGGGCCGCCCATCGCCCACATCGACCATTTCAACGTGCTTTACCGGCGGGAGCACCGGTGCCCATGCGAGCGAAACTGCTCTCGGACGGAACCGTACTTGCTCGCCCGAGACAATCATTTCGGTCGCGCCTTCCGCCCAGCTTGCTTCGAGGGAGAACTCCTCCGTATGGATGTTCACTCCGCCCGCAGCCTTGAGCGATGACGCGCCCCAGTCGATGGCCCGCTCCATCGCTGGCGTCCCCGGCACACGCCCGCCAATGTCGTCGGTCAGGCGGCGGAGGTTGGTCTCCAGCGGAGACGGTTTCAGCGCTTCTTGAATAATGCGCTCAGTGTCGGGATCGGTAGCGAACGCCGCAGCAGAGAGTAGTACCAGTCCAACAAACCCAAATGCTCGGATCATAGAGCCAGCATTAGAAATGAATTTGCCAGAAAGTGAAAGCGGGATGAAATCGGAAAGAACGGCAACGGTCAGGACCGGTCAAAAGCCGTCCACCATCCAAACATTCGAGCTGCCACGCGCCTTCCAATATGCGAGATGTTTTCCATCCGGGGCCGGGATCGCCCAACCGATGTTCATGCTCGTGTCTTCCAGCACGGTCGTACGACGCTGGGAAGGTGGCGAGCTACGCCGGATTTTTGCCGGACAACTGACTTTTGACCGGCGTCAATCCGAGCTTATACGAGACCAGCTGCGCGGCGTGTCTGCGTCGGCACGAATGCTCGCGCAGCGATAGCCCTTAGGCGGTTTTCGCCTGACTGGGGACCTCAAAGACCTTTACGTCGCGCGGAATCACGAACACCGCCTCGTCTTTCAAAAGAGCAAGGTTCCTGAAGCGATCCTGCGAGAGCTCGACATGCACCAGCGCGCCCCATTCGGTAACGGCTTCAACCTTAACGAGCGGTCCGGCGGAGTTGATGTGCTTGATGCGCGCCCGGAAGTGATCGCCACCGTTCGGTTGCCGGGCGATATCCAGCAGGTGTGGACGAACATAGACGAGATGCCCGGTCTCGCGTTCGTGAATGTACGTCTTTCCGTCGTCCACCCTCCCGTGAAACAGATTCACGTTGCCCAGGAAGTTGTACACAAAGGGCGTCGCCGGGTAGTTGTAGACTTCATCGGGATTCCCCACCTGCTCGATGCGTCCTTGATTCATGACGACGACGCGGTTCGCGAGTTCGAGCGCTTCTTCCTGGTCGTGCGTCACGAAGACGCTGGTAATGTGGATCTCGTCGTGTAACTGGCGCAGCCAGCGTCGAAGTTCCTGCCGAACCTTGGCGTCGAGCGCTCCAAAAGGCTCATCGAGCAACAGGACGCTCGGTTCTACCGCCAGCGCTCGGGCCAGCGCCACCCGCTGCCGCTGCCCGCCGGAAAGCTGCGACGGAAACCTCCCCGCCAGGTTCTCCAATTGAATCAGCTTCAGCAGTTCCTGCACCTTGGCCCGAATCTTCGCTTCGGAAGGTCGAAATTTCCGTGGCCTTACGCGCAAGCCGAACGCGATGTTCTCAAAAACCGTCATGTGGCGGAACAAAGCATAGTGCTGGAAGACGAATCCTACCTGCCGCTCGCGAACGGAACGGTCGCTGATATCGTGGCCGTCGAACCGCACCGTTCCCGCATCCGCATACTCCAGGCCCGCGATGATTCGTAATAGAGTCGTTTTCCCGGAACCCGAGGGCCCGAGCAAAGCAACCAGTTCACCGGACGGGATCTCCAGATTCACGCCCTCGAGGGCGGTGAACAGCCCGAATCGTTTTGTGATGCCAATCGCCTCGATGCTCATGCCGGCTCCATACCCCAGTTCGCTTGCGGCTCTTCAATTCTTTCCTGCGACTTCCACTCCACTACGCTCTTCACCACCAGCGTCACCAAGGCAAGCAATGCGAGCAGCGATGCCACCGCAAACGCCGGAACGTATTGATATTCGTTGTAGAGAATTTCGATGTGCAGCGGCATCGTGTTGGTGAGGCCACGTATGTGGCCTGACACCACCGACACGGCGCCAAATTCGCCCATCGCGCGCGCGTTGCAGATGATCACGCCGTACAGCAATCCCCACTTCACATTCGGCAGGGTGACGCGGAAAAATGTCTGCCAGCCGCCCGCCCCGAGCGTGAGCGCCGCTTCCTCTTCTTCATTGCCCTGCGCCTGAATTAGCGGGATCAATTCGCGCGCGACAAACGGAAACGTCACGAAGATCGTTGCCAGGACAATCCCCGGCACTGCAAAAATGATTTTGATGTCGTGCTCTCGCAGCCATGGACCGAGCAGACCCTGCAGTCCGAAGATCAGCACGTAAATCAGACCGGAAACCACCGGGGAGACGGAGAATGGAAGATCGATCAGCGTGACCAGCAGGCTCTTCCCCGCGAAATCGAATTTGGCGATGGCCCAGGCCGCGGCCACTCCGAAGATCAGGTTCAGAGGGACTGCGATCGCGGCCGTCAGCAGCGTAAGCTTGATCGCCGCGACTGCGTCAGGTTCGCGAAAGCTGGCCAGGTACGCGCCCAGTCCCTTGCTCAGGGCAGAGATGAAAACCACCGCCAGCGGCATGAAGAGGAAAAGTCCAAGGAAGCCGATGGCTACCGCAATGAGCGTCCACCGCACCCATGCCGCTTCCAGTGTCGCGCGTGCCGCCCGATGTGCCGCCGCTCGCCGCCCCGCCCGTAATGTGATCGAACCTGCCATGGATGAGATCCGTTCCTATAACTTGCCGTAGCGTGTCATATCGAACTGCTCTATCCCGCGTAGCCAGGCGCGAGCGAAGTCGCAGTTGTTGTCTCGGTTTGCTTCGCTTCGCCTCGATGGCTGCGGCTGCTCCACTTCTGCAAAAGATTGATTGCCAGCAGAAGCGCGAAAGAAACTACCAGCATCACGACTGCGATCGCGGTCGCTCCCGCATAGTCGTACTGATCGAGCTTGGTGATGATGAGCAGCGGAGTGATCTCGGTTTTCATCGGCATGTTGCCCGAGATGAAGACCACCGATCCGTACTCTCCGACCGCGCGCGCGAAAGCCATGGTGAAGCCCGTGAGAGCCGCCGGCAGAATCGCGGGCAAAATCACCTTCGTGAAGATCTGCAACCGGTTGGCGCCCAGACTCGCGGCCGCTTCTTCCACATCTTTGTCGAGGTCTTCCAAGACCGGCTGAACTGTCCGCACCACGAACGGAAGTCCGATGAAGGTGAGCGCGATCACGATTCCCAACTGCGAGTATGCTGCCTTGATTCCCAACGGTTCAAGATAGTGCCCCACCCACCCATTGCTGGAATAGATCGCGGTAAGTGCGATTCCCGCGACTGCGGTCGGCAAGGCAAAAGGAAGGTCAACGAGTGAATCCACAATGCGCTTCGCCGGAAACGTGTAGCGCACCAGAACCCACGCCACCAGGAGCCCGAACACCAGGTTGATGGCCGCCGCGATGAATGATGCCCCAAAACTGACGCGATAGGAAGCAACCGCCCGCGGATCCGAGACTATATGCCAGAACCGCGCCCAAGTCACTGACGACGCCTTCAAGAAGGTTGCGGACAGCGGAATCAGCACGATCAGGGCCAGGTAGAAAATCGTGTACCCGAGCGTGAGACCGAATCCCGGGAGGATGCTTCTTTTTTTGAGCCTTATCGCCATGAGCATCGCTCTTCGCGCACGCGGCTATCTGCCCGGCTGATACAGCTGGTCGAATAAGGCGCCGTCTGCGAAGTGGATCTGATTCGCCTTCTGCCAGTCGCCGGCGATTTCCTCAAGCGTCAACAGCTTCACCTTCGGAAACTGGCTGGCATACTTCTTTGCCAATGCCTCAGACCGTGGGCGGTAGTAGCGTTTCGCCGCAATCTCCTGCCCCTCGGGACTGTACAAATACTCCAGGTACGCCTGGGCTACGGCGCGCGTACCTTTCTTGTCGACCACTTTGTCGACGACGGCCACGGTTGGCTCGCACAAAATGCTCATCGACGGCACCACGATCTCGAACTTGTCTTGTCCGAGGTCTTTCGCACCGAGCAGCACTTCGTTCTCCCACGCGATCAGCACATCGCCGATCCCGCGCTCAACGAAGGTTGTAGTTGCGCCGCGCGCCCCTGAATCGAGCACCGGCACGTTCTTGTAGAGCTTGCTGATGAAGTCCTTGGCCTTCGCTTGGTCGCCGTTCGAGGTCTTGAGCGCGTATCCCCAGGCGCCCAGGTAGTTCCAGCGCGCTCCGCCTGACGTCTTCGGATTCGGAGTGATGACCGCGACTCCGGGCCGGGCCAGATCGTTCCAGTCCTTAATTCCCTTCGGGTTCCCTTTTCTCACCAGGAAAATAATTGTGGACGTGTAGGGTGAACTGTTGTTCGGCAGCCGCGATTGCCAGTTCGGCGGTAGCAGTTTCGCTTGGGAGGCGATGGCATCGATGTCATAAGCCAGCGCCAGCGTCACGACGTCCGCTTCCAGTCCATCGATCACTGCGCGCGCCTGTTTGCTTGAGCCGCCATGCGACTGCTGGATCGTGACCATCTGGCCGGTCTTTGCCTTCCAATATTTGATAAATGCCGCGTTGTAATCCTGATACAACTCCCGAGTCGGGTCATAGGAAACATTCAGCAGCGTGAGACCGCTCTGTGCCCGGCCCTGCCCCACCATAGCGAGAGCCAAACTCAACATCACCAGGGTCGCTTTCTTCATTTCTCTCCTCTGTCAGAACCGCCAACAATCATGGGCAATACGCTGGCTTCCGCCTTCCTCTTCCTGCCAGACCTTCTGCGCGCATTGCCGGCCGGTTTGTTCATCAAGTCGGCGAGCGTCGTGTTTTCCAGGATCTTCGCCGCCGCATCCCGGACGTCGAGAAACACCTGGTAGAGCGCGCGGTGATCGGCATCCCGGTCGATCAGGCTGCGCAATTGCTCGGCGTCGCCGAAAGGAGCCAGCGGTCCATCGATCAGCCGGATGATCTCGCTGAGCCTGATTTCCGAGGGAGGCCGGCGCAGTTGATACCCCCCTTTAGCACCGCGCACGCTCTCGACGATCCGCGCGTTCTTAAGTTCCAGCAGGATGAGTTCAAGAAACTTTTCCGGAAGATCTTCTTCATAGGCAATGTCGCGAATGCGAATCGCGCCCTGGTTGTAGCGCCGGGTCAGCATCATCAGCGACTGGAGCGCATACAAACCTTTTTGAGAAATTTTCATAGGCCCCTCACAAACAATCCCCATCGACTTAATAGGCATTATAGGCAAAGCACGCTCATTTCCAAACAGCTAAAACGACGAATTTCCGGTAAATCTCGTTAATTGAAGGACTTGGGATTCAAAACGGGAATGGATGGATGCTCCCTGTGCATCCTTTTGCACTCCGAAGGGCACGCTGACGGTCTTACGACCGCCGCTCGTTTGGGGCGCGACCTAATGCACCCGCAGGATTTCCGCCGTGATGTTGTCGGGGCCGCCTCGCTCCCGCGCCAGGTCGATCAGTTCCCGGCAGGCTTCTTCCAGGGTTCCGCTCTCGACGGTTTCCAGAATTTCGGCATCGCGCACCTGCCCCCACAAGCCGTCGCTGCAAAGCAGAAGCTTGTCTCCCGATTGCAGGATCTCCGGCTGGCCGGGCGAGTCAATGACCGGTTCGTTGAGCGTGCCCAGCGCCGCTGTCAGAATATTTCTCTGCGGATGCGTCTCAGCCTCTTCCTTGCTGATGACTCCCGACTCCACCAGCCGGCTCACGTAGGAATGATCGCGCGTCA
>Ga0335070_10005076_pt1 | contig 15440 bp, 14 predicted proteins | sample Lox_Sample_13_FD_206722 | JGI IMG/M metagenome (GOLD analysis project Ga0335070, IMG submission 206722) | Soil microbial communities from Loxahatchee National Wildlife Refuge, Florida, United States - Lox_Sample_1.3 | ecosystem: Environmental > Terrestrial > Soil > Wetlands | place: USA... | reverse complement strand
TGAGGCCGATGGTAATCACGGGCCCCTCCCGTCGGAGGGTTTCCTCACGAGGTGGACGAGCTGGTCGGCGGCGCACACCAGCATGAGAAGGCATCCGGTGGGGATCGCCAGATACACGGCACCCATGGGGAGCCTCATGGCCGGCGACCGCTGGGCCATGTTGAAAAGGGCAAGCTGCATGCCTTTGAGGCCGACCGTTACCAAGAATGTGACGATGGCAAGGAGTGTTACCAATCGTGCCGCCCGCCTCGCCCCGGGGGAGAGCGCTCTCACGAGCGCGTCGAAGCCCGTGTGCATGCCGCGCTTGAAGGCCATGCTGGCACCGAGGAAGGTGATCCAAATCATGAGATACCGGGAGGCCTCCTCCGACCAGGTAAGCGAGGCCCCGAGGAGATAGCGGCAGATCACCTGGGCGGCCACGACGAGGATCATGGTAAGGACCATGGCGGCGCAGACCACCTCAGCGGTGCGGTTCAATAAGTTACCCAGTCGAGTGAGCACGGGTCCCCCTCGCTCCCCCGCTCCCGCAGCGGGCTCGACGAGCTGTCCGCTACCCCGTCTTTCCGGTGACACTTATTCCCTTTGGATCTCTGTTTGGGGCGGCCAGGGCTGGCTCTGAAGCAGAGTGCCTCTGAGCAACCGTTTTGTCCCAACCATTCTGGAGAGAGAGAGCCGGGGTCAGCACGCCCGGCGACAAGCGCCTCCTACGAGTCAACGACCGCTGCAAGGGCGCGAATCATGCACCTTTGCCCAAGAGCACAGCCCTGGCCTGAATCCCCCAGGTGTCGGACCGCCTGTTCAGGCCCCCTTCCACGACGACAGCGAGAACGGGTAAAGGGCGCCTAATAGGTCTCCAGGATTCCCTGAATCAGGGTCTTGCTGAATCGGGGTTGGTACTTCTCGTAGACGGGCGCCATGGCCTTTCGAAACAGGGCACGGTCCGGCCGAGTCACCTGCATGCCTTGGGCCTCAAGCTTCTGCAAGGTTTCGGCCTCGTTCTTCCGGATATACTCCTTCTCGAACCGAGCGGCCTCCTGAGCGGCCTTCAAGAAGGCCTGCTTATCTGCCGGGGAGAGGGTCTCGAAGATCTTGAGATTCATGAGCAGGAGAGCAGGGGAGTAGAAGTGAGCCGTAAGCGCCAGATACTTCTGGAATTCATAGAGACCGTGGCTGTAGATGATATTGATGGGGTTTTCCTGGCCGTCGATGGTTCCCTGCTTGAGGGCGGTCAGAGCCTCACCCCAGGCCATGGGCGTGGGATTGGCGCCGAGGAGCCGGAAGGCTTCGAGGTGGACCTCGTTCTCCATGGTGCGGATAATAAGCCCACGACAGTCTTCCGGCTTCTCCACCGGGCGGCGGTTGTTGGTGAGGTTGCGGAAGCCGTTCTCCCAAAACGCGAGTCCTTTGATCCCCGCGGGTCCAAGCTCAACGAGAAGGCCTTGGCCGATGGAACCCTCGAAGACCTCATCAACGTGTTTGGTGTCACGGAAGAGGAAGGGGAGGTCGACCACGAGCATCTTGGGAACAAAGCCCCCGACTGGACCGGTCGAGGTCACCACGAGGTCGATGCTGCCGATCTGAAGTTGCTCCACCAGGGAACGCTCACTGCCGAGCTGTTGGTTGGGGAAGATGCGAACCTCGAAGCGGTGCTCCGTGTACTGGGCAAGAAGCTGGGCGAACTTCTCAGCCCCGAGATGGTACGGCGCGGTCACGCTGACCGCATGGGCGAGTTTCAACGTCCGGGTGGCTGCCTCGCCGGTCTGGAGCCAGAGGACCAGACAGCAGATGGTCAGCCCCGCTGCCACGATGCGCTTCATCTATGCCTCCTTTGCCAGTTGCTCACTGATCTTGCCGAAGCGGCGCTCTCGCCGCCGATAGTCGGCGAGCGCCTCCATGAGTTGCGGCTCTCGGAAGTCCGGCCAGTACACCGGGCTGACATACAGTTCGGTGTAGGCGATCTGCCAGAGGAGGAAGTTGCTGATTCGTTCCTCACCACTCGTCCGGATGAGGAGATCCGGATCGGCCATGCCTCCGGTAAATAGGTACCGGGCGAAGGAGGCCTCCTCCACGTCCTCAGGTCTCATCCTGCCGGCGGCGCAGGCCTCGGCGATGTGCCGGACGGCCCGGACGATCTCGCTACGGCCGCTGTAGTTCAGGGCCAGGTTGAGGATCATGCCCCGGTTGCCGGAGGTCTTCGCCATGGTCTCGCGGAGGAGACCGCCCACACTCGGGGGTAATTCGTCGATGTCCCCTAGGGTGTTGAGGCGGATGCCGTTCCCGAGCATCTCATCGAGTTCTGCCTTGAGGTACCTGGCGAGGAGGCGCCAGAGGGCATTCACCTCGCGCTTGGGACGCTGCCAGTTCTCCTTTGAGAAGGCATAGAGCGTAAGAATGGGGATGCCGATGCGGCGGCAGCAGCGAACGATAGTCCGCACCGATTCGGCTCCGGCTCGGTGCCCTTCGATACGGCCGAGGTTTCGCTCTTGGGCCCAGCGCCCGTTGCCATCCATGATGATGGCGAGGTGCCGGGGAAGCTTTGTCAGGGTGGGCATGGTCATTGGAGCAGGAAGCACCACCGGTTTGGGATCGTCAGATCTCGAGGATCTCCTTTTCCTTGGCGGCGCAAAGGTCATCCACCTGGGAGATGAACGCGTCGGTTCGCTCTTGAACCTCCTCTTGGGCTCGGAAGAGGTCGTCCTCCGTGATCTCCTTCTCTTGCTTGAGATCCTTCAGCATCTCGTTAGCGTCTCGCCGGATGTTGCGGACGGCGACCTTGGCCTCCTCCGCCATCTTGCGCGCCACCTTCACGAGATCCCGCCGCCTTTCCTCGGTTAAGGCGGGGATGGCGATCCGGACGACCTTGCCATCGTTCATCGGGGTGAGTCCGAGATCAGATTTCAGGATCGCCTTTTCGACGTCGCCGAGCGCGGTCTTATCCCACGGCTGGACCACGATGAGGCGGGGCTCCGGCACCGCCAGGGAGGCCATCTGATTGAGGGGTGTCGGCGTCCCATAGTAGGTGACCTTGATACCGTCGAGCAAAGAGGGCGTCGCTCTCCCGGTACGGAGCCGATTGTAGTCCCGTTTCACGGCTTCGATGGCTTTGGTCATCCTCTCCTTCATCTCTGCGAAGATCTCCTCGACCATCTCACTCATGAGCCTCTCCTTCTACGAGGGTACCCACGGGTTCACCCATGACGGCCCGTTTGATGTTACCTTGCCCCATGAGGTTGAAGACGATGATGGGCATGTTGTTGTCCATGGCGAGCGAAATGGCGGTAGCGTCCATCACCTTGAGCTGCTTCTGGAGAACCTCCAGGTAGGTGAGACGGTCGAACTTCTTAATGCCTGGATGGGTCATGGGATCGGCAGGGTAGACACCGTCCACCTTGGTCGCCTTGAGCAGCACATCGGCATGAATCTCCATGGCGCGAAGGGCGGCGGCGGTATCGGTGGTGAAGTATGGATTGCCTGTCCCCGCGGCGAAGATGACCACCCGTCCCTTCTCCAAGTGGCGAATGGCTCGCCGGCGAATGAACGGCTCTGCCACCTGGCGCATGGTAATCGCCGATTGGAGCCGGGTCTGCCCGCCGATGCGCTCGAGGGCATCCTGGAGTGCCATGGCATTGATCACCGTGGCCAGCATGCCCATGTTGTCTGCCGAGCTGCGCTCCATGCCGTAGGCGGTGGCGGCCACTCCGCGGAAGATATTGCCGCCGCCGATGACCACGGCAACCTGGACGCCGAGGAGATCCAGTTCCCGGATCTCTTCGGCGACTCTGGCCGTGACCTGGGGGCTGATCCCATAGGTCGCATCGCCCATGAGGGCCTCACCGCTCAGCTTGAGGAGAATGCGCTTATACTTGGGTTGGGTCATGACCTGCGGCTCACCCTGCTTGACTCAGCCTTCCAGCTCTTCCCCAAGCTGGAAACGGACAAAACGGCGGATCTGAACGTTCTCGCCGGTCTGCATCCGCAGCTGGTTGAGGAGGTCCTCGATGGTAATGTCGGTATCACGGACGTAGGCCTGCTCAAGGAGGCAGACCTCGGAGTAGAACTTGTTGAGTTTGCCTTCAAGGATCTTGTCGACGATCTTTTCGGGTTTCCCGGAGTCCAAAGCCTGAGCACGGTAGATCTGGCGCTCTCGCTCGACGACCTCCTGCTTCAGGTCCTCCCGGCGAACGGCGAGGGGGCTCGAAGCGGCTATATGCATGGCCAGGTTCTTGACGAACTCGCCGAAGGGCGCACTCTTGGCACTGAAGTCGGTTTCGCAGTTCACTTCGACCAGGACGCCGATCTTGCCGCCGGCGTGGATGTAGGACTGGATCTGCCCTTCGGTAACAGCCCGGCCTGCTCGTTTCTGGGCTACCACCAGACCTTTCTGGCGCAGGTAGTCCACGGCCTTCTGCATGTCGCCCTTGGTTTCCTGAAGCGCTGCTTTGCAATCCATGATCCCCGCGTTGGTCTTCTCGCGGAGTTGTTTTACCATGTTAGAAGTTATCTGCAAGGTGGACCTCCTTCTCTCTGGTCTCAGCTCTCGACGGGGTTGACGATTTCTATTTCGGGTCCGCTGCGCTCGCCTGCGGTCACGGCAGCCTCGAGGTCGATAGCCGGTGCCGACTTGTCTACGTCGGCCTGCAACCGTTCCTCCGCCCTCCGTTTGCCCTCCACGCAGGCGTCGGCGACTTTGGAGGTGAAGAGGCGGATCGAGCGGATGGCGTCGTCATTACCCGGAATGACGTAATCGATGGGATCTGGGTCGCAGTTGGTATCCACGATGGCGACGATAGGAATCCTGAGCTTGTTAGCCTCGGCGACGGCGATATTTTCACGGCGCGGGTCCACCACGAAGAGGGCGCCAGGCAAGCGCTGCAGGTCGGCGATGCCTCCGAGGTTCCGCTCCAGCTTCACAAGTTCCCGCTCCATGTGGAGCACCTCTTTTTTCGGGAAGCGGTTTATCGACCCATCCTCTTTCATGGCCTTGAGTTCCTTAAGCCGGTCAATGCTCTTCTTGATCGTCTGGAAGTTGGTGAGCATGCCGCCGAGCCAACGGTGGGTGATGCGGAACATGCCGCAGCGCTGGGATTCCTCAGTAATGCCGTCAACGGCCTGTTTCTTAGTGCCTACGAAGAGCACCGATTCGCCGGCGGCGACGGTGTCGACGATGAACTGGTAGGCCACCCTGAACAGGCGCGCCGTTTGCTGGAGATCGATGATGTAGATGCCGTTGCGGGCCCCAAAGATGTAAGGCTTCATCTTCGGGTTCCAACGCCGTGTCTGGTGCCCGAAGTGGACACCGGCCTCGAGAAGCTGCTTCATGGTGATGGGCGTCATGCATTCCTCCCTCTGGTTAATCCCTCCACCCCCCCGCCGGACGCGCTGCCCGGCGATCCCGACGGCGTCGGGACACCAAAGGCTCAGGGGATGTGCGGTTTGTTGACCACAAGAGACCTTCACGTAAACCTACTTCATTTATCACAGCAATTTGTCTATTTCAAGGACAAAAACATGGGTTTCGGGGCGGGAGGAGGCGTCCTGCGGGTCGAATGAGGTGTGCACTCTTGGGCCCGCAGGTAAGAAGCAGGTCGACGACGGAGAGGTTGGCGCGGAACTCGCCCCAGAGCTGGGGGTAGACGGGCGGCTCGAAGGTGTAATAGAGAAGCTGGATGCCGGAGCGGTGAAAGACCTCTTCCTTCAAATACTTTTTCGAGGAAGCGATAGTGAGATAAGCGGTTGCCCCGACAGCCCGACAGATGTCCGCCAGCCGTTCTGAGCCCTTGCTGGTGACCGCGAAGGCCGAACTGAGGAGGGAGGGTCGATCGATTCCCAGGTGGAGGCGGAGATAATCAATGATCGCGAGGTTCAGCTCCAGGAGCCTTCGCCACCTTTCGCCGTAGATCTGCCGAAAGAATCCCCCGTGCTCCTCCCAGTAGGGCGCATGCTTGTAGGCGTGCTCCAGGCTGAGGATATGTTTCTTCTGCCAGGCCTCGTCGTAGCAGATCTCCACGGCATCGAGCCGCTGCAGGCTCCGGCCTCGCTTCCAGACGGGCACGGTGAGCCAGAGTTCCCCCTGGTCGTTCTTCAGACGATTCCGGTTCACCCAGCTTCCGCCCAGGGGAAACTGCACATCGTCGAGGAGCACAATCTCGTCCGCGATGAGAGCCTTGAAGAACAGACCGCTCCAGGGCATGAAGTTGGGCTGATGGCAAGCGAGGATCATTGCGGGTCTTGCTAGTGTTCCGTTGTAAAAGTATCTTAAAAGAACAGATTTCCCTGGCCGTCAGCTGAGGATGTGCCACGGGCAAAATTCGAAGCAAGAAATCCGAAATCCGAAACAAGCCAAAAATTCAAATTTTCAAATGTTGAAAACAAGTTTTGAATTTTGGTCATTTTGCTATTCGGATTTGTTTCGGGTTTCGATATTCGAATTTGGGATTTCCATTCCATCGATCAAGGCAACCTACCCTCGTTCGAGTAATGGAAGGCATTTTAGGGACACAACCCTAGGTGGTGTAGTGGGCGTTGATCTTCACGTAGTCGAGGCTGAAGTCGCACGTGAAGACGCTCTCCTCTCCCCGTCCGCGGCGGAGATCGATGAGGACGGTGAGGCTCTTCCTTTTCAGAACTTCCCGCGCCAGGCGTTCAACCTGTTCCCCGAGGGATACCCCGCGCTCGACGATCTTGACCTCGTCAAAGAGGATAGTCACCCGGTTCGGGTCGAAGTCGATTCCCGCCCGGCCAAGGGCGGCAATGATCCGACCCCAGTTCGCGTCTTCCCCGAACAGGGCGGTTTTCACCAGAGGGGAGTTGGCCACCACCCGGGCTCCTTGAAGGGCATCACCGCGGGAGCCGGCACCTACTACCCGGATCTCCACGAACTTGGTGGCGCCCTCGCCGTCGGCGACGATCTTCCTGGCGAGGCTGACGAGGACCTCACCGAGGGCCCGACGAACCTCCACAGCCGCCGGCACATCGGGGTTGTCAATAACCTGGTTTCCGGCGCGACCGTTGGCGAGGACAAAGAGGGTGTCGTTGGTGCTCGTGTCGCCGTCCACGGTGATGCGATTGAAGGAGCGTTCGGTCTCCTCCCGCACCAGGGTCTGGAGGGCTGGCGGGGTGATGGCGACATCGGTCGCCACGAAGGCGAGGAGAGTTGCCATATCCGGACAGATCATCCCTGCGCCCTTGGCGATGCCGAGGACGGTGAAGGGGTGATTCTCGAGTCGCCCTCTGACCACGTGGACCTTCGGCACCGTGTCCGTGGTCATGATCGCCCGGGCTACCTCAGGCCAGCCTCCAGGGCTGGCGCCGGCGGTGAGCTCGGGAAGATGGGCCGTGACCAGCTCCAGGGGGAGTGGTCTCCCGATCACACCGGTAGAAGCTACTAGGATCTCTTCCGGAGCACAGTTCACGAGCTCTGCAGTCCGCCGGGCGATGGCTCGCGCTTGCTCCAACCCCGAGTCCCCGGTACAGGCGTTGGCGATGCCGCTGTTCACCACAATGGCGCGAGCGATACCGCGGCTGATGTGGGACCGACTGAGGAGGACAGGGGCAGCCTGAACCTTATTGGTGGTGAAGACCCCGGCGGCCGCGGCCGGTACCTCGCTCATGATCAAGGCGAGATCAGGGCGGCCCTGGTAGCGGATGCCGGCAGCGACGGCGCCGGCAAGGAACCCGGGGACGGCGAGATCGGATGGGATGGTATCGTTAGACATGGCGTCACTTTCCACTGCCGCTTATCTCCCGCAGCACTTCTTGTATTTCCTGCCGCTCCCGCAAGGGCAGGGTTCGTTACGCCCGACTTTGCTCGCCCGCTTGGTGGGCTGCGCCTTGGTCCCGCCGCCGTCGCCATGGTTCAGGAATACGGGTTGCTGCTGTTGGGCCGCCTCCAGCTCTTCCGCCTCTTTGCGGGCCACCTGGATTCTGAAGAGCATACGGACGGTGTCCCGCTTGATGCGCTCGATCATCTCCTGGAAGATGGCGAGGCCTTCCCGCTTGTACTCGATGAGGGGGTTCACCTGGGCGTAGCCTCTGAGGCCGATTCCCTCCTTCATCTGATCCATGGCGAGGAGGTGCTCACGCCAGAAGTGATCCACCGTCTGGAGGGTTACCATGCGCTCGATGTCGCGAATGACCTCAGTGCCCCACTCTTTCTCCTTGTCGCCATAGGCGCGATTGGCCCTGTCCAGGAGAAACTCACGGAGCCCGTCCCGGGTGAACCCATTGTCGCCGGTGCCGCTCAGCGAGACGACAAGAGAGAACTGGGTGAAAAATCCGTCCTCTAGGGCCTGGAGATTCCACTCTTCGGGTGGCGTTTCATCGTCGCAATGGGTGCCGACGAGCTGGTCTACGATATCCTCGATCATGTCGAGGATTACCGGCTGGAGGTCCCCCTCCAATGCCTGGCGCCGTTGCTCGTAGATGATCTCCCGCTGCTGGTTCATCACATCGTCGTATTCGATCAATTGTTTGCGGATATTGAAGTTCTGAGCCTCCACTCGCTTTTGGGCGTTTTCGATCGCCCGGCTGATGAGGGGGTGCTCGATAGGCTCGTCCTCTTCCATCCCCACCCGGTCCATGAGGCTGGCGATCCGGTCCGCGGCGAAAATCCTCATGAGGTCGTCTTCCAGGGAGAGGTAGAAGCGGGAGGACCCCGGATCGCCCTGACGCCCTGATCGACCGCGGAGCTGGTTGTCGATCCGGCGAGCCTCGTGCCGTTCCGTGCCGATGATGTGAAGCCCGCTCATCTCGACGACACCAGGTCCGAGAACGATATCGGTACCGCGCCCCGCCATGTTGGTCGATATGGTGACCGAGCCCTTTTGCCCGGCTCTGGCCACAATCTCCGCCTCTTTCTCGTGGTTCTTGGCGTTGAGAACCGAATGTCTTATTCCCTCTTTGATGAGCATTTTGCTCAGGCGCTCGGACTTCTCGATGGAGACGGTGCCGACGAGAACCGGCCTCCCCATGCGCTCGAGATCTTTGATCTCCTCCACCACCGCCTTGAACTTCTCCCGTTCCGTCTTGTAGATGACATCTGGGTGGTCCTTTCTGATCATCTTCTTGTTGGTGGGGATGACGACCACATCGAGCTTATAGATCTTGGCGAACTCGGGAGCTTCGGTATCCGCAGTACCGGTCATTCCGGCGAGCTTTTCGTACATGCGGAAGTAGTTCTGAAAGGTGACGGTGGCCAGGGTCTGGTTCTCTTGGGCCACCTTGACTCCCTCCTTGGCCTCCAAGGCCTGGTGGAGGCCATCGCTGTAGCGACGGCCCGGGAGCAGCCGGCCCGTGAACTCGTCGACGATGAGGATCTGCCCGTCCTTGACCACGTAATCCACGTCCTTGCTGAACAAGGCGAAGGCCTTGAGGAGCTGGTTGATCACGTGGTTTCGGGTAAGCTTCAGCTCGTATTCACCGCGAACCTGCTGCTTCTTTCTTGCCTTCTCCTCGGGCGCCAGGGAGAGATCCTGGCTGATGCGCTCCAACTCCACTTCGAGCTCCGGAAGGACAAAGAACGCCGGGTCGTTTCGAGCGATGATGTCCTTGCCCCGTTCGGTGGGATAGACGTTCCGCTCCTTTTCCTCCACTACGTAGCACAGGGATTCGTCCACCTCGGGCATGCGCTTGGCGAGGGAGTACTCCTGCTCTACTTCTTTCAGGAGTTTCCGCATCCTGCCGTCTTCCAGCATCTCAAGGACCTCGGGATGCTTCGGCGCGGCCCGGTGGGCCCTGAGGAGCATCTCCCCGGCCTCGTACTCCTTCCCCGCAGCGAACAGGCTGTTGGCCTGATGGATAAACTGGCCGGCTTGCTTCTGTTGGCGCTGAAAGAGGCTGGCAACCGGGGCGCGGAGTTTCTCATAGTCCCTGATGGAGTACTCCACCGGACCGGAGATGATGAGGGGAGTGCGAGCCTCGTCAATGAGGATGCTGTCCACCTCGTCCACGATGGCGTAGTAGAGCTCGCGCTGGACACAGTCCTCGCGGCGGAACTTCATGTTGTCCCGGAGATAATCGAACCCGAATTCATTATTGGTCCCGTAGGTGACATCTGACCCATAGGCGAGCTGCCGCTCCCGATCGTTGAGGTGGTGGAGAATCACCCCGACAGAGAGACCCAGGAACTTGTAGATGGCCCCCATCCACTCGGCATCACGACGAGCGAGGTAGTCGTTGACCGTGACCACGTGGACCCCGCGACCGAGGAGGGCGTTCAGGTAAACGGGCATGGTGGCGGCCAGGGTCTTGCCTTCGCCCGTTTTCATCTCGGCGATCTTCCCCTCGTGCAGCACGATGCCGCCGATCACCTGGACGTCGAAAGGTCTCATGCCCAGAGTGCGAACCGAGGCCTCCCTGACCACGGCGAAGGCCTCCGGCAGGATCTCCTCCAGGGTGGCACCCCGTTCGAGCTGCTCGCGAAGGCGAGCGGTGGAGTTCGCGAGGTCGGCGTCGCTCAGGGAGCGCATCTTCGGCTCGAGAGCGTTCACCTCGTCCACGAGAGGCGCCATCCGCCTCAGCTCGCGATCATTCTTGGTCCCGAAGATCTTCTTCAACGGGCTTGCCAGGGAAAGCATCTCTTCTTTTCGCTCCGCGATAAAACCCGGGTTGTCTTCACAATTCAAGGACGAGGGCGGTCTCGTCGCACTCGGGGAACTTCACGCACTTGATACAGTCGGCCCAGATCTTGTGGGGCAGGGTGGCCTTGTCCACCTGATGAAATCCTAACTTCTCGAAGAACCCTCCCTGGTAGGTGAGGACGAAAATGCGATAGAGACCCAGGGTGACGGCTTCAGAGACGCAGGCCTCGACCAGCGTCGTCCCGATGCCCCGGCGGCGGAAGGGTTCCCGAACGACCAAGGAGCGGATCTCGGCGAGATCCTCCCAGCAAATGTGCATGCTGCACGTTCCCATGATCTGGGGCTCGGAGTCTTCTCCATACACGAAGGTATCCCGGAGATTGTCGAAAAGTTCACTGAGAGAGCGGGGGAGGAGCTCTCCTCGCTGGGCGTGGCTCGCCAGCATCTTTTGAATCTCGCGCACATCAGCGATTTTTGCTTTTCGTATCAGTCCGGCCATGAGTTACCCGAAAAAAATCTCACTAGATCGTCATCATGGACTCTGCAACGGTCATTATAGCCAGGTGGCAGGTACCGTCAACCTGCCCTGGGACCGAGAGTCCGGGCACCACCTGTTGAAGATCCAGGGTTCAGCAGATGGTTCCGGAGGAGGGCTCAATGGCCCCGCCTGGTCACCAGGCCATGCTTCGAGATGAGCCTGGAGAGATACGTGCGCTGCACCTTCAGGGTCTTGGCCGTCTCCTTAACGCTCCCTGTGTGGAGATCCAGACTGCGCTGGAGGAAATTTCGTTTAAAGGCGTCCAGGGCTTCTTTCAGGCTGCAACCCACCAGTTCTTCGCCGGTGGACGCTGAAGGCTTGACGGTGAAGGGGAGATCGTCCGGTCGGATCTGCTCCGTGTTCCCCATCACCACCGCCCGTTCGACAGCGTTTTGAAGTTCGCGCACGTTGCCGGGCCAATGGTAGGTCTCCAGCACCTGGAAGGTTTCCGCACTGAACTTGAGGTTGGGATTTCCCCGGATGGCTTTGTACTTATCCAGGAAGTGCTGGGCGAGGACCAGGATATCCTCCCGCCGTTCCCTGAGAGAGGGGATGTGGATGTGCACCACGTTAAGGCGATAGTAGAGGTCTTCGCGGAAATTCCCCTGCTGGACCTGCTGGTAGAGATCCTTGTTGGTCGCGGCGATGACCCGAATGTCCACATGCATTGGCGTGGCGGAGCCGACCCGACTGAAGGTGCCTTCCTGAATCACCCGGAGCAGTTTTACCTGCATGGATGGACTCATTTCCGCCACCTCATCGAGGAAGAGGGTCCCGCCGTCGGCGATCTCGAGCACTCCGGTCTTCCGCGAGATGGCGCCGGTGAACGCGCCCTTCTCGTGGCCGAAGAGCTCAGACTCGAGAAGGGTCTCGGTGAAGGCGGCGCAATTGACCATCATAAGCCGCTTCTTGCGGCGGGGGCCGATTCGGTGGATCAACCTGGCAACCAACTCCTTGCCCGTCCCACTCTCGCCAGTGATCAGGGTCGTGGTCTTGGAATTGGCAACCTTGACCGCATCCGCCACCACCTTCTCCAGAACTTTGCTCTTGCCGATGATCTCGTAACGAGATTCCAACTCCTTCTTGAGGGAGATGTTCTCGTTGACGATGTCTCCATAGTCTCTGGCTCTCTCGATGGCCAGGGAGGCCAACTCGGAGAAGTGACTCAGGATCTCCATGTCAGCTTCCCGGATAGGCTTCCCATCCTCCCGGTCGATGATCTCGATGACGCCGATTACTTCATGGCCGAGCTTGATGGGCACGCAGGCGATGGACCTGGTCTCGAAACCGGTTGCCTCGCTGATGGTCCTGTCCCACCGGTTATCTTTGGATACATCAGGGATGAGGAGGGGTTTTCCTGTGAGCGCCACATGCCCGGCAATGCCTTGCCCCATGGTGATCTGAAACTTCTTGACCTCGTCTTTTACCTCCCCCGTTGCCACATGAAAGTAGAGCTTGCTTGTGCTCTTATCCACGAGCAAAAGGGAGCTGGCCTTCGCCTCCATAAGACGAGTCACCGATTCGATGATCATTTCGAGGACGCTGTCGGCGTCGAGAACAGTGGTAATGAGCGGCGAGATATCCTTGAGTATACTCACACGTGGGTCCGCAGAGCCCTTTGTCATAGTATCCTCCCGGGGGTTTGCAAGACGTGCCCATTAGTATACCAGGACGGAGAAAAGGTCAACAAGCGCTTGAGGCCGGAACCCCACAGGACGGGATGGCAGGAACGCCCAACGTCTTTGGTGTAGAACTTGCATCCATAGGAGAAGCGCTATGAATGGATAGACCGGGTAGGGGAAGGCATTGAGCGGATCTCCAAGGACCATCACTATAACATACTATAATTGTTTATGTTCCTATCGCGGACTGCGGAGGGGAGCAACGAAAAAAAACTTGACAGGACGTGAGGATTTCATTAATAGTGAGCAAAAGTTCACATTCGGTTTGCCAGTCTGCATACCCCTCCGGCGGCCTGCAGGAGGGGCATCGTGCATGAGAGGGTTTTGGGGCCACCCCTCGCCATGTACAGTTTCCGAGGCGGCCGCGAGAGTCCTCCGCGGCCTTGGAGCGGAAGCAATCCCCCTTAAAGTTCATCAGCTCTTGATGCTGTTGGATGCTGTTGGATGCTTCCCTGTGCGGATACTCGTAGGCGGGTGGTGATATGAAGCGCGGCAAGATAACAGTGATGTGGGTGCCCTCGGCGAAGTTCAGGGCACGGTTGTTCTCGATCCCCCCTTCGCTCCTGTACACCGTCATTGTGATCGTGGTGGTCTCGTGGGTCCTCGTGCTCGGGGGCGGCATGGTCGTGGGACGTCTCTACCACGACTATCTCACCTTACAGAAAGAGAACTCCTACCTACTCCAACAAAAGGCCGAGCTTGATGCACTCGCCCAGGCCATGGAGCGTATCCAGCAGGATGAACAGGTCATTCGCAACTTCCTCGGCTTGGACAGAAAGCGCGGCGGCATAGGCGGCCAGGGCCAGGGAGGCGAACCTTCTCCGAGCCTTCTGAACATCGCCCCGAAGGATCTAGGGGCGACGAGCACGAGTCCGCCTGTGAGCGATCAGTCCGGCTCGGTGCTGGAGCGAGCGCAGCGCTTGCAAACGGATCTCCAGGAACTCATCGGCGCCATGCGAGATCAACGGACGCTCCGGGACAGCACCCCGAGCATCGTCCCGGTGCTGGGGGAGAACTACTGGTTCTCATCCGGGTTCGGCTGGCGTCGGAGCCCTTTTACAGGCCTCGATGAGTTCCACAACGGCCTAGATATCAGCAGTTCTCATGGAACACCGATCATTGCCCCCGCGGATGGCATTGTGACCATCAAGGCGACTGACAAATATTACGGCAAGTATATAGAAATAGACCACGGCAGGGGCATCACCACCCTCTACGGGCACCTGTCGGCCTTTAACTGCAACTGCGGGCATAAGGTGCGACGGGGCGAGATTATCGGGTACATGGGCAATACCGGACTGACCACTGGGCACCATCTCCACTACCTGGTGAAGGTAGGGGGTCGTATCGTGAATCCGACCGCCTACATTCTCAACGCGAGGGCGAATCCCATCTTGGCAAGCTCCGCGGGAGCGGAGGGTAAGACGGAATGAGATTTCTTCGCAAGGAGCCGGCAGGGAATCTTTCCCTTGACACCCTCATCGGGGCGAACACGGTGTTTGAAGGGTTCATCCACTCCGAGCGGAGCCTCTGCGTGGAGGGAAGCGTGCGGGGCAGGATCGAGGCCAAGGGGGAGGTGGTGGTCGGACGAGCGGGCAAGATCGAGGCGGACATTCAGGCTGACTCGGTGGTTGTGGGTGGGCAGATTGTGGGTAATGTCACTGCTCACCGGCGCCTCGAGATAACCGCAACGGGTCGGGTGACCGGCGATATCGAAGCACGGTCAATGACTATTGCCGAGGGTGGCGTGCTCGACGGCTTCTGCAAGATGCTGGAGAGGGTGGAGACGGTGTACCGGCAGTTGGAGCAAGAGCCGCCAGTTGAGGGGAATCATCCGCTTGAACTTGACACACCCGCAGAGGCAGTTGAGGACCTGTCAAAGTCGTGAACAAACCTTCCTTCCAGATGGACGAGGGCATCCGCTCTTGGGAAGTCTGGGTGTAGCCCTCTCGTTTATCGGTGATCAAGCAGCCGCAGTGTCGAGGACCACAATTTCGGCGGAGAACCTACGCCTTCTTCGCGCGCTGATAGACGGGTGCCTCGTTCTCAAGGCGAGTGCGGACGGGGATGTTCATGCGTGACGACTACGTCATCACCATCTTTTCCGGGCGGCAGGGCAAGACGAGGACTATCACCCTGAGTCGCCGCGTTGTCTCGTGGGCGGTGGCGGTGGTGCTCATAGTCGGTATTTTTTCCCTGGTTCTGGCGTATGCTTTGGTTGAAACCGCTCGGGAGCGTTGGATACTGCGGGATCGGGTCGCCCGACTCGAACAGACGGTGCGTCTCCTGGAAACGCGGTCGCAGGATCTCGAGGCGCGGAAACGCACAGAGAATCCCTTGCCATCCGCGTCTGGTGTCGAGGCCCGGTCCGGAGATCAAAGCAGTACGTCGGCGTCAGGCGTATCCGCTCACGATGTGGAAGAGGCGAAGAGTTCGGAGACACTCAAGCTCAAGATCGCAGGCCTGAGGGCCACCTTGCTTGAGGGCGGCAGCGGGTTTCGGCTGGACTTCAAGCTGAGTAACCTGGCTGACGCAACCGCCTTCGGCGCCATGGCCGTTGTCGCCGCCCGGAACTCTTCCGGCCAAACTCGTTTCGTCTCCTCGCCGCCTATGGAGCTCGCTCCCGACGGCACGCCTGTGAAC
>Ga0335070_10005075_pt1 | contig 15441 bp, 15 predicted proteins | sample Lox_Sample_13_FD_206722 | JGI IMG/M metagenome (GOLD analysis project Ga0335070, IMG submission 206722) | Soil microbial communities from Loxahatchee National Wildlife Refuge, Florida, United States - Lox_Sample_1.3 | ecosystem: Environmental > Terrestrial > Soil > Wetlands | place: USA... | reverse complement strand
TTTGGGCACAACGACATCAGCGTGACTCCGCGCTACGCGCAGGCGATCCGGGAGTTCCTCGACCGCTCGCTCTGAATGGGGCACGCGGCCGCGACGTGAGAAAATCGCCGCCATGCAGAACGACACGTTGCTCCGAGCGCTCCTGCGCCAGCCCACGCCGTACACGCCGGTCTGGATCATGCGGCAGGCCGGGCGCTACCTCCCCGAATACAACGAGACGCGCCGCCGGGCCGGCAGCTTCCTTGCCCTGGCGAAGACGCCGGAGCTCGCGTGCGAGGTGACGCTGCAGCCGCTCGCGCGCTTCGCGCTCGACGCGGCCATCATCTTCTCCGACATCCTCACGGTGCCCGACGCGATGGGCCTGGGCCTCAATTTCGTCGAAGGCGAGGGGCCGCGCTTCGAGCGGCCGCTTCGCGAGGAGAAGGACATTCTCGCGCTCCGCGAGCCCGATCTCGCGAGCCTGCGCTACGTATTCGACGCGATCTCGCTCACGCGCAAGGAGCTGCGCGCGCGCGTTCCGCTGATCGGATTTTCCGGCAGCCCCTTCACGCTCGCCTGCTACATGATCGAAGGCGGCGGCAGCGACGACTTTCGCCTCGTGAAGAGCATGCTCTACGGCCGCCCCGACCTCCTGCATCGCATCCTCGACACCAACGCGCGCGCGGTGACGGCCTACCTCAACGCGCAGATCGCGGCGGGCGCGCAGGCCGTGATGATCTTCGACACGTGGGGCGGCGTGCTGGCCGACGCGGCCTTCCGGGAATTCTCGCTCGCCTACTCGAAGCAGGTGATCGCGGGGCTCACACGCGAGAACGAGGGGCGCACCGTGCCGCGCATCCTCTTCACCAAGGGCGGCGGCGCCTGGCTCGAGGCCATGTCCGAGAGCGGCGCGGATGCATTGGGCATCGACTGGCAGACGAGCCTCGGCGCAGCGCGAAGGCGCGTGGGCGACCGCGTGGCGCTCCAGGGAAACCTCGATCCCATGGCGCTTTTCGCGCCGCCGAAGGCGATCGAGCGCGAAACGCAGCGCGTGCTCGACGATTTCGGGCGCGGTCCGGGGCACGTCTTCAACCTCGGGCACGGCGTCTCCCAGCACACGCCGCCCGAGCACGTCGCCGCGCTCGTCGATGCGGTCCATGCCGGCTCGCTCGGGGCCCACGCGGGGTAGCGCGTGTCAAGAAAAATATTTCTGCCGATGTGATTGCTTATTCACACGGACGTCGTTCTCGCCGCGCGCCGCGGCGATTTCGTGCGGCAGCAAACCTCTCGCCCGAAAAGCCCGCCTCCTCAGGGGCTTGCGCCATGGTGCAACGCCGCATCACCGTGCTTCCCGGGCGGGACGTGACAGGACGGGGACAAGCCTTCGGACGTATTCACAGAGTTATCCACAGCACTTCCGGACCCCTTTGGCCGCCCTGAAAATCGCCCACGTCGCGCTCGACGTTCCCCTCGAGGACGCGTTCGATTTCCGCGTGCCGGAAGGGCTCGAGGCGCGCCGTGGAAGCCTCGTCGTCGTGCCGTTCGGGCGCGCGAAGAAGGTCGGCGTGGTCGTCGGGCTCGCGGCGCGCAGCGAGATCCCCTCCGAGAGGCTCAGGTCGATCGAGTCGCTCGTGGACGACGTGCCCGCGCTCGACGAGCGCGAGCTGGGACTCATGGAATTCTGCGCGCGCTACTACCTGCGGCCCCTGGGCGAGGCGATCGGCGCGGCGCTGCCCTCGCGTCTGCGCCAGGTGCGCCGGCGAGTCATCGCCGCGGGCGAGACGGCGGCCACGGCTGCGCCGGAGCCTCGCGATGCGCCGCGCCTTACCGGCGAGCAGGAGGAGGCGATCCGCATCTGCATGCGCAGGCCTGGGGAATTCCATCCGGTGCTGCTGCAGGGCGTGACCGGCAGCGGAAAGACCGAGGTTTACCTGCGACTCGTAGCCGAGACGCTGGCACGGGGACGGCAGGCGCTCTTCCTCGTGCCGGAGATCGGGCTCACGCCGCAATTCGAGGCGCAGGTGCGGAGCCGCTTCGCCGGCGCCGCGCTCGTCGCGGCCCACAGCCACCTGAACGAAGGCGAGCGCGCACGCGCGTGGCTCGCGGCGCAATCGGGGTCGGCGCGGCTCGTGCTCGGCACGCGGCTCGCGGTTCTCACGCCGTTTCGCGACCTGGGCCTCATCGTCGTCGACGAGGAGCACGACCCGTCGTACAAGCAGCAGGAAGGATTGCGCTACTCCGCGCGCGACGTGGCGGTGCTTCGCGCCCAGCGCCTGGGCATTGCCGTCGTGCTGGGGTCGGCCACGCCGTCGCTCGAGAGCTATGCGAACGCCCTCGAAAACCGCTACGCGCTCGCCAAGCTCACCCACCGGGCCTCGAGCGCAGCTGCGATGCCCCGCGTGCGGATGGTGGACACGCGCGCCGACCGTCCCCACGAAGGGCTCACGTTCGCGCTGCTGGAGGCGATCCGCGCCCGGATGAAGGCAGGCGAGCAGTCGCTCGTCTTCGTGAACCGCCGCGGGTTCTCGCCCGTGCTCTTCTGCCGCGCCTGCTCCTGGCACTCGTCGTGCTCGCGATGCAGCGCGAACCTCGTCCTGCATCGCGCCGACTCGGAGCTTCGCTGCCATCACTGCGGACATCGCGAGCGCATTCCCGCGGCGTGCCCCAATTGCGGCGGCATCGACCTCGCGCCGGTTGGGCATGGCACGCAGCGCCTCGAGGAAGCATTGCGCGAAGCGTTGCCGGGCGCGCGCATCGCACGCGTGGACCGCGACACCACCGCGCGCCGTGGAGCGCTGCGCGGCGTGCTGGACGACGTGCGCGCCGGCAACGTCGACGTCCTCGTGGGCACGCAGATGCTCGCCAAGGGCCACGACTATCCGAACCTCACGCTCGTGGGAGTCGTGGGCGCGGACGCCGCGCTCTTCAGCGCCGACTTCCGCGCCTCCGAGCGCCTCTTCTCGCAGCTGGTCCAGGTCTCGGGACGCGCCGGCCGCGGCGAGCGCCCCGGCGAGGTGCTGATCCAGACGGACTTCGTGGAGCATCCGCTCTATGCGGCGGTCGCATTGCAGGACTACGACCGCTTCGCGGCGGCCGCGCTCGAGGAACGGCGCATCGCGGGGTTTCCGCCCTTCTCGCATCTCGCGCTGCTGCGCGCCGAATCCAAGCGCGCGGGCGAAGCGCAATCGTTCCTCAAGGTCGCCGCGAGGAATGCGCGGCGCCTCGCGGCGCGCGCCGCGCGGGCGGACATCGAGGTGTTCGATCCCGTGGCCGCGGCGCTCGAGCGCAAGGCCGGATTCGAACGCGCGCAGCTCATGCTCCGGTCGCGCAGGCGCGGCGCGATGCAGCCGTTCCTCGCCGAATGGAAACAATCGCTCGGCGCGCTGGGAGCGCGCCACGTGCGCTGGGCGATCGATGTCGATCCGCAGGAAATGTAGGCGGCCCGCCCCTCGCCTGCCCGTATAATGGGCGGTTTGCATCCTCCCCGCAGCAAGTGCCCTCTCCCGATTCGAAATCCCTGCTCGCGAGGCTCCTCAAGGACGCGGTGAGCCGGGCCTTCCCCGGCCAGGAAGCGGCCATCGAGCTCGACCGCCCGAAGAGTGCCGAGCACGGCGACTTCGCCACGAACGTCGCCCTCCAGCTCGCCAAACGCGTGGGCCGCAAGCCGCGCGAGGCGGCGCAGGCGATCGTCGATGCGCTGGGCGATCCGCCCGAGATCGCCAAGGTCGAGATCGCGGGGCCGGGATTCATCAACCTCACGCTATCGACGGCCTCGCGCTTCGCCATCGTGCCGCGCATCCTGCGCGAGGGCGCCGCGTTCGGACGCTGCGACGCGGGAGCCGGCCGCAGGATCATGGTGGAGTTCGTCTCGGCGAATCCGACGGGCCCGCTTCACGTGGGGCACGGGCGCCAGGCGGCCCTCGGCGACGTGGTCTCCTCGCTGCTCGAATGGCAGGGATGGAAGGTCACGCGCGAGTTCTACTACAACGACGCGGGCAACCAGATCGCCAACCTCGCGCTCTCGGTGCAGGCGCGGATCCGGCAGGCGAAAGGGGAGGCCGTCGAGATGCCCAAGGACGGCTACCACGGCGAGTACATTCGCGACATCGCCCGCGAATACGTCGAGGCCAATCCCGACGACGCGGCGGGCAACGACCTCGATCGCGTGCGCCTCCATGCCGTCGCGTACCTGCGCAACGAGCAGGACATCGACCTGCGCGCCTTCGGCGTGAACTTCGATTCGTACTTCCTCGAAAGCTCCCTCTACACCGACGGCAAGGTGGACGAAACGGTGCAGCTGCTCAGGAAGGGCGGACATACGTACGATTCCGAGGGCGCGCTGTGGCTGCGCACGACGGACTTCGGCGACGACAAGGACCGCGTGATGCGCAAGTCCGACGGCACCTACACGTACTTCGTGCCCGACGTCGCCTATCACCTCGACAAGTACCGCCGCGGCTTCGCGCACGTCGTGAACGTGCAGGGCTCCGACCACCACTCGACCGTGGCGCGCGTGCGCGCGGGGCTGCAGGCCCTGGGACTGGACATTCCGAAGGGCTATCCCGACTACGCGCTGCACAAGATGGTGAAGGTGGTGCGCGCCGGCGAGGAAGTGAAGATGTCCAAGCGCGCGGGCGACTACGTCACGGTGCGCGACCTCGTGGACGAGGTGGGGCGCGACGCCGTGCGCTATTTCTTCCTCATGCGCACCATGGAGACCGAGCTCGTGTTCGACATCGAGCTCGCCAAGAGCCAGTCCGACGAGAATCCCGTGTACTACGTGCAATACGCCCACGCGCGCCTGTGCGCGGTGATGCGCGAATGGGGCGGCGACCCGAAGACGCTCGAAGGCGCGGACCTCTCGCTGCTCGCCTCGCCGCACGAGGCGGCGCTGGCGCAGACGCTCGCGGAGTTTCCCCCGCTCCTCGCGCGCGCGGCGGCCGAGCACGAGCCGCACCTCGTGACCTACTTCCTGCACGACGACGTAGCCGCGCGTTTGCATACCTACTACAATGCCGAGCGTTTCCTCGTCGACGACGAGAAGGTGAAACGCGCGCGCCTCGCCCTCGTCTCCGCGACGCGACAGGTGCTCGCGAACGGCCTCGCCGTCCTCGGCGTGAGCGCCCCCGAGAGGATGTGATGCCCAAGGACTACAAGGACGCCCCGGCACCGCGCGAGAGCAAGCTCGCCCACCCGCTCCTGCTCGGCATGATCATCGGCCTGCTGATGGGCGTCGTGATCTCGCTCGCCGTGGCGCTGTGGCTGAACCGCCTCTCGAATCCCTTCGTCGAGAAGGGAAAGCAGGTGGAGCCGATCCCGAAGATGGCGCCGGTGCAGCCGCCCGCGCCCGCCGCCGCCGCGAAGGCCGCGGAGGACGCCGCCAAGGGCGGCAAGGCGGGCCCCGACAAGCCGCCGGCGAAAGCATCGGACCGGCCGCGCTTCGAGTTCTACCAGATCCTGCCCGGCGACAAGGACGCCACGTCGCAGCCGGCGCCGAAGGCCGCGACGCCCGCTCCGGCGCCCACGCCCGCGCCGCCTCCCAAGCCCGGCTCGTCTCCCGCCGCGCCCAAGCCGCACACCGGCGAATCGTACTGGCTGCAGGCGGGCGCGTTCACCGACGAGAAGGACGCCGACAACCTCAAGGCGAAGATCGCATTCACGGGCCTGGAAGCGGCGGTCCGCCCGGGCACCACCGAAAAAGGCACGCTCTATCGCGTGCGCCTCGGGCCCTACCAGAGCCTGGACGACGCGAACCGAATCAAGGCCGCGCTGTCCCAGAACGGCATCGGCGCGGCGATCATCCGCACCACCGAGGATGCGAAGGACCCCAAGGATCCGAAGAACCCGCAATAGGAAAGGTGACCATGTCCCTGCGAAATACACTCACGCTCTTCGCCGCCGCGCTGTCATTCGCCGCCGCCGGCGCGTGGGCGCAGCAGATGCCCTACCAGAAGATGGACGCGCCGCAGCCCACCGACGGCAGCGGCAAGATCGAGGTGCTCGAGTTCTTCTGGTACGGGTGCCCCCACTGCTACGCCATGGAATCGAACGTGAACGCGTGGCTCAAGACCAAGCCCGCCGACGTCGAGTTCAAGCGCATTCCCGCGTACGCCGGCAGCTGGGTGCAGCTCGCGAGCGTCTACTACACGCTCGAGGCCATGGGCAAGCTCGAGGCCATGCACACGAAGGTGTTCGACGCGATCCACAAGGACCACCTCAACCTGCACAACGGGAAGATCCTCGACAAGTTCCTCTCCGACAACGGCATCGACCCGGCGCAGTACCACTCCGTCGAGAAATCCTTCAGCGTCGTGAACAACCTCAATCGCGACAAGCAGCTCACGATGCTCTACCAGGTGGACAGCGTCCCGCGCTTCTTCATCGCGGGCAAGTACGTGACCTCGGGCGACATCGCCGGCGGCAACGACAAGATCATGGGCGCGATCGACATGGCCATCGCGGCGGCGCGCAAGGAAAAGCACTGAGCCTCGCGTGAAGGTCTTCCTCACCGGGGCGTCCAGCGGCATCGGTGAGGCGCTCGCGAAGCGCTACGCGGGCCGTGGCGCGACGCTGGGCCTCGCCGCGCGGCGCATCGAGCGCCTGCGCGACCTCAAGTCCTCGCTCGGCACCGCGATCGAGATCTACGGGTGCGACGTCCGCGACGTGAAGCAGGTGAAGGACGCGGCCGCCGACTTCATTGCGCGCCACGGAATTCCCGACGTGGTGATCGCCAACGCCGGCGTGTCCTTCGGCACGCTCACGGAATACGAGGAGGACGTGGAGGCGTTCCGCGAGATCCTAGAGGTGAACGTGATGGGCATGGTGAATTGCTTCCATCCGTTCGTGGCGCCCATGCGCGAACGCGGCTCGGGCACGCTCGCGGGCATCGCTTCGGTTGCGGGGTTCCGGGGACTGCCGGGCGCCGCGGGCTATAGCGCCTCCAAGGCCGCCGCGATCCGCTACCTCGAGGCGCTGCGCCTGGAAATGCGCGGCACGGGCGTGGCCGTGACCACCGTCTGCCCCGGCTTCATCCGCACGCCCATGACGGCGAAGAATCCCTACCCGATGCCGTTCATCATCGGCGTGGACGATGCGGCGCGGCGCATCGCGCGGGTGATCGATGCGCGCAGGAAGTTCGCCGTGATTCCCTGGCCCATGGCGATCCTGGGACGGATCCTCACGCTGCTTCCGAACTTCGTGTACGACGCGGCGCTGTCGCGGCGCGGGCGCAAGCCCCGCAAGGGCGAAAGCGTGTTCTAGGAAGGTCCTAGCAGCCCTTCTCGGGCAGCGGGTGGATGTTGTCCACCCAGAACACTTCCTCGGGCTTCTCCACCATCGGGATGTCGAGGTTCACCACGACGGGCTCCTGGCCGCTCCTCAGGAGCACGCACTCGAGCGCCTCGTTCTCGCTCGCGTTGATCTCCTGGTGCGGGACGAAGGGCGGCACCCAGATGAAATCGCCCGGGCCCGCCTCGGCGGTGAACTCGAGCTTCTCGCCCCAGCGCATCCGCGCCTTGCCCTTCACGACGTAGATCACGCTTTCGACCGGGCCGTGGTGGTGCGCGCCCGTCTTCGCGTTGGGATGGATGTGCACGGTGCCGGCCCAGATCTTCTCGGCACCCACGCGGGCGAAGTTGATGGCCGCCGCGCGCGACATGCCCTGCGTCTGCGGTACGTTGGGGTCGAGCTCGCTGCCGTGCACAACGCGCACCCCGTGGTGCTTCCAGTGCGGCTCGTCGTGATCGTGGTCGTGGTGGTGGCTCATCGCGGAGGAACGCGCGCCTCGAGGGGCCGCGGATGATAGTCGATATCGTAGTGGCAACCGCCATCGTAGTCGTGCGCGAGCTTCTCGCAAAGGGCGGCCACTTTCTGCACGCTGGGCTTGTTGCCGTGGTCGATCCAGTCCATCAGCGCGTCGAGCATCGCCGCGTATTCCGGCGCCGACAGGTAGCTGTGCTCGGACTCCTTCGTCCACGTCTGCACGAGGCGATCGGAGCTGCCGGCCCCGTCCACGAGCTTGCGGTAGAGCGAGTCCTGCTCGACGAACACCGTGGGATCGTCGATGGCGTGCATGGTGAGCACCGGGATGGCGAGCCGCCCCGTGAGCCTGCCGTCGTCATCGAACTTCTTCGCTGCCTCCGGATCCGCGGCGAAGCGCTCCACGCCCTTGTTGAGCGCCGCGTCGTCGTCGGAGCCCGTGTAGCGCACGTTCGTGTTGCTCCAGGGATTGCGCCCGTCGAGCCGGCGCACGATGTCGCGGAACAGGAACGTGGACCAGTTCATGTTGCCCACGAGGCTCTTCTCCACGATGTGCGTCACGCCGAGGATGTTGGCGAGGTTGCGCTTCTGGGCCTCGGTGCGCTTCTCGGGAGGCGTCTTCACCCCGGTGCACTCGTCCACGCGCTTGGCGACATCGGCCGTGGTCATGTGCGCGTCGGCCGGCAAGCCCATCCATACCGGATACTGCGGCTCGCTCGGGCGCGGATGGTTGTGGCAATAGAACTGGTACACGGCCCGCAGGTCGGCGCGATAGTCGTAGGCGCGCGCGTTGCCGGCGACGAGGCCGCTCGTGAGCATCGTTCCGTCGTAGGGCTTGCCTTCCCCCGGCCCGTAGTGCTCCGTCATGTAGGCGGACACGCCGCCGCCCCACGACTGCCCGTGAAGGAGCGTGCGCCGCGGCTTGCCGAATTTCGCGACGTAGATGCGGCGCAGGTTCTCGGAATCCTCCGCCGCCGTGGCCACGCCCACGTAGCCGCCCTCCCGATAGCTCGACGCCGCCATGGCGAAGCCTCGCTTCACGATGATGGAGAAGCGGTCGAGGTCCTCGACCTCGCTCTCCATCTTCGGCGGGGCCATGCGCGGGCCTCCGTGCGTGTGGATCACGAGCACGCCGTTCCAGTCGCGGGGCTTGGCGATCCAGTAGTAAGCGCCGTGTTCGTCGCGCCCGTTCCAGCACTGGGCGCCGGGCGGAAGCTCCTTCGGACAAGCGGCGGGCTCCTGGGCGCGCGCGCCCGTGGCGAACGCGAGGAGGACGAGGGACGCAAGCGCGGTTCGATTCATTGCTAGAGTGGCTCCGTTTCGCTCTGGCTGGGCCGCCATACGAGCAGTTTCTTCTCGGCGCGGGCGACGGCGAAGTCCAGCACCAGTGCGAAGGCCGTGAGCACGAGGATCCCCGCGAACACGGTGTTGATGTCGAAGGCGCCCTCGGCCTGCTGGATGAGGTAGCCCACGCCGTTGGCCGAACCCAGGTACTCGCCGACGACCGCGCCCACGAAGGCCATGCCCACGGACACGTGCAGGCTCGAGAACACCCACGACGTGGCCGATGGCAGGTACACGTGGCGCAGGAGCTGGCGGCGATTGGCGCCGAGCATCACCGTGTTGTTGAGCACCACGGGGCTTACTTCCTTCACGCCCTGGTACACGTTGAAGAACACGATGAAGAAGACGAGCGTCACCCCGAGCGCGACCTTCGACCAGATGCCCAGGCCGAACCAAACCATGAAGATGGGCGCGAGAACCACGCGCGGCATCGCGTTCGCCGCCGTGATGTAGGGATCGAAGAGCGCGGATGCCGCGGGCGAAAGGCCCAGCCACAGCCCCATCGCGAGGCCCAGGGCGGCGCCGATGCCGAAGGCGAGCACCGTCTCCAGCAGCGTGATCCAGAGATGCCTGTAGATCGTGCCGTCGGTGAACCAGTCCCAGATCACGCGGAAGATCTTCACGGGCTCGCCGAAGAAGAAGGCGGCGCGGTCCGGGTTGTCCCAGAAGACCGGCGGCACGAGGCCCGGCTGCGTGAGCAGCTGCCACAGGCCGAAGATCGCGGCGAGGAGCACGAGCTGCCAGATCCACATGCGCCGCTTCATGCGCTCACCCGGTTCTTCGTCTGCGCGTAGCCCTTGAGCACCTCTTCCTTCATCGAGTGCCAGATGCGGTCGTGCAGCTCGATGAAGCGCGGCGTGAGGCGGATCTCGGCCACGTCGCGCGGCCGCGGCAGGTCGATCGGGAACTCGCCGATGGGATGCGTCCCCGGCCCGGCCGAGAGCACCACGACGCGGTCGGAGAGCGAGATCGCCTCCTCGAGGTCGTGGGTGATGAAGATCACGCTCTTGCGGTCGGCGCTCCAGAGCTCCAGCAGCTCGTTTTCCATGAGCTGGCGCGTCTGGACGTCGAGCGCCGAGAACGGCTCGTCCATCAGCAGGATCGGCGGATCGAGGATCAGCATCTGCGCGAGCGACGCACGCTTCCTCATGCCGCCGGACATCTGGTGCGGGTAGCGGTCGCCGAATCCCGCGAGGCCCACGCGCGCGAGCCACTCCTCGCCGCGGCGCTTCGCCTCGGCACGATCGACGCCGCGGAACTCGAGCCCCGCGGTCACGTTCTCGAGCGCGCTGCGCCACGGCATCAACGCTTCGGCCTGGAACATGTAGCCGGCCTTGCGGTTGATGCCCGAAAGCGGCTCGCCGAAGATGCGCACCGTGCCCGACGACGGCCGGAGCAACCCGGCCGTCACGTTGAGCAGCGTGGACTTGCCGCAGCCCGTGGGGCCCACCACCGACACGAACTCGCCCTGGGCGACGGACAGCGAGACTTCCTTCACCGCCGTGTACGACCCGCCCGCACCGGCGAAGGTGCAGGTGATGCGGTCGAACTCGACGGCGTTCACTTGTACTTCGCGTTGGCCTTCCTCACGAACGAGTCGTCGAACGTGCGCGTGAGGTCCATCTTGCCCGCGGCGATCACCGACGGCTCGAACTGCCGGAGGACCTTGTACACGTTCTCGGCGGCCTTCAGCGACATCTCGCCGTTCTCGGAGTAGCCGATCATGTTCTTCAGCAGCGCCTCCTTGTACAGCGACGGATTGCCCGCCTTGTACTCGGCCGGCATGAGGTCGACGATCTCCTGGGGCGTGGCCTTCGCGATCCACTTGTCGGCGCGCACCATCGCGTTCACCACGGCCTGCACCGTGTTCGGGTACTTCTTGATGTACTCGTCGGTGATGTAGATCACCGAGGCCATGTAGTCGCCCCCGTAGATGTCCTTCATGCCCTTCTCGGTGCGGCTGTCGGCCACGGCGGCGAACTTGCCGGTGGTCTCGAGCTGCGTGATCACGGGATCGAGATTGGAAAGCGCGTCGATCTCGCCCTTGTCCATGGCGGCGAACGCGCCGCTCGAGGTGCCCACGCCCACGACGGAAATGTCGGTGGGCTTGAGGCCGCCCTTGGCGAGGATGTTGTTCACGAACATGTTGGTGGAGGAGCCTGGGGCGGTCACGCCGACCTTGAGGCCCTTCAGGTCCTGGGGACCCTTGTACTTCGCGGCCTTGTCCTTGGGCAGGAGCAGCACGATGGAGCTGAACTTCGCCTGCAGCACCACCGCCTTGATGGGCTGCTTCTTCGCGAGCATGTTGATTGTGTGCTCGTAGGCGCCCGAGACCATGTCGGCGCTTCCGCCCACCAGGGCCTGCAGCGCCTTCGCGCCGCCGGCGAAATCCGGGATCTCGACGTCGAGCCCTTCGTCCTTGAAGTAGCCTTTGCGCTCCGCGACTGTGAGCGGCAGGTAGTAGAAGAGGTTCTTGCCGCCCACGGCGATCGTGATCTTCTGCTTCTCCGGCGCCTGCGCCCACGCCCCCGCCGAAAGCAACGCTCCGGCGAGGAGCAACGCCACGCCCCGAACGAATCGATTCATATCACTCCTCCTTTGTTGTCGTTCTTGCGGCTAGAAACGCAAGCCCAGCTTCACGGAGATCGAGGGGTTCGACCCCATCTGCTCGTATTCGGCGGCGAAATTCGCGCCGAGGAAATTCGTGTTCAGGCCGATGAAGCCCCGGCCCTTGTTGAAATTCTCCTCGGCGAGCGAAGTTCCCTTCACGTTCGATTGCACGCGCACGGTCCCGACGCCCGCGTACGGCGTGAACGCCGTCAGCTTCTTCGAGACCATGAGGTCGAGGCCGGCCGTGTTCATCGTGAGGTCGCCCATGTCCTGGGCGCGGGTGCCCGAAACGCGCACTGCGACGGCCGGCGTCGCTAGCGCATCGTCGACGAAGGCGTACCGAAGGTCGAGGCCGACCAGCGTCGCGCCCACCGTGGAAGAGCCGCCGACGAATCCGCCGATGTCGAATCCCCATCCAAGGCCCTTGTAGAAATGGATCTTCGGGACGAACAGGTCCGACGGATCGCCCGAGCCCGCGGCACGGAAGGCATCGCTGTTCTTCACCTTCGTGTCGGTGAGCTCGACGCCGATGTCGAAGCCGGTGACGCCGAGCGGCGTCGCGGGCGTCACGCCCTTGTAGGAGAAGGCGGCGCCCAGGTCTTCGGCGATGCCGTGCAGCTCGCCCTGCGTCACGTTGGCGATGTTGTTCAGGTCGGAGCCATGGGCGCTCAAGGCGGTGGCCGCGATCGCGGCGCAGATCGTTCGATGGATCATCAAGTCCTCAGGAATTCGGGGGGTTCGTGGAGCTCGAGCGTCTGGCCGGCCTTCATCACCTGGCCCGGCACGTCGTGTCCCACGACCACGGGGATGCGGCGCGCCACGGCGAGGAGCTTCGCGAGGTCCACGCGCGTGTCGTAGCCCATGTCCTCGAGCATGTTCACCATGTCCTCGGTGCAGATGTTGCCGGTGGCGCCCGGCGCGAAGGGACAGCCGCCCAGGCCGCTCACCGAGCCGTCGAACGAGCGCACGCCCGCCTCGATGCCGGCCACGACGTTGGCGAGGCCCATGCCGCGCGTGTTGTGGAAGTGCAGCGTGTAGAACGTCTCGTTGGGCGGCGGGAATCTCCCGAGCACGCGCTTCGTGAGCTCCAGCACCTGCCGCGGGTTGGCCATGCCGGTGGTGTCGGCGAGCGAGATGCCGTCGATGCCCGCGTCCACGAAGCGCGCCACGAAGTCGAGCACCACGTCCTCGTGCACGTGCCCCTCGAAGGGACAGCCGAAGGTCGTCGAAAGGCTCATCGTGATCTTCAGCCCCGCTTCGTGCGCGACCTTCACCATCGTCGGCAGCTCCGCGAGCGACTGCTCGTGGGTGCGATTGATGTTGGCGCGATTGTGCGTTTCCGAGGCGGATATGACGCCGTTCACCTCGTCGGGCCTGCGTGCCGTGGCCGCCGCGTTCTGCACGCCGCGCACGTTGGGCACCAGCGCCACGTACACGACGCCCGGAACGCGGTCGATCGCGGCGAGCACCTCGTTCGCGTCCGCGAGCGCGGGCACCGCCTTGGGCGAGACGAACGAAGTGACCTCGATCTTGTGCAGGCCCGTGCGCGAGAGCTGGTTCACCAGCTCGACCTTCGTCGCCGTGGGCACGAAGGCCTTCTCGATCTGGAATCCGTCGCGGACGGCGACGTCGTTGATGTAGAGCCGCATGGAAGGCCCGATTCTACTCTCTAGCGATGCCTCATCCGACGACGCCGCGCGCCTTGAGTTCCTCGATTTCCCCGGCGCCGAAACCCAATCCTGCGAGCACTTCGGACGTGTGCTCGCCCAGGCGCGGGCCGACCCATCTCGTGGCGCCGGGCGTGTCCGAGAGCTTCGGCACGATCCCGGGCAGCAGCAGGTCGTGGTCGCCCAGCTTGTGGCGCTCGATCATGCCGCGGGCCTGGTAGTGCATGTCGGCCACGATATCGGCGATGGAGTAGATGCGCCCCGAGGGCACCTCGGCCTCGTCGAGGACACGGAGCGCGTCGTCCAGCGAATGGCGCGAGGTCCAATCGCCGATCACGCGGTCCAACTCCTCGGTGCGCTTCACGCGCCCGTCGTTGGTGGCGAGCGTGGGATCGTCGGCGAGGTCCGCGCGGCCGATGGCGCGCATCATGCGCTTGAAGATGGAGTCGGCGTTCGCGCCGATCACCACGTACTTTCCGTCCTTGCACGGATAGGTGTTCGAAGGAACGATGCCCGGCAGCGACGCGCCGGTGCGCTCGCGCACGAAGCCGCCCAGCCCGTACTCGGGAAGCATCGACTCCATCATCGCGAACACCGCCTCGTAGAGCGCCACGTCGATCACCTGCCCCTTGCCGCTTTGCGCGCGATGGTGGATCGCGGTGAGCGCGCCGATCACGCCGAAGAGCGCCGCGAGCGAGTCCCCGATCGAGATTCCCACGCGCACGGGCGCGCGGTCCGGATAACCGGTGAGATAGCGCATGCCGCCCATGGACTCGCCGATCGCGCCGAAGCCGGGGCGGTCGCGGTAGGGGCCGGTCTGGCCGAAACCCGAGATGCGCACCATCACGAGGCCCGGGTTGTCCTTCGAGAGCGCCTCGTAGCCGAGCCCCCATTTTTCCATCGTGCCGGGGCGGAAGTTCTCCACGACGATGTCGGCGCCCCTCGCGAGCCGGCGCACGATCTCCTGGCCCCGGGAATCGCGCAGGTTGATCGCGACCGATTTCTTGTTGCGCGCCTGCGCGTACCACCAGAGGGAATTGCCCTCGTGCAGCTTCCTCCACTTGCGCAGCGGGTCACCCTCTCCTGGCGTCTCGACCTTGACCACGTCGGCCCCGAATTCAGCGAGCAGCCGCGCGCAATACGGCCCCGCGATGAGCGTGCCCATCTCGACGACCTTGAGCCCGGCCAGCGGTCCGCGCGATTCCATGGGTGGCATTGTGCCCCGGCCGCGCCCTACCCGGCGAGCAGCGGCAGCACGTTGCCCGCGAGACCCTGGAACACGTAGGCCGCGTGCTCCGTGAGCGGCGTGCGATCGGGATTGACCTCGATCACGGTCGCGCCCTGCCCGAGCGCCGCGAAGGCGAGCGATGCGGCGGGCTCCACCATTCCCGACGTGCCGATGGACATGAAGACGTCGCAACCGCCCGCGGCGCGCGTGGCGGCGGCGAGCTCGGCCTCGGGCAGCATCTCGCCGAACCACACCACGTCGGGGCGCAGCCACGATCCGCACTTCGCGCAGCGCGGCGGCGATTCGTCGCCGCTCCACGTTTCGGCCGGATGCCCCGCATCGAAGCACTTCACGCGCCGGATGTTTCCGTGCAGCTCGTGAATCCTGCGGCTTCCTGCGGCATGATGCAGGCCATCGACGTTCTGCGTGACCAGCGTGAAACCCGCTCCCCTCGCCACTGCATCGGATTCCAGCTTCGCGAGCGCCCGGTGGCCCGCATTGGGCTGCACTCCGGACACGCGTTCGCGCCGCCACGCGTACCAGTCCCACACCATCTTCGGATCCCGGCGGAACGCCTCCGGCGTCGCGAGATCCTCGGGGCGGTACTTCGACCACAGGCCCGCGAGCGCGTCGCGGAACGTGGGGATTCCCGACTCCGCGGAGATGCCCGCGCCCGTGAGCACCGCGATGGAGCGGGCTCTCGCGAGCATTTCGCGCGCCTCGGCGATGGCGCCGTGATTGAGGGAGTCGTCCATGGGTCGCGTTAGACTGGCGGCCATTATGACCCGGCGCCCGAGCGGGAAGACCTCGGCGTGATGAAGGACGGTGAAACCAGAACCATTACAAGGGGAGGAG
>Ga0335070_10005074_pt1 | contig 15444 bp, 9 predicted proteins | sample Lox_Sample_13_FD_206722 | JGI IMG/M metagenome (GOLD analysis project Ga0335070, IMG submission 206722) | Soil microbial communities from Loxahatchee National Wildlife Refuge, Florida, United States - Lox_Sample_1.3 | ecosystem: Environmental > Terrestrial > Soil > Wetlands | place: USA: Florida... | reverse complement strand
CCGGCTGGTCTCGACGTAGACCTGGCCCATCGCCTCCCACGGATCGGCGTAGCCCGGGTCGAGCTTCACCGCCTGCTTCCAGGCCTCCACCGCCTCGGGGGCCTTCCCGGCGTCGCGGAGGATGTGTCCCAGCTCGTAGTGGTACGCGGCGCGGGTGGGCGCTCGATCGAGCGCGGCGCGGATGGACTCCAGCGCCAGGCTGTAGTCGCCCTTCTTCGCGTGCACCCGCGCGATCCAGAAGTTGGCCTCGGGGTTGCCGGGCTCGGCCTTCAGCACGCCCTGGAGCAGCGCGGCGGCGGCGTCGAGGTCGCCCTTCTCGAAGCGCACCGCGCCCAGGGCCACCTCGAGCCGGCTGTTGGGCCCGGCGCTCCGCGCCGTCTCGAGCTCCCTGGCCGCCTCGTCCAGCTCGCCGAGCTTCCACAGCGCCATGCCGTGGACCAGCCGGCCGTCGACGACGTCGGGGTCGAGCGACAGCGCCTTCTCGGCCTGGGCGCGCCCCTCCTTCCAGGCGTGACGCTCGAGCGCGAGCCGCGCCCGCGCCACCCAGGCGTCGGCCATGTCCGGGGCGAGGGTGGTGGCGCGCTCGAACTCCGACTGCGCCGTGGACAGCTCCCCGGTGGCCAGCGCGAGCTCGCCGAGGCCCAGACGCAGCCGGGCGTTCTGGGGCTGCTTCTCGGTGACTCCGGCGAGCGCGGCGCGCGCATCGGTGGGCCGGTGCTGGCGGAGGTGGAGACGCGCCAGGCCCAGCGCCGCGTCGAGGTCCGCCGGGTCGAGCCGGGTGGCGGCCTTGTAGCTGTCCTCGGCGTCGGTCACCCGGTCGAGCAGCTCCTGCGCTCGGGCGACCACCAGCGCGGTCTGCTCGTCCTTGGGGAAGGTGGCCCGGGCCTTGGCCGCTGCGGCGAGCGCCTCCTCGGGCTTCTTCAGCGCGGCGAGCGACTGCACCTGCCCGTCGGCCCACGCCGGGTTGTCCGGTTCGCCGGTCACCGCGGCCTTCCACAGAGGCAGCGCCTTCTCGTCCTGCTTCATGGCCGAGTAGGCCCGGGCCAGGGTGCCCTTGGCGAGGACGCTGGTCGAATCCACCTTCACCGCCTCCTCGAGCCCGGTCACCGCCTCCGCGGGCTTCCCCTGCATCAGGAGCGCGGCGCCCTTGAGCGCGAGGCCGCGGGCCCGCTCGGGCGGAGCGAGCGCCTTGGCCTCGGCCAGCGCCGGCTCGAGCGCCCTGAGCGCGGCGGCCGGCTCCTTCCTTTCCAGGGCGAGCTGGGCCAGCTCGAGCGACGACGAGAGGTGCGCTGGGGAAACCTTGAGGCTCGCCTCGAAGTCGGCCTGTGCCCTGTCGGGCTTCTTCAGCTTGAGGTGGGCGAGCCCGAGCGCGTGCCAGGCGGCGCCGGAGGGCGCGGACTTCGCCGCCCCGTCGAGCACCGTGGCGGCATCGGCCGTCTGGCCCTTCTGGAGGAGCGCCTCGGCCTCGAGCAGCGGGCCCTCGGCGTCGAGCTTCGCGGCGCGGACGAGGCCGAGCGCCGTGTCCGGCTGCTTGCCCACGAGCGCCTGGCCAATCTCTGCCTTGAGCCGCTCGGGGTTTCCCTTGGGGAGGACCTTCAGGTCCTCGAGGGTGGAGCTGGCCTGGGCGAGCTGCGACGGATCCGCGGTCCCCCAGCGGCGCTGCTCGAGGAAGATCGACTGCACCCAGACCGCCCGCACCTCCGGGTACTCGCGGTGGGCCAGGAGGCCCTCGAGCTGGCCACGGGCCTTCCTCATCCCGGGCCAGGTGTCCTCGGCGAGGGCCGCCTTCGCCTCGGCAAACGTCTTGCCCTCGGCCGAGCTGGCCGAGACGTGCGCCGGGAACAACCAGCGGAGCCCGAAGGCGCCGTAGCGGGTGAGCTGGAGGCTCGCGCCGGCGCCGATCAGCGCCAGCCCCCCGAGCACCGCGGCGGCGAGGACAAGCCACCGCATTCGCCGCCGGGCTTGTGCCTCGCCGTCCACCACGCTGACCACCGCCATCCGGCCGCCGTACGCCTGGGCGAGCTGGTCCAGGTCGAGCTTGGGTGGCGGGGCAGCCGGCGCGGCGGTGGGCTTCGCCGGAGCGGCGGGGGTTGGCACGGGGGCGGAGACGAGCCGCTGCATCGCCTGGGCGAAGGCGGGAACGGCGGCCATCCCGGTCCAGGTGTCGCCGTCGGTGGACACCTCCTCGCTTCCGAGGAGCTGACCGTCCTCGAGCATCTTGACGATGACGCCCGGCTCGAACGGGCCAAACACCTTCCCGCTCCTCCGTCGCACGTGGAAGCGCCTGACGCGCCCGGTGCGGGGGCGGATCTCCTTCGCTGCCTCGTCCAGGAAGCCGAGCACCTCGAGCCCATCCTCCGCCGGGCGGACCGAGGCGGGGAGCGGCTTGGAGAGGTCGGCCTCGAGGTCCTCGGGGGCGGGACGCGTGGGGTCGAACTCCAGCGGGTCCGTGGCCGGGCCGCCGTCCAGCTCCCTGAGCGCGCGGGTCTGCGGGAGGTTGGAGAGGTCGAGCACCTCCGGTGGCGCGGGCGGGGGCTCGGTCCACGCCACCTCGTCGCCGCCGGGCAGCGGGTCGTCTGCCGGGATGGGGAGGGCGGTGGCGTTGGCGTCGTCGCCGCCGAGGTCGATGGTGCCGAACTCGGGCGAGGTCCCCGGGTCCCACGGCTCTTGGTCCTGGTGGCCGTGGGGGGCAGCGGCGGCGGGCCCGGCGGGTGGTTCGGCGGGCTCGGCCGGCGTGTCCTCGTGCAGCGCCTCGGCCCCGTACGAGGCGTCCTCGAGCCCGTCGCCGGCGGGCCAGCCGTCCCCGTCGGTGCCCGGGTCGAGGGGACCGTCGGCCTGCGCGCCGGCGTCCGAGAGGGCGGCGTCGTCGAAGCCGGCCTCCTCCAAGCCGGGGAGCGGCGAGTCCGGCGGCACGGCCGGAGGTGGCGGCCCTCGCGCCGGCGCCGGCGCCGAAGGGGGCACGGCCGGGGCCGAGGCGCCGAACGCGCCCGGAGGACGCGCCGGCACCCGGGGAGGCGGAGGGGCGACGGGGCTCGCGCGCGCCGGCGTGGACGGCGCGGGCAGCTCGACGGCTCCGCCCAGCGTCGGCGCGACCGTGGTCCGCTCAGCCCGCCGGGGCGGGGACAGAGGAGGTGCGGCAGTGATGGGCGGGACCGCGGCGGGCGTGGGGGCGCGGGTGGGCGGGAGCGGGATGACGCCGGTGGTGAGGGACTGCGCCGAAGGCGGTGGCTCGGGCGCACGCGAGGTGATCCGCGGCATCCCGGCGCTGGCCGAGGGGGCCGGTCCGTCGCTGCCCAGCCCGGGCAGGGGCACCGCACCCTCGTTGAGCCGCACGCTGGCGACCGAGGATGCGGGCGGAGGCGCCGCGGCCTCCGGCGGACGCAGGGGAATCAACGTCTGGCAGCTGCTGCACTTGAGCTTGGCGCCGCCGGGAGGGATTCGCCGCTCGTCGATGTTGTACGCCGTCTGGCAGGACGGACACGTGACGCGCATGGGGAGAGGTCCGGAGGCTAGCAGACTGCCTTGGGGTTCACTGTGCTAGGTGGACCGTCCGAGCTGTGAGCGTCAACACCCACATCGAACCCGTGCTCATCCTCGGCGGCGGCCTCGCCGGGCTGTCCACCGCGTTCCACCTCCACCGGCCGTGGCTCCTGGTGGAGAAGGAGTCGCGCGTGGGCGGGCTGGTCCGCACCGAGACGATGCACGGCGGCTTCCGCTTCGACCCGACCGGCCACTGGCTGCACCTGCGTGACCCGGGGATGAAGGCGCTGGTGCACGAGCGGCTGCTCCCCGGCGGGCTGGTCGCCGTCGCCCGGAGAGCGGCGGTCTTCACCCGGGGCGTGTTCACCCGGTTTCCCTACCAGGTGAACACCCATGGCCTGCCGGCCGAGGTGGTGGCGGAGAACCTCCTGGGTTTCGTGGAGGCCACGGCAGGCGAGGGCGGCCGGGCGCTCCGCGAGCGCGAGCCGGCCAACTTCGAGGAGTTCATCCTCCGGCATCTCGGTGCGGGCTTCGCGAAGAACTTCATGGTGCCCTACAACACCAAGCTCTTCGGGGTGCCGCCGCGGGAGCTGAGCGCCGCCTGGTGCGGCCGCTTCGTGCCGAAGCCGACGCTCAAGGAGGTGGTGGACGGCGCGCTGGGGCTGGGCTCGGATGCGCTCGGCTACAACGCGACGTTCGTCTACCCGAAGGAGGGCGGCATCGAGGCGCTCGCCCGGGCGCTCCACGGGGCGCTGCCCGCGGCCTCGCCGTGCGAGGTGCGGGTCGGAACCGAGCCGCTCGCGCTCGACTGGGAGCGCCGGGCCACCCGTCTCTCCGACGGCAGTGAGGTGCGCTGGTCGGCGCTGGTGTCGACCCTGCCGCTGCCGCTCCTGGTCGAGCTGCTGCACCTGGTGCCCGACGAGGTGCGCGCCGCCGCCAGCAAGCTGCGGGCGACCGACGTCACCTGGGTGGCGGTGGGGGTGCGCGGGCCGAACGTGCAGCCGTGGCACTGGGTGTACACCCCCGAGCCCGAGTTCCTGACCTACCGCATCGGCTCGCCGTCGGCGGTCTTCCCCGGCACGGCGCCGGCGGGGACCTCGTCGTTCTACGTGGAGTACTCCGGGCCCCGGCCCCCGCAGGAATGCGCCCGGGCGGCGGTGGAGGACCTGGTTCGTGCGAAGATGATCCACCGCGCGGCCGACGTGCTCTTCGCCGAGCCGCGGGTCATCCGGAACGCCTACGTGCTGTACGACGCCCACTACGGACAGGCCCGCCAGACGGTGATCGACTTCCTCTCCAGGGTCGGGATTCTCACCGCCGGCCGCTACGGCAACTGGGAGTACTCGTCGATGGAGGACGCGCTGCTCGGAGGGCGCGCGGCCGCGGAGCAGGTCGAGCGCGCGTGATGGGCGCCCCGTGGCTGACCGTGGTCATCCCGGTCTACAACGAGGAGCGCATCCTCCCCTCGGCGCTGGCGGACCTCACCGCGGGGCTGGACGCGCGGGCGCTGGACTACGAGGTGCTGCTCGCCGAGAACGGCTCCACCGACGGGACGCCGGCCTTGCTCGACCAGCTCACCGCGGCGAACCCGCGCCTGCGCTGGTTTCACTGCACCACGCCCAACTACGGGGCGGCGCTGAAGCAGGGGATGCTCCAGGCGCGCGGCGAGCTGGTGTTCTGCGACGAGATCGACCTCTGTGACCTGACCTTCTACGACAGCGCGCTCTCGCTGCTCACCGACCCGGGCCTGGACATGGTGGTGGGGAGCAAGGCGGCGCGGGGGGCGAGCGATCGCCGGCCGCTCATCCGCCGGGTGGCGACGCGGGTGCACAACGGGCTCCTGCGCCTGCTGCTCGGGTTCCAGGGCACCGACACCCACGGGCTGAAGGCGTTCCGCCGCGAGCGGCTGGTCCCGGTGGTGCGGGCCTGCGTGGTGGACCGGGACGTGTTCGCCTCCGAGTTCGTGGTGCGTGCCTGGCGCGACGGCTACCGCGTGCTGGAGATCCCCATCCAGCTGGAGGAGAAGCGGCAGCCATCGATCAATCTCCTCCGCCGGGTGCCCAACGTGCTGCGACAGGTGGCGAAGCTGGTGTGGGTCATCCGGGTCCGGGGCGGGTGAGCGGCCGCATGGGCGGGCTCGCCTCCATCTCCATCGACCTGGACGGGCTCGGGCACTACCCGGCGCTCCATGGGCTCCCTGCGGGGGTCGTCTCCGCCGAGGCGCGGGGCCTCGTCCACCGCGTCGCCGTTCCCCGCTTCGCCGAGCTGGTCGAGGGCGTGGGGGGTCGGGGGACCCTCTTCGTCATCGGCAGCGAGGTCGACCAGGCCGCCCGCGCGCCGCTGGAGGATGCGCTCCGGCGGGGCCACGAGCTGGGGAGCCACACCCACCGGCACGACTACGCGCTGTCACGGCGCCCGCCGGAAGAGATCGACCGTGACCTAGGGCGCGCCGAGGAGGTGCTCGCCTCGCTCGGGGCTCTGCCTCCGCTCGGGTTCCGCGCGCCGGGGTACACGCTCTCCCCGGCGCTGCTCCGGGCGGTGGTGGCCCGCGGCTACGCCTACGACGCGAGCATCTTCCCCGCCGCGCCCTACTGGGCGGCCAAGGCGCTGACCCTGGGCTGGCTCCGGCTCCGGGGGCGGCGCTCGGCGGCCATCCTCGACAGCCCGCGGGTGCTGCTCGCGCCCCGGCTCCCCTACCGCCCGGATCCGGACCGGCCCGAGCGGCGAGGAGCGGCGCCGCTGCTCGAGCTGCCGATGTCGGTGACGCCGGGCGCCCGGCTGCCGTTCATCGGCACCTTGGTGGTGCTCGCGCCCTGGCCGATGGTGCGCGCCGCCTACGCCCGGCTGCGCGGCGAGCCGTTCCTCTCGCTCGAGCTGCACGCGGTGGACGTGCTCGGCCCGGAGGATGGGCTGCCGCCGGAGCTCGCCCGCGCCCAGCCCGACCTCGCGCTCCCGCTGTCCACCAAGCTCTCCCGGCTGCGCCAGGTACTGGAGTGGGCGGCCCGGGACTTCCAGCTCCTCCCGCTCCGGGAGGCCGCCCGGTCGCTGGAGGCAGCTGCCACGTCACCCGTTCCCGCCGGCAGCCGGCGTGGCTAGCTCAGGGAGGCCGCGCTCGGGGTCCGGGTCAGGGTGTCGTCTGGCGGACTGCAGTCGGCGAGGTCAGGGCGGCCGCAGTCAGCTAGAAGGGACGGTGGGCCCATGTTCGAGCGCTGGAGCGAGGAGACGAGGCAGCGACTGAAGCGGCTCACCCTGGAGCTGGCCGGGGACCGCGGGCCGACGCTCGAGGCGCTGGCGGAGCGGAGCAACGGCGAGTTCGGGGTCGACCCCTTCGGCTTCGATCCGGACTACGCGCTGTCCGCCATCGCGCCGTTCGTCTGGCTCTACAAGAAGTACTTCCGGGTCGAGACGCACGGGATCGAGCGAGTGCCCGGCGGACGGGTGCTCCTGGTGGGCAACCACGCCGGGCAGATCCCCATCGACGGGGCGATGGTGGGCGTGGCGATGCTCCTCGAGCACGACCCGCCGCGTCTGGTCCGGGCGATGACCGAGAAGTGGGCCGCGTCGCTGCCCTACGTGTCCACCATCTTTGCTCGGAGTGGGCAGGTCGTCGGCACGCCGGAGAACTGCCGCCGTCTCCTCGAGATGGGCGAGGTGGTGATGGTGTTCCCCGAGGGGGTGCCGGGGATCAGCAAGCTCTGGCCCGAGCGCTACCAGCTCAAGCAGTTCGGCCTGGGCTTCATGCGGCTGGCCCTGGAGACGGCGACGCCCATCGTGCCGGTGGCCATCATCGGCTCGGAGGAGCAGGCGCCGGCCATCCTGAACCTCCGCTCGGTGGGGAAGCTGATCGGCTTCCCTGCGCTCCCGGTCACGATCACCCCTCTCCCGCTTCCCACCAAGTACCGGCTCTACTTCGGCGACCCGCTGATCTTCTCCGGGAGCGCGGACGAGGAGGACACCGAGCTGGACAAGAAGGTCCGGGTGGTGAAGACCACGCTCCAGGGGTTGATCCAGCAGGGTCTCGAGGAACGGAAGAACGTCTTCTGGTGAGTGAGCCGATGAGCACCGAATCACGACAGGTGGTGGTGGTCACCGGCATCAGCGGCAACCTCGGGCGCACCCTCACCAAGCTGCTGCACCGCACCGAGCGCATCGTCGGCCTGGACCGGCGGCCGTTTCCCGGCGCGCCCAAGGACGTGGAGCTCTTCCAGCTCGACCTCCGCAAGAAGAAGGCCGAGGACGTCTTCCGCATCCACGAGGTGAAGGCGGTCATCCACATGGGGATCATGCACGACCCCCGGATGTCCTCCGAGGAGCACCACTCCTTCAACGTGGTGGGCACCACCCGGGTGCTGGACGCGGTGGCGAAGTACGGGGTGAAGAAGGTCGTGGTGCTCTCCAGCGCCGACGTCTACGGCCCGAGCCCGGACAACTCGAACTTCCTCTCCGAGGACGCGCCGCTGATGGCGGCCTCGCGCTTCTCGGGCGTCCGCGACCTGATCGAGGTCGACATGCTCGCCCACGGGTTCTTCTGGAGGCACCCGGACATCGAGACGGTCATCCTCCGGCCGGTGCACATCGTGGGGCCCAGCATCCGGAACGCACCATCGAACTACCTGCGACTGCGGCACCCCTGGGTGCTGGCGGGGTTCGACCCGATGCTCCAGCTCATCCACCAGGAGGATGCGGCGCGGGCCATGGTGGAGGCGCTGAAGCCGGGGCTGAGGGGCGTGTACAACGTGGTCGGTCCGGGCGAGGTGCCGCTCTCCGCGGTGCTCCGTGAGCTCGGGCGGACGCCGATCCCGGTGCCGCACCCGATCGCCAGGCCGCTGCTGGGAACGCTGTTCCGTTACCGGCTGGCGAGCTTCCCCCCACCCGAGCTCGACCACATCCAGTTCCTCTGCATGGTGGACGGGAGCCGCTGGAGGACGGACGTGGGCTGGGTGCCCCAGCACTCGATGAAGGACACCATTCGCTCGGTGGACGGGGAGCGGGCGGCGGCGTAGCAGGCTGAGTCGCCTGCTGGGCTCGCCGGATGGTGTGTGGCGGGCAACGCGGGTTCCGTCGCGTGCTGGCCCTGGGGACGGGGCGACCCTGACAGGAGTGTCGTGGTTCCGGGCAAACGCGCCGACACCGTCAGTGAAAACGCCTCCTAAGCCAAGGAAACGACTGAAACCTCTCCGTGGCACCCGCGTTGCTCGCTCCTGCGCCCATGTGAGGGTGTCCCATCGGGGGACGCCCGACGCCCACCGTCCCGGCCGGCCCCGGGGCGGTGGGCGCTTTTTTTGGCGGGTCAGTGGGGCGCGAGGTCCGGATAGGGCCCGCCCTGCATCGACTCGAGCAACCACTCGCCGTCCCGGGCGACCCAGACGGCCTTGGTCTCCTGGGCCTGCTCGGAGGTGGACGGCAGACGGAACCACCGCCAGCGCGAGGTGACCGTGGCGTGCCCGCCGTCGTCGCTGGGCCCCACGTTCAAGAGCTCGATGTCGGTGATGCTCAGGTCCGAGCCGTCGCGGGCGCGCGCGGCGAGGAACTGGCTGCGCCGCTCGGGGACCAGCAGCTGCGCCACCGCCGCGGTCTCGCTCCAGCGCGCCTTGACCTCGAAGTCCTCGTAGGTGCTCTTCAGCTTCGCCTGGGTTGCGCCCCCTTCGTGACATCCGACGACACCGAGCAGCAGGCAGGCGAGGAGGGGGCGCGTGGTAGCCTTCATCGGCTGACAACGATGCCCGAATCCCTGGTGGAGCGGTACGAGCAGCTCCTCGCCACCGATCCCACCTCCACCCTGTTCGTGGAGCTGGCTCGGGTGCTCGTCGAACAGGGCGAGAACGCCAGGGCGGCCGAGGTGTGCCAGCAGGGGCTCGGCCACCATCCGGACAGCATCCACGGCTACGTCCTCTGGGGGAAGGCGCTCATCGGGCTGGGCCGGCCCGCCGAGGCCATGGAGCAGTTCGACCGGGCGGTTGCGGTCGACCGGCAGGACCCGCTCGCCTACCACCTCATCTCCGAGGTCCTGGTGGCCAAGGGCCTGTACCGCTCGGCGCTCCCGCTCTTGCGCAAGGCGGTGGCGCTCTCCCCCGGCGACGAGCAGGTCAGGGCCTGGCTCGAGCAGACGCAAGGAGCGCTCTCCGGCGGGCCGGCGCCCACCATCCGCCCGGCGGTGCTCGACAACCCCCCGGAGCGCCCGCTCCCCCCCCGCGCCAACGGGGCGCCCACCGGAAGCAATCCAGCCGTCCGCCCGACGCGGACCGGGTCCTTTCCGCCTCCGCCTCCGCCCGAGGCGCTGAGCGAGGCCGCGGGGTTCACCCCGCTTCCCGAGCGGACGGGCTCGGGCTCCTTCCCCGCGGCAGGGGACGGACCGACTACGCCGGGACCGGCCGATTACCCGGCGAGCGCCGAGCCTGCTGCCGAGGACGTCACCGAGCCGAGCCTCCTCGCGGACGTGCCCGACGCGCCGTCACCCACCAGTCAGACGCCGGTGGCGAAGCGGCCGCTCACCACCGGGAGCACCGAGGCCATCGCCAAGGAGTACGAGAAGGCGCTCCGGGCGAAGGTCGCCGAGAAGGCCCAGTCGAGGAGCTGGCTCCAGGTCCACGCGCTGAAGCTGGCCATCGCCAGCGTGACCCTGGTGGCCGCGGTGGCCGGCGGGCTCGTGTACCGGCACACCCGGGCGGTGAACCATGGCCGGAACCTCGCCGACGCGCTCTCCACGGCCCGCAAGGCGCTGGCGCTCGACACCGCCGCCGGCGACAGGGCCGCGCTCGACGCGCTCGCCCAGGCGCTGCGCATGGAGGAGGACAGCGCCGAGGGCTGGGACTTCAAGGCCTACGCGCACGCGGTGCTCGCCGACGAGCACGGCGGAACCCCGCAGGACCGCGCCCAGGCGCTCGCGGCGCTCGCCCGCCCGAAGGCAGGGACGAGCCACCCCGGGCTGGTGCTCGTCGCCCGGGCGATGGCCGCCGAGGGGACCGAGCGCGACGCGGCCAGGAAGGCCATCCTCGACTCCCCGCTGGACCTGGGCGAGGTCCACGACGCCGCAGGCCGGCTGCTCCTCGCCAGGGGCGACGCCAAGGGAGCGGTGCTCCACTTCAAGCGCGCGCTCGAGCTGAACGCCGGGAATGTACGGGCCCTGGTCGCGCTCGGCGACTACTACCGGGAGGCGGGCGACGACGCGGCCGCTCTCACCGTCTACGGCACCGCCGAGCAGCTCTCGCCCGACCACCCGGGCCGGGCGCTGGGCGAGGCCGAGAGCCGGCTCGCGCTGGAGCAGGACCTGACCCAGGCCCTCGCCGAGGTGGACAAGCTCGCCGCCGAGTCGTTGACCCCGGACATGGCCGCGCGCCGGGCGCTCGATCGCGGGCGGCTCCTCTCGGCGAACGGCGCGCACGACCAGGCGGTGAAGGTGCTCACCGAGGGGGCCTCCGGCGCCGGCAAGCGCGCCTTCGACTTTCAGGTGGCGCTGGGAGACGCGCTCCGGGCGAGCGGCGACCTCGCCGCGGCGCAGAAGTCCCTCGAGACGGCGGTCAAGCAGAGGCCGAAGAGCGAGGAGGCCAAGGAGGCGCTGGGCCGGGTGCTGCTCGGCCGCGACCGAGAGCGCGACCTCCTGCAGCGCTTCGCCGACGACACCGGCCGGCGCATGGCGCTCCTCCGGGGCATCGCCTGGGGCCGGCTCAAGGACTGGAAGCGCGCCCGGGCCGAGCTGGCGAGGACGGCCGTCGGGGGCAAGTTCCCCATCGAGGCGGTGGCCTGGCTGGCCTTGGCTGACGCCGCCGAAGGCGAGCCGGACAAGGCGCAGACGGTGCTCGAGCGCACGCTCGCCGCGGCGAAGCGGCCCCGGGCAGACGTGGCGGTGGCGCTGGGGAAGATCTACTGGCAGCGCGGCATCCTCGATCGGGCCAAGGCCCAGTTCGAGGGGGCGAGCCGCGACCCGCGCGACTACGAGGGGGCCTGTGCGCTGGGGCGGCTGCTGTGGCTCTCGGGGTCTCCCGAGCGGGCGGTGGAGCCGCTCCAGCTCTCCATCCAGCGGAACCGGAGCCATGGCGAGAGCCGCCACGCGCTCGCCCGGGTGTCCCTCGCGCTGGCCAAGCCGGCCGAGGCGCTGGTCCAGGCGGAGGGGTGGGCGGCGGAGAACCCGTCCAGCGCCGCCGCGCACAAGGACGTGGCGCTCGCGCTGGCGCAGCAGGGCAAGTGGAAGGAGTCGGAGCTGGCGCTCGGCCGCGCGCTGAGGCTCGAGCCGCAGGATCCCGAGTCGTTTCGGCTGAAGGCGAGCTTGCTCTTCGCCCGGGGCGACGGGCGCGGCGGCTTCGCCGCGCTGCAGAAGGCGAACAGCCTCGCACCCAAGGACAGCGAGGTGTTCTGCGCCATCGGCCGGGCCTTCGTCCGGCAGGGCAACAGCCCGCAGGCGCAGAAGGCCTACCAGGCGGCGACCCGCGAGGACCCGACCAGCGTCTGCGGGCTCGCCGGCGAGGTCCTGCTCAAGCCCGCGGCAGGCAAGCCCCAGCTCTCGAAGCTGCAGGGGCTGTCGTCGGCGGCGCCGCGGGCGAGCGACCGGGCTCTCGCGGCGGTGGCGGCGTCGCGGGTGGCGCTGGCCGGCGGCCGGGTGCAGGACGCCAAGCACAGCGCCGAGCTGGCGGTGGAGCTCCAGCCCTTCCTCTCCGACGCGGCCCTGGCCCAGGGGCTGGTGCTGCGGAAGCTGCGCGACGAGACCAAGGCGCGCGAGCTTCTCATCAAGGCGGTGCAGCTCGACCCCTCCGACGGGCCGACCCGGCTGGCGCTCGCCGACGCGTACGCTGCCGGGGGTGACAGCGACGCCCGCCGGGCCTACGAGGAGTACGTGAACTTCACCCGCCTCGCCCCGAAGTCGCCCGACATGGCCCGGGTCAAGAAGCTCCTCCCCGGGCTCAAGAAGCGGGCGGCCCGGGCCCCGTGAACCCCAGGCGCTTCCTCCAGGTGGTCGCCGGGAACGCGCTCGCGCTGTCGGCGCTGTACCTCGCCATCGGCGTGGTGGTGGAGGCCCTCCGGATCCAGGCCCCGTCCACCGCGGTGCTGCGGGTGTCGTACGCGCTCGACGCGCTTCCCGCCCGGGTGCTGGAGCGGCTCGGGCTGCTCGGCCCGTTGAAGGAGGCCTACACCGAGGGGCGGCTCAGCGAGTCCGCGGTGCGGCTGATGTTCGGCGCCACGGCGGTGGGGTTCGTGTTCGTGCTGGCGCTGGGGCTCGCGGCGACGACCCTGCTCGTGCGCGAGCTGGTCCTCCGGCGGCGGCATCCAGCCGAACCCTGACGTTCCTCTCGGCCGTTCGAGAAGCGAGACAGTGCTCGTCTTCCGGGAGCCGAACGGGGCGAGCTGCCTCGGCTCCTGGCGAGTCCGGGGCCAGCGGGGACTCCGCGCCCCGTGGCTGTGTGGCGAGCGTCCTCGAGGTCTCGAGCCCGGGGCCGTCGCACGGCCTGGTTCGAACCGGCAGAACCGGGAACTCGTGCTTCGGTACGGCCTCATCCGTATCCCTGGCTCCCGCTCTCAGCTTGCAGAGTCGGTCGCGGTGGTCTTCCGTGCCTCCTCGACGGCGCCGCGGCAGATCTCCACCACCGTGGGCCCGAAGCGCTCCCAGCTGGTTGCGCCGGTGCCCTTCACCGCCAGGAAGTCCTCCCGGCTGAGCGGCAGCGCCGTGGCCAGCGCCTGCAGCGTCTTGTCGGTGAAGAGGATGAACGGCGGCACGTCCAGGTCCCGCGAGAGGTCCCGGCGGAAGCGCCGCAGCGCCTCGGCGGCCTGGTCGTTCATCGGGCCCTCGGCGACGCGCTCCTTCGACTTGTAGATTCCCGAGACCTTCGCCGTCGTGCGCGGCGGGGGGGCCTCGACCCGCGTCCGCTGGCCCGAGCAGACGTCGCAGCCGTTGCAGTCCAGGTGGCGCGTGTCCTCGCCGAAGTAGTCGAGCACGAACGCCCGCCGGCACGTCTTGGCGTAGGCGTAGTCCGTCATCCGGCGGAGCAGCAGCAGCGCCCGGCGCTCCTGACGGCGCACCCGCTCCAGCGAGAGGTCCAGCGCGTGGAACGGCACCCGCTGCAGCGGCCGGATGGCGCGGCCGGCGAACGGCTTGCGGACCGAGATCGCCTTCGCGCGCTCCAGCGCCGACAGCGCCCGGCGCAGGTCCTTGTCCGGCAGGCCCACGCGGCTGGCGAGCGCCCGGAGCTGGATGGAGAGCGTCCCGGCGCCTGCCTCGGCATGCAGCGCCTCGAGCAGCGCCCTGGCCGGGCGGGCATGGACGTCCGCCTTCGGGTCCAGCACCCGGATGCCGTACGTGCCGGCGCCCGGAGCCTGCATCTCCAGCAGGCCCTCGCGCTCGAGGATGCGGAGCGCCGCCGAGACCTCGAACTCGCTCGCTCCCACCGCGCTGGCCAGCGCCTCCTGCCCCCGGGCGAAGACCTCCGCCGTCTGGAGCACGTTCCACACGTCGGCGATGACCGCCTCGGAGGGATGGTTGCTCTCGATCAGCCGCTCCTGGGTGAAGACGTCGGCGTGGTTGAAGAGGAGCAGCGCGTGCGCCGGCTTCCCGTCCCGGCCCGCCCGGCCCACCTCCTGGTAGTAGGCCTCCACTGCCCGCGGGATGTTGGCGTGGATGACGAAGCGGATGTCCGCCTTGTCGATCCCCATCCCGAAGGCGTTGGTTGCCACCGCCACCGCCGAGGGGTCGCCCATGAAGCGGTCCTGCGCCTTGTGCCGCTCGGCCTCGTCCATTCCTGCGTGGTAGACGACCGGATCGTGCCCGCGGAGCCGGAGCGCGGCCTGCATCGCGTCGGCCTGCTTCCGGGTGGCGCAGTAGACGATGCCGCTCCCGCCCTCGGCGATGACCCGGGCACACGCCGCCCGGCGCTCCTCGTCCCCCGAGACCCGCAGCACCTCCAGGAAGAGGTTGGGGCGGTCGAACCCGGCGACGAAGACCCGCGGGTCCTTCATCAGCAGGCTCTTGACGATGTCCTCCCGCACCTCGGGGCTGGCGGTCGCGGTCAGCGCCACCGTGCGCGGCGGACGGAGCCGCTTCCGCACTTGCCCAAGCAGCGCATAGTCCGGACGGAAGTCGTGCCCCCACTGGCTGATGCAGTGGGCCTCGTCCACTGCCAGGAGCTCCACCCCCACCTCGTCCAGCGCGTCGAGGAAGCTCGGGCTCCGGAAGCGCTCGGGCGCCACGTAGACCAGCCGGTACGCCCCGGCCCGCATCCGGCGAATGCGCTCGGCCCGCTCGAGCTCGGGCACCGTGGAGTTGATGAGCGTCGCCGGGATGCCCCGCGCCTCCAGCTGCTCCAGCTGGTCCTTCATCAGCGCGATGAGCGGCGAGACGACCAGCGTCAGCCCTTTCAGCATCACCGCGGGCAGCTGGTAGCAGAGGCTCTTCCCGGCTCCGGTGGGCATCACCACCACCACGTTGCGGCCGGCGAGCACCGAGTCCACCACCTCGGCCTGGCCAGGCCGGAAGGCGGTGAGACCAAAACTCTGCTCGAGCTCCGCGCGCGCGTCGTCGTCGAACCGGAGCGGCTCCGTCATGCTCCGCATCTTCACCGTTTGCCTCCAGCCGTCAACGCCTCTCCCCAACCCGGAGCGAGCGCGTGCAGGAGCCCGGCCCGGGCCAGCGAGACGTACCGCCCCGCTCCGACCACCACGTGGTCGAGCACGCGGAGGTGGAAAATTCTGGCTCCGGCCTGCAGCTCGCGGGTCAGGGCCAGGTCCGCCTCCGACGGATCCGGATCTCCCGACGGGTGGTTGTGGGCGAAGATGACCGCCGTGGCCCGGGAGGTCAGCGCCGCCCGGAACACCTCGCGCGGATCCACGGTGCAGGCGTCGGTCGTCCCCTGCGCAACCCGTGCGTCGGCGAGCAGCACGTTCCGGGTGTTGAAGGACAGGACGTGGAACACCTCGTGGCGGAGCAGCGCGATGCGCGGTGCGAGGTAGCGGTACACCTCCTCGGCCGTGCGCAACCGGGGC
>Ga0335070_10005073_pt1 | contig 15444 bp, 10 predicted proteins | sample Lox_Sample_13_FD_206722 | JGI IMG/M metagenome (GOLD analysis project Ga0335070, IMG submission 206722) | Soil microbial communities from Loxahatchee National Wildlife Refuge, Florida, United States - Lox_Sample_1.3 | ecosystem: Environmental > Terrestrial > Soil > Wetlands | place: USA... | reverse complement strand
GCTTTTCACTATCAGCGTCGCCATCAATTGCGCGAGGTGAACCACCGTGGTGGTACGGTTGCCACCGCTCACTGCCACCGAACGAGTGTCGGTGGAATATCCAGCTTTGCTGACGGTGATAGTGTGCTGCCCGGGCTGTACATTGGTTAACGCAAACGGCGTGACCCAGCTTGCATCGGTACGGCCGTCGAGTTGAACTTGCGCGCCCTGCGGTGTCGAGTCGATCGAGATCTGGCCCGGAACGATCACTGGGGCCGCTGCTTTTTTCTTTGCGTTCCGCGACCGCGGGCTTGCCACTGGTTGTGCCGGAGTCTCAGGCTCCGTGTTTTCAGCGGGTGCTGCTGCCGTCGGAGCAGGCTCCGGTGCCGCCTTCTGCGGGGCAGGCTGAGGCGCTTCCGTTTGCGTGACCTCCGGAGCTTTTGAAGTGCGAGAACTACCTGAATCGTCGTCGCTGTTCAGGTTGTGCACATAAATCGTGAAGCCAATCGCGATGATCAGGATTAATGCACCGGCAATACCCAGCGAGTAGCCCAGCAACTTCGGTGGGACGCTCTTGATCTCCTTGATCGCTTTTTCCGCCACTTCGCGCGGCTGTACTTTCGGCTTTTCTTCCTTTACCACCTGGCCGTCGAACATGGTTGCCTTCGGCGCCTCTTTCACAATCGGCGCGGGTGCCGTGGAGGGCGGTGGTGGCGGCGGAACATATGCTTCTTTCAGCGGCGGCAATTCGGAAATCTCTGAAAAACTCGTACCTCCTCGGGATGACCCGCCCTCCGCCATCATCGGATCGACAGCGATCTTCGGCGCATCGGAGTCCGAGGACTCGAATGTTTCGATCTCAGGCTCAGCCGTCGCCGCCGACATATGTGCCGACTCTTTGCTGCTTGCATCTGCCTTGGGCGGGGAAATGGTCGGAACAAACTGATCGGATAGATCGAGTTCCTCTGGCTCGCCGGAACTGGGAGCAGAAGTCCGCACCGCGCCATCCATGCCGGCGCCTGCGGCGGCAGCAGCCGCCTTGGGCATGGCTAACCCACTCTTCGCGACAGCCGATTTCGGTTCAGCCACACGCGACGCCGGGGCCGCGGTTTGCGCGGCCGGCTTTTTTACTTCAGGCGCGGCAGGCTTCTGAGACGCCGCCGCAGGAGGTTTCGCTCCCCCCTGCGCAATAAATTTCGACTGGGCTGCGGCACGCGCCGCTGGCGGAGCCATCGTGCTCTTTCCCGCGTCCGGCTTCTTCGCGGCCAGAGATTTCGATTCCTTGCACTTCTCCAGGTCGTCCAGCAGTTCCCTGCCGTTCTGGTAGCGCTCGGCTGGATCTTTCGCCAGCGCTTTCATAATCAGTTCGCTGAGCTGCGGATGCACCTTCGGATTCACCGCAATCGGCGCAGGCGGCATGCTCTCCACAATGCTCTGCCGCAGCGATTCAATATCATCGCGATCGAACGCCTTGCGCTCGGTCACCATCTCATAGAACATCGCGCCCAAACTGAACAGGTTCGAGCGGCCGTCCATCGGTTCGCCCTTCACCTGCTCTGGAGACATGTAGTGCAACGACTCGGGCATTCCCTCGCCGACCAGATGCGCGAAATTTCCCACGCTGGAAACGCCGAAGCTCAGAATCTTGACCGTGCCATCCCAGCCGCACATGATCTTGGATGGCTCCAGGCTGTAGTGCACTAGATTTTTCGCGGCTGCCTGATCGAAGCCGCTCGAGAGTTGGCGGCCGATGTCGAGCAAATCCCAAATGGAGAATCCCTCTTTGCGCGATAGCATCGTGGCGATGCTGTTGCCCTGCACGTACTCCATCGCCGCGCAGAACTTGCCTTCGATTTCCCCGGCTCCGAAGACTGGCGTGACATTCGGGCAGCTCAGTGCCTTCGTCTTCTCGGCCTCTTCCAGGAGCGCCTTCTCTAGAGTCTGGGCGCTATCGCCAAACGCGCTCAACTCGATCGCCTTCAGGGCAATCGTCTGTCCGCTTTCAGAATCATTCGCCTTGTACACCGTGCCAGTGGGCGATTTCGACAGTTCACTGAGTATTTCGAAGTGGCCGATTTTAGACATTTCTTTTCTCGCTCCATTCCATCGCGAACCCTTCGCGTTGCCGCGAACAGGCCCCCGCCGGTGGAGATCCCCCGGGGAAAATTCGTAACCTAAGGATAACTTCGCTTCAACGTAGGTTCGAGTTACCGAAGTAAGGGGCCGCTGCCCTTCATTGGGAAGCGGACATGCCCCCCGCCCGCTGCAGACGTGCCGCCAATGCGTGCATGTAGGCGATCAACTCGGGCGGTTCGTGCACCTCGAAATCCACGCCCAGCAAGGAAAGATGGATGGTGATGGCCTCAACGGAGTGCGCGCCGGCGATGAGCATACAGCGATGGTTGTCGATGGCCTCCAGAATCCCAGCCGAAGGCGGAATGCGTTGCGCCAGCACTTCCACGGCAGCGTGCAACGTGACTCGCGCCCGAAGTGGCATCGGGACTTGCGCCAGCGACTTCGAAACAAATAGAGCAAAATCTCCTTCCGGCGGCTTGCGCGGCTTGAAGCGCACGGAAGTCTTTAGCTTGCCTTCAATCCGGTCGACGCGAAAGGTCCGCCAATCTTTTCGGGAGGCATCCCACGCCACCAGATACCACCGGCGTCCGGTGTGAACGAGTCTGTGCGGCTCGACATTTCGCAGGCTGGGAGCGCCCGTCCGATTCTTGTAGCTGAACCGGATGCATTCGCTATCGCGGCATGCGCCGGCGATGGCTGCGAGCCGCTCGGCATCCACCGTGGGGCCGCGACCGGGTCGGGTGCTCAGCGGTTCGATGAACAAATGCAACGCCGCCACTCGACTCCGCAACCGCGGCGGCAGAACCTGCTCCAGTTTCATCAGGGCTCGGACTGACGCTTCTTCGGTCCCGGTCACCCCGCTGACGGCAGACGTGCGCAAGCCGAGCGCAACGGCTACAGCCTCGTCATCGTCGAGCAGCAACGGCGGAAGATTGGCCCCCGCCCCCAACTGATATCCGCCCGCCACACCGGATGTGGAATGGACCGGATACCCGAGATCCCGCAACCGGTCGACATCGCGCCGCAACGTGCGGCCCGTGACCTCAAGCTCCTCCGAAAGATCGGCCCCCGACCAATAGCGTTGCGCCTGGAACAGGGAAAGGAGGCGAAGCAACCGTGCCGACGTTTGTAACATGGCGTTTATTTTGCCAGAAATCGAGGACTGATTCTGTCCGCAATGGGTGCTACCGTCAGCGCACGTTGCATTCGCCACCAAAGGTGAATCGCGAAGGAGAGCATATGAAGATGACCGAAATGTTCCTGGCGGAACTGGAACGGGAAGCCGCAGGAACCCGCAAGGCCCTTAGCCGCGTGCCCGAAGGACAAAATGATTGGAAGCCGCATCCGCGCTCCATGCCGCTTGGCTACCTGGCATCCCTGGTGGCGACCATGCCGTCCTGGATCGTCTCGATGGTGAAAGACAATCAGTTCGACATGCGCTCACCCCAGGCTGAGAGTTTCAAGCCGAAGGAATGGAAAACCTCTAAAGACTTGGTGGAGATGTTCGATGCCGCATTGGCCGGGGCGCGCCAGGCATTGTCCGGAACCGATGACGAACACCTGCAAACTCCGTGGAAGTTCATGGTGGGCGGCCACGTCGTCAACGAAGAAGCCCGGCACATCATGATCCGGGATTCCGTGCTCAGCCACCTCGTGCATCATCGCGGACAATTGACGGTCTACCTGAGGCTCAATGAAGCGGCGGTCCCGCCGCTTTATGGGCCGACGGCGGACGAAGGCCGCTTCTGATCACGTGTGGAATGTTTTGTTACGCAATCGCACAGATTTAGCCGCGTAACCTTAGGGCTGCGTCCGCAGTTTCCTTATTAATACGCGCTTTCTTGTGACATTTGTCATTTTGCCCGGATGACGATCTCCACTTGTTGGAAAGTCATTCATGCTTGACGATAAGAATCGGGGTAGGAAACGCCGAAGCCCCAACAGACAGGCAGCCGAGATCCCGGTCTGGTTGCCGCCACGAAAGGCATCGACTATGCTGTTGGCGCTCGGATTTTCCGCTGCTCTCACGAACCAACTCCTGGAAGTTCTTGAGGTTCACCCATGACGTTGACGCGGTTCGTCACCAAGAATGCATTTCGCAACAAGCGCCGCAGCATCCTGACCGTGCTGAGCATCGCATTCTCCCTGCTCCTGCTCAGCTTCATGATGACGCTGTGGCACGCATTTGCCCTCGAAGACGGCAGCGCGGAATCGTCCGAGAGGCTCGTGGTGCGCCATCGCGTGTCGCTTACCTTCACTCTTCCCAGCTACTACCGGGAAAAGATTCGTGCGGTTCCGGGAGTTGTCGCCGTCGTACCGCTATCCTGGTTTCAAGGGGTGTACAAAGACCAGAAGCCCGTAAATTTCTTCCCGAGGTTTGGCACCGATCCCTCTGAGTTTCTGAAGGTCTACACCGACTTCAAGTTGCCCGCCGACCAGGCCAAGGCATGGCAACAGGATCAGCAAGGAGCCATTGTCTCCGATAGTCTCGCAGCGAAGTACGGCTGGAAGCTGGGGGACCGGATCGTAATTGTGGGAGACATTTATCCGGTCACACTCGAACTGAATGTTCGGGGTATCTATCACTCCGAACCCGATAGCAAGTCTCTCTATTTCAATACCAAGTACGTCGAGGAAGCGGTGTCCTGGTTTAAAGGGCAAGCAGGCACGTTCAGCATTCTTGCCGACAACCCCGGCGACGTCAGCAAGATCGCCAGCGCGGTCGACGAGATGTTCCACAATTCACCACAACCCACGAAAACCGAAAGTGAGAAAGCCTTCGGCCTTGAATTCGTCGCGATGATGGGGAATGTGAAAGCGTTCATCCTTAGCATCTGCGGAGCGGTATTGTTCGCGACGCTCCTGGTGTCTGCCAATACCATCGCTATGTCCATCCGCGAGCGCACGCGCGAAGTCGCCGTGCTCAAGACGCTTGGCTTTACTCGACGCGGGGTGCTCGCGCTGTTCGTGAGCGAAGCCGTCGCGCTCACCGTAGTCGGCGGACTACTCGGCTCTGTGCTTGCCAGGGGCTTGGTTTTTGCCTTTGCCCACGCACCTCAGATGACTTTCTTCCCGCTCAAGATGACACCGCAGATCTGGATTATGGCAGTGCTCATTTCCGGCTTGGTCGGTCTGGTAAGTGCCGCCCTGCCCTCGTACCACGCATCGCAGGTAAACATTGTGGACGGACTCCGCCACATCGGGTGATCTATGACGTTAGGCAGTTTCATCGTACGCAATACGTTCCGTAACAAGCGGCGCAGTTTGCTGACCATGGTCAGCATCAGCTTCTCGCTCTTATTGCTGACCATGATGATCTGTATCTGGCGTTCGTTCTATGTGGATCAGGTCGCGCCCGAGGCTTCGCGGCGCCTTATTATCCGCGACCGCGTCTCGCTCGCATTTTTCCTGCCCGCTTTCTATCGGGACAAAATTCGCGCCGTCCCAGGAGTGACTTCCGTCGTACCCCTGACGTGGTTCGGTGGCCGCTACATTGACGACCGGCCGCAACATTTCTTCGCGCAGCTTGCCACTGATCCCGACGAGTACTTGAAAGTCGCTTCCGACAAGATCATGCCGCCCGAGCAACTCAAAGCCTGGCAGCAAGACCGCGCCGGAGCCATTGTCGACGTCACTCTCGCCAATAAGTATGGATGGAAACTTGGTGACAAGCTCACGCTACAGGCCAACATCTTTCCCACGAACGTCGACTTGACGATTCGCGGCATCTATCACCGCGATCCGCCCCAGAATGCTCTCTACTTCAACGCTAAATATCTGGAAGAAGCCGTGCCCTGGTTCAAGGGTCAGGCCGGATGGTACGCCGCCCAAATCGATTCCCCCGATCACGTGGCCCAGGCGTCCAGCACCATCGACGCCATGTTCCACAATTCTCCGTTGCAAACCAAGACGGAGAGCGAGAAGGCTTTTCAGCTCGGCTTCATCGCCTCGCTGGGCAACGTGAAGGCCTTCATCTTGAGCATCTGCGGCGCGGTGATGTTCGCCATCATGCTGGTTTCGGCCAACACCATGGCGATGTCGGTGCGCAGCCGCACCCGCGAAGTCGCCGTGCTCAAGACTCTCGGATTCACGCGTCAGGGTGTGCTCTCCATCTTCGTCAGCGAGTCAGTGGCACTGGCCCTGGCCGGAGGGATCCTCGGCGTTCTGGTGGCGATCCCCGTCATCTCCGGACTAACGCACAGTTTTATCGGCCTCGGCATCCCGATCAATATGAAGGTCAAGCTGCCGACCGTGGCCTTGTCATTGGTGGTGGCCATCGCGCTCGGCTTAGTAAGCGGATATTTGCCCGCCTACAAAGCCTCGCGCATGAACATTGTGGAAGCTCTGCGTCACATTGGGTGAGTGAAAACTTCTTATGGCGATACCGATTAGCTATAACGTCCGCAATCTCAAACTCCGCAAGGGCCTCACCATCATGACGGCCTTGGGCATTGCGCTCACTGTCACCACCGCCATTTTCTTAATGGCTCTGGTCGCTGGGCTCAACCGGGCATTCGTCAGCAGCGGCAGTTCGAAGAATGTCCTGGTGCTGCGCAAGGGTTCGGAGGCGGAACTCTCCGGCGGCTTTGACGCCTCCCTATTCCCCACCCTGAAAACGCTGCCCGGCATCGTCAAAGACAGCAAAGGTGAGCCGATGGTCTCGGGCGAATGGGTGGTCGTCATCGTCCTTCCCCGCAAAGACGGCACGGGCGAAGTCAATGTCACCGTCCGCGGCATGATGCCCGACGGCCTCGAGATGCGCCAACTCCCCGACAACCCGGGTGAAGCACCCAAGGTGAAACTCGTAGCCGGACGCTGGTGGGAAACCGGACAGCGCGAAGTCGTCGTCAGCAAATCCATCCAGCAGCGCTTCTCCCACGCTAACATCGGCGACACCATCGAGTTCGGCAAAGGCTCCTGGAAAGTCGTCGGCGTGTTCGATTCCGGCGGCTCGGCCTACGAGTCGGAAGTCTGGGGCGACGTGAACCAGATGGCTTCGGACTTTGATCGGCAAGGCGGATTTTCCTCCGCGTATTTGCGCGCAACTGATCCCATTGCAGCTGAGGCCCTGAAAAATCGCGTGAGCGACGACCAGCGCCTCAAGCTGGAAGGAATGCTCGAAAAAGACTACTACGCCAAGCAGACCAGTTCCGGCGCTCCCATCAAAGTGATCGGAATCGTGGTGGGCATCATCATGGCCGTTGGCTCCATTTTCGCGGCGATGAATACCATGTACGCCGCAGTCGCATATCGCGGACGCGAAATTGCCACACTGCGCGTGATCGGATTCTCCCGGCCATCGATCCTGATTTCTTTCATGCTGGAGTCTCTGCTGCTGGCCTTGCTCGGAGCGGCCATCGGAATTCTCCTCATGCTGCCGTTCAACGGCATGCAAACGGGGACATCGAATGCCGTGACCTTCAGCGAGGTAGTCTTCGCTCTTCGCATCACGCCGATGGTTGCAACCGCGGCAATCATTTTTGCTGTGGTGATGGGAATTGTGGGCGGACTGGCCCCCGCGTGGCACGCCGCGCGACAGAACATTTTGAGTGCCCTGCGAGGATAGAGCGTAGCGAAACTGATTAGAGGTGGAAGCACAAAAGATTCCTATGGCGATTGATACCAAACACGACGACCTGCAGAGCCTGCGCATCGACCGTACCCAACGCAACGGCGACCCCGGTGGGGATCCGCCGCTCTGGTCGCAGCGTTACATCCTGGGTGGAATCGCGCTCGTCGTGCTGCTCGGCGTTATCGCAATTGCGTACCGCATGTTCTCCGCGGACGTGCCTGAAGTCGAAGTCGTCCGCGCCGCCGCCCAGACCAGCCCCGATGCCGCAGGCTCAACCGTTCTCTCGGCTACCGGATACATCGTCGCGCACCACACTATCAACGTGAACTCCAAGGTCACGGGCCGCCTCTCCTGGATCGGCGTGGAGAAAGGCGACAAGGTCAAGGAGGGCCAGGTCCTCGTTCGCCTCGAAGACCAGGAATTCCGTGCTTCCTACGAACAAGCAAAGGGTGCAGTCGACAACGCCCGCGCCTATCTCGAAGAACTCCAGCACGGATCGCGTCCCGAGGAAATCCAGCAGGCACAGCACAACCTCGACGAAGCTCGCGCTACACTTGCCAATGACAAGCTAACCCTCGACCGCACCAAGGAACTCGCCGCTGCCGGTGTCCTTTCCAAGCAGCAACTCGACGACGCGACCGCAAAGTTCGAGGCTGACCAGCAACGCGCGAATTCGCTGCAGCAGGCATTCGCGATGTCGAAAATCGGTCCGCGGCCGGAAGAGATTCTCCGCGCTCAGGGTGCGCTCGCCCAGGCACAAGGCCAGCTCGATTATGCGAAGTCGCAACTCGAAGCCACTGTCATCCGCGCACCTGTTACCGGCACGATCCTTGATCGCACCGCCGAGAAGGGCGAACTCATCACCGCGCAATTTGCCAGCGCTGCGGCTGGAGGTCCCCAGGGCTCCGTCGTGTCCCTCGCTGACTTAAACGACCTGCAAGTGGAACTCGACATTGCGCAAGCGGACTTCGCGCGCCTGGGTCCCAATCAAAAAGGGATCGTCACCACCGATGCCTATCCCGACAAGACTTACGACGGGCAGATCGCGCAGATTTCTCCCGAGGCCAACCGGCAAAAAGCCACCGTGCAGGTGAAGGTACAGGTTCTAAATCCGGGGAAATATCCTGACGTTCAGCTGCGCCCGGAGATGAACGCCACCGTCCGCTTCCTGGCCAACGATCAACCGAAGGACGCCAAACAGCCAGCCGGTGTGTTTGTTCCCTCGACCGCGATTCGCGACAAGGATGGCAAGAAGCTCGTACTCATTGTCTACGACGGCAAAGCGGTCGCACGCGAAGTTCATACCACCAGCCAGCGCAGTGACGGCTCGCTGGTCGACGGATTAGTCGGTGGTGAAACCGTCATCACCACCGCACCGGCCACATTGAAAGACGGAGACAAAATCAAAATCAAGGGGCAATCATGAGCACAGTCGCACAGCCAAATATTGCTACGGCCGCAAAAGTGGTTCAGGCCCGTGGTGTCAGCAAAGTTTTCAAGCGTGATGCCTTCGAAGTGAAGGCGCTCGACGATGTCTCCATCGACATCGCCAAAGGCGAATTCCTCGCGCTCATGGGTCCCTCCGGATCAGGAAAGACGACCCTGCTTAACATGATCGCTGCCATCGATCGTCCCACGAATGGCGAACTTCTCGTCCAGGGACAGGACATCTTCCGCTTCAACGATGCCCAAAAAGCCCGCTGGCGCAATGAACACGTCGGATATGTGTTCCAGACCTTCAACCTGATTCCCGTGCTGACCGCCTTCGAGAATGTCGAATTGCCTCTGCTGCTGACTAAGCTCACCTCGCAGCAACGCCGCGACCACGTCATGACCGCCCTGAAGCTGGTTGGCCTGGAAGATCGCGTTGGACATTTGCCCAAGCAACTCTCCGGCGGACAAGAGCAGCGCGTCGCCATCGCCAGAGCCATTGTCAGCGATCCGACGCTGCTGTTAGCCGACGAGCCGACCGGCGATCTCGACAGCCATTCTGCCACCGAAGTTCTGGAAATTTTGAAGCGCCTGAATGAGGACTTCCACAAGACAATCGTGATGGTCACGCACGACCCGCACGCGGCGACCTACTCCCATGTGACGCGGCACCTGGAAAAAGGGATGCTGCTACCACCTGCCTAAAACCACCTAAGGAGAAAGCCCCACTTCTGCGCTCGACAGGCAGAAGTGGGGCTTGTCGTATTCTTCGCACCTGGATGGGCGTTTGCCGTCTCTCAGTCCGCTGCGAACCCTTTGACCGCGCTCAGATTCTGGGCGCCCTGCTCGGGCTCGGCCACCCACTGCCATGCTCTCCTTCCCGCACTGGTCAACACGGCCTGGGCCTCACCATATTCCACCAAACGATTGAGCACCGTGGTTACCGACGCCATCGGATCCTTGTGCCGCTCCAGCATGGCCGGCATCTTCTGCTGGAAATATTCGCAGATGTCGCGCGCGCTCATCGCCCGCCCCGATTCCATCAGGATCATGCGACAGGCCTTCGTAAATCCCGGCTGACGCCCGTTGCTCTTGCGGTCAATCAGCTCCGACAGCTCTTCGTTGAGCACGCCATCGCCAAACAGATTGGCCAGTCCGGCAATCGTCTGTTTGACGGTACCAATTCGCTTCATGATGTCGGCACGTTGCTGCATCAACTGGCGCAATTCCTCGTGCGCCTGGCGAATCACTTCCTGCACATGAGCCACGTCATACCTTGCACTCGTAACCGTCGCATTGCCGTTCTGACCACTGTCCATACAACCTCCCCGTTTCCGACGCGCGTGTGCTTGCCACCCAGGATGGGACTGGGCTTCCCTCTTCATCCGCACGCACGCCCTGCTGCGGCCCCTTTGAGACGTCCCACGACGGCCCTCAATCTGCAGTCGAAAGACACAAACCCCACTGTGAACTGATACGCAACTTCCCTGCTCGATGTTCCCTCGATGTTGCCTGGTTGCCTCGAGGACCTTGCTCTTGGGAGTTAGACGGGGAACATACCAATTGGTTAACAGGCCGGAGGCAAACAAATGTACCGGCACCCGTCACCAAAACGGTCTCGGAGAGACCCTGAGAATTGATCTACTGCAGGAGGATCACGAGCAGTCTGCCGTCCGAGTGATATCCGTCTCCCGTCGCATTCTTCGCGTCCTCGACCGGATCCGGTGGCAGGTAATAACTCAACGTTTTTGTCTTGTTCGTCTTCTGCAGGCTGCTGCCAATGTTGTCCCGCTCACCATCCACCGCGGGATCAATCTTGTGGGTCACGCTGTTGTTGCGCTTGTCCTTGGCAAATCCAATGTCATGCGTGCCCGCTCCCACCCACACTTCGCTTCCCTTCCACGTAAAAGGCGCCTTCCAGAGCCGAAAATGATGCCGGCTGGCCACCATGGCGATCGGCTCCGCCATCTCGTAGCCAAAATCCTGCTTGCGCCCGAACAGAAACAACGTGCTCATCGGCATCGCGAGATAATCTTTGCTGTCATACGTCTGCAGCACCGCGTTCATGACCGCTCGTTCGTTGTTCGTATCCGCTACGTGCCAGTTCGCTGCATCCAGCGCGGCTTGGACATCCCTCTGCGATCCCACGATGACAAAGTTCACCATGTCACCCTGGTTCTGAAATTGATCGTTGACCCGCCGCGGCAGACTGTCGATTCCCTTCCGCAGCTGCGAGTCCAGCGGATCCTCCGATATCTTAAGCGGCGAAGCAGACGCAGTTGCGGTTCCGGTCCCAGAGCCGCCAGAAGAAACAGCAGAGTTCGAACTCGATTCCGTTCCCGGCTTGTTGATCCCAAACTGCCCCGACATAAAAATCTGTGCCGCACTCGAGAGCTGCGACTTCAGTTGCTGTCCTCGCGTCTGTTGTGTGGCCGTCCCCTCGGATCCTCGATGAACGTCCACCGTAAACCCACCCTGGCACGCGCGCGTCCCGCCATTGTTCATCCCCAGGAAGAGATGTCCCGCCTCTTGAGCATGAAGTTCCGTACTCGCACTCACTAATGTGGGAGTGCCATGGGCACCCACTCTCGCGATCAAAGCTCCGGCAGGAGCCGAAGGCATGGGCAGACTCGCCGTATCCACGCTCCCGCCCGTCACGCCCTTCGGGTCACACATTTTCCCGGAACTTCCCGCGTCCGCGACTGCGTTACCCGTAATCTTCAGGGTGTCCCCAGCCTGCACATCCATGCCGGTATCCGTCCATGCTCGGTCGGTCGATACCTGGAAAGTGGAATCCTGGGGAGCAGAACTCTGGGCTGAAAGAAGCGAACCCACAAACACCACCGCTACAACGAAACTGACTCGCGTTGACATGACGTACTCCGAACGGTCCTTATTATCCTCCAATCCAGCCCGCAAGTGGCAAATCAGCCTCGTCGCATGCGTCCTTAAGAGAAATCTTAGCCAGCCACCCGCAATCTCTCGATCGGAGCCTGAAGTTAGTCCAAAAGCGGGAAAGTGGCATCCATCTCCGCTCTGCGCGACGCCCCTTCCCCTCAACTTCCACTCTCTACATTCCGATAGTAACCAGTGATGGAGGACATTCGGTGATAACCGCAGCCCAACTCGCGAAGTCTCCCGCACCTCTGCGCGTGCTGCTGGTGGGCAACAAGGAAGAAGACTTCTTCCTCATTCGCGAAATCCTCGAGCGCAGCCGCGACGCCCTCTCGGCTAACCTCGATCACGCTCCCTCGCTCGAGCAAGCGCAGCAGATGCTGACGCAAAAGCCCTATGACCTGTTGCTGTTCGAGCACAACACCGGAGACGCCGAGGCCGTCCGCCTGGTGGCAGACTTCCTCCACGCCGGTGTCTCGATTCCCTTCATCCTCCTCACCGAGGATGCCGATGAAGCCACCGTCGCACAGATCATCGAATCTGGTGTCTGGAATTGTGTCGCCAAGTCTCGGCTTGACGGGGCCACTCTCGTTCGCACGATTCGCAGCACGATGGCGCTTCACACCCTGCAGCAGGATCAGCACACTGCGGAAGAATCGCTCCGCAAGCTGTCGCGCGCGGTCGAGCAGTCTCCCGATATGGTCTTGATTACTGACCGCCACGGCATCATCGAATACGCCAATCCCGCTTTCGAGGCCCTCACCGGATACCGCAGCGACGAGGTGTACGGGAAAACGCCGAGCATGCTGAAGTCCGGCGAGCAACCTTCCGAGTTTTATCAGGACCTTTGGCAAACCATTCTTTCCGGAAGCGTCTACCGCGGCATTCTCGTCAATCGCAAAAAGAATGGTGAGCGCTATTACGTGGAGGAGAGCATCTCCCCCGTCCGCGACGCCGAAGGCCGCATCACGCACTTCATTTCCAATGGCCGCGATCTTACCGAGCGCATGCACCTTGAGGCCGAGCTCCGGCAGTCCCAAAAAATGGACGCCGTCGGACAGCTCGCGGGCGGCGTTGCCCACGACTTCAACAATCTGCTCACCATCATTACCAGCTACGCAGAACTGGCTCTCGATTCCGTCCCGGAAGGCAGCGGCATCGAAGGCAAACTTCACGAAATCCTTCTGGCCGCGCGCCGCGCCGCAGAGCTCACCGGCCAGTTGCTCGCCTTCAGCCGGAAGCAGCCACAAGCCCTGCGAGTCGTCGAAATGAACGGCGTCATCGGGCGGATCGCCAAGACGCTTCCACGCCTCATCGGCGAGGATATCGAATTCACCTTTACTCCCGGGCAGAGTTTAGGGCGGGTTCGAGTCGATCCTCTACAGATTGAACAAATTCTGATGAATCTCGCCGCCAACTCTCGCGATGCCATGCCTGAAGGCGGCTCATTCCGCGTCGAAACCTCCGACGTCCTGCTGGATGAGAATTACATCCACTGCAAAAACGCGATGATCCCCATTGGCCGCTACGTGCGCATCACCGTAAGCGACAGCGGCAGCGGCATTCCGCCTGAGCATCTGCCTCACATCTTCGAACCGTTCTACACCACCAAGCCTCTCGGCGAAGGCACGGGACTCGGCCTCGCCACCGTCTACGGAATCGTCAAGCAGAACAACGGATTCATCTGGGCCTACAGTGAGTCCAACATGGGTACGGTTTTCAAAATCTATTTCCCGTGTGTCGCGGCCAGCGGTCGGCCTTTACAGCATGAGGCCGCTCCTCCACAAAACGCCTCCAGCGGCTCCGAAACCATTCTCCTGGTCGAGGACGAACCTGCCGTCCGCGACGCCACCGCGGAGTTCCTGAAGCGCCAAGGCTATCGCGTGCTGCAGGCCACCGACGGCGTCGAAGCCCTGGCCCTCGCTAAACAATATCCCGATCCGATTCACCTTACGGTCACCGACGTTGTCATGCCCAACATGAGCGGCGGACAAATGGCTACGGAAATTCACGCGCTCCGGCCCTCGACCAAGCTGCTCTTCGTCTCCGGCTACGCCGGAAAGACCGTCCTTGACCACAAAGTCTTCGATCTCGATACCAACTTCCTGCAAAAGCCCTATACCTTGAAGCAGCTCTCGGCCAAGATCCGTGCCGCCCTTGATGCCGATCCCGCCCGTTCCTCAAACGAACATCGTCCCCTTGTTTGATCGTCCCTCTCAACTCCCCCTATAATCAGCCTGCGCACACCCGCATGATCTCCACCCAGTCCTCGCCAGATCCGTCCGGCCACGCTGCGTCCAACTTCTCCAACTCCGGACGGCACATGACTGCGATCTCTCTGCTGATCCTGATCGCCCTCTGGTTTGCCATCTACTTCGCGGGGATGTTCACTCCTCCTCTCATGGATGACGTCGACACCATTCATGCCGAGGCTGCGCGCGAGATGATCCTTCGCCACGACTGGGTCACGCTCTACACCAACGGTTTGCGCTATCTCGAAAAAGCTCCGCTCATGTACTGGGGTCTCGCCGCGAGTTACGAAGTCTTTGGCATCAGCGATTGGAGCACTCGGCTGCCGCTGATGTTAGGTTTTCTTGTTCTCGTCCTCGCCACTTATTGGTTGGGCATCTATGCTTTCGGCGAACGTGGCGGTTTCTACTCCGCTCTCGCGCTCAGCACCTCGATCGGTCCATACATCTTCACCCGCTTCCTGATCCCCGACGTTTCCGTCGGCCTCTGGTTGGTCTTCTCTTACTACTTCTTCTTGCGGTCCCTCGAGGAGGATCCCCCTTCTCGTCTCACCTGCTGGGGATTTGCCGCGGCCTGTGCTCTCAATGTCCTGACCAAGGGCCTGATTGGACTGGTCTTTCCCATCGCCACCATCGGCCTCTATCTGCTGCTCACGCGGAATCTCCGTCACATCTGGAAGCTACGGCTTCTTTCCAGCGCTCTGATCTTCTTTCTACTCGCCGCTCCCTGGCACGTTCTCGCGGCCATCCGTAACCCGGCCCAGGGACGCGCTCAGGGTTTTCTGTGGTTCTATTTCATTAATGAACACGTCCGCCGCTTCCTGGGCACGCGCCAGCCTCCCGGATTCGACACCGTCCCACTGTTTCTGTTCTGGGCTTTTCTGCTGCTCTGGCTTATCCCCTGGACCGTCTTTCTTCCCCAGGCATTAAAAGATGTTCCCGTGCGCTGGGACTCACTCACGTCGCTCGACCGCCGTCAGCGCTGCAATCTTCTTTTTCTCCTCTGGGCGCTCGTCATCCTGCTCTTTTTCAGTTTTTCGACGCGTCAGGAGTACTACACCATCCCCGCCTTGCCCGGAATCGCTCTCCTCACCGGAGGCTGGCTGGCCAAAGAAAGCGCGCAGGATTCCCCGGACTCCATTCGTCGTGCCGGTCGAATCTCTTCTCTGGTGCTGATGATCGTTGGTCTGATCGCCGGAGCGATCGGGCTGATCCTGTGGTCGCACACGCATCGACCGCCGG
>Ga0335070_10005071_pt1 | contig 15449 bp, 11 predicted proteins | sample Lox_Sample_13_FD_206722 | JGI IMG/M metagenome (GOLD analysis project Ga0335070, IMG submission 206722) | Soil microbial communities from Loxahatchee National Wildlife Refuge, Florida, United States - Lox_Sample_1.3 | ecosystem: Environmental > Terrestrial > Soil > Wetlands | place: USA... | reverse complement strand
ACAGCCTGAAAGGTCCACCCTGAGATATCGGCAAAGGCTGACCGTTTTCTTGGTAGCCAATCATCATGGCTCCATCCCTTACTTGGTCAAGTGTGTAGTTTTTCTCGTAGCCATCTATGGCAATGACTGTTATTTTTTCGGCTCTGCCTGACATGTTTGCGGCTTGAAGCACGTCAAGGATTGATAGTCCGGTCCAGTCAGAGGTTCGGTTTGGCTCGCCTCCAGGTCTGAACTCAGCGTGCACCGTCACAGGTTGCACAACGGTTAAGTTTTTACCCGTGATGACCATGGGATTTGAGACTTCCCCTGAGATGGAGACTGTCCACGAGTCACTTTGAACCTCCGCCACGCTTTGCATCTGGTAGTTTGCGGGGAAGTAGGGAGCGATGAGTTCGACTGGCCCTCCGTCTTCATTACTTAGCCAATGTCCGTCTTTGGCGAACGCCAAGACGATGATGTTGTTGTTATAGTAGTACGGATAGTAGGTGCTGTTCCATGCTTGAAAAACGCTTAGCGTTACAGTGGCTCCTTGGGCGCTGATTATGTTAATGGGTCCAGCGTCCCAGTTGATTCCTGTTTGGTTGCAGAAGTCGATGAGGGTGACGCCCGTGTATACTGAGTTGTCGCCGCCGAGCAGAGTGACGTTTGAAAGGGGCATTTCCGTAAGTTCGCTCACTGTCCAATTTTTCTCTTGTTCAAAATCGCCTGACACTTTGATTTGCCAGTTAGGTGGCTTACCGGAAGGGAGCGGACTCGAGGTTCTGGGAGTAAAAGGTTGTTGCAATGTGTAGTAGGATGTCCCTGCTACTACGGCGATTATGGCTACGGCTATTACTGCGAAGAGTGCGACAGTCTTCCGTTTCATTTGCGATTCTCCCCTGTTGGTTTTCTGTAAAGTTTAAGCGACGATATGTTTTAATAGACACAACGCAGCCATTAAATAAACTTTCCCAACGCTATAAGACGCAGCCTGAGGGAAGGAAAAAAATGAAAATAAGAAAACAAATATTTGCTGTGGTTTTCTTCGTTCTGATGTCGATGGTCCTTATCTTTCAAAGTAGCTTCCAAACAAATATCTCCTTGGCAAAAGCGAAGTCCATTCCTACTCAAATTGTTCAGCCGTCAGCTTCGTCATCGGGAAATTTTTCGATAATCTGGATAACCGATACACAATACCTCTCCCAACTCTACCCTACTTACTTCGATGCGCTTTGCCGTTGGATAGTAAACAACGTTAACACCTACAACGTCAAGATGGTTATCCATACCGGCGACTTAGTTGATACTGAAGGCAACCAGACCCAGTGGGCAAATGCTAATAACTCCATGAGCATATTGCTCAATGCAGGCATTCCGTACTGTTGGAACGCTGGCAACCATGATTACGACGCCACATGCTGGATAGGCAACCAATACACCGCTTTCAACGCTTCCGAATTGGCGACGCAGCCTTACTGGGTGGACTCCTTCAACGAAGGACAAAACACCGCCGTAGAATTCAACGCAGCCGGTATGAATTGGCTTGTCGTAAACCTGGAGTTTAGCGCTCCCGAATCCGCCTTGACATGGGCAAATAGCCTTTTAGATACCCGCCCCGACACCCACGCCATAGTAGCAGCCCATTTCTACTTGAACAGAACTGGCGGATACGAGTCATGGGCAACCAATTTACGAAACACGGTTTTGGACGTGCATCCGAGCGTGTTCTTGACGCTCAGCGGACACGTTTACCCTCTCGCTCATTCAGGGTTAAGAGTACAGGCGGGCGACCGAGATGAACTGGTGTTTAATAGACAAGACAAGGATGGAGAATTGGGGGCGGCGAGCCTCAGGATACTAACGTTTGATGTCGCAGACGGCGTCTTGGACGTGAAAACCTTTGTTCTTTACGCCAACAGCTTTCTGAATGACGCCAACAATCAATTCGCCCTTGACACGACCTTTCACAATGATGCCTCTCAAATGTTGAGTCCCGATGTGCCAGAGTTTCCTATTGCTTGGCTTATTGTCGGATCAGTTTTGTTAACCTCGGTTGTTCTGTTTTGCAACAACCGAAAATCTTTGGGACACTTGCGTTCTGCCAAATGTGTTGCAGCCGAGCCCTCGCACGTTTGAGAAATCAGGGTTGAACTAAGTTATTTTATTGCAGGTGGCGTGGTTGTTGTTTGAGTGGAAGTCGAAATATTTTTATATGCATATCGATGAATTTCTGCACCAAGGGAGATTAAATTGAAGACAGATTCTCAACCCAAAAAGAAATTTAACATGAAAGCAATCGTGGCGGTCGCAGTTATCGTGGTAATCGTTGCGGCTGCCTTAGTTGCATGGCAAGGTAACGTTTTCCAGCAACCCTCCATTAACCCAACAGCCAGTCCAAGCTCTACGCCTGGACAAACCTCGAACGTCACCCCCAGCTCAAACCCAAGCGTCGTGCTTCCGCCCATGGCTTTAACAGTCATAGGTGGTGATGGAACCCAAGTTGTTCTCAACGCTACAAGTATGGCTGCCCTTCAGTCTTACACCGCCCCCGCGGGCTTCAAGAGTAGCGGTGGCTTGATTGCAGCCGTTGGCACCTACACAGGCGTGCCAGTCGTTACTCTCTTGAATTTGGTCGGAGGAATAACGAGTGACCAAACCCTGACCATAACCGCGTCCGACGGATACTCCATGGTGTACACCTACAATCAAGTGATGGGTAAAGACTTTACCACTTATGACCCAGTTACAGGTAGCGAAAAAGCGCCCACACAAAACATGACGCTTTGCGTAAATTACTTTGTAAACGGCACTGCCCTGCCCTCTGATGAAGGGCCACTCAGGGTAGGAGTTTTAGGACCTGAAGGCCTACTAACAGAAGGCCACTTCTGGACCAAAATGACCACGACCTTACAGGTCACAAACAACGTTAGAGACTGGAGCGTGACAGTCAACGCAACCGGTTGCCAACCGCTGAGCATGGACAGGCAATCATGGACCGCCGACTACAACCACTACAAGCTTAACTGGACGGATTCTAACGGCAACGTTTGGAGCGGAACTGCCCTCTGGAGATGGGTCTCGTGGTATAACTATAACGGTGGCGTTAGCAATGCAACCCTTGATCAAGGCTACTCTGTTAAGCTGGTTTCAGGCGATGGCTCCTACGTCACAATTGCAGACAGCAAAGTCAAGCTGAACGACAACATCATCGTCGCGGGCGAACTTAACGACGCAATCTTGTCTGACCCATACTGGCCTTTGACACTTGCGGGGTCGGGTGCTACCAGCGACCAGATGATTAAGAACATCGTTGGGATACAAATCATCCTCACCAACCCACCCGTTGCGACTCCAACGCCCACTCCAGTCGTAACGCCCACCCCAACCGCAACTCCCACTCCAGCGGCGACGCCAACACCAACCCCAGTTCCAACAACCAACCCCACTACCGGACCCACAGCAGCCCCAACCCAAACGCCTTCCCCAACTCCAGTTCCAATACAAGACTACAGCCTCATCCTTAACGGGACCGTCTCCATCAAAAACATGAGCCGCACCGACTTCGAAACCCAAGTCAGCCAAGTCCAATCCAGCTTCACCGACTCCAACGGCGGCGTTTACACCGGCCCCCCTCTCCACCGAATTGTAATGTGGGCTGAAAACAACGGCGTCTCGAACAGCACCTTGGACAATGACGGTTACGTCGTCAAAGTCATCGCCTCCGACGGCTCAACCTTTGTCCTTAACGACAGCCGCATAAACATGAACACCAACATCTTCCTCGCCAACCAATATAACAGTGCAGCACTAAACTCAACAACTGGTTGGCCACTACGACTAACTGGCAACGACCTCAATCAAGGCAGTCAAAGACTCAAGGGTGTGGTACAACTACAAATCATTCCAATTTGGCGCAACATCACCCTCACAGCTGTCGCCAAGAACGGAACCGTTTACACTCTCTACAGCAATGATATCATAAGCATGGGTAGCCTTACCGCAAACGGCGGTACGCGCTCCAGCGGCGGCACCCTCGCCAATTACGGTGCATACACAGGCGTACCCATAGCAAACATCGTTAGCCTCTACGGCGGCTCAAATAGCAGCATCGTCAAAGTCACAGGCTCAGACAACTACACCACCACGTACTCGTACTCGCAACTTAGCGGGCAAGGCGTCTTATCTTATGCATCCAACGGAACCCAGGTCAACTCCACCCAAACGCAGACCATGATACTTGCCTATTACCTCAACGGGCAAAGCATAGGCAGTAGCTCAGGACCCCTTAGAACCATCATCGTCGGACCAGAAGGCTACTATACAACCGGCAGCACCAGCGCCAAACTCGTCGCGAAAATCGAAATCCAGTAGCCTCAGCTGGTACTGAAACCTGATGAAAAAAAGATATGCAGCGATTGCAGTGATCGCAGCCGCGGTCCTGCTCGCTTCCACATATTTTTTTGTCGCAAACCAATTTCTCTACAATCAACCTAAACAAATCCTCACAGTCTACTGTGCAACCAGCCTGGAGTATCCGCTTGCCCGCGTCGAAGCCGACTTTGAAAAGGCGAACCCGAACGTAGACGTGCAGATTCAGGGACACGGCACCATCCAGGTCATACGTCACATAACCGAGTTGGGCTTCAAAGCGGATGTTGCTTTGGTGGCAGATTACTCTCTTATTCCCCGCATGATGTACCCAACACAGATGCCAGGAACAAACCAGAGCTTCGCAAACTATTATGTACGGTTCGCAACCAACAGCCTCGTGCTCGCTTACACGAACACAAGCAAGTACGCTGGCGAAGTCAACGGCAGCAATTGGTACCAAATTCTGGATTACCCCGACGTAAAGTTGGGCTTCGCCAACCCAGAACTCGACGCGCTCGGCTACAGAACGTTGACAACTATCCAGTTGGCACAAGACTACTACAGCAACAAGACGCTTTTCCACGACCTCATAACGGAAAACATGGACCCGCCTATCAACTCCATCCCCGACGGGTCAAACTACATTATAAGCATCCCTGACACTCAAGAACCCCGCGGCGACAAGCTGACGTTGCGCGCCAGCGAGGTGGACTTGATCGCGCTATTGCAGACGGGCAACTTGGACTTCTGCTTCATGTATCTCAGCAACGCCAAACAGTACGGCTTCAACTATGTCACGTTGCCCGACGAGATCAATTTGGCGTCGCCTCAGTACCAGAGCAACTATGAGCGTGTACAAGTCGTCTACAGCCACGAACGCTTCGCCACCATAACCTTGGATCGCAAGGGTGAAACCATATACTATGGCTTAACTCTACCCGCAAACGCGCCCAATCCCAGCATGGCAGTGAAATTTGTACAGTTCCTTCTTGTTGGCCAAGGCAAAGCCGACTTCGATGCCTGCTACCAACCGGTCTTCACGCCGTCCTACACAGACAATTTAACTGCGATTCCCGAGCCGCTTCGTTCACTCGTCGCGGCGGAGCCCTTAAAGGCTTAAAACTCGGACGAAGTAACGTGAAACGGAGGAGATGGGGAAAAACTGTGGTTTGGCTGAAAAATAACTCACCGTTCATCGCTGCATCCTTCGTACTTGGTGTGTTGCTTGTTCTTTTCCTCGTCATCCCAATTGCCGGTTCACTTGCTGGTTCTGCCCCTGGTCTGGGCGGAGCTTTGACTGACACGCGAACGTTGGGCGCGATCTGGACTAGCTTCTACTCTGCCGCTATAGCCACGTTGTTCATGCTCGTATTGGGGGTGCCTTTTGCTTACTTGTACGTTCGAAACAACTTTGCAGGTAAGCGGGTTCTTGACAGCCTTATCGACGTCCCTATCCTTATTCCCCACAACACTGCAGGCATCGCCCTGCTTACCGTACTTTCGCCGAACTCACCGCTGGGAGCTGGCTTCAACGCCTTGGGAATTGGTTTCATCGACACCTCGTGGGGTATAATCGTGGCCATGGCGTTCGTGAGCGCCCCATTCATGATCCGAAGCGCCCAAGAAGCCTTCGCCAACGTCAGTCCCAGCATGGAGAAAACTGGCAGAAGCCTCGGGGCGTCGCGGTTTCAGGTGTTTCGTCACGTGACTTTGCCGTTGGCTTCCCGTGGCATAATCACTGGCTGCGTGTTGACTTGGGCGCGAGGCGTCAGTGAGTTCGGCGCGGTCATACTCCTCGCCTACTTCCCCAAGACTGCGCCGGTCTATCTTTACGACGTTTTCGTCAGTCAAGGCTTAACGGCTGCGTTGCCCATCAACGGACTTCTCATCATCCTCGCCATCGTAGTTCTGATAATCTTTCGAATACTGCTGGACAAGCCTGCCAAACTCTTCCACGTCGGCGGAGGCGATAAAACTGCAGCTTAGACTCGAGAACGTATCCAAAGTCTTGCAAGGCTTCCGGCTTAGAGGAATAAACTTGACAGTGGAAGACAACGATTACCTCGTTATCATAGGTCCAACGGGTTCAGGCAAAACTTTGCTGCTGGAAACGATCATGGGCTTCCACACTGTAGATAAAGGCGACATCCTAATTGACGGCAAGACCTTGGCAGTCATGCCTCCTGAAAAGAGACACATCGGATACGTGCCGCAGGACTGTGTCCTTTTCCCTCACATGGATGTGCGCAAGAACGTCGGGTTTGGATTGAAGATGCAAGGCGTATCAGAAGCAGAGCTCGCCAAACGGGTAGACAATACCTTGGAATACGTTGGACTCAAGGCGTTAGAGCATCGAAGACCGTCAACGCTCAGCGGAGGCGAAAAACAAAAAGTCGCCCTCGCCAGAGTTCTCGTGCTGGAGCCCGACTTGATTTTGCTCGACGAGCCCCTTTCGGCTTTGGACGCGCAGACTTCCCGAGAACTCAAAGCCCAGTTGAAAGCAATTCACAAGTCGGGCAAGACAGTGGTTCATGTAACGCACAACCAGGTGGAGGGTTTCAGCTTGGCGACTAAGATGGCGGTGATGCGAGGCGGCGAAATCGTTCAGGTGGGGCTGTCCCGGGAAGTCTTTGCTCAACCAAGAGACGAGTTTGTAGCGCGTTTCCTGGGCTACGAGAACATCTTCAAGGCACGGGCGCCGGTTGCCAGCAGCTACTTGCTCAATGTCGGCGGGTTACCTCTCGAAGCAGCCGCACAAGTGAACAGCGGGGGCTGCACTGTTTGCATTAGACCCGAGGACATTGCAGTCAGCAAAACGCCCTTGGAAAAGTCTGTTGGAGTTAATGTGTTGGAGGGCACTCTCGTTGACGTTTCCGACCAAGGTCACGTTGTGGCTTTAACCTGCGATGTTGGCTTGCCCTTTGCGGCGGTTATGATCAGAAGCGCGTTCGTGGATGCAGGCTTGGAGGAGGGACAAAGAGTTTGGGTTCGCTTCAAACGTGAAGCTGTAAGAATAGTTTCTTAGTCAATATGTTGTGGTGGACTGGGGGATTTGAACCCCAGCCACAGTGGAGATACCACCCGAAATCTCCTTTTTCTTTTCTTGAAATGTGAAAAACCTTTTGAGTTCTTCACAGCTATATTCAATGTATAATGCTGGTAGCGATGCCCAAACCCGCTGTCTTGTCTGAACCTGTTCTTGTTGGTAGAGAAAAGGAACTCGAAGAGCTCCAAGCATGCATGAACTCTGCGGTTCAAGGCAAGGGCGAGACGATTTTTGTTTCAGGCGAAGCAGGATGTGGCAAGACCCGTCTAGTTACCGAGTTTTTGAGTTCAGCCACGGAAAAAGGAGTTACGGTTCTGTCAGGTTGGTGTCTAAGCGACGCTCCTGTTCCATACTTTCCCTTTGTAGAAGCATTCGATTCCTATTCGTCACATTGCAAGAATGACGGGAATACTCTCTTGAATCAGATGAGCGTGCAATCGAAGCTAGCTGGGACTATAGAGCTTGAAGCCAAAGAGACTTTGGAGAGCGCTAGTTCACAAAAATGGAAGGATCAATCGTTTGCATTAGTAACCAAAGAATTGCTGGCGATTTCAATGCAAAAGCCTACAATTTTGGTGATAGAGGACATTCATTGGGCGGATTCTGCTTCTCTTTCATTGCTCTTTTATGTTTCAAAAGCCATTCAAGCCGAGAGGATTCTTCTTTTAGCTACTTTTAGAACCGAAGAATTGGGATCTCCTGCTGAAGGAAAACCTAGCCCTCTGATTGACACTTTGCGATTGATGGGACGAGAGGGCCTCTTCAAAGAAATAAAACTTGACAACCTAAAAGAATCGGACGTTGGCAGGATTGCAGAAAGTATGCTTGGCACAAGTGTTCATCCAGAGCTTACTAACAAATTGGCGAGTGAAAGCCTGGGAAACCCACTATTTGTTGTCGAATCGGTAAAAATGCTATTTGAAAACAACGCCTTGATTCAAGAACATGGTCAGTGGCGTCTTTCTGTTGACAAAGTTGAAATCCCTAAGAAAGTCAAGGACATTATTCTTCGTAGAGTTAACGCGTTAAAGCCTGATCAAAGAAGAATTCTGGATGTTGCTTCAGTTGCGGGTGACACTTTTGATTCGAAGCTGCTTGGAGCTGTCCTCAACCAAGACAGTCTTCGAGTTCTTGAGTCGTTAAATGCAATTTCACTTTCAAGCTCGTTGGTGTGCCCTGGTGGGAGTTACTTTAGGTTTGATCACGCAAAGTCGCGAGAGGTTCTCTACGAGGAGATTCGTCTGCCTCTGAGGAAGGAATATCATGCTCGAATTGCCGAGAGGATAGAGAGTCTAAACGCGAGCCCAAAAAACCTTCCAGTTAGTGATTTAGCTTACCATTATACCAAGGCAGGGAACACAGAAAAATCGATAAAGTACTCTCTGGCTGCGGGCAGAGTCGCATTCTCCAGGTTCAGCAATGCTGAAGCTATCAAACACTTCAATTACGTAATAGAAAATACTGGCGAAATAACTAATTACGCCGAAGAGCGGTTAGCAGCCTTGGAGGGTCTTGGTTCCGCGCTTATTGAAAGCGGTCGGCAGAATGAAGCAATGAAAGTTTTCGAGCGACTGTACAGTATTGCTTGTTCCGACTTGACGAAAATTAGAGCCTTGAGAAAAGCCATGTATGCTGCCACATATCAGGGTGACCTTGTTTGCGTGCAGAGATTCAAGGCCACAGCCGATAACATCGCTCCTGTAGATAAACTGGAACACGCTCGCGTACGTCTTTACGCAGCGACTGCCGACGTGTTTGCTGAAAGAAGATGCGAAGCTGTTTCAAATATTGATGCGGCGTTGCGTGTTTTTGAAGAGGAGTTTTCGCTTGCAGATTTGGCTGTTGCATTGGTTGAGGCAAGCATTATTTTTGCAAAGGTCGGTCGTGTGGAGGAGAGTCTATCTGCAGGGCTATTATCTGAAGCGTTCTTTAAGGATGGAGACGAGCTGACCAAAGTACTGGTCTCAGGGCACTTATCTTACGTCTTTTTGGCAAGTGGTCTATATCAACAAGCGATTTGCACGTCTTCAGAGGGAATTAAGATCGGAGAAAAGATTGAAAACTCTAGAACAGCCTGGTTGTATTTCTTTTCAGCGGTGGCTCATGAAATTCTGGCAAAACAGAGCGCGGCTCTGGGAAGGAAAGATGAAGCCGCCCAATACTTGACAAGGGCAATTGAACACAACTTGAAAGGTGCTTTGATTGCGGAAAAGACAGATGGATACTACATTCTGTCAGCCATCTACAATAGCCTGGCTGGAGAATATGTTTTTTCCGGCGATACTTCTCGTGCTGAAGAATATCTGTTGAAGTTCAAGTTTCTTCATGGCAAATTTGGACCTAACATGGAAAGAGCACTTTGTTACGAAAACTTAAGTGTCAGAGCAGCTTTGCACGCAGCCAAAGGTGAATGGATAGAGGCAAACGACTGCTATGAAAGAATCCTTGCGGGTCAAGACGTTAATCGCAACTCAATGTTCGATGGTGGTCAGCACTTGTCCTATGCCAAAGCTCTTTCTCTTCAAGGGAGAATTACTGAAGCGCAAAAACACCTTCTGCTCGGTCAGAAAATGATGCAAGAGGTCGCAGGCAAGGTTGACCGCGCAAATATTCAATGTAGTTTGCAGACACCCAGAAAAACATCCCTGGGTCAAGAATTTTTTGTGCGTCTTGACATCATTAATATTGGAAAGAAAGCCGCAACTGTTGTCAAAGTTGAGAATCTGGTCTCGCCTGGCTTTTCGATCGTCAAATCTCCTCACCACTTGGATGCAAAAGGACGTACTATCAAAATTGACAAGGTTGAACCTTTTGGTGTTGAAACTCTAGAGTTTGGCATGCAAGCAGACGAGGTTGGTGAATTTGCTTTCGTTCCTACTGTAACATATGAGGATAATGGAACACTCAGATCTTGCCCAATCAAGCCAATTAAGATCTTCGTGGAATCAAAGATTGCTTCTGACTTGTCAGCCCAACAAGCTACAATTGATAATCCGCTGGAGTTTGAGTTCAAAACCGAATCTGCAAAAAAAGCCTTCGATTTCCTGCTAAGTTCGTTTGTCGAAGATTATATGCGCAGGAGATTGCCTCTAGAATGGTCAGGTTGGCGAACTCTTAATGAAATAGTGAAGCACGGGAAGGTTTCAATGAAAGCTGTCTACAGCATCAAAGGTGGTAAGGGGCAAGCCATTTTTGAGCTTGAACATCGAGGCATAGCTGAAACAAGGATTTTTTCCGGGGAAAGGGGAAGAGGAGGGAACATATCAAAAGTCCGACTGCTTTACGAAAGAGAGGTGGTCAGACGAAAAATCGATGAGAGAGTAGCAAAACCGGGAAAAAATAGGTGAGACAATACTGGTCTCTAATATGCATTTTACTGAGTTCTTGAGCTCTAAAATCAATTTAGAGACGGAATAAAATATTTTTAGATGAAATCGGTCAAAAAACCTGATTTTAGTCGATTTAAAGGCTTTTCGTTGGTTATTCTTAGAATAAAAATGAATAACTAATTTTTACTTCGCAACAATCATGAGGCAAAAAAAGAGGAAGAATAGATGGCGAGAATTGAAAAATCAATCGAAATAAACGCTTCCCCTGGCGAAGTCTGGCCGCTGATTTATTGGGACCGGGTCCCGCAGTGGATGGATCAAGTCAGGAAAGCTGAGTACGTCTCCAAGGCAAGAGATGGCGTCGGCGTCGTTGCACATGTTTGCGGAGAGGTCGGCGGGTTAAAATCTGAATGGGATGCTGAAACAACTGAGTGGGCGGAAAACCGAAGATACGCGTGGCGCACAACTGGAGGCACTTTTACAGGAATCGGTTCGATGACTCTCACTCCAAAGGGGACTGGAACCAAAGCGACGTTTGTGATGGATTACGATTTGCCTTATTCAGTTTTGGGCAAAATCGTTGACAAACTACACGTTTACAAAGCTATCGAGAAAGCTACTGTGCAGGGCTTGGAAAAGCTCAGGTCTACTTTTGAATCAAAGAAAACGGAGGGCCAAATATGCAAACAAAATTGAAGACCAAGAGTCTATTCAAGTCGTTAGTTCTTCTGAGCCTACTGGTTATCTCATTTGTCATTGCCTTTGTACCCTCGTTCATTTCATCAACCAAAGCAGCAACTGATATTGACTGGACTGTGGTCGCAGAAGCGAGAAGTGTAAAAGCTTACCCTGACTTGAGAGAATACGTTTGGCAAAAAACTGCTAGCATGGCGCCAAACGGACCCTACGACAGAATTGGCCTACATAGATTGGTCAAAACGAACGCAACGCTAAGAGGGGTTTTGTTTATGCTTCCTGCAACGTACAGCAGCGGTGAACAACTAATTTCAAACCCGCCTACTGATAACTTCACCCTAACGGAAAATAACAGCGAAGCAATCTACTGGGCTAATAGAAACTTCGATGTTTATGCCATCGACTACAGGACTCATTTTGTGCCGGCCACCCTCAATGCAAGTCAACTTTCATTCATGGCAAACTGGGGGTATGACCAATGGATAAGTGACATAAAAGAAGCCATCTCGAAAGCCAAAGCAGTTTCAGTAGCCACAAAGGTCTTTCTGGTTGGAATGGGAACAAATACACACGTCGCACTTTGCTACGCAACATTGTACGGAAAATATGACTTGAGAGGATTAATTCTATTGGGGTCAGACCTTTACGCTACGCCTAATGCAGGTGTTCGTATTGTCTCCCCTGCGGTAACTAAACGTGGAAATGAGACGAATACTTACAACCTTACTTCAGCAATCGCAAGCCTGAAGACTGGAAACTACACTTTTGATCTTCCAAATGCGGCAACAACAGTACCCTTGATGAATTACGCGCTTGCAAATCCCGGGGCTCCCGCTGTCAACCCATTTACAAACGCAACGCTCTCACCTGCAATCAACCCCGCAACCAACAATTCATGGACAAACATAACAGAATGGGCTTCAAATGTTTTCTACACGGCTTACGGGCCAGGAGCACTGAGCAACACAAAGGGAGGTTACGGCGATATTACCATGGATGTTCGCTATTGGGCTACTGAAGACCTGCATTGGCCGACAAGGATTTACCTTGAAAACGCAGCCATGGCAGACTGGACAAACTGTCCATACTTAACCTATGATTTCGACGATCATTGGAGCGAGATTGATATTCCGTTGTTGGCGTTTGCAAGTCAGTACTACTCAAACCAAACTGCAGCGTTCCGCTTTGTTAACGGCATAAACAATTTAGATTTCACTGGAATAATGCTACAAAAATACGGCCAATACGATGTCTACTTCGGTCCATTCTCGGCAAGAGACGTCAGCCAACCCACTCTTGATTGGATGCTTAACAGCTACCGACCTCCAACCGCTTCTGCTTTCTGCGACGTAACGGTCATGACGGGACAGACGTGGTATTTCTTTGCGCACTCAGGCGGAAGCCAGGCACCAATTACTTATCAATGGTACGAAGGAACCACAATACTCAATGGACAGACCTCGATGGTTCTGCCAATAACTAAGACGACAGCAGGGAAGTATACTTACTTCTGCAGAGTTACCGATTCGGAAGGTGCATCTGCCAACAGCAATACTGTAACCTTAACCGTCATTAACAAATAACCGCAAAATCAACCAAATACCTTCTTCATTTTTTTTACTTTTGTTGTCTACAGAGCAGAAAGGCTCACAGCTCTGGAATTGCAACTAAACTGCCATTTGGGGTTTCACTTTCTCTCCAAATATCTTCCAAAGTCCCGGAGCCCCAGCAAACCCTAACCTTCCCCAACTTCAATAACTTTTGGCCTGCTTGCCTTGCGCGAACAGCATTCAGCTTGTCCTCAAGTTCCCACATTCGCTTCTGGTGAAACAGCGGGATCGACATAATCATCGGCTCAAAGACAACGGAGTTGCAAGCGTTCCCGCTCACCATTGCGTTGTTGCGGCACAAGTCCATCTGTTCCTCAAACGCCTCCCGGTCCGCTAACTCGCCAGGGCTTTTTTGAAGTCGCTTCGCTGCACGTGGCAGACACTGTCTCGGGTGCGGAAAGAAGATATCGAAGTAATCAATCCGGTTACTGCAGGTTTTGTCGAGGTCGTTACATCTTACATCCTTTAGCTGTTAAGGCCCAACAAACGCAAAAATGATTGCTTTCCGTTCATTCTATTTGGAGATCAAATTACGGTTCAACTTTTTGGGGTAGGCAAACGCACAATAAACTTCGTACCTTTGCCAACTTCGCTTTCAAAACTTATTGTTCCACCAAGTGCTTCTGTAATTCGCTTAACAACAGCCAGTCCAAAGCCTTGCCCTTTGGATTTGGTAGTGAACAGCGGAGTAAAAAGCTTGTCTTTAATTTCTTCGGGGATGCCTACACCAGTGTCTCTGACTGAAACTGCGACGCTGTTTGCTTCAATATAGCCTCTGATTGTTAATTCTCCGCCTTCGGGCATTGCTTGAACAGCGTTGCTAACAAGGTTCCCAAGTACACGTTTCAAAGCATCAGGATCAGTCGTTATCGTTTTTGCTCCCCTTTCGATTTTGCAGATGGCTACTATGTTCTCAGGAATTTCGCTTTTTATCAATACATCTTCACAGACAGCTTGCAAATCAATCTTCGTAGCCACAATTGTAATGGTTCGCGTGAAATCTTGGAGGTCTAGAATTATCTTGTTTATGTATCCGATGTCGTTTTCGATGTTTTTCAAGCTGTCCAAAGTACTATTCTTTCTATCGCTTTCTGGCATTTCGAGTAATTCGGCTTTGGCAAGGTACAGCTCGCTAATAATTGCCTGCAATGGATTTCTTATGTCATGACCTACCATGCCTGCAGTTTGGCCGATTGCGGCAAGCCTTTCGGATTCTCTGAGCCTCTTGGTGCGCTCTTCCACCATGTTCTCCAGATTTCTTGTGTATTTTTCAACCTCTGCTGCCATGCGTTCGCGCAAATCGATTATGATAAGAAAAGTGTTGTTGCTGGAAGTGCTTTTCAATTCTGGCTGGTTGATTGACATCATAACTGGTATTTTGTCACCGTTGTTCGTTTGGAGGGTTATTTCTAAGGTTTTTGAACTTAGCGGTTTTTTGGCACAAGATAGTGTCTTTTTAAAAAGGCTCGTGTATGTTGAGGTTACATATTTTTCAATTTTTGTGCCTACAATTTCTTCCGGAGAAGACTGCATCATTTGTGCGAAGCTTCTGTTGCAGTACAGAACTGTATAGTCATCTGATAGCATGACGGCGCCTTCCCTCATTTCCTCAATTAGAACTCGATAGGGCGTTTCTGCCCCGCTGATGGTGTAAACTTGCTCACCTTTCGGAGTAGAAATGACTAATCCATCTACTTCACCGCTCCTAATGGCATCTAGGGTTTCTTGAGCTTCTGCCAAACGGGTGCGCAACTCTTGAATTTCCGAATTCAATTCTTGAGTGGTTTTTTCATTCATTTTTGAGACGACTGTGCTGGTTTTTTCTTCTCGTGCTTAGCAACTAAGTTTAATCCTAACAGTATTTTCTCTTTGTTTGACATGTCGCCGATGAATCTTCGCAGAGGCAAGGGAAGTTTCTTTATTAGCGTTGGAGCAGCAATTATTTCTTCTTTCTTGGCGTATTCAGGCTGCTGATAAATATCAATGACCTCAAGTTCGTATCGACCCTGGAGGTTCTCCTCGCAAATTTTCCTAGTATTTTCAATTGCTTTTACCGACTTAGGCGTCATGCCAGTAACATAGAGGCGTAGAATATACTTCTCGGAGCCATTTGTGCGCAAAGAATTTTCAAATTCATCTGCCGAGTTTATTTCGTTGTTGCCCAAAAAAACTCCTCTCCATATTGATGTTGAAATTTGTATTTAAGTCTGTGATTTAGATCGAATGTCCAGCCCAACAAGGACCCGCTCAGTATTTGAAAGGTCGCCAATTATTTTTCTTATGGGTTCTGGCAGCTTTCGAACCAGTGTTGGTATGGCTAGGATTTGGTCACCTGCGGCAAGTTGAGGGTTCTTTAGCAAATCGACAACTTCTATGGAGTATTTGCCTTTGAGGTGCTCTTCACATATTCTTTTCAGG
>Ga0335070_10005070_pt1 | contig 15452 bp, 12 predicted proteins | sample Lox_Sample_13_FD_206722 | JGI IMG/M metagenome (GOLD analysis project Ga0335070, IMG submission 206722) | Soil microbial communities from Loxahatchee National Wildlife Refuge, Florida, United States - Lox_Sample_1.3 | ecosystem: Environmental > Terrestrial > Soil > Wetlands | place: USA... | reverse complement strand
AGGAACCACCGCCAAATAACAACCCCTTGTTCAAACTTGAAAACACCGTGCTTTCTCCTCACATAGCCTTCAATACCGAGGAAGCGGAAGCGAGATGTTCCGATATCTGCGTGGACAACGTCGTGAAGTTCACAGAAGGAAAAAAGCAAAACGCTTGTTAAATAGGAGTTTCCACTTTAGAAAGGTGAATTGGTACGCATCTGTCAAGAGATGAGGAGAGAATACTCAAAGGCGAATCAGGAATCGGAGCACGGAACGCCATGGAGATGCTCGTTGCGATAGGAGATGCGTACGATTCCGAAAAAATGGTTCCCATAACCCGTGCGCACGCAGCCGCGAGCGGACAAGAAGGAGATCTGTACTGGGTCGAACTGCTGGCCGAAGGAGGCGCCAAATGCAAGGTGCCCACGAGCACAAACCCGGTTTACGACTTCAAGTACTTCCACAAAACGTTCAAAGACATCCCAAAAGACGAAGCTGAAGTCGCCCGCAGAGTCATGGAAGCCTACAAGAAGTTAGGCGCCATAATCAGCTGGAGCTGCACACCTTACCTGTGTGAAAACATTCCCCTTCGCGGCGAAACCGTTGCCTTCTCGGAATCAAGCGCCACCCCTTTCGTGAACTCGGTAATAGGCGCGTACACAAACCGAGAAGCGGCCCAGAGCGCACTTGCCGCCGGAGTCATCGGGAGAGTTCCAAAGTACGGATTACTCATCGGGGAGAACAGGAAAGCCACTTTTCTTCTTGACGTGGAGACAAAATTGACCGACGAGTTCGACTACACTCTTCTTGGATACCACGTGGGGAAGATAGTGGGTTACGGAATTCCTGCGTTGACGGGGATAACCAGTCGGCCGAGCACTGAGGAATTGATAAACTTTTGTGCCATGTCAAACACGAGCGGGGCCATCTCGATGTTCTACATTCCTGGATACACCGTTGAGGCTTCAACGGTGAAAGAAGCTTTCCACGGCGATGTACCGAAGGAAAAGGCAACGGTCACGGACAGAGACCTGAAAAGAGCTCAGGAAGAGCTTCAGACGACGAGTGGGAAGATAGATTTTGTGCAGCTGGGATGTCCTCATTACACTCTTAAGCAGATTGCAGATGTTGCGCGAAGGTTAGAAGGTGAGAAAGTGCACGAGGGCGTCGCGTTCTGGGTCTGCACCTCTGCTACCGCCAAATTGCTCGCTGACAGGATTGGCTACACGCAGATCATAGAGAAGGCGGGGGCACGTTTGGTGGTTGACACCTGTATAGATGAACCGTGCTGGATCGCGTACAAGCAGAAGGTAGGCATGACCGACTCACCCAAATGCGCCTACTACAGGCGATTCAAAGATGTCATGGTAGGAAGACTTGAAGACTGCGTGGAAGCCGCGTTAAAGGGCACGTGGAGATAAACAACATGGAAACCACGATGAAGTGTCACAGAATCATAGGAGGCTACGGTGAAGGAGAGGCGCTCATTTCGCACGAGCCGATATGCTTCTACCTCACCGACCCAAAGACTGGAGTTGTGAGGGAAAAGAACCATGAGCTTGCTGGCAAGAACATCGCGAACAAAGTCTTGGTATTCCCATCTGGAAAGGCAAGCTCGGTCGTCCAAATAGACGGCCTCTTCAAGCTCATGCAGCACGGTTTGGCTCCGAGGGCTATGATAGTTAAAGACGTGGAAACAGTGCTCGTAGTGAGCGCTTTCATAGCGAAAATCCCCTTGGTAGATAAACTGGACAAAGATCCATTTAGAATAATCCACAACGGCGATTTCGCTAAAGTGGACGCAGACAATGGCACAGTCACGATCTTGAAATCGAAAGCGTAGCATCTTTTCGTGTTTTCAAGCAGCCAAAAGCACTGTATCGCGTAGGCTGACGGACAGATTTTCCTAAAGAGCAAAATTATCGGATAAGCTGGTTCAAAGAGATCGAAAGCTTTGGTCGGGCGGGCAGGATTTGAACCTGCGACAATCCGGTTTCTGCGTGTTAGCCTAGCAGGCTGGGTGACACCCACCGTGGGTAGGCATCTACAGCGTCTCCGTCAGCCAAACATCGATTCTGAGCTGACTCGGAAGCTCTGCCAGGCTGAGCTACCGCCCGTTGCCAAATCAGAAAACAGAAGACTGAAAACGAATATATTAGCTTTAGTCAGTCTCCATTTACAATTTGATTCTGATGAAGAGCATAGGCTATCGCGCGTTTATGTTTAGTTTGTGATTGAAATTTAGCTTCACACACAGAAACGCAAAGCTTTTATGTATTTTGGGTTATAACTGCAAGAATTGGGTGAATTCTTTGGTCAAAGCTATCTACATGATAATTACTGCTGTGATCATTACGGCGCTGATTGTAGGTTTTGGAGTATATGCTTTTACGCGACCCGCACCTAGTGCGAATGTGCTAGAGATTTACCATTGGTGGACCTCGGGCGGAGAAAAGTCTGCGATAGATGCACTTGTGTCTTATTTCAACACTCAATACACTGATGTAGCGGTTATACAGAGCCCGGTTGCTGGAGGAGCTGGTTACGTGTTCAAGGCAGTCATCAAGCCGTTAGTCCTGGCTGGAGAGGCCCCGGATTCTTTCCAGTTGCACGCTGGATATGAGGGCAGACCATACTATGACGGAGGCTACCTAGATCCGATTACCAGCCTCTATACGGATCAAGGATGGGCAAACGTTTTTCCAAATGTAGTGCTCGACATGGTGAAATTCGGCAACGACTACTACGCCGTTCCACTGGACATCCACAGGGCTAACGTGGTTTGGTACAATAAAGCAATCCTAGATACGCATGACATAGATCCAAACACTTTGACTTCTTGGGACGCGTTCTTTGCCGCATGCGACAAGTTAGTAGCCGCAGGGATTACACACCCAATATCTTTAGGTGATAGCGGCAAGTGGGCGGCCAGTCATGTTCTCGAGCAAATGTTAGCAGGCGAAGGAATAAGCTTTTATCAAGACTATGTAAACGGCAAAATTACATCACCAACCGACTCGAAACTCGTGGACGCGTTGACAAAGTTCAGCAAGTACCTAGGCTATGTTAACACTGATCATGCCTCGCTCACTTGGGATCAGGCCACAGCAAGAATAATCACAGGAGATGCCGCATTCAACGTCATGGGAGACTGGGCTAACGGAGAATTTCTCAAGGCAAGCAAGACATATGATACGGATTATGGAACATTTCCAGCTCCTGGAACCGCAGGCATGTACGGACTCGTTATAGACTGCTTTGAGCATCCTAAAGGTGTAAAGCATCCTGCGACCTCCTTAGATTGGCTGAAGGTTGTTGGTTCTAAAGCTGGTCAAGATACGTTCAATCCGCTTAAGGGCTCTATTTCTCCGCGCTCTGACTCAGACATAACGAAATATGGACCGTATCAACAGAGTGCTATAGTCGACTTTAAAGCAGCAACACACATGTACCCAAGTGTGGTTCATGGAAGTGGTGCGCCTGAATCGTTTACCACAAAGCTGGACGACATAATGTCCGCCTTCGTGACGAACAAAGACGTTACAGCAGCAGCAACGGCTCTGACTAACGCAATTACGGCTGCAAGCGCCGACTACACCAAGGTGTGGTCGTTGTAAAAGCAATACGCCGCTAGTCGAAGCAAAACGAGGAAACGTCCCCTTTCTTTTTTTGGTTAGATCAAGTTAAAATCAATCGAGATCCTTACCAGATAGATGTTGAACGTTTCTCAGTGAAAGGGGGACCTACATCCTGAACGAGCATTTGGGTCCAAAATCGAGTCTTTGGAACAACAAGTTTAGGTTGTCTAAACGCAACCCAACGAAAGGCTTTTTATCTCTTTGAATGTTCCATTTGAATTGAAGACAGACTCTACAAAACAGAAACCAACAGACAGGGGATTGTCTTCTGAACGGCCTAACGAGACAAAATAACCTTAGGATGGGCAAGAAATGAGGCTTCCCCTTGGAAGAGTGTTTACACGTGAAAAGATTGTCACCTTTCTCTTTGTTCTCCCATCCTTGGTGCTTGTGGGTTACTTTGTGTATGGCCTCATTGGATGGAATGTAGTGGTATCCGTCTCAAATTGGAAACCTTCAAGCCTCATTCCAAGCTACAGTTTTGCGGGCTTCGGTCAATACGCAACCTTATTCCGCGACCCGGTGTTTTTGACGGCTCTAACAAATAACATCATTCTAGTATTGCTGTTTGTGCCGAGCAGCCTTGCTTTGGGTCTCTTTTTGGCCATACTCCTAGATTCGAAGGTGAGGGGAGAGGGCGTTTTTAGAAGCATCTACCTACTGCCATTCTCGCTCTCATTTGTAATCACCGCAACTCTATGGGCATGGATGTTCAACCCAGATGTGGGCGTTATAAACACGTTGTTGGGTGCAGTCGGGCTTGGATTCCTAAAAACAGGATGGATTGGTGACCCAAACATAGCCTTAGTCTGCGTCGTCTTGGCCATCGTTTGGCAATTCTCTGGATACACGATGCTGATTTTTTCCGCTGGGATAAAATCGATTCCCGAGTCTCAAATAATGGCCGCTGAAGTGGACGGGGCAAGAGGTTTTGACTTGTACAGACGCGTTGTGATTCCACAACTCAAGACTTCGACCTTGAGCGCGTTTGTTGTCCTTATGGTATTTGCCCTCAAAGTATTCGATTTCATTTACGTATTAACAGGCGGTGGGCCTGGATACTCCACCTACGTTCTGCCATTAATGATGTTTAGGGAGACCTTTTCGAGCACGAAATTCGCCTACGGAGCTGCCATCGCGACTTTGCTGTTCTTACTCGCACTTATGATAGTTCTGCCATATCTATACATGTCTACACGGAGGGAAAAGGACTGAAATTTCCCAAAATTAGCCAGATAATCCTGTACATTCTGCTGATTTTTCTAGCATTCATGTTTCTGCTTCCTTTATGGACCGCCATCACAACTTCCTTCAAAAGTCTCCAAGATGTCATCTACACACTTCCCATTGAACCACCGCGGTCTCCAACTATTGCGCCACTAATAGAGGCCTTTAGCATCATGCAAAAACCCCTAGTGAACAGCCTAATATTCACATTAGCTGCCACCGCTATGTCTTGCCTTTTAGGGTCGATCAATGGCTATGTATTGACGAAGATTAAATTCCGAGGGTCTAACACGATGTTTCTCCTGTTTTCCATTGGGATATTCATCCCCTACCAAGCAGTCCTTGTCCCATTAGTTCTGACAATGTCTTCGTTAGGGTTGTACAACAATATATTAGGGCTAATCTTAGTACATACAACCTACGGTATTACCATAACTACTCTCCTTTTCAGGAATTTCTACGGGCTTATCCCCGACGGCCTCATAATGGCAGCTAAAATAGATGGAGCGGGAACATGGACAATATATCGACGCATTATATTGCCACTTTCTTTGCTTCCATTCGTAGTCGCTGCAGTTCTTCAGTTCACCAGCATATGGAACGACTTCCTCTTTGGTGTCGTGTTAGCCAGAGGATCAGAGGCCATGCCAGCTTCAGTCGCTCTGGCGAATTTAAAGGGAACAACCGAATTCAACTGGAATGTTCAAATGGCAGGAGCGGTATGGTACGCATTACCTATCCTAATCATTTATCTAGTATTGGGAAAATACCTCATCCGTGGATACATGGCCGGAGCTATTAAAGGATAAGGCAACAGAAATGGCTAGCATAACCGTAAAGAATTTAACCAAAAAATATGGAAACACCACAGCTGTAAAAGACTTAGACCTGCAAATTAAAGATAAGGAATTCTTCGTATTTTTAGGGCCCTCCGGATGCGGCAAGACAACAACCCTCTTCGCTATCGCAGGCCTAGTCAAAATAGATACAGGAAGTATCTGGATAGGGGACGAGCTGGTAACCTCTGCTGAAAAGGGCATAAACAAACCCCCTCAAGAGCGGGGAATTGCAATGGTTTTTCAAGACTATGCTATTTACCCTCACATGACCGTGTTCGATAACATCGCCTTTCCGCTCATCATAGGTAAGGTCAAAAAGGAAGAAATTGAGACAAGGGTCAAAGAAACCGCGAAGCTCCTGGGCATTTCTTATCTTTTAGACAGGAAACCAAGGCAACTCAGCGGAGGACAGAGACAGAGGGTAGCGTTGGGGAGAGCGATGGTCAGAAGGCCCAAGGTCTTTCTAATGGACGAACCTCTCGCAAACCTCGATGCAAAGCTTAGGGTTCAAACAAGAACCGAACTAAAGAAATTGCAGCTGGATTTAGGGGTGACCACAATATACGTCACTCACGATCAAGTAGAAGCCATGACCATGGCAGACAGAATCATGGTTCAAAAAGAAGGCTCAGTCGAACAAATAGGCACTCCCGACGAACTGTACAATCACCCTTCAAACCTATTCGTTGCAGGTTTCATAGGATCTCCAGAGATGAACTTCATAGACTGCACTTTGGTTGAAGAAGAGGGGGGACTGTACTTGGATGGAAAAGAATTCAGAATATCCTTGCCACCCAAAATGCCCTCTGAACTAGAAAGCTACATTGGCACGGAGGTCGTAATGGGCATCAGACCAGAAGATCTCCATGAGAGTGAACCTGTCGAAGGAACAACGCAGGAAAATGCCATTCGAACGAACATAGACCTTATCGAACCTGTAGGACCATACCTGCTTCTACACTTAAAGGCTGGGCAGATCCCGATCGTAGCAACGGTCAAAGACACAAAAGCGAAAGCAGGCCAAGAAGTAATCATGGAAATAGACCTCAACAAGATACACATATTTGATAAGAAGACAACCAAGGCAATAATATAGACCTTAACGTTACTCGCTTTTCAAAAATCCTCCACTTTTTGCAGCATGACCGGATCTTTCAGGAATAGTACGTTTTCGGGGCAATTTCTCAAATAGACGAAGCAGCCGTCAAATCCATAACCTTCAACGGTCAGCGCGCGCGAACACTCTTGGAAGAGAACGCTATGCAAAAGCCTCGCCGCCTCGATTCTATGCCACCCAAAGGCCCGCGTACGGCGTGAGCATATTTGGATCTTAATATTCATGATACATTGAAACCTAGGAGAGGGAGGTACACAATAAAGAAAAAACAGCGAATAAACATTCCCATAAAAACCGTACTCAAAATCGCAACCGTAGAACAAGCTGAGCCTAACCGATCACGCCTTCCATAGAAGATGCTTGTTTCAAGAACAAGGCTTTTAAACGAAATTCAGTTCTAAGAGATCAACAACATAACAAAGGAAGGTTAAGCTAGATGAAAGGCGCTTTAGTATTTCTTGCAGCTTTCCTATTGTTCCTAGCAGTAACCTTAGCGTACACTGATCTGCCACCAGGCAAACAAATCTTCGACGCTCTGAACGTACCAAGCACGGACTATCAACTGTTAGGAATACCAATAGCAACACTAATCAAAGCAATATTCAACGGCATAATCTACGGCGTAATAATATGGCTAATCTACAGCCTGATAGTAAGAGCACAGAAACCCAAACCGAAAACACAGCAACCGAAAAAGACTCAATAGTGTGTTCCTCAAATTGGAACGCATTTTTTCTCCTAGTACAGCGGTCAGCGCACGCGCCCGCATGAGACCAGGAGGCCCAGCGCAAGCCAAACACACATCCAACCACACTAATCACTAGTCCCGACCAAAGCCCCGCCCACACCGCAAACATATTTGGATCCAAATATTCACGATACATTGAAACGAGGAGGGGGAGGGTACACAATAAGCTTTTTTCAGCGAATAACCACCTCTCCTCGGCACGCGCATCGCTGTGATGTGCCGCGGCTCCATCGAGAACGATGAACCATTAAAAGACAAGTTGCCAGTCGTGTAAAAAGAAACAGCGACGCAAGAAGAACCGTGCTGCGCCTCCTCATTGTCAGCGAATAACGAACTCTCAGCGGCCCTGAAAAGCCCCTTCATCTTCTCCTTTCCTAAAATAAACCATTTTGAAAGATCTTGGTGATCATAAGCTAAAATCTTATATGCGGAATGGACTGATTTCATACTTACAGTGGTATAAATGAGAGGAATGAAAGGTATAGGAAGAACTGTTATCATCGGCATCATCATCGTCATAATCGTCATTGCGGGAGTGGTTGGCTACTACTTAACGATACCGACGGGAATAAAGGCGAAGGACACTTTGGTGATGGGAACAACGGATTCGGTTGAAACATGCTTGGACCCTGCGGAGGCGTACGACTATTTCGGATGGGAAATAATCAGATCTCTCGGTTCAGGACTCGTCGATTACCGTCCTGGAGCAACAGGTCCTAGCGACATCATTGCAGATTTGGCCACAAGCTGGAGCGTTTCGTCCGATGGAATGCAATGGACCTTCACCCTGAGACAAGGCGTCAAATACGATGACGGAACAACGTTCAACGCCACGGACGTCAAGTACACCTTCGACCGTAACATGGGCATAGCAGACCCCATTGGCCCCTTCGTGGGCATAGGCTTCAGCGACATAATCCAAGACGTCACAATAGTCGATGCCTACACTGTCAGATTCGACCTCAAGATTCCGTTCGCACCGTTCTTGTCGCTGATAGCTGGAGAGGAGTGCGTGATGGTTGACCCGAAGTACGCGCCGATGCACGGAACCTCATGGAACGTCACAACCGACGTGGTTCAGTACAAAGATGGAGACCCGAGAGCAAGCAACCCCATGGGATTAGGCCCCTACACACTCGCGAACTGGACCAGACAGGCCGGAAAAGACACAGGAATGAAACTCGTGGCAAACCCCAACTATTGGAACGCGAGTGCAGGTATCCCCAAAACCAAGAACATAATAATACAATTCTATGCAGACTCACCAACACTAGCACTAGCGATCGAAGATGCAGCAGTTGATGTCGCCTTCCGACAGCTTGCCGTAACCGACATCAACACGATGAAGACCAACACCAATTTGGTTGTCTGGCAGGGCACAGGAGCGTTCATCCAGTACTTGTGCTTCCAAGAAAAGTACGCACCATTCAACGAAACCAACATTAGGCAAGCTGTTGGAGCTGCCGTAAACAGAACCGCGCTCGTAAGCACTGTTTTTCAAGGACAGGCCCAGAACCTGTACAGCCTGATACCTGTCGGCATGTTCGGTCATACGGACGCGTTTCAGAGCCTCGGAGACCCGAACTACACTCGAACGCAAGAATTGCTGGCACCGTTTGGTTACAACGCGACCCACAAGCTCACGTTCACGCTGTGGTACGAGACTTCAGGCCACTACCCACAGAGCGCGCAGCAGGCGCAAGTGCTCAAATCATCTATCGAAGCGAGCGGCGTCATAACCGTAAACCTTAACGGCCTAGAGTGGGCTGCAATGCGAAAGGCCCGAAGCGCCGGAACAATGGAAGCCTTCATAATGGGCTGGTACCCAGACTACATAGACCCCGATGACTACATCTACCCGTTTCTACAGACGTCAGGCGGATCATGGCTTAACATTAACTACTCAAACCCGCAGATGGATCAGCTGATAGAATGGGCCAGAGGCAACACCAGCGACTCGGCCCGAACCAGCCTTTACGGACAAGTGCAAAACCTGATGGAAGCCGACTCACCGATAATTCCAATGTGGCAAGGATCTGCATACGCTGTCACCTCACTCAAAGTCAAGGGTGTCTACCTAGACATCACGCAGAATTGGCGTCATTGGCTTATCTATGCCGAACAATAAACAACCTTATCTTCTCCTTTTTTTATTATTTCTGAAAACAAGGGAGAAATGAGTTGACCCTACGCACTTACGTCATTGCAAGAATAATCCTAACGATTCCGATGATACTCATTCTTCTAACCATGGTTTTCCTACTCATCAGGGTGCTACCAGGAGACCCTGTTCTCCTTCACTTTGAGAAAAACGCGAGTCCAGCGGCTGTCGAACAAATGCGCCATCAACTGGGACTCGACAAGCCATTGTGGGCACAGTATTTTGACTACTTGTTCGGACTCTTCAGAGGAGATCTTGGAAAATCGATGCAAGACTACTCATCAGTAGGCCAAAATATCTTCTCTGCGTTCCCAGCAACTCTCGAGTTGGCCATTTTCTCTATGGTTATCGCGGCTGCCCTCGGAATAATCCTCGGAGTGCAAGCCTCAAAAGCCTACAACAAACCTGAAGACCACATCATACGAATCTTCGGCATAGTGACCTACGCCATTCCAGTCTTTTTCCTAGGAATGATTTTTCAATTGACGCTAGGCCTGGGACTGCACTGGTTTCCGGTGGGCCAGCGATTCAACCCCACGATTCAGATTCCACAGGGACTGAACATCGGAAGCATCCACTTCTCAACAGGACTGTACACAATCGACAGCCTCCTTGAAGGAAACATGTTCAAGTTCACCGAATCATTACGCTATCTTTTTCTACCCTCGCTCACACTGGGCCTGGTGCTGTCTGGAGTCTTCATAAGATTGACCAGAAGCAACATGTTTGAAACCCTAAGACTCGACTTCGTCACGGCAGCCAGAGCCAGAGGACTCACAGAAAACAAGGTGACCTACAGCTACGCTCTAAGGAACGCGTTTCTCCCCGTGCTCACAATGTTAGGGCTACAGTTTGCCACTCTTTTAGGCGGAGCCATACTGACAGAGACAACTTTCTCCTGGCCAGGGCTGGGCAGATACATCGTCGACAGAATAAACTTCCGCGACTACACAGCCATCCAAGGCGCAGTTGTCGTGTTCGGAATCTTCGTGTCAATGGTGAGCTTGGTAGTCGATTTGCTTTACGCCTATCTCGATCCTAGAATCCGCCTGTGAGGGCTCAAGATGACCAAGCCAACCACTAAGAAAAGCGTGCTTTCAAGCATTTTGCCAGGGCTCAATTCGTTGGCCAAAAGAGGTCTAGCGGGATGGCTTATCATAGTTGGCGCAATATTCGTGGCAGCCATAGTGGTGATGACGGCGATTTCACCCTGGATAGTTCCGTACAATCCCGTAGAAATCCCATCCAGCCCAAAGATTCTGGCGCCACCGAGCATGCAACACTTTTTCGGAACGAACGATCTTGGACAGGACGTTTTCAGCAGAGTGCTGTCAGGGGGCGGTGTGATGCTTCAAGTATCCATTCTTTCAGTCATCGTGTGTCTGGCAATCGGCGTGCCCCTGGGACTCTTTGCATCCTATGCTGGAGGAGCAGTTGATAGAGTTGTTGGTCTCCTGATGGACAGCATATACGCGTTTCCCGGTCTGGTCTTGGCGATCGCTATTGCCGCCATGCTCGGAAGAGGGGTCGTGAACATGGCGCTTTCGATCGCCGTAGTCTACATCCCTTCGTATTTCAGAGTTATCCGGAGTCAGGTTCTCAGCATAAAGGAAATGTCGTACATAGAAGCGGCAAACGCAGTCGGGGCAAAGAATCGCACGATCCTCACGCGGTACATACTGCCCAACATAGTGCCATCTATAGTTGTCGTGGCGACGGTCAACTTCGCGGACGCGATTCTCACTGCAGCAGGCTTGACGTTCATCGGATTGGGAGTTCCAGTCACGATTCCCGATTGGGGATGGGACTTGACCAACGGACGAAGATTGCTCACAAGCGGAGCCTGGTGGGTCATAACCTTCCCTGGAATCATGATCATACTCCTGGCGTTGGGCTTCACCTTGATGGGGGACGGACTGAGCGAACTGTTTAACCCGAGGCTTGAGCAATGAGTGAAGAAAACAAGGAAAAGCCCCACCTGCTCACCGTGAATAACCTGACAGTAGAATATTGGGCCAGAAGAGGAAAGATTAGAGCAGTTGAAAACGCATCCTTCACTCTACACAAGGGAGAAACCCTAGGCGTCGTAGGCGAATCTGGGTCAGGCAAGTCCACATTGGGCATGTCTTTGATACGCCTCGTTCCGTACCCAGGCAGGATAGTGAAAGGCAACATAATCCTCGAAGAAAAAAACATATTGAAACTCAAAAATGAACAGGTGAGAGACATAAGGGGAAGAAGAATCTCCTACATTTTTCAGGATCCAATGACATCGCTCAACCCCGTGGAGAAGATAAAAGATCACTTTATCGAATTGATCCAAACTCACGAACCGAAGGTCACGAAAGCCGCAGCCTTGAGGCGCGCGAACCAACTGTTCAAAGACGTCGGAATCCAGCCTGAAAGGATAAACGACTATCCTCACCAGTTGAGCGGAGGCATGAGACAACGTGTGATGATTGCGTTGGCCTTGGCTCTTAACCCAAGCGTAGTCATAGCAGATGAACCGACCACGGCTCTGGACGTCGTTGTGCAAGCCAAGATCCTTGATCTTCTAGGCGCCTTGAAAGAGAGGTACGGAATGGCCCTCATACTCATAACACATGACCTGAGCATAGTGCTGGAGAGAAGCAACGAAATCATCGTGATGTACGCTGGAAGAATCGTCGAGCAGTCACCTAGCACCGACTTGTATTCAAGTACGCAACATCCATACTCACAAGGACTGCTGAAATCGATTCCCAACATCGAACTTGCCGACCAGAAGCTGGAAGCCATCGAAGGCTCCCCGCCAGATCTGCTTCATCCACCTAGTGGATGTCGATTTTGGCCTCGCTGTTCCTACGTGATGCCCGAATGCCGCGCAGAAGAACCGCCCCTGTTTCAAACCGGAAAAAACCATCTGGTCAGATGCTACCTCTACACGGAGCAAAGCAAATGACCGACAACGAAATTCTCCGCGCAGAACATCTCAAGAAATACTTCCCAGTCGAAAAAAGCTTCCTTGAAAGGCTACTGACCACCACAAGACGATTTGTTAAGGCTGTAGACGACGTGAGCTTATCGATCAACAAAGGCGAAGTCTTCACGCTCGCCGGTGAGAGCGGATGCGGAAAATCAACGACGGGCAGGCTGGTTGTCAGACTCCTTCAACCAACGGCCGGCAGAGTGTTCTTCAAAGACCAGAACATCACAAAAATGAACAATGAGCAGTTCAGAATCTGCCGACAGAAACTTCAAATCATCTTTCAGGACCCGTACGCTTCCCTGAATCCGAGAATGAAAATCGGACGGGCTGTAGGACATCCTCTTGAAATTCACGGACTAGCGAAAGGTGAGGAAGAAAGAGAACGGGTTTCTGAGATACTCGAAAGAGTAGGGCTTACGCCGCCTGAACAATTCACAAACCTGTATCCGTATCAAATAAGCGGAGGACAGAGACAGCGTGTGGCGATGGCCCGTTCACTCATTCTCAAACCAGAATTCATCGTTGCCGATGAGCCTGTTTCAATGATCGACGTTTCACTGAGAACAACGATAATCGATCTCATGCTGGACTTGAGGAAAGATCTGGAGCTCACCTATCTCTTCATCACGCACGACTTGGCAATAGCCAAATACATTTCTGACAAGATAGCGATCATGTATCTTGGAAGAATCGTGGAAATGGGAGACAAGCAAGAGATCTTCTCGAACCCGATTCATCCTTATACACAGGCTTTAATGTCTGCAATCCCAGTGCCGAACCCGGATAGAAAAAGAACGGCCATCGAGCTCAAGGGTGAAGTGCCTTCTGCAATAGACATCCCTAAGGGGTGCCGTTTCAACCCGAGATGCCCCTACACGGAAGACAGATGCAGAGTCGAACCCGAACTGACGACTATAAAACCTGGCCATCTCGTGGCCTGTTACCGAACCGAAGCTTGAAGAGAATTGACCTGCAAGTATTTAGTTTCAGATTGCTCTTCTGCGAAAACGTGCTCCAACTAGACCGCCTACCAAAATCAGGACCAAGAAAACTCAGAACAGTGTGATCAGAGTGTGGGTCGACGCGCAGATCAAAGCCTCAGAAATTCTCTAATCAACAGTAATTACGCTACAGTCTTTTAAGTATTATAGTTGCGCAGTCTGAAATGAGCTTGAAAAGAACATACGCTAGGACCTGACATATGCCCAGAGAGGCAGTAAGCATTTTAATACAGATCGACAATTGTTAGTTCTTGACCTGAGAAGGAGAAAAGGAGAAGGCGGTCATCAACTCTGAGATCGAGTTGATGATCGTCAATTAACTGTTCAACAAGCATTTTCTGATGATTACGAGTTTTGAAATCCTATGGATCAGAATCTCAACTTTCGAAACGCGTTCTTCGGCGGAGGCTTGGGCTTGTTGGAATAGGAAAGGACCTCGCAGAACTCCAGTATGGCCCCGCAATGCTTGCATTGGGCATAGCTCTTTTCTCGGTTTGCCGCGAGCCAAAACCCTTCGTTTGAGCCGCATTTTGGGCACGTTTTCAAAGAATTGGCAAATTCCTCGATTTCTTCAAAGCTCAAGTCTTTTCCCAATCCTTGTAAGCTCTTGTGCTTGATTTATGTTTTACGTACTACTATTTCAGGTGGAAGGAAGCAACATATTGTCTCTTGCGACATATTACATATCTGAAGCACGCCTTTTGTACTCAAGATGAATACAGAAAGAGCTGAAGGCAATGTATCGACTGAGGCGTACTAGAATAGTGTTCCATAGCAGTCTAAATAGGGCGCTAGCCAAAAACTTCAATGAGAGTAGGGAGAAGCTCCTCTGAATAACATACGGTAGCGTCTAAACATCAAGAACACTATGTAGAGACGCTGGTTCAAGAAGGAAAAGACCAATGCTGGGGAGAACGGAGAAGGCGAAATGCACAGTTTTTCTAGGCCTGATTCTCGCGACTTTTCTAGTGTTCTCACTTTTCCCGACTGCGCGGCGGGTGTCAGCCTCGACTCAAGCTGGCGCAGTCATCGATCTTTACACGGATAAAGCACCGTTCGACGGGAAGGGAGCGAACGTTTCCTGTGACGCTTTTGAACCGCAGGAACTGGCTGTTTTTCACGCACTTGTCACTTACAATGGAGGACCGCTGAGCAAGATGTTAGTGGCTTTCGAGGCGGATGGACCAAGAAACAAGTCTGAGAACCTGACGATAGTTGGCGCAGCGAACACCAGTGACACAGGTATCGCGGACTTCTCCTTCAGAATTCCGTGGCCCGGACAGAACTCGTCAGATGCAGGAATCTTTGGGCAATGGATCGCGTTCGCCACGGTGAATATAGCAGGCAACGTGTCCGTTGATACGATGCCTTTTCAGGTTGGCTGGATAATTCGCATTATCCAAATTGCAACCTTGAACTCTGGACTTAAACCGCAATCCGTTTTCGTGAGACAGGAACGGATAGTCTTCAATCTGACCGTGGAAAACATCGCGAGGACAGCGAAGAACGCGACCATAAAGGTCGACGTCAAAGACTCCTCCGACTATCCCATCATAGACATTCAAATGGACAACATGCTGTTCCAACCTGGAAAAACAAACGTGAAGGCAAACTCAACGATACCCATCCTGGCACAGAGCGGCTTGGCCAACGCTTCTGCTGAACCGTTCACGGCGGCGCCTGATCAGGGAGGCAGACTCTACAGTCCTGCAATCTACACGACGTTCAACGTTTCTGCAGGGGGAGACATCGCGATCACGAACGTGGTACC